>Ga0307375_10000037_pt1 | contig 181481 bp, 177 predicted proteins | sample TR1MG_FD_202531 | JGI IMG/M metagenome (GOLD analysis project Ga0307375, IMG submission 202531) | Soil microbial communities from Risofladan, Vaasa, Finland - TR-1 | ecosystem: Environmental > Terrestrial > Soil > Coastal area > Acid sulfate soil | place: Finland: Risofladan, Vaasa...
TCAGCATCTTGTAATACTCGCGCATGGCCTCATCCCGCGGTTTGCCCTTGCCCGGCAGGATGTCGCGATCGCCCCACGGCATGTCGGTGCGGTTGAGCGGCCATATGCTGCCGGCGCGCGCCACTTCTTCACCGTAATAGATCACCGGCATGCCGATCGATGTCATCTGGATGGCCACGCAAATGCGGAACTTGTCTTTGTCCCCGCCCATGTCATACAACGCCATCGGCTCATCATGGCTGGAAAGATAATCAGCCAGCAAATATCCCTTGCGCACCTTGTGCCGCGAAGCCAGATAGCTGCCGTATGCAATTGCGCGGCCGCGGCCGTTCACGAAAGATTCGCAGCTGCCCTTGAAGCTGAAATCGAATCCGGCATCGATCTCGTCGCGCTCAAAAAACGGGTCTAGCGAACTGGCGGTTCCGCCCCAATACTCGGCCAGCAGAAAAAAATTGGCACCAAGCTCGGCACGCGTGCGGCGGCGATGCTCCAGCCAGAAATCAGTCCCGACATGCTTGAACGTATCCAGGCGAAAGCCGTCCACGCCGGCTTCCTTGGCCAGGTTGATGTTGGCATTCAGCAGGTAATCCCTTACCTCGGGCAGTTCGGTCCTGAAGTCGGGCAGGCCGCCGACGCTGCAGGTAACCGGGTCGACATCGCAATTCCCTTCGCCGCTGCGCATCCAGCTCTGTCCGTCCGAAGTTCTGTACGATTCGTAACGGGAGCCGTATCCGGCGTGGTTGTAAACCACGTCTAGCAATACCTTGATATGCCGCTTGTGCGCTTCCTCGACGAGATGCTTCAGGTCTTCGAGTGTGCCGAACTGCGGCTCCATCTTGGTGAAGTCGTCGATCCAGTAGCCGTGGAAACCCCAGTGCTGGAACTCCGGTATGCCAAGGTTGGCCGGGGCGCTGGCATAAACCGGTTTGGATACCTGTTTTTGCACCGGGTTGATCCACAACGCGGTGATACCGAGATCGGCGAGTTCGTCCAGATGCTGGGTCAGGCCCTTCAGATCTCCGCCGTGATAGCCGCCGGGGTTGCTGCGTTCGACTCTGAGATTGTTGCTGCTGTCGCCATCGGCATAACGGTCGATCAGCACAAAATACAGAATGTCGCCCGACCAGTCCGGTGCCGCCCATGAAAGAACCGGGGATAAGAAAAAAATGAACAATAAGAGAAACGGCGCGAACCGCGCCAAGACAGAACCGGATTTGCAGGCTCCGAAATTCATTTCAGAACCCGGTATTGAGCTCCAGCCGCAATTGCATTCTCCTCTTGCTGCGCATACGCCTGACAGGCGGCGTGCAGCTTTTATTATTTTGTTTGCGCCGGAATACAGCGCATCGCCAGTGCCAAACCATTGTCTCACCGAACAGAGCGTTGTGCCATTTAAAAATACCCTGTGTTTTTCCCGCTCAATAGTGAATAATACAACATTGAGAAATTGACTCTAAACCCCAATCATCATCGAACTATCCCGTTGCCGCGAACACGAATGAACTTTAACCGTGCTTCGCTGGTCTTACGCCTGTCTCAGAATTAACGCATAACATTTAGGAGGCTTCAAATGGAACAACAATATATTCCCGCAACGCAAATCGGCGCAGTCTCGACCTCGCAGAACAAGGTATTGCGCAACACTTACATGATGTTGGCGCTCACCATGATCCCGACGGTGATCGGCGCGTTCTTCGGCATGTCCACCAATTTTGCTTTCATGGCCCAGCATCCGATCGTGTTTTCGCTGATGATGTTCGGTGCGATGATGGGCCTGATGTTCGGCGTCACCGCCACGCGCAATAGCGGCTGGGGTGTCGTACTGTTGCTGGCCTTCACCTTTGTCGCCGGATTTTTCCTCGGCCCTATCCTGCAAGTCGCGCTGCACCTGAAGAACGGCGCGCAACTGGTGGGCATGGCGGCGGGCGGGACCGGGATCATCTTCTTCAGCCTGGCGACTTTGGCTACCGTCAGCAAAAGGGATTTCAGCTTCATGGGCAAGTTCCTGTTCATCGGGTTGATCCTGCTGATCGTCGCTTCCCTGGCCAACATGTTCTTCCAGGTCCCGGCGCTGGCGCTGACCATTTCCGCAATCGCCGTGCTGATCTTCTCGGCTTACATACTGTTCGATATCAGCCAGATCGTGAAAGGCGGACAGACCAACTACGTGATGGCGACGATGAGCCTGTATCTGGACATCTACAACATCTTCGTCAACCTGCTGAGCCTGCTGATGGCATTCAGCGGCGAACGAGATTGACGAGTAGTTAGTGCAACAACGAAAAGGCGACCGGAAGGTCGCCTTTTTTACGAGCCTGGTGTTGATTGGGCCGGACAACCAGGCAGTTGGCCCGTGGGGCTGGGAACAGCGTAGTTCCAGTGCCGGCTTGCATCTTTGGTCGTCGTCGGCATTTGCAATATTTTGCCTGACCAACAGCCCGATGAGAAAAATGATGGCGCTCGGCTACGCCTGACAAATCGGCAAACTTATTGCAACAATGGTATGTCGGCTGCCTCCAGTTCCACACCTTCCACGCTGGCCTGCCCTGCCAGCAGGCGCAGATACTGGCGTAGCGCGGTGACATAGGTTTTCTGGCGCAGCGACATGGCCACTGCACCGCGCACCGACTCGAAGGACTGCACGGCACCGGGCTCGCGCTGCAGCAGCTCGACCACATGCAAACCAAAACGGCTGTGCACCAGGCGCGGCAGCACACCCACCTCGGCATGCCCGAATAGCTCCCTGGCGAATTCCGGCGCGCATTCATTGCTGGTAAGCCAGCCCAGATCACCGCCTTCCGCACCACTGGGGCAGTTGGACAACTCGCGTGCCGCCTTTGTAAAGACTTCGGTGTTGTTGCCGTCATGGCAGCGCACATCCAGCAAAGCTGCCTCGGCGCGCTTGCGCAACGCCACCACATCCACACCCGGTGTCACAGCAAACAGGATATGGCGCGCATGAACTTTTTCACCGGGACTGAAACTGCTCTGGTGCGCGGCATAGTGTCGTTGGCAGGCTTCCTCGGAAGGTTCGGGTATTTCCAGGATTGTATCCAGCAACGCTTCGATGGCATTGGCCGCTGCCTCGCTGATAGCCCCATCGGCTGTAGGTGTGTCGTCCGTTGCCAATAGGCCGTTGTGTTGCGCCGCCTGGCGCAGCAGTTCGGTGCAGGCGCGCTGGCGCAGCTCATCGGGTGTGAGCGTTTCATCCGCCGCATGGATCGGCACGCCGTTGATGCGCGCTACCGGTGCAATGCCTTGTGCTTGATGATCCATGTTCAAGGTTTGCCCGGCTGGTTGTGCCCGGCAGGCAGGTTGAGCCGGCGGCTGCGCACGATTTGGTAAGGCCGCGCAAGGTAGCTGATTGAGGCAAAACCGCTCCATATATGGACCAGTCGGCTGAACGGAAAAAGCAGGAAGATGGTCATGCCGAGCGTCACGTGAAAAAGGTAAGGCCACGGCACGTTGACCAACACTACGGCATTGACCGCACGCAGCGTGACGATACGCTGAGCCCAGTCTGCCAGCACCAGCATGACGCTGCCGTCTGAATGAGCCCATGAATAGGGCAGCGTGATCAGGCCCACCAACAGTTGCACCCACAGGATGACGAGAACGGCAATGTCCGTGGGGTGGCTGGTGGCGCGGATTCGCTCATCGAACACGCGGCGATGGATCAACAAAGACAAGCCGATGAAGCACAGCACTCCCGCAGCACCGCCCGAGTAAATCGCAATCATCTGCTTGACCGACGCGTCCACGAAATAGCTGTAGAACGAGTGCGGCGTCAGCAAGCCCAGCAGGTGCCCGAAGAACAGGAACAGGATACCGGTATGAAACAGGTTGCTGCCCCAGCGCAAGCTGCCGGCACGCAGCAGTTGCGACGAGTCGCTCTTCCAGCTGTACTGGTTCTGGTCAAAGCGGATCAGGCTGCCCACCAGAAATACCGTGAAGCATATGTACGGATAAACACCAAAAATAAAACCGAGCAGCGTGTTCATAGTGGCGCTCCTTGTGCTGATTTGTCTTTGCGGACGATGTGGATCGGTTGAGGTTGATCGGGTTTGGCCTGACCCTGCGCATTGCAGCCATCGAACACGGGCGGCTCTGTCCAGCTCGCGTCCAGCGGCTCTTCTTCAGCCAGCTTCACCGGCTGCACCGTTTCTCCGGCGAGTTCCAGCAGCGCGGCGATGATGCTGGCGTAGCCGCTCTGGCGTTGCTGCAATGCCGCGAATATCGCGTTCAAGATTTGAGCCATCTCGCCCAGGAAGGCGCGCGCCTCGACGGGCGGCTGGGTGGAGACGAACTCCAGCACCGCAGGCAGATAGTCCGGCAACTCGCCGGGCGCGAGGTACAGCCCGGCTTTCTCGAAGGTTTGCGCGAGATCTATCATCGCCGGGCCGCGATCGCGCGAATCGCCGTGCACATGCTCGAACAGATGCAGCGAGGTCGCGCGGCCACGATCGAACAAGTCCACATAGATTTCTTCGTTGCCGATTTCATCGCCGTGCACCAGGGTGTTCATCAGCGCATCGAGTTCGGCCAGGCGCATCGCCGTGAGTGCCGCTTCGCCGTGCAGCGCGTCGCGCAGCTCGGGCATGTGCTCGCGCAATGCCGCAGTCGGATAGGACAGCAGGTGCGCAAACACGCGCAGGGTCATGGTTGTTTTGGAGGTAGCCATGTTCACACCTCCAGCTTGATCGGGATGGTGCGCTTCCTGGCGCCGCCGAACAGGCTCGCCTCACTCACACCACCCGAACAACCATTGCCGAACGAGAAGCCGCAACCGCCGCGCACGTCGAACGTATTCTCGGCATATTCGCGGTGCGTGGACGGGATCACGAAGCGGTCCTCGTAATTGGCGATGGCCATCACGTGGTACATCTCTTCCACGATGGCCTGCGTCAGGCCGGCCTGTTCGAGCACCTTGAGGTTGACGCGATTCTCCACATGCTTGTCGCGCTGGTAGGCGCGCATCGCGAGCATGCGTTCCAGCGCGCGCACCACCGGCGCGGTGTCGCCCGCAGTCAGCAGGTTGGCCAGGTACTTCACCGGGATGCGCAGCTGATTCACGTCGGGAATCTCGCCGTTGATACCCACCTGCCCCGCATTCGCGGCAGCGGTGATCGGCGACAGCGGCGGCACATACCAGACCATAGGCAGCGTGCGGTATTCCGGATGCAGCGGCAGCGCCACTTTCCATTCCACCGCCATCTTGTACACCGGACTGTTGCGCGCGCCTTCCAGCCACGCTTCAGGGATGCCATCCGCGCGCGCCTGTGCGATCACCCTGGGGTCGTTCGGGTCGAGGAATACATCGAGCTGCGCCTGATACAGGTCGCGGTCGTGTGCTACGCTCGCTGCCGCCTCGATGCGATCCGCGTCATACAGCAGCACGCCCAGATAGCGGATGCGCCCGACGCAGGTTTCCGCACACACGGTGGGCTGGCCGGCTTCGATGCGCGGGTAGCAGAAGATACACTTCTCCGCCTTGCCGGACTGCCAGTTGTAATAGATCTTCTTGTACGGGCAGCCGCTCACGCACATGCGCCAGCCGCGGCACTTGTCCTGATCGATCAGCACGATGCCGTCTTCCTCGCGCTTGTAGATCGAGCCGGATGGGCAGCTCGCCACGCACGCCGGGTTCAGGCAGTGTTCGCACAACCTCGGCAGATACATCATGAAGGTGTTTTCGAACTGGCCGTAAATATCCTTCTGGATGTCGTCGAAATTCCTGTCCTTGGAGCGCTTGGAAAATTCGCCGCCAAGTATCTCTTCCCAGTTCGGGCCCCACTCGATCTTCTCCATGCGCTTGCCGGTGATCAGGCTGCGCGGACGCGCGGTGGGCGCGGTCTTCATTTCCGGTGCGGAATGCAGATGGGCGTAATCGAAAGTGAACGGCTCGTAGTAGTCGTCGATCTCGGGCAGATTGGGATTGGCGAAGATGCGCATCAAGAGCTTCCACTTCGCACCCTGGCGCGGCTCTATCTTGCCGTTTGCCTTGCGCACCCAGCCGCCGTTCCACTTGTCCTGGTTCTCCCATTCCTTGGGATAGCCGATGCCGGGCTTGGTCTCGACGTTGTTGAACCACGCGTATTCCATGCCTTTGCGGCTGGTCCATACATTCTTGCAGGTGACCGAACAAGTGTGGCAGCCGATGCACTTGTCGAGGTTCAGCACCATGCCGATCTGCGCGCGTATTTTCATAGCAGCACTCCTTCTGCAGGCGTTGCGCGTTTGTCCTGCGCAGCCGGTTCATCCATCCAGTCCACCTTGTCCATCTTGCGCACCACCACGAACTCGTCGCGGTTGGTGCCTATCGTGCCGTAGTAGTTGAAGCCGTAACTCAGTTGCGCATAGCCGCCTATCATGTGGGTCGGCTTGAGCACGATGCGCGTCACCGAATTATGGATGCCGCCGCGCGCGCCGGTGATCACCGACCCCGGCGTGTTGACGATCTTTTCCTGCGCGTGGTACATCATCACCATGCCGGGATGGACGCGCTGGCTGACCACCGCGCGCGCCGCGATCGCGCCGTTGATGTTGAAGACATCCACCCAGTCGTTGTCGACGATACCGGCACGCTTCGCGTCGTCTTCGCTGAGCCACACGATGGGCCCTCCGCGGCTCAGCGTGAGCATGATCAGGTTGTCGGTGTAGGTGGAATGGATGCCCCACTTCTGGTGCGGCGTGATGAAGTTGAGCAGTATTTCCGGATTGCCGTTGGGGCGCAGATCGTGTATCCCGGCGGTAGCCTTCAGATCCACCGGCGGGCGGTAGTTGGCCAACCCTTCTCCGAAAGCGCGCATCCACGGATGATCCAGATAAAACTGCTGCCGTCCGGTGAGCGTGCGCCACGGGATCATCTCGTGTACATTGGTGTAGCCGGCATTGTACGAAACGGTCTCGGATTCGATGCCGCTCCAGGTAGGCGAGGAAATGATCTTGCGCGGCTGCGCCTGGATGTCGCGGAAGCGTATCTTCTCGTCTTCGCGGTGCAATGCCAGATGCGTGTGGTCGCGTCCGGTCTGTTTGCCCAGCGCCTGCCAGGCCTTCACCGCGACATGGCCGTTGGTCTCGGGGGCCAGCATCAGCACCACTTCCGCCGCGTCGATGTCGGTCTCGATCTTCGGCATGCCGCTGCTCACGCCCTCGGCGAGGGTGCTGCCATTCAACTGGCCGAGTTGCGTTACCTCGGTTTGCGTGTTCCAGCTGATGCCCTTGCCGCCGTTGCCCACCTTGTTCATCAGAGGGCCCAGCGCGGTGAAACGTTTGTACACGTTGGGGTAATCGCGCTCGATCACCGCCATTTGCGGGGCGGTCTTGCCTGGGATCAGCTCGCACTCTCCGCGCTTCCAGTCTTTCACATCCAGCGCCTGCGCGAGTTCGGCGGGAGAGTCATGCATCAGCGGTGTCAGCACCAGTTCCTTCTCGACGCCCAGATGGCCGGCGCACACCTCGCTGAATTTTTTCGCGAAGCCCTTGTAGATCTCCCAGTCGCTCCTCGACTGCCATGCCGGATCGACCGCGGTGGACAGCGGATGGATGAACGGGTGCATGTCGCTGGTGTTAAGATCGTTCTTCTCGTACCAGGTGGCAGTCGGCAGCACGATGTCGGAATACAGGCAGGTGGTGCTCATGCGGAAATCCAGCGTGACCAGCAGGTCGAGCTTGCCTTCGGGGGCGTGCTCGTGCCACTTCACTTCTGTGGGCTTGGCATCATCGCTGCCCAGGTCCTTGCCCTGCACGCCGTGTCTGGTACCCAGCAGGTGCTTCAGGAAATACTCATGCCCCTTGCCCGATGAACCCAGAATGTTGGAGCGCCACACGAACATCATGCGCGGCCAGTTTTCCGGCGCGTCCGGGTCTGTACAACTCATCTGCAACGTGCCGTCTTTCAGGGACTTCACCGCATAGTCCCTGGCATCCATGTTGGCGGCCTGCGCGTCGCGCACCACCTGCAGCGGGTTGGTTTTCAACTGCGGTGCGGAAGGCAGCCAGCCCATGCGCTCGGCGCGCACGTTGTAGTCTATCATGCTGCCGCCGAACTGTTTCTTGTCGGCCAGCGGTGACAGCACCTCTTCCACGCCCAGTTTTTCGTAACGCCACTGGTCGGTGTGCGCATAGAAGAAGCTGGTGGAATTCATCTGGCGCGGCGGGCGTATCCAGTCCAGCGCGAAGGCCAGCGCGGTCCAGCCGGTCTGCGGGCGCAGTTTCTCCTGCCCCACGTAATGCGCCCAGCCGCCGCCGCTCTTGCCTATGCAGCCGCACATCATCAGCATGTTGATGATGCCGCGATAATTCATGTCGCTGTGGTACCAGTGGTTCATCGCCGCGCCGATGATGACCATGGACCTGCCCTGCGTCTTGTCGGCGTTGTCGGCGAACTGGCGCGCGACCGCGATAACCTGAGCGCGCGGCGTGCCGGTGATGCGCTCCTGCCATGCGGGTGTATAGGGTGTGTCGTCGTCGTAACTCTTGGCGGCCAGCTCGCCAGGCAGTCCGCGCGCGATACCGTAGTTGGCCGCCTGCAGATCGAACACCGTCGCCACCAGCAACTCCCCATCCTTGCCCTGCATGCGCTGTACCGGCACGGTGCGCACCAGCACATCGCTGCCAGCCGCACCATGGGCGTTGTTGGGGAAATGCTCGCTGACGATGCCGCCGAAATAGGGGAAACCGACTTTCGCAGCTTCCGGTTTGGCATCGCCTTCGAGCATCGACAGCCTGAGCTTCACCTCATTACGATGTTGCGCTTCCTTGGCTTCCAGGTTCCACTGGCCCTGATCAGCGCGGCCATCCGGACCCCAGCGGAAACCGATCGCGCCGTTGGGCAGCACCACGTGGCCAGCAGCATCCATCGCGACGGTCTTCCATTCCGGGTTGTTGTCCTGGCCGAACTTGTCGGCAAAGTCGGATGCGCGCACATAGCGATCCGGCACCATGATCTTCTCGCCCGATGCGGTGGTGTGTTCTTTCAGCATCACCAGCATAGGCAGGTCGGTGTAGCGGCGCGCGTAGTCGTCGAAATACGCACTGCGCTTGTCGAAATAGAACTCCTTCATGATCACATGGCCCATCGCCATCGCCACCGCCGCGTCGGTGCCCTGCTTGGGATGCATCCAGATGTCGGCCAGCTTGGCGACTTCGGAATAGTCGGGCGTGACCGCCACGGTCTTGGTGCCTTTGTAGCGCACCTCGGTGAAGAAATGCGCATCGGGCGTGCGCGTCTGCGGCACGTTGGAACCCCAGGCGATGATGAAACTGGAGTTGTACCAATCAGCCGATTCAGGCACGTCGGTCTGCTCGCCCCATACCTGCGGGCTGCTGGGGGGCAGATCGCAGTACCAGTCATAAAAGCTCAGGTTGACGCCGCCGAGCAGACTCAGGTAGCGGCTGCCCGCCGCGTAGCTGATCATCGACATTGCGGGTATCGGCGAGAAGCCGACGATGCGATCCGGGCCGCGCTGTTTGATCGTGTAGACGTTGCTTGCGGCGACGATCTCGTTGACCTCGTCCCAGCTTGCGCGCGCAAAGCCGCCAAGGCCGCGCACGCTCTGGTAATCGCGGCGTTTGGCATCGGACTCGACAATGGAGGCCCATGCAGCCACTGGGTCCAGTGTGCGCCTGGCATCACGCCAGCTCTTGAGCAAGCGCCCGCGCACCAGCGGATATTTCACGCGATTGGCGCTATACAGATACCAGCTATAACTCGCACCGCGCGCGCAGCCGCGCGGCTCGTGGTTGGGCATGTCCCAGCGGGTGCGCGGATAGTCGGTCTGCTGGGTCTCCCAGGTGACGATGCCGCCCTTGACGTAAATCTTCCACGAGCACGAGCCGGTGCAGTTGACGCCGTGCGTGGAGCGCACGATCTTGTCGTGCGCCCAGCGGTTGCGGTAGGCGTCTTCCCAGGTGCGGTCTTCGCCGGTCGTGACACCGTGCCCTTCGGAAAAAGATTCTTTGGGTTGCGAGAAATAATTCAGTCGATCAAGAAAATGGCTCATGTGTCTTTACTCCTGTGAATTTTTCAGATTGCTGCTGATCATCTATATTCAGGATCACGGGTTCTTGATCTCGGCGCCGCCGCGCAGGTAGAACCACCAGTTCAATATCAGGCACAAGGCATAGAACACCGCGAATCCGTACATCGCCATTTGCGGCGTGCCCGCCTTGATCTGCTCGCCGATCACCACCGGGGCGACGAAGGAACCATAGGCCGCGACTGCGGAAGTCCAGCCCAGCACAGGGCCAGCCTGCGCACGGTCGAAGATCACGCCCACGGTGCGGAAGGTGGAACCGTTGCCTATGCCGGAAGCCGCAAACAGAACCACGAAGGTGACCAGGAACTGGGTGAAATAAATCTCCGGTGTGGCGGATTGATACGCCTGCATCATGATGTAGCCGGCATAGGCGGAGGCGACCACCATCACCGCCGAAATAATCTGGGTCACGATGGAGCCGCCCAGCTTGTCGGCGATCCAGCCGCCCACCGGGCGTATCAATGCACCGACGAACGGACCCATCCATGCGTAAGTCAACGCGGAAGGCGCATTCGGATTCTTCAGCGTATGCGTCATCACACCGGCGGCATCCGGCACGTGCTGAAAACCGAAGATCACCGTGATGGCGAGCGGCAAGGCCATCGAGAAACCGATGAAAGAACCGAAGGTGAGCAGGTACAGCACGGTCATAGCCCAGGTGTGCTTGTTCTTAAAGATCGCGAATTGCTTCTGGATGTTTTCCTTCATCACACCGAACGCGGCCAGCTTCAGCACCCCCAGCGTGCCGGCGATTATCAGCGGCATCACCACCCACATGTTCAGGATCCCCATTCCAGTGGGCGCAGGCAGATAGAGATACAGGCCGATACCTGCGGGAATGAAGGCCAGCGTATACAGCCAGGTGACCTTGAGGAAAGCCATCAGGGTGCCGCCGATGTTGGGCGAGATCGGCAGCAGATTATCCATGCCGAACCAGCACACGATGGCCAATGGCACCAGCGAAAACACCCAGGCGAACCCGGCGTTCTGGATCCAGGTGGGTGTGCCGGCGGCGATCTTGCCGAAGATCCAGCCGCTGTCTTTCACCAGCGTCATGGGTTCGCCGCCCAGCGCGCCGAAGATGCCGACCGCCATTACCAGCGGGATGATGATCTGCATCGCGGTCACGCCGAAATTACCCAGCCCGGCGTTGATGCCCAATGCCGTGCCCTGCAAACGTTTGGGAAAGAATGTGGTGATGTTGCTCATCGAGCTGGCGAAGTTGCCGCCGCCCACGCCCGACCACAGCGCCATCAGCTGGAACGACCACAGCGGCCACTCCGGATGCTGCAGCACGATGCCGGTGCCTATGGCCGGGCTCAGCAGCATCGCGGTGGTGAGGAAGATCGTGTTGCGCCCGCCGGCAAGGCGGATGAAGAACGACGACGGAATGCGCATGGTGGCACCGGCCAGCCCGGAGATCGCCGTCAATGTGAACAATTGTTCCTTGCTGAACGGGAAACCGAGATTGAGCATCTGCACCGCGATGATGCCCCACATCATCCACACGGCGAAGCCGCACAGCAGGCTGGGCACGGAGATCCACAAGTTGCGATAGGCGATTTTTTTGCCGGTGGATTCCCAGAATTTCTGGTCTTCCACGTCCCATTGTTTTATATCAGCCACGTTCGTTCTCCTGTTTGGTATTGCCACTCAAGGAACTGCTGTTAGGTTTCTTTCCGATGTGTTGTGTTTACGTTTAGTCGCTCTGCGGCATGTTGATGTGCAAGGTGGTGGACCGTCAAAAAGTCTTCCGTAGTGATATCCAGGTAGCCGGGTATATGCCGGATTGCATCCATAACATCAGTCCCTGTCAGTCCATCTTTTTCTATGTCCGCAGCGCTATCCGCAGCAACGTTTCGCTTTGTGTCTTGCGCAAGGGCCATCGGCCGCACCTCGGTCCAGTACATCCACATCAGCGAGACCCACACCACGCCGAACATCAGCATGAAGGCGGAAGATCGGATGCCGGTCAGATCGACCAGCGCGCCGAACATGATGGGCATCAGGAAGCCGCCCATGCCGCCCGCCAAGCCCACCACACCCGAGACCACACCGATGTTTTTCGGGTAGTCATCTGAAATGTATTTGAACACCGAAGCCTTGCCCAAGGCGAACGCCGCGCCCATGGAAAACAGAATGAGGGTGAACAGGGTCGGGGTGAGTCCGATATGAAAGGTCTCCGGGCCGCTCACAGTGTGGATGGTGAATTCGGTCTGCGGATAGGACAGAAAGAACAGGCAGACCAGCGACACCCACAGCACCCACCATGTCATGGTGTGCGCGCCAAACTTGTCTGCGAAATAGCCGCCGACCGCGCGCAGCAGACCTCCCGGAATACTGAATGCGGCAGCCAGCAGTGCCGCTGTCTTGAGGTCGAAACCGTACTCGGAGATGTAGTATTTGGTCATCCACAGGGCCAGCGCGACGTAGCCGCCGAACACGATGGAGTAATACTGGCTGTATCGCCACACCTTGGGATCCTTGAGTGCCGCAAGCTGCTCGCGCACGGTGACCGTTTCCCCCGCCTTGTGGGTCGGGTCGGAATAGGTGAATAACCAGAATAAAATTGCAGTGACCAGCATCAGGACGGCATAAACTTTGGGCACCATCGCCCAACCGAAAGCCACCACGATGCTGGGCGCTATCAGCTTGGTCAGTGCCGCACCGGTATTCCCGGCACCAAAAATCCCCATCGCCAGTCCTTGCCGTTTTCTGGGGAACCAGCGCGCGCAGTAAGAAATGCCCACCGTGAACGAGCCGCCCGCGACGCCCACAAACAAACCGGTCACCAGGAATTGCCAGAACTCGGTCGCGCGGGAGATCATCCAGATCGGAATGACGGTGGACAGCATCAGAACGAAGAACACCAGACGTCCGCCGAATTTATCGGTCCACATGCCGAGCGGAAGACGGATCAGGGAGCCGGTCAGCACCGGCATCGCAACCAGGATGCCAAATTCAGTTTCATTGAGACCCAGAGTCTGCTTGATCGGAATACCGATCACAGCAAACATCATCCAGATCATGAAGCACACCGTAAATGCAAATGTGCTCATGATCACCACCGACCAAGCCTTGTATTGCGCTGTAGCCATGAACTCCCTCCAAATACATGCAAGGCAACAAATGGAATCTACCTGACAGAACAATTCTGTTGGCGCGGCACTCAGAACTTGATTAATCGCATATTGCCAACTGTTCTTTTATTCCCGGTCATTACTTGCTAACATATACTACTCTTACATGTTTAGATTGCAATAACTTTACACGACTAAATTTGACATCTGAATTGGTCAGAAAAGCAGTTGCTTTCGGCAGGTGACCAGGATTGATCCGGATCAGTTACCGACCATCAAAAAAAGGAAAAGATATGCAGATACCTGAAATTGATGATGAGGGATATTTGATTGATCCAGGCACCTGGAGTGAGAAGATAGCCAGGGAATTCGCCCTCCAGGAAAATATCCAGCTTACTAAAGATCATTGGGATGCGATTTATTTCATGCGCCAATATTACATAGAACATCAAGTAGCACCGGATGTCCGTCATGTAATGAAGCATCTGGCAGAGCGATTGGGGCCTGAATCGCGCAACAAGATATTCGAGCTGTTTCCCTATGGCTATGTGAAGCAAGCTTGCAAGATTGCCGGCATGAAACGGCCAAGGGCATGGAGTACCGGATAGGTCTTTCGCCTCAGCAACTCCATCGCTCTTTGCGGCTGAACATCTTCAATTCCAGCATTATGATGATTCCAGCAAATTTCCGGGACGCGATGGCTAATGCCATCCACAAAAACACCGGCAACATGCATCCATTCTTGCCGGCTTACCGGATGGAAACTAGCGGGATTGCCGCGGCGCTCATGGCTGCTTTCGACCCGGTCATGCGTCGGACGGTTTCTTGGTGTCGGCTTTGACGCCATCGCCGTCAGCCGCCATATGCTCGTACAGGGCGAAACGCTTCTGCAGTTCGTACTCGTAGAACGCCTGCACTTCCCCGCCGTCATCATCCATCTCCCGCAACAGCCCTCGGAAGCGCGGTTCGTTCTTGATGAACTCGCGGTAGGACACCGAGGGCTTCGGCGAATCCAGCGACAGCGGATTCTTGCCTTCCTGCGCGCGCCGCGGATCGTAGCGGAACAGCGGCCAGTGGCCGGTCTGGACCGCCAACTCCTGTTGCTGGTGCTGTTGGCCCAGACCGTAGCCGTGCTCGACGCAGGGGCTGTAGGCGATGATCAGCGAGGGCCCGTCGTAGGACTCCGCGTCGAGGAAGGTCCTCAGCGTGTGGGTATCCTTCGCGCCGTAGGCGACATGCGCGACATAGACGTGGCCGTAACTCATCGCGATCTGAGCCAGATCCTTCTTGCCGGTGTGCTTGCCGCCGGCGGCGAATTTGGCGATGGCCCCGCGCGGGGTGGCCTTGGACATCTGCCCGCCGGTATTGGAATAGACCTCGGTGTCGAGCACCAGAATATTGACGTTGCGGCCCGTGGAAATCACATGATCGAGGCCGCCGAAACCGATGTCGTAGGCCCAGCCATCGCCGCCGATGATCCATACGCTTTTCTTCACCAGATATTCGACCAGGCTTGCCAGTTGGCGCGCCGCGGCAGACTCGATGCCGGCCAGCTTGCCGCGCAATTCCTCGACCCGTTCACGCTGCTGAAAGATGCCCGCTTCGGTGGACTGGTCGGCGTTGAGTATCGCTTCCGTAAATTCGCTGCCGACCTGGTCTTTCAGTTGCTGCAACAACTCGCCGGCGTGTTCGGCATGCTTGTCGATGCTGACGCGGAATCCCAAACCGAACTCGGCATTGTCCTCGAACAACGAGTTGCTCCAGGCCGGGCCGCGCCCATCGCCATTCTTGCAATAGGGCGTGGTGGGCAGGTTGCCGCCGTAGATCGACGAGCAGCCGGTTGCGTTGGCGACCACCATGCGGTCGCCGAACAGCTGAGTGGCCAGACGGATGTAGGACGTTTCGCCGCAGCCGACGCAGGCAGAAGGGAACTCGAACAGCGGCTGCATCATCATCGCGCCCTTGATCGTGGTGGTTTTTAACAGGGTGCGGTCGTACTCGGGCAAACCGAGGAAGAATTCGAAGTTGGCGCGCTCCCGATCGCGCAACGGCGCCATGGGCCGCATTTCCAGTGCCTTGTGGCCGTCGACCTTGGAGACCGCCGGGCAGATGTCCACGCACAGCGTGCAGCCGGTGCAGTCTTCCGGCGCGACCTGGTAACTGATATGCATGCCCTGCTCGAAGTCCTTGCCCTTGACCTGGATGTGCTTGAAAGTCGGCGGCGCGTCCTTCGCCATGCCTGACGGAAACAGCTTGCTGCGGATCGCCGAGTGCGGACAGACGAACGGGCACTTGCCGCAGTGTATGCAAAGTTCCTCATCCCATACCGGGATCTCCTGGGCCAGGTTGCGCTTGTCCCACATCGCGGTACCCGAAGGCCAGGTACCGTCGTTCGGCAGCGCGCTCACCGGCAGCAGATCGCCGCGTCCGGACATGATCTCGGCGGTGATGTTGCGCACGAATTCCGGCGCAAATGCGGGCACCGCTTCCGGCATCTCGTGGGTGCTGCTCACGGTTGCCGGCACGGCGACCTGGTGCAGGTTGGCGATCGTTTCGTCGATCGCTTTCCAGTTGGCTTCGACCACCTCGCGCCCCTTCTTGGCGTAGGATTTCTCGGCGGCATGCTTGATCTGCTCGATGGCCACATCGCGCGGCAGCACCCCGGATATCGCAAAGAAACAGGTCTGCATGATGGTGTTGATACGGTTGCCCATGCCGGTTTGCCTGGCGATCTGATAGGCATCGATCACGTAGAATTCGATCTTCTTGGCGATGATCTGCTGCTGCATCCTGCGCGTCAGGGTATGCCACACCCTGTCCGGTGGTGTTGCCGTATTGACCAGGAACACCGCGCCCTCGGCTGCATGGTCCAGCAGTTCGTAGCGTTCCAGAAATACCGGCTGATGGCAACCGATGAAGTTCGCCTCGTTGTCGGCGATCAGGTAGGGAGAATGGATAGGCTTGGGCGAAAAGCGCAGGTGCGAGATGGTAGCGGCGCCGGCCTTCTTCGAATCGTAGACGAAATAGCCCTGGCCGTAGAGCTCGGTTTCCTCGCCCATGATCTTGATGGTGTTCTTGTTGGCACCCACCGTGCCGTCCGAGCCCAGGCCATAGAACATGCAGCACATCACGCCCTGACCGGTGTCGGTGCGGAAATCCGCGTCCCAATCCAGACTGGTGTGGCTGAGGTCGTCGAAGATGCCGATCGTAAAATGGTTCTTCGGCTGGTCCTTGTTCAGTTCGTCGAACACACCCTTGACCATGCCCGGCGTGAATTCCTTGGAGGACAAGCCATAGCGTCCGCCCACCACGCGCGGCAGGTCGGCGAACCTGCCCGTGCCGCCGGTATAGGCCTCGCTGAGCGCCGTCACCACATCCTTGTACAGCGGCTCGCCGTCTGATCCCGGCTCCTTGGTTCTGTCCAATACGGCGATGCGTTTCGCCGTGGCCGGAATGACCCCGAGCAACTCGTCCGCCGCGAACGGACGGAACAATCGCACCTTCACCACGCCCACCTTTTCGCCATGATGATTGAGGTGGTCGACCACTTCTTCCACCGCCTCCGCGCCGGAACCCATCAGCACAATCACGCGGTCGGCATCCTGCGCACCGGCATATTCATAGAGATGGTACCGGCGTCCGGTCAGCCCTGCGAACTTGTCCATGGTGCGCTGCACGATCCCGGGCATGCGTTCGTAGAACGGGTTGACCGACTCGCGCGCCTGGAAATACACGTCCGGGTTTTGCGACGTGCCGCGTATGAAGGGATGGTCCGGCGTCAGCGCGCGGGTGCGATGCGCGAACACCAGCTGGTCGTCTATCATTTCGCGCACCACAGCAACCGGGACCTGCTCGACCTTGGCCACCTCGTGCGAAGTCCGGAAGCCGTCAAAGAAATGCAGGATAGGCACGCGCGCTTCCAGCGTCACCGCCTGCGCGATCAGTGCCATGTCCATCGCCTCCTGCACCGAATTAGAGACGAGGTAGGCGAAGCCGGTAGCGCGCGCCGCCATCACGTCGCCGTGGTCGCCGAAGATCGACAGGCCCTGGGCGGCGAGCGAACGCGCAGCCACGTGCATCACGAACGGCGTGAGTTCGCCGGCGATCTTGTACATATTGGGGATCATCAGCAGCAGGCCCTGTGATGCGGTAAAGGTCGTTGCCAGCGAGCCGGTTTGCAAAGCGCCGTGTATCGCACCGGCTGCACCGCCCTCGCTCTGCATCTCGATCACTTCGGGAACGGTACCCCAGAGATTCTTCAGGCCCTGGGACGACCATGCGTCGGAATATTCACCCATGGGCGAAGAGGGCGTGATCGGAAAAATCGCGATCACCTCGTTGGTCATATGGGCGATATAGGCGGCGGCCTCGTTGCCGTCGATAGTAACCATGCGCGCTTGGGACATCGGGCACCTCCCCAGTAATCTTGGCTAGAAGTTTATATTAAACAGCATATACCTTTTCGCATTGCCATGCTCTGACAAGCACATCAAATTCAAGCACGGTTTGATTGCGAAAAATGGCGGCACGCCACCTCTGCTCAGAATTGTTTCGGATTGCGCTGGGCAGGATTGTGCTGGCCGGGATTACGTTGATCCGGGCGCAGGTGCGGGCCCAGTATTTCTTCGGCAGTATCGCCATCCACCGGCTTGCCGGCGGCATCGACCAGCGGTTGATCGAAATCGTTCCAGCCGCGCACGCCGCTCTTGAGCGAGACCACGCCGGTGTAGCCCATCTGCCGCATAACGTCCGCAACCAGGGCTGAACGGTAACCTGAACGGCAGATCACCACGATATCCAGCCCACGGCCGGCGGCAAGCAGGGGCAGGGTCTCGTCGAAATCCCATTCGCAGGATTGTTCCAGTATCCCGCGCGGCACGTTGATCGCGCCGGGAATATGCAGCGCGGCATACTCTGCCGGTTCGCGCACATCGAGCAGCACAAGCCCACTGTCCGCGGCCAGCTGTTTGCTCAGGTCCCAGGGCTGGATCTCCTTCACGCGCGTGAGCGCGTCGGCGACAAGATCGGCGTAGCGTTTCATGCGGGCTCCTTGACAAACAAGGCTATCGACTCGACATGCGAGGTATGCGGAAACATGTTCATCACGCCCGCCGATTTCAGCACGTAACCGCGCTGCACCAGTTCTGCCGCATCGCGCGCCAGCGTGCCCGGGTTGCAGGAAACGTAAACGATCCGGAGCGGGGCATTTTCGCCGCCAAGGGATTTCACCAGCTCCAGTGCACCGTCGCGCGGCGGATCGATCAGCAGCTTGTCGAATTGCCCCAGCTCGGCAAATCCCGCTTCCGTGATCGCGAACAGGTTCATCGCAACAAACTTTGCATTGCCGGCCAGGCCGTTCAGTTCGGCATTCTGTCTGGCGCGCGCCACCAAAGTTTCGCTGCCCTCGATGCCCAGCACCAGCGCGCCGCTACGCGCGATCGGCAAAGTGAAGTTGCCCAGGCCGCAGAAAAAATCGGCGATGCGCTCGCCCGGTTGCGGGTCGAGCAAACGCATCGCGCGGCTGATCATCACCCGGTTCAACGCGCTGTTCACCTGGGTGAATTCGCTCGGCGCGAACGGCATGGTGATGCCGAATTCCGGCAGGCTGTAGCTGAGCGCCGGCGCATCCAGCGGATGGAACGGTGCGATGGTGTCGTAACCGCCGGTCTGCAGCCAGAACTGGATACCGTGCCTGTCGGCAAAGGTGCGCAGCGCGGTTTCGTCTTCACTGCTGGGTGTATCCATCACGCGCAATACCAGCACGTCGACATGCTCGCCGACGGCGACCTCGATCTGCGGCACGCGATCGCGTATCGACAAACCGCTCACCAGTTCGGCCAGCAGCGGCAGCAGTGCGGCGATCTTCGGCACGAGGATCTCGCAGTGCTGCATGTCTGCGACAAAACTGCTGCGCTTCTCGTGAAAGCCGACCAGCGTCTTGCCCTTCTTGATCACATGCCTGACCGAAAGCCGCGCGCGCTCCCGATAACCCCAAGCCTGACCGTAGATCGGGCGCAATATGGTTTCCGCCCTGACCTTGCCGATATGCCACAGGCTGTCTTCGAGGATGCGCTGCTTGACCGCGACCTGCGCCCTGGCATCCAGATGCTGCATCGAGCAGCCGCCGCACACGCCGAAATGCGCACATTTGGGCTGCACGCGCATCGCCGATGACTTGTATATCTGCGTGACTTGCGCGAGTTCGAACGTCGGCTTTTTGCGGTACGGGGAATAGCTCACCACTTCGCCGGTCAGCGCGCCCTCGATAAAGATCACCTTGCCTTCGGTGCGCGCGACGCCGCGGCCTTCCTGGTCCAGTGATTCGATTTTTACTTTGTTGTCTGTGGGCATATAACTTGCCGCAACGCGGCCTCAATCAAAATAAACAAACGCCCGAACGGCGTATGCGCCAATAGAAATCCGAACATCACGCCGATACTGTTTGCCACCATGTCCCATACATCGAAATGGCGGTACCCCGTCCATCCCTGCACGAACTCCAGAGCTATGCCCAACCCGATCAGCAATGCCATCGCAATCATGCGGGAGCGCGCGAACAGATAAATCTGGCAGAACCACAATGCCAGCGAACCATATGCAAAGCCGTGTTCAAGCTTGTCTGCATTGGTAAATGACAACGGCTCGGGCGGGTGCGGGGTAAGCGATAGATATACAACAAGACCAACCATCAGCCAGCCTCCTGCCAGCCAGAAAGGACGATGCTTCAGCACGATCAGTTTTTCTGCTCGGGCCATGCAGCCAGAAATTCCCGCCAGTGCGGCTGATCGAGCTTGCCCAGTTCGGCGCGCACCAGATCGCATTCTTTCTTGTAACGTGCCTTCGTCAACACGCCGCGCATCAACTGGAAGCGCGCGAACACCAGATAGGTGTTGGCCACATCGGTCTCGCAATAGTTGCGTATCTCGTCCAGCTTGCCCTGCTGGTACGCCTCCCACACCTTGCTGCCGTCCATGCCCAGCTTGCCGGGAAAGCCGATCAGCTTGGCCAGCTCGTCCAGCGGGGCGTTGGCGCGGCCGGTATACATCGCCAGCAGGTCCATCAGGTCGAGATGGCGCGAGTGATAACGGCTGATGTAGTTGTTCCACTTGAATTCCTTGTCGTCCTCGCCCTGGTCCCAGTAACGCGCGCACTGCACGCCGTGGATCAGGCCGCGATAATGCAGCACCGGCAGGTCGAAGCCGCTGCCGTTCCAGGACACGATCTGCGGGGTGTATTTGTCGATACCGTCGAAGAAGCGCTGGATGATGCTGCCTTCGTCCTCATGCAGATCGCCCAGCGACCAGACCTTGAAGTTGTCGCCCTCGCGCAGCGCGCAGGAGATCGCCACGACGCGTTGCAGATGATGCGGCATGAAGTCGCTGCCGGTTTTCTGGCGGCGCAGCTGGAAGGCCATTTCGGCCACTTCCGCATCGCTGACGCGCGCATCCAGTTCGTGCAGGGTGCGCAGCCCGGCGATATCGGGAACGGTTTCGATATCAAAAACGAGGGTGGGATTCATGGGATGATTGCCGGCAAGATTTAATAAGGGCGAATTGTTGCACAAACAGTCCGGGCATGGGCGCGGACTGTGAGTCCGCGCAGCACGCGAACGTCATGGACAAGTAAACCGACGGGTTCGGCGTATCCATGCAAAACCCCCGGGTCTTCCCGGGGGTTCAGTGATGAAAACGCCGGCTTCTCCGTTTTGCCTAGGCGTAGTTCTTTGCCACGAAATCCCAGTTCACCAGATTATTCAGGAAGGTCTCGACGAACTTTGGACGCATGTTGCGATAGTCGATGTAATAGGCGTGTTCCCAAACGTCCACGCACAGCAGGGCTTTATCGGCTGTGGTCAGCGGTGTTCCGGCCGCGCCCATGTTGACGATGTCCAGGCTGCCGTCTGTCTTCTTTACCAGCCAGGTCCAGCCTGAACCGAAGTTGCCCACTGCAGAAGTTTGAAACGCTTTTTTGAATTCGTCGAGGCTGCCCCACTTCTTGTTGATCGCGGCTGACAGTGCGCCGCCAGGAGCGCCGCCGCCATTCGGCTTCATGCAATTCCAGAAGAAAGTGTGGTTCGACACCTGCGCGGCATTGTTGTAAATGCCGCCGGCAGGCGCCTTTTTGATGATCGCTTCCAGTTCGAGTTTCTCGTACTCGGTGCCCTTGATCAGGTTGTTCAGGTTGGTGACATAAGCCTGGTGGTGCTTGGCATAATGATATTCGAAGGTTTCCTTGGACATGTGCGGTTGCAGCGCGTCCATTGCATAGGGTAGTGCGGGCAGGGTATGTTCCATTTCTATTCTCCTTGAATTACATGAATCGTGCGGGGGAATCCGATTCTAGCCAATCGCCACTCGACAATCAATGATTGATCCGGATTAGATGCAATGAGACCATGGGACTGCAATGGTCTTGTCGGAAGATATGCCGGGGGAGTGCAAGCTGTGGCATGATCATTCCACCGAACGGCTCACGGCAGGCCCACTTGATGCGAACGTCGTGCATTGGAAAAACGGATGAACGTCTGGTTCACAAAAAATCTCGGTGACGCCATGCTGGCCGGAGAATCGTTGGAGCATATCAAAACGCTTTTCTTGTCAGCATACGAACAGGCAGAGAACGCCAAAGAAATGGCCCTGTTCGTCCGTCACGAATCAGAAGGGCGTCTCCACTGTGAAGTCAAAATCTACTTCTCTCCGGCATCGGCTTTTGTGGCGGAAGCGGTTGATGCCACCCCCTGCAAAAAGCCCTCGCCAGACAGTTTGGACCTGCTGGCCGGCTCGGAAGCATCCTGGTCTGTTTTCTTTCCGTGAAATGATGTTCAAGACCAGTGGCGCCACCCTTCATGCCCGGCAAAGCGCTGCACCCGACCGCGCGACACGCGGCTGGCGGACTTTAAGTTAACCAAAAAAAGGATCAATAATGAACAGCGAAAAATATAAAGCCGGGATGGCGGCAAGACGAGAAGTTCTTGGCGATGAACATGTTGACAAGGCGATTGCCGGCGCCACTGATTTTACAAAACCTTTGCAGGACATGGTCACCGAAAATTGCTGGGGCGAAATATGGACGCGAGGTGTCATAACGAAGCAGACACGAAGTTTGATAACCATAGCAACCCTGGCAGCGCTCAAGGCACCAACAGAATTAAAGGGCCATGTCCTTGGTGCATTGCGTAACGGATGTACTGTGGAGGAAATCCGGGAAGTTCTGCTTCAGTCCACGGTCTATTGCGGGGTTCCCTCAGGCATCGAGGCTTTCAGGGCGGCAAGGGAAGTTATTGAGAGCTGGCAACAAGGTGACAAGCGCTAGCAAGTCGGCCAGGCTGGACAAAAACAGCTGCACGACTCCCTGCTTCCTTCCTTGCCCTGATCAAAACAAACCCATCTGCCCGTTCCGCGGCGGCGGCTTGAACAGCCCGGTCGCCAGCGACCTGTCCTCCAGGTTGAAACCCATCCGCTCGCAAGCCTTGCGAAAGCGCTGCGCCAGCAGGTCGGCGAACAGGCCGTTGCCGCGAAAGCGCGAGCCGAATTCCGGATCGTTCTCGCGCCCGCCGCGCATCTCGCGCATCCGGCTCATCACATGCTCCGCCTTCAGCGGGTAGTGGACAGCGAGCCAGTCCTTGAACAAATCCTTCAACTCGTAAGGCAGGCGCAGCAAGGCATAGCCCGCGCTGCGCGCGCCGTGCTGATGCGCGGCCTGCAGCACCTGCTCCAGCTCCGCATCGGTGAGGAACGGGATCACCGGCGCGACCATCACGCCGCACGGCACGCCGGCTTCATTGAGCGTCTGAATGGCTTGCAGCCTGCGCCGCGGCGACGCAGCGCGCGGCTCCATGTGGCGCGCCAGTTCAGCATCCAGCGTCGTGACCGAAATGAACACCTGCACCAGGTTGTCGCGCGCAAGTTGCGTCAGCAGACCGAGGTCGCGTTCGACCAGCGCGGATTTGGTGACGATGGAAACCGGATGCCTGTGCTCAGCCAGCACCTCCAGTATCTGCCGCGTGATCTTCCACTCGCGCTCGATGGGCTGGTAGGGATCGGTGTTGGAACCGAGCGCGATCGGCGAACATTGGTAGCTGCACTTGGCCAGTTCCGCGCGCAGCAGCTTTGCCGCATCCGGCTTGGCGAAAAGTTTGGTCTCGAAATCCAGTCCCGGCGAAAGATTCAGGTAGCAGTGCGAAGGCCGCGCGTAGCAATAGATGCAGCCGTGCTCGCAGCCGCGATAGGCGTTCAGCGACAGCGAAAACAGCAGGTCCGGCGAGTCGTTGCGCTGGATCACGCTCTTCGCCGAATCCACCGTCACCGTGGTCTTGAACGGCGGCAACTCTTGGTCCGCCGTGCCCCAGCCGTCATCGACGCGCTCGCGCGCGACATTCTCGAAGCGTCCCTCGATCTGCAGCGTCGCGCCACGGCCTTTTGTTACTTCATGCTTCATTTGATCCTTGCCCGCAAAGAACGTTCGTTCTGTGCGGACTATATGACGCAGAAGGAGGCGATGTCAAACTGAAAGTGTTGCGCCTGTTTCAGGGAGTGTTTAAAGTGACCACCATGTATACCAATTGAGGAGTTTCAAAGTGCAAACACAGTTCGAAACACTCGAAGCCGAAGCGCTCAAATTAACAGTTGCTGAACGAGCCAAACTCGCCGAGTACCTGATCGCCAGCCTGGATGAAGACAGCGAGATCGAAGAGGCATGGGCCGGTGAAACAGAGCGCCGCATCGCCGAAATCGAAGCGGGAGCGGCTCAGTTAATCCCCGCAGCAGAAGCCATAGCCAACGCACGCACCGCACTGAACTGACCATGCGCTACGCCATCGTCGTCGAAAAAACCGGAGATAACTATTCCGCCTATGCACCGGACTTACCCGGCTGTGTCGTCACCGGAAGCAGCGTTAAGGAAGCGGAACAGGAAATCCTCGAAGCCATCAAGTTTCATATTGACGGGCTGCGCGATGATGGCTTGCCTGTTCCTGCACCATCCAGCGTGATTGAGAATTTTGGAAATTGCCGCGTGATTGTTCAAAACAAATTCGAAGCTGACCCTTTTAGTTGACCCTTTTAGTTAATGTATCGAACTAGCGGCCTCGGTAGGCTGGCGCTTCAGGGATGCCATAGTCGAGTAGGCATCCCGTGCCCACGCGGAATCCAATCATGACATTCATGGTGGGCAAAGTTGCCCACCCTACGCCTCTGCTATAATTCTATCCAAGGAGGTATCCCATGCACGTTCATCTCACTGCCATTTTTCAACAAGTCCCCGAAGGTTATATCGCTTTCGTCGAGGAGCTTCCGGGTGCCAATACCCAAGGCGATACGCTGGAGGAAGCGCGTTCCAATCTCACTGAAGCCATCGAGCTTGTTCTCGAAACCAACCGCGCGCTTGCTGAAGAAGGGCTCCAAGGGCTGACTGTCATCCGCGAGCAAATCATCCTCGCGGCATGAAACGTCTGGACTTGCTGCGCCATCTGGAGGCGCACGGCTGCAAGTTTTTACGTGAGGGCGGCAGCCACACGGTTTATATCAATCCCGCCACACGCAAGGCTTCAACCATTCCACGCCACCGCGAAGTCAACGAAATGCTGGCGCGAAAAATCTGCAAAGACCTTGAAGTTCCTATTCCATAAATACGTTAGCCGCGTGTTCATACATACCGGCTACTCCACCTCGCACAGCGCACCATCCGCAAACAACAACGCGCAACGCACCGTCTTGCCTGCATATATCGCCTGCATCGCAGTGCGATATTCCAGCATCTGCGCACGGTACGGTGCGGGATCGGCAATTTCGCCGGTCTTGTAATCCAGCACCCACACCTCGTCGCTGAACTCGACCAAGCGGTCGATGCGCTTCAGTTCGCCTGATGCATTGACGTAGGGCATCTCGTTGCAAGCGCTTCTGTAATGCTGTGCGTCAAAGAAGCGAGCGAGTTGCGGTGATGTGAGCAGGTGTTGCGCTTGCTGCCAGAGTGTATCCATTTCAGCGGATGGGATGGAGAGGCGCTGTCGCAATAATTCCCTCTCCCGCGCTGCCGCGCTTCCCCCTCCCGCTTGCGGGAGAGGGGCTGGGAGAGAGGGTGGTGTCAGGTTTTGCAGCAGTGCATGCAGCCAAGTGCCGCGCTGCTGTTCTGGCGTGATGCGTAAAACATGTTTTCCTGTCGGAATGGGTTGCCGTAAAGCAGTGACATCTACAAAAGGATGCGACTCCAACCCCTCCCGGCCTCCCCTTGCACCCGCAAGGGGTACGCCGGCGAGTTCCCCGCTGCGATGCAGCGACCCTTCCTCAGTCAGGGGAGGAGCAATCTGCGTATCTACTATCAGCAGCGGGTTGTCGCGCTGCTCAACCACATGCGCGATTCGTCCATACCAGGAAGTCTCTGCGGGTTCGCCGTTGCCGCTGACCAGCAACGCCTGTTTGGCGCGTGTCATTGCGACGTACAGCAGGTTCATTTCTTCGCGCCGCGCATAGGCCTCGTCGGCATCGAAGTAAGGCGCGCGCTTTGCGCCGCGTCCACGCTTGTCGCTGAACAGCGAGAAATGCGCCGGACACGGCGCGTTGGGCTGCCAGTCGAGCAGCACGCTGTAGCTGTCGGCTTTGCCCTGCACATCGTTGGCATCCAGCAGCCACACGATGGGTGCTTCCAGCCCCTTGGCCTCATGCACGGTGTAGATGCGCAGCGCGTTGCCGACCTCGCCCACCTTGCCCTCGTCCGGCGATTCGTTTTCCGCAGCGCGCAATTCGCGCAGTTCGGCAAGGAAGCGCGGCAGGCTGGGGTAGCGCCCGGCATCCACGTTGAGCGCGATTTCCATGAAGGCCTGCAGGTTGGCACGCACTGTTTCATGAAGCTCGCCAGGCAGTGCCGCCGCATAGCGATGCAGCAGGTCACCCTCGAAATAGATGCGGTCAAGCAGGTCGTGGACCGGGAGTTTGTCGGCGAGCGCCAGCCAGCTTTGCAGCAGGCGATGGGCACGTTGCAGTTGCGGAGAAGCGGCTCCGTTTTCGGCAACATGCTTCAAACGAGACCACCATCCTCCCCTCGCCCCGGAGGGGAGAGAGGCTGGGGGAGCGGGAGTTATCTCGGCATTCCCGCACTGCGCCAGCAACATCAAATCTTCATCGCTGCACGCAAAAATCGGTGAGCGCAGCGCCTGAGCCAGCTCGAGATCGGCGAACGGGGTGATCAGGAAAGTCAGCAGCGCCTGGATGTCTTCCGCTTCCAGCGTGTCGAGCAGGCCGCCGCGCCGCGAAGTCAGGAACGGAATGTGGCGCGCGCGCAAGGCGTGCTCGTACACGCGCAGGTGCAGGCGCTTGCGCACCAGCACCATGATGTCGCGGTACTCGGCGCGGCGCAGTTTTCCGTTATCCTGCACGCTCCAGTTTGCGACGATTTCGGCGATAAGCGCGGCGAATTGCTCTGCTTCGATTTCACGCGCGCCGCTTTGTATCTCTTCGCGCGGGGTGGTGAGCGGGTTGCGCAAAATCAACCTTCCCCCAGACGAAACTTCTGCTTCCACTTTTTCAGTTGTAGCGAGTTGCAGCACTTCGACGTGGCCGGGCAAATCCCCGTGATGGGCGACATGTTCCTCGAAATCCACGAAGCCGTCGGGATGTTCCGAGAACACGCCGTTCACTGCATCCAGCACTGCCGGCGCATTGCGCCGGGTCTCGTTCTGGGTCAAATAATGCGCGCCGAATTCCTGCTGCAAATATTCGCGCACCTCGCCGAACAGGCGCGCATCGGCGCGGCGGAAACGGTAGATGGATTGCTTGGGATCGCCCACCACAAACACGCTGGGTCTGGAGTCCACGGCAGCCGATGCGGCGAACCATGATTGCAGTATCTGCCACTGCAGCGGGTTGGTGTCCTGGAATTCGTCCAGCAGCACATGGCGGTAGCGGCTGTCCAGCTTGTACTGCATGTACTCGGCGCAATCGCCCTGATTGAGCATGCGGCACACCTGCCATTCCAGATCGGTGAAATCCATCTGCTGCTGTTGCAGCTTCAATCGCTGGTAATGCTCCAGCAGCGCAGCGCCGCAATGCAGCGCGGCCCGGTTCATGCGCAACGCTTCGATTTCAGTCACTTCATCGCGCGCAGCCTGCAAGCTGGCCTGCAGGTTATGCAATGGGGTGGCAAAAACAGCTTCGTCCTGGTTCTTGGTCGCCTTGAGCTTGCGCGGCTCGCCTGCCTGGGTAAACAGCAGCGGCCACACCTTCGCAAAACGCTCGCTCTCTACAATGTCCGTCCAGGCACGTTCCAGTTCACCGGCATTTTCCTGTTGTTTGGGCGTGCCATTACCAGCCAGCTGATGCACGAACGCGAACAGCAGCTCCTCGCTGTTGCCGCACATGCCCCAGTCCGCGAGCGGGTCGAACCCGATGTCTTCCACTTCGAGTTCGATTTGCAGCTGTTCCACCGCCCACGCTACCGGCCCCTCTCCCCCGACCCCTCTCCCGCCTGCGGGCGAGGGGAGGTGATCGGTGTATGCCCACCACTCTGCGCGCTTGTGCACGAAATTCTCCAGCAGTGTGCGCGTGCTGTGCAGACCGTATTCGGCGAACAGCTGTTGCATGTGCTGCGCGGTTTCGCCATCGGGCACAACGCGCAGGCTCTCGGCAAAAGCCTGCCACGCCTCGTCGCGCAGCGCCGAGGTGCGCTCCAGCAGTTGCATGCCGACCGGCACGCCGGCGTTCAGCGGCGCGCGCTGGATGATCTGCATGAACCAGCCGTGGAAAGTGCTGATGGTGATGGCCGGCTGCGCCAGCAATGCGTCGCGGTACAAGCCGCGCGCTTTGGCCAGCAAGGCATCGTCAATCTCATCAACAGCGCGCTCGCGCAGGAATTCGCGCACGGCATCATCATCCTGCACCGCAAGCAGATGCAGCCACTCGTGCAAGCGCGCCTGCATCTCCTGTGCCGCCTTGCGCGTGAAAGTGATCGCGAGTATCCCGCCGGGCGGCACACCATCCAGCAGCAGGCGCACGATGCGCGACACCAGCAGCCAGGTCTTGCCGCTGCCGGCACAGGCTTCGACGACGACACTGTGTCGGGGATCGAGAGCGATGCGGTTATCCATCAACCGGGCCCCAGTCATTCTTGCGGCACAGCCCGCGCATCTCGCAATACATGCAAGCCTCATCCACACCATGCGCGGGCATGGCCGCGCCGTTGCGCATCTGCGCGAACACCGCCAGCAGCCGCTCGATGTTGGCCTGCGCGAGCTCCGGCACATCCTGTGGCGGTGCGACAGTGACCACCTTGTCCTTTTCGATGCTGATGAAGGCTGCCTGTTCGGCCTCGTACACGTGCGCGTAGCAGGCCAGCTGCACATCCTCGCCCGCTTCCTTGAGCTTGTTGCGCAAGCGGGTCGCATCCATCATCTTGTAGTCGAGCACCCGCGCCAAACCATCCGGCTGGCCATCCACCCGGTCGATGCGCCCGTGCAGGGTCAGCTCATCGGTCAACGGCATTTCGAATGGCACTTCGCCATTCCGGTAACGCCAGCCCTCCGCCTCGCTTTTCTGCTGCGCGTCCAGATAGGCGGGGATTGCCTGCTGCCAGCGCAGCAGCCAGGCGCGCGCCAGATAGTCGCGTTCCACCGCGGGCGCAAAAACCTCGCTGCTGATGCGCTGCAATGCCTCTTCCAACGCGGCGCGCGCGTGGTCGCCCAGCACCGGAAACTGTTGATGAAAACGATGCAGGATGTCATGCGCCCATTCGCCGTAATCCCGCTTCTCCACGCCCTCGCGCACTTCGTCCAGTTCGTTGAGGCGCAGCATATGCCGCGCATAGTACTGATACGGGCAGGCGACCAGGCTGTTGTAGCCGCTGGCTGAAATTCGGCCCGGGATCAGGCTGCGCGACGGGGCGGGCGCGGGCATGGCAGACCGGTCCGGCATTGAAAATTCGGCAGCGCGTACCTGCGCTCCTTCGAGCATTGCTGCCAATTCCGTGTCTGCCAGATCATCTCCGTAAGCAAGCTCATGCTGCGCGCGCAGCATTTCGAAATGCGGGCTCAGCAGATTCTTCTCGCCGCTTTTGTGATCCTGCCAGGTGACCAGCACGGTTTCGTTCATGGCCAGCAGCGCGAGCAGGTCGTCGCGTTGCTGCGCCAGATTTACCTCACGCGTGGGCAGGCCGAGCGTGGCGCGCACCGCGTCGTTGAACCACAGGCTGCCGTTGTCGGCACTCGGCAAGTGAGCGGCGTCGCCGCCGAGCAGCAGCACCGCATCAAAACTGCGCCAGCGCGTGGCGGCCAGGTGGGTGAGCAGCACCGGGCTGTCGATACTGCTGTCGCGGAAGGTGTGCGCATCGAGCTGTTGCGCCAGCCAGTGCCGCCATTCGGCGCGGCTGAAACGCGTGCTGTCGGCGGCCAGTTCCTGCTGCCAGGTGTGCAGCGCCTGCAACAACTGCACGCCCGCAGCATCTGCTGCCAGGCCTTGCAACACACCGAGTATGGACAGGCTTTCATCCAGCGCGCGCAGCCAGCCGGCCAGCGTGTCGCTGTTCCTGCGCAATGCCTCTGCCGCCTGGCGCAGCCGCACCAGCGCCGTTTCCACCCCGGCCTCGCCGTGCGCCAGATCAAGGAAGGCATCGAGGTGAGAAGCCACGCCGTGTTTGCGCACCAGTTGTTCGAGCTGGTACACGGCCTGCTTGCGCGTACTCGCTTCCTGATCGGCAAAGATGAACGGCGATTTGAGCAGGTCGAGCAGATCCTGAAAATAAAAATCGCTTTGCAGCGCATCCAGCCAGCGCATCAGCACCGTGCTCACCGCCAGTGTGGAAAACGTCCAGCCGGTCTCGTCCGCCACCAGCACTTCGGCGCGCTCCAGCAACGCGCGCACGCGGCGCGCCACCAGGCGATCCTGCGCGACAAGCGCGATGTTCTGTTTGCCCGCCAGCAGCCAGCGCCGCACCTGCACCTCGGCGGCACGCGCTTCCTGTTCCAGACTGTGCGCGCCGAACAGGCGCAGGCGATGGGATAATGCGGCTTCGGGTTGTTTTTTCAGCAGCGCGGCGGCACTGCGCAGATCGGTGCTTTCCTCAGCATGTTGCAAAGAACGCGACAGCAGCGCACAGGCGGGCACATCGGCCACCATCTTGCGCAGATCAAAAACCGTGACGGGAACGCGCGCGCGGCAGGCTTCCAGAAAATGCGCTTCCGGTGCTGCGAAATCCGAGGTCAGCAACACATACAGCGGCTCATCCACCCGCTGCGCCAACAGCGCCAGCCGCTGCTGATAGGCGCGCACGCTGTCCGGTTCGCCGGCCAGTTCACCATCGGCAGCCATCGCGTACCAAAGTTCATGCACTACACGCGCCTCGAACTGCATCGCTTGCCCGCTGCGCGCCTGGTAAGCCCTGGCAAGTTGATCCGCAAATTCGGTTTCGGATTCCGGCAGCGCAACATGATGACGGGTCAGATCGTCCATCAGACCCAGCAATTCGCGCGACAGACTCCACAGATCGGCATCGGCAAACCAGCGCCGCTCGCGCAACGCCTGGTACAAGGCGGTGATGCGCTGCGTGTCTGGCTGGATAGCGGTGGCTAGCGGGACTGATTGCGCCCAGTCACTGAGCGTGACCATCTGCGGCAACAGCAAAGCCGGCAGATTGGCCGCAGTGCTTAAGGCCTGCGCCAGCGGCCGGGCAACATGGTAACTGGGCAACAGGACCGTTGCCCCGCGCAGATCGGGCAGGTCCTGCGCGTGTAGGGACAGGATATGGTTTGCTGCTTTTTTATAAAAAGCAGAACTCAATGAGACCTCTGCACAACATCACGAGCGCCGTAACTGTGGAAAGGTCTCTCAGCGTTCAAGAAGATTCAGCTTATCCTTGACCTTGGCCCACTCATCGGCATCGGCCGGCGGGTCGATCTTTTCGACAATGACTTTCCATGTTTTGGACAGTTCGGCATTCAGTGCGATGAAATGATGCTGGCTCTCAGGCAAGTCATCCTCGGCATAGATCGCCTCTACCGGGCATTCCGCCACACACAGGGTACAATCGATACATTCCTCCGGGTCGATCACCAGAAAATTCGGCCCCGCGTGGAAACAGTCCACCGGACACACTTCCACACAGTCGGTGTATTTGCATTTGATGCAGGATTCGGAAACAACGTAGGTCATAGTGAAACTCCAAGTATCAACATCGGGCCATTTTAGCAGAGCTGGTAATAATTAATTCACTTCACAGCAAAGCTGTTTTTGGTTAGGATTAGCTTTGAGACAAAGCGATCCGCATCCAGACTGTCGCCCTTTGCATTCCAAACACAACCCACACAATAGCGAGAACCAACCATGAGCGAACATATACATTACGTTTCCGATGCCACCTTTGAAGCCGAAGTCGTGCAGGCACCCCTGCCGGTACTGGTGGATTACTGGGCTGAGTGGTGCGGTCCGTGCCGCATGATCGCGCCTATTCTGGAAGAAGTTTCCAAGGAATACGCCGGCCGGCTGACGGTCGCCAAGCTGAATGTGGACGAGAACCAGCAAACACCGGCAAAGTTCGGCATCCGCGGCATCCCGACCCTGATGCTGTTCAAGAACGGCGACATCGCCGCCACCAAGGTCGGCGCATTGTCCAAATCCCAATTGACGGCTTTTATTGACAGCCACATCTAAAGCGTTTACTGTCACACCCGCATCGCCTTCCCAGCTTCGTCCCTTAGGTAACTAAAACATAAAAGCGAACACGCTCCAGGCCATGCGGGTGGACTTCTTCCACCCCGATCCGAATCATTCTGAACTTCCCTATTGATATTCTCTTGGTAACATTCTCTCGATTCACTTTCTTTCAATCACCCTTCGCGCATCGCTATGCACTTATCCGACCTAAAAACCAAACACGTCACTGAACTCGTTGAAATGGCCGCGGCCAATGAAATAGAAAACGCCAACCGAATGCGCAAGCAGGATGTCATGTTCGCGCTGCTGAAAAGCCATGCCAAGAAGGGCGAAAGCATCTTCGGCGACGGCACGCTGGAAATCCTGCCGGACGGCTTCGGCTTCCTGCGCTCGCCGGACACTTCATACCTGGCGGGTCCGGATGACATTTATGTCAGCCCGAGCCAGATACGCCGTTTCAACCTGCACACCGGCGATACGATCGAAGGCGAGATACGCACGCCCAAGGATGGCGAACGTTATGTCGCACTGGTGAAGGTGGACAGAGTCAACGGCGAACCACCCGAGAATGCAAAGAACAAGATCCTGTTCGAGAACCTCACCCCCTTATTCCCGACAGTACCCTTGATCCTTGAGCGCGACATCAAGGCGGAGGAAAACATCACCGGGCGCATCATCGACATCGTCGCGCCGATAGGCAAAGGCCAGCGCGGCTTGCTGGTAGCCTCGCCGAAATCCGGCAAGACCGTGATGCTGCAACACATCGCACATTCCATCTCCTCGAACAATCCCGATGCAACCCTGATCGTGCTGCTGATCGACGAGCGCCCCGAAGAAGTGACCGAAATGACCCGCACCGTGCGCGGTGAAGTGGTCGCCTCCACCTTCGACGAACCGGCCAGCCGCCATGTACAGGTCGCGGAAATGGTGCTGGAAAAAGCCAAGCGCCTGGTCGAGCACAAAAAGGATGTGGTGATCCTGCTCGACTCCATCACCCGCCTGGCGCGCGCCTACAACACCGTGGTGCCCTCCTCCGGCAAGGTATTGACCGGCGGTGTGGACGCCAACGCGCTGCATAGACCCAAGCGTTTCTTCGGCGCGGCGCGCAACATCGAGGAAGGCGGCTCGCTGACCATCATCGCCACCGCGCTGGTAGACACCGGTTCGCGCATGGATGATGTGATCTACGAGGAATTCAAGGGTACCGGCAACATGGAGATCCACCTGGATCGCCGCATGGCCGAGAAGCGCATCTATCCGGCGATCAACGTCAACCGCTCCGGAACGCGCAAGGAAGAATTGCTGATCAAGCCGGATATCCTGCAAAGGATCTGGCTGCTGCGCAAGCTGCTCTACCCGATGGACGAACTGGAAGCGATGGAATTCCTGCTCGACAAGATCAAGGCGACGAAGAACAACGCCGAGTTCTTCGACTCCATGCGCCGCTAAAACTCATTATTTCGTCGCCATGCGTCGTTGTGCTCGCGCGGACTGGTTTGGCGATATTGAGTCTGGTGGTAAACCCCCATAAAAAAGGATTTTGACGGGTGCGGATAATTATGTATAATCCGCGCCTTCGCAAAAACCGCATTAGATCGAGGTTGTTATGTACGCAGTCATTAAAACCGGTGGTAAACAATATCGCGTCACTTCCGGCGAAACGTTAAAAGTCGAGATCCTCCCCGGCGACGTGGGCAGCGCCATCGTGCTGGACAAAGTGCTGATGGTGGCCGACGGCGACAAGCTTTCCGTTGGCAAGCCATTGCTGACCGGCGCTACCGTGAAAGCGACTATCGTTGCGCACGGCCGCGGCGACAAGGTGCGCATCTTCAAGATGCGCCGTCGTAAGCATTACCAGAAGAATCAAGGTCATCGTCAAAACTACACCGAGATCCGCATCGACGGCATCTCTGCTTAAATGTAAATCTGGGCGTAATTAAGTTTAAGGAGCAAAAGCATGGCATCAAAAAAAGGCGGCGGCAGTACCAGTAACGGACGCGACTCACACTCAAAACGACTGGGCATTAAAAGCTACGGCGGCGAACTGATCAGTGCGGGCAGCATCATCGTGCGTCAGCGCGGCACTGAATTCCACCCCGGCGATAACGTCGGCATGGGCAAGGATCACACCCTGTTTGCCAAGATCACCGGCAAAGTGGTATTCGCCATCAAGGGCGCGCAACAGCGTAGGACTGTTTCCATCGTAGCTGCTTAAACAGCTTCATCTGGAATAAACCAGCCCTATCGCAAGGTAGGGCTTTTTTTATTTGCGCCTGATGTTTAATACAATAGATACACAACATGAAATTCATAGACGAATCCAGAATCGAAGTTATCGCGGGTAAAGGCGGCAATGGCATCGCCAGCTTTCGCCGCGAAAAATATATCGAGAACGGCGGCCCAGACGGTGGCGACGGCGGGCGCGGCGGCAGCGTGTATGCCCAGGCGGACCGCAACATCAATACGCTGGTGGACTATCGTTTCGCCCGGATGCACCGCGCCAAAAACGGCGAATCGGGACGCGGCTCGGATTGCTACGGCAAGGGCGCGGATGACATCGTGCTGCGCATGCCGGTCGGCACGGTGATCACCGACATCAACAGCGGCGAAGTCATCGCCGACCTCACCCACGACGGCGAAAAAGTATTGCTCGCGCAGGGCGGCATCGGCGGCCTGGGCAATATCCACTTCAAGTCCAGCACCAACCGCGCGCCGCGCCAATGCACGGATGGCACGGAAGGCGAGACACGCGAATTGCAGCTGGAAATGAAAGTGCTCGCCGATGTCGGATTGCTCGGCATGCCGAACGCGGGCAAGTCCACTTTCATCCGATCGGTTTCTGCCGCTCGTCCCAAGGTTGCCGATTATCCGTTCACCACCCTGCATCCGAATCTCGGCGTGGTGCGCGTATCGCCTGAAAAGAGTTTCGTCATCGCCGACATCCCGGGGCTGATCGAGGGCGCGGCGGAAGGCGCCGGGCTGGGACACCAGTTCCTGCGCCACCTGGCGCGCACCCGCGTGCTGCTGCACCTGGTGGACATCGCGCCGATGTATGAGGGCATCGACCCGGTGCACGAGGCGCGCGCGATACTCAACGAACTCAAGAAATACGATCCGGCCCTGTACCAGAAACCGCGCTGGTTGCTGCTGAACAAGGTCGACCTGCTGGAAGACCGCGATGAAAAAGTGGCTGCCTTCCTCAGGGAGTTTGACGACTTTGACCGTTACTTCGTCATCTCGGCGATCAATGGCGAGGGCTGCAAGGAATTGACTTATGCCATCATGGAACACTTGCTGGCGATGAACGAACTGGAACAACAGGCTGCAGCGGACAGCGCGCAGGAATCCGACGCAGGCACCATCTGATATCGCCATGAGAACCGTACTGACCGAATGCAAGCGCATCGTCGTCAAAGTGGGCAGCAGCCTGGTGACGAACCAGGGTGCGGGCCTGGACCTGGCCGCGCTCGGCAATTGGGCGCGGCAGATCGTCGCGCTTAACGCTGCCGGCCATGAGGTCGTATTGGTATCCTCCGGCGCGATTGCTGAAGGCATGCAACGCCTCGGCTGGAAAAAACGCCCCGCTTCGATACACGAACTGCAGGCCGCCGCTGCGGTAGGCCAGATGGGTCTGGTGCAAGCCTATGAAAGCTGCTTCCGCAAGCATGGCCTGCATGCTGCACAGGTGTTGCTGACTCACGCCGACCTGGCCGATCGCGAACGCTACCTGAACGCGCGCACCACGCTGACCACATTGCTGTCCCTGCGCGTCATCCCGATCATCAACGAGAACGACACGGTGGTCACCGACGAAATAAAATTCGGCGACAACGACACGCTGGGCGCGCTGGTGACGAATCTGATCGAAGCCGATGTGCTGGTCATCCTCACCGACCAGGACGGACTTTATACCGCCGATCCGCGCAAAGATGCCACGGCGACACTGGTCAACTCGGCACTGGCCGGCGATGTACAACTTGAAAGCATGGCGGGCGGCGCGGGCAGCAATATCGGGCGCGGCGGCATGATCACCAAGATACTTGCGGCGAAGCGCGCTGCGCGCAGCGGTGCACACACCGTCATCGCTTCCGGACACGAACCCGATGTGCTGTTGCGCTTGATCAAGGGTGAATCGATCGGCACCCTGCTCACCGCCGCAACACTCACCCTGGCGGCACGCAAACAATGGCTGGCCGATCATTTGCAGGTTGCCGGAAAACTCGTGCTCGATGCAGGCGCAGTGAAGGCGTTGCGCTCGGATGGCAAGAGCCTGCTGCCGATAGGCGTGAAAAAGGTAGTCGGAGAATTCGAGCGCGGCGCGCTGCTTGCCTGCATCGGTGAAGATGGGAGCGAGATCGCACGCGGCCTGACCAACTACAACGCCGAAGAAGCGCGCCTCATCGCGCAACATGCCAGCAAGGAAATCGAGGCTCTGCTCGGTTATGGCGGCGATGCTGAAATCATCCACAGGGATAACCTGGTACTTCTGTAGATCACTGCAGCACCAAATTGCAGCGTGCTGCACCGTCCTCACGAACGTTAGCCCGCAAAAATCCCGTCTGCTTTATTAGTCCTCAGCTGGCAGTTGTTCCACGGTAATCTGCAATGGAGCGGCAATTGCTTCGACCGTCGATCGCAGACTCTCGGCTTCCGACTCATCAATGACACCCGAGAGCGGATGATGCTGCAACACGGACTCGGAAAATTCGTGCAAGGTCTTGTAGTGGCTGCCAGATGATTCGTGATTCGAAGACTCGGGATTGGCGGCCTGAAAATACAATTCCCCGCCGCGCAATGAGATCGCCAACAAATAAGATTTCTGGCCCTTCGAAAAAACCTTGGGATCCCGAACTTCAAAATACTGGGTGGGCAGGTCGCCTTTAGGATGGTGCAATTGGATAAACTGCCTGGCGATCTGCTCGACGAAGGTTTGAACACGGTTGAGTTGCGGCGCGAGGGTGATGTGGTATTGCCCGGGGCGGTGGATGTTGACCGGATTCTCCAATATCACCGGTCTCGCCCTGCGTATCGTGATAACAATCAAGGTAATGATGGTAAGTAGTAGTAGTGATTCGCCCATAATTCCAACCTTAAATATCCAGGGAATTTGCACTCCGCATATATCTATCTACCTGCACCTTCTCTGGCCTAGTGAAAATCTCCAGCCAACCTGACTGCACCGTGCGGCACGACATAGCGTATCGGCGCTCTTTCCATCCACTGTCTGATGCGGTTGGCATCGCCGACGCGGGTGCGCTTACCCCACGAATCGAGCAGCACGATGATGACCGGACGGTGATTGATGGTTGCCTGCATCACCAGACATTGTCCGGCTTCATTGATAAACCCGGTCTTGCTCAAACCGATATCCCATGATGCATTCCTGACCAGGGGATTGGTGTTGCCGAAGCGCATCGTGCGGCCGTTTAAATTATCCACCGAAAGGGATGCCGTGGTGGTGTATTGATGTATCAAATTGTATTTCCCGGCTGCGGTAACCATTTTAACCAGGTCCTGCGCGGTAGAAACGTTGTCGCTATCCAGCCCGGTCGGCTCGAAAAACCGGGTATTCTCCATACCCAGCGCGCGCGCCTTGGCATTCATCGCCGCCACCAGCGCCGGCGTGCCTCCGGGATAACTTCTCGCCAGGGCCAATGCCGCGCGATTCTCCGAAGCCATCAATGCCAGCCTGAGCATTTCACTGCGCGTGAGCGTCATGCCCACGCGCAATCTCGATTTTGCCCTTTTGATTTTGTTGAGATTGTCATCTGCAACGCTCACTTTCACGTCCATGGGCAGATGTGCATCCAGCACCACCATTGCGGTCATCAGCTTGGAAATAGACGCGATCGGCACAACCGCCTGGCCATGTTTGTTGTACAGCGGGCGCTGGGTCTGCTCATCAAAAACCAGCGCGACATGGGAACGCACTTTGAGCAACGAAGGCCTGAGCGACAAAACCCTGAGCGGCTCAACCTTTAATGACAGCGGGACCGTCAAAGATTCATCCGCCTTGAAAGGATGGCCTTCGGTTTCAGCGTGTGCGGCAGAAGTTACCAGCGCCTGCACAAACAGCATCAATATGAACACTCGACTTTTCATTGTTACTATTTCACCTGTACGATTCAGTTGCGCCCCCAAAGCATAACCGAATTTCAATATTAATCAAACTTCAGGCTGGATGTGTTCCTCTTGTTTCTGAAGATTCCACATTTGCGCATACAGCCGGTTGTGCGCCAGCAATTCGCGATGAGTCCCGCGCTCGACGATTTTTCCATGATCCATCACCAGAATCTGGTCGGCATCCACAATCGTGGACAAGCGGTGCGCGATCACCAGCGTGGTGCGGTTTTGCGCGATCGAGCGCAACTCGGCCTGGATTGCCTTCTCCGATTTTGAATCGAGTGCGGAAGTTGCTTCATCGAAAATCAGGATAGCCGGATTCTTAAGGATGGCGCGCGCGATCGCAACGCGCTGCTTCTCTCCGCCGGACAGTTTCAAGCCGCGCTCGCCCACCATGCTGTCATAACCCTGCGGCAGCGACTCGATGAAATCATGGATGTGAGCGGCCTGCGCTGCAGCCATGATTTCATCGCGCGTCGCCCCGGGTTTCCCATATGCGATGTTGTAATAGATCGTGTCGTTGAACAGCACGGTATCCTGCGGCACGATGCCTATCGCCGCGCGCAGGCTGGTTTGTGTCACCCCGCGGATATCCTGTCCGTTGATCAGGATGCGCCCCTGCTGCACATCATAGAAACGGAACAGCAGGCGCGACAGCGTGGACTTGCCCGCCCCGCTCGAGCCCACCACGGCGACTTTATGCCCGGCAGGAATCGCAAAGCTCACGTCGAACAGAATCTGCCGGTCCGGCGCATAGGAAAAACTGACCTGTTCGAACCGCACCCCCGACACGTTACTGGTAGAACTACTAGCCATTCGACTAGGCGAGTCAACTACACTCGCCAAGTCGCTGGTTATGTCGGAGACAGCCGTTTGCGGGAGGGGGTGCGATGCGGCCACTCCCGCACCCGCCGGCTCCGCCGCACCGTGTCGTGGCCGCACTTCCGCCCTTCCCACCTGCAGCACCGCCGCATCGGGCGCGTCAGCGATCTCGCGATCTTCATGCAGCAGGCTGAACATTTTTTCCATGTCGGCAAGGGAATGGCGTATCTCGCGATAAACAAAACCGAGAAAATGCAGCGGCATGTAGAGCTGGATCATGTATACGTTGACCAGCACCAGATCCCCGACTGTCATCTTGCCCTTCACCACCTGATCGGCGGCCAGCAACATCAGTATGGTGATACCGATCGCGATGACAACGCTCTGCACGGAGTTGAGCAGCGCCAGCGAAGTCTGATTGCGCACCGCGGCAGTTTCCCATTGCTCCATGTGGTGATCATAGCGGTTCGCTTCATATTGCTCGTTGCCGAAATACTTCACCGTCTCGTAGTTCAGCAGACTGTCGATGGCGCGCGTGTTGGCCTTGGAATCCAGGTCGTTCATGGTGCGCCGCACCACCATCCGCCATTCGGTGATGAACAAGGTGAATGCAATGTAGATCACCAGCGTGATGAAAGTAATGATGGCGAACCATGGGCTGTATTTCTTGAGCAGTATCGCCGCCACCAGGCCGATCTCCAGCAGCGTCGGCAGGATATTGAACAGCGTGAAATTCAGCAGGAAACCGATCCCGCGCGTGCCGCGCTCGATGTCGCGCGACACACCGCCGGTCTGCCGGTCCAGATGAAAGCGCAGGCTCAGGCTGTGCAGATGCTCGAACACCTGTAAAGCCACCCGCCGGATGGCGCGCTGCGTCACATTGGCAAACACCGCATCGCGCAATTCGCCGAACAGCGTGCTGATCAATCGCAGCATCCCGTAGCCGACGATCAGGAACACGGGTATGACCAGCACCGACTTGGTCTTGTCCATCGCATCGATGATTTCCTTGAGCACCAGCGGAACGGACACATTGGCGAGCTTGGAAAATACCAGCAGACTCATCGCGACGACCACCCGCCACTTGAATTCCAGCAGATAGGGAATCAGGGATCTAAGGGTCTGCCAATCGGCGCGGTTCTTACTGTTTGACGGCTGAATCGTGGAAGGACGCATATGGGAACGACAAAAAAGACAGGCGCTAATTATAGCGCGGGTGCGGACAGGGCAGGCTGCTCAGATCGATCTGCCATAGCCGAGCAGGCCGATCAGCAGGCGCACGATCGCGTAACTGGCGCGCGCGACCACACGATCCAACCAGCTGCGCGACACGCCATATCCATCCCCGACACGCACGGCATCGTTGCTAATTGCGGCAAGCAGACTTGCGCGCAATTCTCCGGCAAATCCCGGATCCTGCACCGCCAGATTCGCTTCGTGCGCCAACAACAAACTGAACGGATCGATGTTCGAGGAACCCACGGTCGCCCACTGCCCGTCGACCACAGCCACTTTGGCATGCAGGTAACTGGGTTGATATTCGTAGATTTCGATACCCCCCGCCAGCAACTGATCATAGAGCGCATGCGTCGCATAGTGCTGCACGCGGTATTCGATCTTGCCCTGCAACAGCAGCATGACACGGACGCCGCGTTGCGCGGCTTGCACCAATGCCAGGCGAAACATCCTTCTGGGTAAAAAGTAGGCATTGGCGATGATAAGCTCGTTCTGAGCAGCGGCGATCGCATCCAGGTAAGCGTCTTCAATATCATGCCGATGTCGCAAATTATCGCGCAATACCAGCGTGATGCCCTGCGCAAGCACGGGTTGGGCCCGTTCCATGACGAATCTCCGGATTTCTTTGCCGCGCCGGCGAAAGTTGGCCCATGACACCATGCCCCATAAGCGCCGCATGGTCGCCTGTATCTCGCCGGCCACTACGCCTTGCACGCGTACCGCATAATCAAGTCGCGGAAAGCTGAAACCATCCCTGACGGACACATCATTGACGACATTGATGCCGCCGACAAATGCCACATCACCATCCAGCACCACCAGCTTGCGATGCATGCGGCGCAATCTGCGCATCCGGTTACGTTGCAAGGTAAAGGGCGAGATTTCACGGCGGAACCATTGCACCTCGACCTTCGCGGCACGCAGTTCATCCACCCAGACCGGCGGCAATTCCGCCGAGCCATAGCCATCCAGCAACATGCGCACCACCACCCCGCGCGCAGCGGCACGGCGCAAGGCATCGGCGACCATGCGGCCGGTCTCGTCCGCGGCAAAAATATAGGTTTCCAGATAGATCGAATGCCGCGCGGCATCGATATCCGCGCACAATTGGGGGAAATACGTCGCGCCGTTTTGCAGCAGCATCAATCGGTTTTCGTCCACCAGATGTACATTGCTCGCGATCATTTCCAGCTGGGCGGAAAGTGCCGCGTGATCAGACAGGCGTTGCCAGTTTCCGCCCGTATGCACGCTGCTTTGCAGCACTTCGAACCCGCGCACATAGATCCGGTCCAGGCGCAGCAGCGGCATCCGGGAAGGGAAACTGCGCGCCAGATGGCCGCCGTGCATATGAAAAACATCGTGCATGTGCAATTCATTGGCCAGCGTTTTGCTCAACTGGTTGCGCCAGTCATTGAAATCACCCGCGATGATCAGCGTCGCACCAGCAGGAATCTCTTTGCGCACATAGTCGATCAATGCGCTGGTTTGCGAACGCCTGCCTTTTGCGAACAAACCAAAATGCGCGCACAGGCAATGCACACTCCGTAGCCCCGTTTCATTCTGTTGGCCAGGCAGCTCGATCTCGCAGTGCAACAACCCGCGGCTTTCAAAACGATGTGCGGACACATCCGTGTTGAAGGATTTCAGGATCGGGAAGCGGCTGAGTATCGCATTGCCATGGTGCCCCGCTTCATACACCGAATTCCTGCCGTAAACGGAATGAGGCCAAACCTCTTCCGCGATGTAATCGTGCTGCGCGCCTTGCGGATAATTGTGATAGCGCTCGCCATGACTTGCGTGCGCGCCCTGCACCTCCTGCAGGAACACGATGTCGGCATCCAGTTCGCGCAAGCGCTCGCGCAACTCGTGCAACACCACGCGGCGATTGAAATAGGAAAGACCTTTGTGGATGTTGTAGGTGGCGATTTTCAGGGTAGGCATGTTGCTATTCTACCGAATGACTAGGGATGATGCCGGAGCACAACATCTCACTTTCCACTCGAGGGATAACCACCGACTTGGACATCGTTTTTTGATGGCCTAGTCGAATGGCTAGTTGTTTCATCAGTCCTCGCCGACACCCCCTGACCAGCCTCCGCTACTCGGCGGCGCACAGGGGAGAGAAAGCAAAAATCCAAAGCCTTAAAATCGTAGGGTGGGCACGTTGTCCCCACCATCTATTGAATTGCCACGTGGAAAAAATGCAAAGCGCCGCGTGTAGCTTTCAGGTAGGCTATTACAATGCTAGATGGGCGGCTATGTGCCATAGGTGACATTCGTTTCTATCTATACTATTATGTATATGAGGATAAACAATAATTATTTAGAATTTAAAGGGGGAATATTTCATGAAATCGGCAAAGTCAATTTTAATTCTATTAGTATTGTCAGTAATGGTCGGGTGTACAACGCTGACGCCAGCGCAAAAAAATGATTACGATATGATGGAAAAGGATGGTGTATTAATCAAAGAAAAGGATCCCACAACCGGCGCGTTGTTTGGTCTTTTGCCCGGAGGAGGCTCATTCTATGGCAGAGAACCCGTAGTGGGTGTTGTTGACTTGCTTTTGTGGCCTGCATCTATTCTGTGGGATCCAGTTATTGGGCACGAAACGTCTAAAACTGTAAACTATAACTTAACGGTAAGCACACTACAAAAAGCTAAGCAAAAGGATCTGAGCGAACTAGAAAATCAGAAGGACCTTGGGCAAATTTCCAGTGTTGAGTATGTCACAAAAAAGAGAACAATTGAGCAGAAATACGACTACCTCAATTAGTACTCAGATGATATTTTTACAACTTTCTATCAAGCATAATTACTTCTTATAAGGCACTCTTCATGACTCCAATGTACCGGAGTCGAATTGTTTTGGCTATCTGCCTCAGTATCGTGGGCAACTTGTTGCCCACCCGTTTTTTTGGTTTTTGGTTTCCGCTTTTCCTCCCCTGAGCGCCGCCGAGTAGCGGAGGCTGGTCAGGGAATTCTGACGAATATGTTTGAGCACGTGGCCGCGTAGCGGATCGTGCGAGTTTATGAGGAAGCCTGACCAGTCGAGCAACGCAGGGTACCCCGCGGCGGTGACAACACACTGCGCGGCAGTTTGTTGCGGCGAAGGCTAACCTTAAGGGGTATGTATCCCTTGACGGCAAGTAACAATGTGGGGTATCGTACAGACAACCTTGGCAAGGTTGGCGTATATTGAACTATGAATTCAGAAAATGAAAAAGCCGCACGTCAATTACAAGACGTGCGGCAATGGGCTAAAGAAAAGATTGATGGCGGTCAGGAGCCGCCTTGGTCATGGTATCAATACATGAAGCTGGTTGAGACCATTGACGCAATCTTAAGGGGTGCGGAGTGCGTGATTACCACGGAGAATTTACCGCAATCGGATTTACATCCGGGTGGGCATCTCCGACTAGTGGACTCCACTTATCCGCAAGATGACGTTCAACTCCGTCCTTCTGGCCTGACGGTACAGATGCCCATGTAACATGAAGGCTGCCAGAATTCGCATGTTTATTAATGTCTGGTCTATTACGATGTGCTTTGATGCGTGAAGCAATGTCGCCTTGCCCTACATAAACAACTTTGCCAGGATTGCCTGCATGCCATATGATGTAAACACCATCAGATGACACATTATCCAAGTTGACGTTTTGAAACGAAAGCCAGTTATCAGAGGTCGATTTGACCCAATTAAGATTTAACATTACACTGTTCCTTGTAATAAGTAATTGCAACAAAAATGGAGCGGAAGGGATTTGAACCCTCGGCAAGTGGTGTAGGAAACGACAGCCGTACCAAACCCGCCCCGAAGCAGTAGTGCCATACCGCCCTATGTGAGTTTGTCCGCCAAGACTTAGGACTTACATAGGGTTTTTCTATTTGGGCGCGAGTAACGATGGCTGTGTCCACCCGGCCTCTGTATTAGAGCCTCACGATGATTCTCCTTTTGCTTGTTCGGTGGTGTATAAGCCTTTTTTTCCAGCTACTTTGAATATCGTTCCGTTTTGGGCCATACGATAAAGTTTTGCTGTTAGTGCAGGACGCTTGATAACCGCACCAGAGCTTTTATAAATGCCGATAAGAATTCTGTCTAGAGATAGGATCCCTCCGGATGCTTCAATTAGCTCTATGATGAGCAATTCTTGTTTATCTGTACCCTTGGCACTCAGCTCATCAATCACTTCTTGAGGTAGGCCGATTAACTCTTTTGGTAGGAGTGCTCCAATAGGATCAATATCAGAGAGAGGTTGACTCTTGATGGCTGGGTTATCATGTATGGATTCGAGAAACTGAAGAAGAGAGCGGAACTGTTTTGCCGTCTCAATGTGGAAGTTTAGTTTCTTTTGATCGCCCCGCGTCATAGTGGCACGACGATCCTGATAATCTATTTGTTGCTGTACAAAATCAATGCAATCTGATATATTATTCATGCTTATTTCTCCAAAGGTCTTAAGCGTAAACTTGGTTTCCCTCCTTAGAGGGGTAAAAACTCCCAAGAACTGATTCAAGGGGCCAGGGTTCTCAGGACCTTGGCCTTTCCATTTGTGCCTATACTATATCAAGAACGCTTTTAAAGCAAGTGCATTTGGATGACTTAGTTATGAGTAATTACAGAGATAAACGTATGTGCATGATTGCACAGAATTATGTATCATTGCTCATATAATTAATTCTACTTATTCTAGAGGGATTCATGAGATGGCAGTAATTACTAGGAACAAGAATACTCCTAAGGCACCTACTCCTAAGCCAAAAATACCAGCTCGTAATGATGACTCCTTAGTAACAAAGGATCACAAGGCCAAGTTTGAGCAACTACTAGATGATGCCGTGTTGGGAATTAAGAAGAAATAGGATCCCTAGAAAAGTTTCCCGTTTGTCGGGATGTCATTGACAGAATCCTCAATAGATATATCATCTTGTTCATATAGCGGTAAATTATATAAACTAATAATGACAACAAATGTCTATGATCTTACTGCTGGATTGTTAACTAGCGATTCTAGATGGTCGTGTGAACTTGAAAATGATTGGATTGCCTTTGTAGATAATACCGGGTGCAATAAGATTGTTTTTGATGATGAACTGGCTATGCTATTTGCTGGCGATATAGACATCATTGAGCTGTGGAAATGCTGGATTGCTAATGGCCGTAAAGGAACGCATCCGCCAGTCGATGATAGTATGAGCGGAGATAGTATCTCAGTAATAATTGTTGATATAAGCGATGGAGGTGTTGTTTTTGAAACTGACTATTTGCTGAAATCAATTGCGCCTAGTTTTTCTGTTGAGGCTGTTTACAGTGGGACTGGCGGAACATACGCAAAGAATTGTTGGCAAGAAAATAGATGTGCTAAGAGGGCTGTAGAAACAGCAATGCGATCTGACATTTTTAGTGGTGGTGATGTTTTACATTATTGCCGTAACTCACTAACAACAAATGTTCCGACACCTATTCAATCCGAAGATGTTAATAGGTTAATGAAAGAGAGGGGTTATATGCAAAAGAATATAGGTTCGCAGGCCGTTCTTATCAGAGATGCGGCCAATGATTTATCAAATCCAGAGCTTCACTCGTTAGCTACTAAAGTAATGAGTGGTAAGGTTAAACTTAGTGCGCCTTTCCCTGGAATGAATCAACCTTGGACGAATGAAAAAAAGGCTGAACTTAATACAGTTCTCAATAAATACGCGCCAAAAAAATAGCATCTTAACTATTTAAGTGAAAAACCCGCTAAGGCGGGTTTTTTATTTATACCCTTGCGGCTTGCTGATCTGCGCCAGCATCCTGTGGAACATCTCAGAAGGAGCGTGGCGGTTGTTATAGCGGAAAGCGAACTCATTAACATACTTGCTTAAGTGCTTTGGTGATACCGAAGCATGAGTGCTGCGAATGCCGCGCTTTAGATGTGACCAAAAGCCTTCGATGCTGTTGGTATGATGAATCCCTGATACATACTCTTCGCTCCCATGATCTACAGTGCCGTGGATATATCCATGCTTTGCCAATGTGCGATAGCTGCTTAGTTCGTCTGTGCTTATAGTGCTACCGATTGCAACATTAGCTTTAACAATTGGCAGTAAAGTAACTCGTTGCACGTTAGGAACGATACTAGTTTTAACTGATCCTTTGCGCTGCAATACACCCATGACAATAGTGCGGTGAGATTTTTTACCCATCTGCCCTTTGCCTTTACGCTTGCCGCCTACATAGGTTTCGTCAATCTCTACATGACCGGACAACGGGCCAGGATTATTAGCCTCATCCCTTGCTGACATAAGCTCGCGTATTTGATGCCCGATGCGCCAAGCGCATTTGTAGGTAACGCCTAATTGACGTTGCAACTCTTTAGCAGATACGCCATTGCGTGTAGCAGTCATTAGATACATGGCGTAGAACCAGTCAGTAAGTGCAGTGCTGGACTTTTCAAACACTGTTCCAGCGCATGGATAGATATGGCAGCCTTCTTTGCAAGCGAAAGCGCGGCGACCTTCTATGCGGGTTAGCTTACCGACTACGCCGCAATGAGGGCATACGTCAGTGCTACCATAACGCCTAGCCAATACAGCTTGTAGGCAGGCTTCATCATCTGGATATTGTGCTTGGAATTGCTTACGTGTGTATTTGTCAGCCATGATGTTTCTCCTTTACTATGGCTAAACGATACTCTTACTTTTACTTGCCGTCAAGGGATACATGCCCCTTAAGGTTATGCCGTAGCCACAAACCGGGGTCGCCTTCTTTTTGGTTACTTTTTCTTTGGCGAAGCAAGAAAAAGTGACTGATAGAACTACTAGCCATCTGACTAAGCCAGCAAAAGACGCTGGCTAAGTCATTGGTTATAGCTGCCGGGCTACCCCCGGCGGTTTTGACTGTAGCTTTTGTATTTGATGTTGGGTTACGCGGGCAGCACCCGCAAGGGGTACGCCGTGGTTGTACGGGGCTGAAGCCCCAACAACACACGCAGGGCCCGCTCCTACAAACAATCGAACGGCCTGATATAACTAAGCGTTCCCTATCCCCTTCGTCGGCAACCCGATCTCCTTCGCAAACGCCAGCATGCGCTGTATCGGCAGCACCGCCCTCGGAATGATAGACGGATCAACGTATATCTCATTGCGTCCCGTTTCCAGCACCTCCGCCAGATTCAATAGGCCGTTCATCGCCATCCACGGGCAGTGGCTGCAACTGGTGCAGTTCGCGCCGACACCCGATGTCGGCGCTTCGAGGAAAGTCTTGTCCGGGCACAGCGTGCGCATCTTGTGCAGGATGCCGTTGTCGGTGGCGACGATAAATTCCCTGGCATCCAGACTCTGCGCAGCCTTGATCAGTTGCGTGGTGGAGCCGACCATGTCCGCCAGCTGGATGACCGCGCGCGGCGATTCGGGATGGACCAGCACTTTGGCGTGCGGGTGCCGGGCTTTCAGTTCGATGAGTTCTTTGGCCTTGTATTCGTCGTGCACGATGCACGAGCCTTGCCACAGCAGCATATCCGCGCCGGTCTGTTCCTGCACATAGTTGCCGAGGTGGCGATCCGGCGCCCACAGCACTTTCTTGCCCTGCTCCTTGAGGTGTTTCACCACGGGCAGCGCGATCGAGCTGGTCACCATCCAGTCGGCGCGCGCCTTCACTGCCGCACTGGTGTTGGCGTATACCACCACGGTGCGGTCGGGGTGCGCGTCGCAGAACGCGCTGAATTCGTCCGCCGGGCAGCCGAGGTCCAGCGAGCATTCCGCCTTGAGGTCGGGCATCAGCACGCGCTTCTCCGGATTCAGTATCTTCGCGGTCTCGCCCATGAAGCGCACGCCCGCGACGACAATGGTCTTGGCCGGATGCCGGTGACCGAAGTTGGCCATGTCCAGCGAATCGGAAACGATGCCGCCAGTGGCTTCCGCAAGATCCTGCAGATCCGCATGCACGTAGTAATGCGCAACCAGCACCGCATCCTGCTCCTTGAGCAGGCGCTTGATGCGCGCGATCAGCTCCGGCTTTTCAGCCTCGTCCGGTTCGCGCGGAACCTTGGCCCATGCCACGGCTGTCGGGGAGCCCGGATGTTCATAGGCATAAGGGATGGCATTTTCGCTCATTGGGATTTCCTCTGAAAGCGCGCTTTCGTCTGTATACGCCCATTCATCTGGACGCGATTCGGCAATTCCAGTATCGCGGCGCGATTGCTGGGTGAAAAAACTTTTTCAGCCGCATCCTGCCATGCCAGCCACTGATAGTTCAAATGCTCGCGCGGCGCAAGTTGGATATCAACCGGATGGGGAAGTTGCAAACCGAACACATGTTCGGTGTTAAGCGTGACGCCGGGAGGATAGCGGTGCCGCCAGTGCGGATAGATCTCATAGATGTTTTGCGACTGCCAGTCGGTCAGTGTGTATTGCCGGACATCCAGCCCGGTCTCTTCGCGCACCTCGCGTATCGCCGTTTCAGCCAGCGATTCTTCGCCGTCGCGGCTGCCGGTGACAGATTGCCAATAGCCGGGATGATCGGCGCGCTCCAGCAACAGCACCTTTATGTCTTCAACCTGTCCTGAGCCTGTCGAATAACCAGCGACTTGGCCTTTGTCGTTTGAAGGCCTAGTCGAATGGCTATAACCAATGACTTGCCCAGCGTCTTTTGCTGGGTTAGTCAGATGGCTAGCAGTCATATCGGCAGTTTTACCAGGGGCGGTGTAGATCACCACCAGCACCGAGACAGGCTGTTTGTTGCGTGTCATATTCCCGGCTTCAGGAGAAGAATATCCAGAATGCCTTGTTGTGTTGCCGCCAATACACCGCCGTATCGGCAAAGATGTCCTGCGCGATCTCCCTGTCATTGGCGGAAAGACCGAGCGTGTCGCTGGCATTGCGCAGCAGCAACACATATCCATTTGCCTGATGCCACGACAGGTCGCACAATGCGTCGGCCAGCGCATCCCAATTCGCGCCAAATCCGGGCGGAAATTTGGCTCCACTGGCCAATGCATTGAGCAGGTTTTGTTTGCCTTTGACACCCTTCAGATCGGTATCGAACAGCGCAAAACCAGCTTTTTCGACCGCGCTGCGCAATGCTTCCACACTGCAATCCAGCGTATAGCTGCCCGCCGCTTCCCGGTTGCCCAGTTGTTGTGCCAATGCGTCCATGGCTACTCCAGAATTCGTTTAAAGTTTTGGTAATGATCGGCGGTGTAAAAATATTCGCCGGTCTCGCCACTGATGATGCGGCGCGCTCCGCGACTTTGCGTGCCCGGCGTTTTCACGGTGTACTCGTGATAGTAACCGCGCGGGCGTTTCGGCAATACCCGCTCAAAATTGCCGAATACCACGCCATCGCGCGGGTAGGCAAACGGCCCGCCATCCTTGATGGCGCGCAGCGTGTCGCGCGCCTGCGGCGGCAATTCGGCAACGCTGATGATCGCCAGACCAGCATGTGCATTTTGCGCTGTGTGGTGAGTATGCGCTTGCGCACCCGCGGGCAACCACAGCATCGCCGCCAACACTACCCATTTCAAACGCAACATACGCGACACGACTTTATTCCTTGACTACGTCAACTTCAGCCGTGGTTTGCACTTGCTGGCGCAGGCGGATATGCAAATCGCGCAACTGCCGTTCATCCACTGCACTCGGTGCCTGGGTCAGCAGACATTGCGCGCGCTGGGTTTTGGGGAAGGCGATCACATCGCGGATGGATTCCGAGCCGGTCATCATCGTCACGATGCGGTCCAGGCCGAACGCCAGGCCGCCGTGTGGCGGCGCGCCATACTGCAGCGCGTCGAGCAGGAAGCCGAACTTGAGTTGAGCCTCCTCCGCACCGATGTTGAGCGCGCGGAACACCTGCGATTGCACCGCCTCCTGATGGATACGCACCGATCCGCCGCCGATCTCGGAACCGTTCAGTGCGAGATCGTAAGCCTTGGCCAGGCACTTGCCAGGATCACTTTCCAGCATGGACAAATGCTCGTCCTTGGGCGCGGTAAACGGGTGGTGGCAGGCGTTCCAGCGCTTGGCCTCCTCGTCGTATTCGAACATCGGAAAATCCACCACCCACAAAGGTTCCCATGCCTTGCCGTTGGTGTAACCCTTGTCGTGTCCGATTTTGGTACGCAACGCGCCGAGCGCATCATTGACGATCTTTTCCCTGTCAGCGCCGAAGAAAACGATATCGCCGTTCTGCGCGCCGGTTCGTTCGATGATGGTCTTCAGCGCGGCTTGGTGCAGATTCTTCACGATAGGTGACTGCAGACCGGCTTCATTGAGTTGCGTGATGTCGTTGACCTTGATGTAAGCCAGGCCCTTCGCGCCATAGATGCCGACGAACTTGGTGTACTCGTCGATCTCACCGCGCGAGAACGCGCCGCCGCCCGGCACGCGCAATGCCGCAACGCGGCCATTTTCGGAATTGGCCACGCCGGCAAAAACCTTGAACGCGACATCTTTCACCGCGTCGGTAACCTCGGTCAGTTCCAGTGTCACGCGCAGGTCGGGCTTGTCCGAACCGTAGCGCGCCATCGCCTCCGCATGCGACATGCGCGGAAACGGATTGGGCAGTTCCACATTCAGTGTTTCCTGAAAAATCTCGCGGATCATCTCTTCCATCAGCCCGGTGATCTGCGTCTCGGTCAGGAACGAGGTTTCGATATCCACCTGGGTGAATTCCGGCTGACGGTCGGCGCGCAAGTCCTCGTCGCGGAAGCACTTGGTGATCTGGTAATAGCGATCGAAACCCGCCACCATCAGCAATTGCTTGAACAACTGCGGTGATTGCGGCAGCGCAAAGAATTCGCCGGGATGCACGCGCGACGGCACCAGATAGTCGCGCGCGCCTTCCGGTGTGGACTTGGTCAGCATCGGCGTTTCGATATCGATGAAACCGCGGCTGTCCAGAAAGCGCCGGAACGCCATCGCCACCTTGTAGCGCAACATCATGTTCTTCTGCATCTGCGGGCGGCGCAGGTCGATCACGCGGTGGGTCAGGCGCACGGTCTCGGACAGGTTCTCGTCATCCAGCTGGAACGGCGGCGTCAGCGCGGTATTCAGCACTTCGATCTCGTGGCACAGGATTTCGATCTCGCCGCTGGTGATATTCGAATTGGTCGTGCCTGCCGGGCGGTGGCGAACCTTACCGGTGATGCGCAGCACGAACTCGCTGCGCACCGATTCGGCGATCTTGAACATCTCGGCACGATCCGGATCGCAGACGACTTGCGCCAGACCTTCACGGTCGCGCAGGTCGATGAAAATCACACCGCCGTGATCGCGGCGGCGATGCGCCCAGCCGCACAGGCTGACGGTTTGATCCAGTTGGTCGGTGTTGAGCAGTCCGCAATAATGAGTTCGCATGGTTCTGTTTCTATAAAATGTCTTTAAGGTTGATTTGCCTGGGTATTGTTTTGGATGGCGCGATATTTTCCGGTTTCGGAATCCGCCGCCACGCCCATCGAAACGATGGAACGCAATGCCACGTCCACCGTCATATCCAGCTCGACGGTCTCGGCTTTGCGCACGAAGAAATAAAATCCGTTCACCGGACTGGGCGTAGTGGGAATGAACACGGCCACGTATTCTTCATCCAATTTGTTTATTACCTCGCCGGGCACGCTGGTCTGAAATGCCAGCGACCATGCCTGCGGATGCGGATAACGAACCAGCAACACCTTGCGGAAAGAATTGCCCTTGCCCGACAATAGCGTATCGCTGACCTGCTTCACGCCCTTGTAAATGCTGCCCACGAATGGAACGTGCAGCATGGCTTTTTCCCAATGCTCCCACAGGTACTGGCCGAGCACGTTGCGCATCAGCAAACCGGTCAGGCCGACCACCGCCAGGGTCAGGATGATGCCTAGGCCGGGAATGTGCATGCCCAGCACCCTGTCAGGCCGCCAATCCTCCGGCAACAGCAGCAGCGTCTGGTCCATCGTGCCGATGGTCAGATCCAGCACCCACAGCGTGATGCCGAGCGGAACCCAAACCAGCAGGCCGGTAATGAAATATTTTTTCACGGATCAGGGGTTTCCGCTGGCCACCGGGCAGGATCCGGCTGCGGCACAGGGCGCGCAAGCAGGTTCTGCCATGGGTGCAGTTTTTTTCTGCGGGCCGTTCTTGAAGTCGGTGGCGTAATACCCGCTGCCCTTCAATTGAAAACCGGGAGCGGTCAGTTGTTTGGAAAAAGTCTCCTTGCCGCATTCGGGGCAAGTGCTGAGTGGCGCATCGCTGATTTTCTGCAGCACATCTTTTTGCAAGCCGCAACTTGAACAGCCGTAAGCATAAATAGGCATAACGTCTTCCTGCAGGGGGTAATTTACAAAGGTGCGCATTATACCCGAGCAAAGCGGTCAGAGCAGCCCGAGGTGACAGCTTTTTGGAAAACCAGGCGAATAAATTTTGCAACCAATGAGGGACTATGAATTCAGTCCCGGTTGGTTGTTGCGCCTCAAACTTGAATCGGCGGAGAGGTCAATGAACAATTTCACGATTTAATCACGGCGAACCGGCATGGCAAGCTCAACAATTGGCCAAATAAAAATAACTGACATGGCCTGATGCTTTGGCGGGGGTGAAATATCCAGGCACTGGCAACAGGAATCGAGCCGCTTTCCTTGCCGCCAGGCCAGTTGCACATCATTTCAATTTTTTCTGTCCCATTGACACGCCAAGGACAGGTATAATGCGCGCCACCCGCGCACGACCAATCAGCGTAGCGGTGTCTTTCTCTCACCCCGGATCATGTCGATCTCTTATTCGTCTGCCTCGATTGGTGCCGCTCTTGTGGGCGGCAGGCTGTCACAGGAGTCATGCTTTGCCAAACAATGAAATCACTTTCGCCAGTTTAAATCTGGCACAACCCCTGATGCACGCGATTGCCGATGCGGGATACACGAAACCCACCCCGGTACAGGCCCAGGCGATCCCGCTGGTACTGGCCGGCGGTGATTTGCTGGCCGGCGCGCAAACCGGCACCGGCAAGACCGCGGGGTTCACCTTGCCGATCTTGCATCTGCTCACCGCGAAGCCCGCGGCGAACCAACGCCCTGGACGGCCGCGCTGCCTGATTCTGGTACCTACGCGCGAACTCGCCGCACAGGTCGAGGAATCGGTGCAAACCTATGGCAAATACCTGGCGCTGAAATCCATGGTGATGTTTGGCGGCGTGAACATCAATCCCCAGATGAAAGCATTGCGCGGGCAAGTCGACATCCTGGTAGCCACTCCCGGGCGGCTGCTCGACCATGCCGGCCAAAAAACACTGGATCTTTCCGGTGTCGAAATCCTGGTGCTGGACGAAGCCGACCGCATGCTGGACATGGGTTTTATCCGCGACATCAAAAAAATCCTCGCGCTGTTGCCAAAACAGCGCCAGAACCTGCTGTTCTCGGCGACTTTTTCCGACGAGATCAAGACGCTTTCCGACGGGCTGCTGCACAACCCCGGCTATGTCGAAGTGGCACGCCGCAACTCCACTGTGGAACTGATCACGCAAAGCGTCCATCTGGTGCCGCAACGTCTCAAGAGCCATTTGCTGTCGCATCTGATCAAGCATCACGACTGGAAGCAGGTGCTGGTATTCACCCGCACCAAGCACGGCGCGAACCGGCTGACCGAAAAGCTGATCGCGGACGGCATTCCCGCCGCAGCGATACACGGCAACAAAAGCCAACCGGCGCGCACCAAGGCGCTGGCGCAATTCAAGGACGGCTCGTTGCCGGTGCTGGTTGCCACCGACATCGCCGCGCGCGGCCTGGACATCGACCAACTGCCGCATGTGGTGAATTTCGAATTGCCGAATGTGCCGGAAGATTACGTGCACCGCATCGGTCGCACCGGACGCGCGGGCAGCAGCGGCGCCGCAATCTCACTGGTGGACAAGGAAGAATTGCAGTTTCTCCGGGATATAGAGCGATTGATCAAACGCGAGATCCCGGTAGTCGAAATGGACAGCTTTGTGCCGCCTGACCATCTTCCCGCCGAAGCCCCGCGCCCGCCACGCCAGGCCCATGGACAAAGACGAAATAACGGGCCACGTACAGCAGGAACAGGGAATCGTCAACAGCAGCCGCGCGAGGGCCAAAGGCAAAAGCAGCGCAATCCGCAACAGCGTGATCAGCAACCGCGTAATGAACAACAAGCTGCCAAGCCGCAGAAGACTGCCGAACAAAAACACCTGTCCGAGGCGGCGCGCCATCAAGCCATGCCGCAACCCGCCTTGTTCTCGCCCAAGCCTGTCGCGCGACGGAGCCGCTAAAACTGGTGGATGTTGGCGAGCTGAAACCGGCTCTGATGCCGGGGCGCAAAGCAGTTATTTATTCCCTGGCCGCTTGCGCGAATAAACCGTCGTGTTGCCGTCCACCGTCAAGGTAAGCTGGTCGCCGGCCTGCTGATAGGTGATCGCGTTCGAGCTGTTATTTCCGCTGAGCTGTATCATGCCGCCGTTGGAAACCGCGTAAAAGTATCTCTTTCCCCTGAACTTGACAGTTCCGTTGCTCCGGAATGTAACCGGGCCTTCCGCGCTGTACCAGGTACCTCTCAGCAAGCTCTCCGCTTTGGTGACCATCCCGTAAGATCGTTCTGCGGCGAAACCGCCGGCAGGCAGCCCCGAGAGCAGTAATGCGGAAAGCAGCAATAAACAGCGTGAAAATGACATGACGGCCTCGCCTAATTGTTATGACTGCATACGTTAAGAACGCTCGTGTTGTTTGTCAACGTGATTGATTACGGCGATTGAATTTTCCACTTCCCCTGCTCCAATCCTTCAAGTGTCCATTCACCGATGCGATGACGGATCAGGCGTAGCGTGGGCAAACCAACGGCTGCTGTCATGCGCCGCACCTGGCGATTCTTTCCCTCACGGATAGTCAGCTCCAGCCAGCTGGTCGGAATGTTTTTGCGCTCGCGTATCGGCGGGTTGCGCGGCCACAGGTTGGTCGGTTCATCTATCAGGCACACTTCGGCAGGTTGTGTGGTGAAGTCCGACAACCTTACACCCCTCCGCAATTTTTCCAGCTCATCCTCATCCGGCACCCCCTCGACCTGCACCCAATAGGTTTTCGGTAACTTGTGTTTCGGATCGGTAATACGATGCTGCAGCTGGCCATCATCGGTCAGCACCAGCAGCCCTTCGCTGTCGGTATCCAGCCGCCCGGCGGGATAAAAATCCGGAACAGGGATATAATCCGCCAGAGTCGGATGCAGTCCGTTACGGCTGAATTGGCAGATCACGCCAAACGGTTTATTGAACAGCAGGATGCGTCCCATCGGAATATTGTTTATTTTTGAAGCCATATTTTACCGCTTTCACTGCCCTTGATTTCATTTCCATATCAAACGGGAAATAATCCGTAGGTCGGGTTTCACCCAAGGGAGCAAGAGCCTCTGCGGGTCAACCAGACGCTGGTTATGTCGGGGTGAATCCCGACCTGAAAAATTCACGATTGAAATGGAATTGGTCCAACTATCAAAGAGAAAAACATGACGAGCCAAAAAATTATTTACACGTTGACCGATGAAGCGCCGGCACTGGCCACTTATTCTTTGCTCCCCATTGTGCAAGCCTTCACCAAGGCTGCAGGTGTAGCTGTCGAGACCAGGGACATTTCCCTGGCAGGACGGATACTCGCGAATTTCCCCGAACATCTGACAGCCGGCCAAAGGATTGCCGATCAACTGACCGAGTTGGGCGAGCTGACGCTGAAACCGGAAGCAAACATCATCAAGCTGCCCAATGTCAGCGCATCGCTCCCGCAATTGAAGGCGGCGATCAAGGAATTGCAATCCCAGGGTTTCAAAGTTCCAGACTATCCGGATGATCCGAAAACGGATGCCGAAAAGGAAATCAAGACGCGTTATGGAAAAATGCTCGGCAGCGCAGTGAATCCGGTGCTGCGCGAGGGTAACTCCGACCGCCGCGCCGCCGCATCTGTCAAACAGTTCGCACGCAAACATCCGCACCGGATGGGCAAGTGGGCTGCCGATTCCAGGACCCGCGTGGCGCACATGAGCAGCGGCGATTTTTACGGCAGCGAAAAATCCGTGACCGTGCCGGAAGCTGTCATCACCCGCATTGAATTCGTGGGCAAGGACGGCAAGGTCACCGTACTCAGGGACAAGCTCGCACTCAAGACGGGCGAGATCATCGACGCCGCCGTGATGAGCCGCCGCGCCCTTCGCCAGTTCTACGCCGAGCAGATTGCAGCGGCAAAGAAGGAGGATGTGCTGCTGTCCCTGCATCTCAAAGCCACCATGATGAAGATATCCGACCCCATCATGTTCGGCCATGCCGTTTCCGTGTTTTTCAAGAACGTGTTCGACAAGCACGGCGCGCTGCTCAACTCACTGAAGGTCAACGTCAACAACGGCTTCGGCGACATGGAGGCCAAAGTTTTTGCGTTACCGGAGAACAGGCGCGCCGCCATCGTGGCCGACATCGCCAATTGCTTCAGAAACCAGCCGCCGCTGGCGATGGTGAATTCCGACAAAGGCATCACCAACCTGCACGTGCCATCCGATGTAATCGTCGATGCGTCCATGCCGCCCATGATCCGTGACGGCGGCAAGATGTGGGGTGCCGACGGCAAGCCCTACGACACGCTGGCGATGATCCCCGACCGCTGCTACGCAGGCGTGTATGTCGCCACAGTTGAGGATTGCAAGAAGAATGGCGCCCTCGATCCCGTTACCATGGGCAGCGTGCCCAACGTCGGCCTGATGGCGCAGCAGGCCGAGGAATACGGCTCACACGACAAGACCTTCGAGGTCGCCAACGACGGCATGGTGCGAATCGTCGATGCTGCCGGAAAAGTATTGCTGGAGCAGCCCGTCGAGCAAGGCGATATCTTTCGTGCCTGCCAGACCAAGGATGCACCCATCCAGGACTGGGTGAAGCTCGCCGTCACACGCGCGCGCCTGTCCGGCACGCCAGCCATTTTCTGGCTGGACAAGAATCGTGCGCATGACGCACAGATCATCGCCAAGGTCGGGAAGTACCTCAAGGTTCACGACACCAGCGGGCTGGACATCAAGATCATGGAACCGGCGGACGCCTGCCGCGCTACCTTGGCGCGCATCCGCCAGGGCCTCGATACCATCTCGGTTACCGGCAATGTGCTGCGCGATTACCTCACCGACCTGTTCCCCATCCTTGAACTCAACACCAGCGCCAAGATGCTGTCCATCGTCCCATTGATGAATGGCGGCGGATTGTTCGAGACCGGCGCAGGCGGCTCGGCCCCGAAGCATGTGCAGCAATTCCGGCAGGAAGGCTATCTGCGCTGGGATTCGCTGGGTGAATTCCTGGCATTGTGCGTGTCGCTGGAACATCTTGCCCAGAAATTCAACAACGCCAAAGCACAAGTGCTGGCAGAGACACTGGATCAGGCAAACGCCAGAATCCTTGAAAACAACAAGTCCCCCGCCCGCAAGGTGGGTGAAATTGATAACCGTGGCAGCCATTTCTACCTCGCCCTTTATTGGGCGCAGGCATTGGCCGCACAGACCAGAGACAAGGATATCCAGGCGCGTTTCACCTCCCTGGCGAAGACGCTGAAGGACAACGAGGCAAAGATCAATGCCGAATTGATTGCAGCCCAGGGAAAACCGGTGGATATGGGGGGGTATTATCATCCCGACTTCGAAAAGACGGCCAAGGCCATGCGGCCCAGCAAAACATTGAATGCAGCGCTGGCATCCATTGATTAATGGATAAGCGTGCTTGCTATGCAATTCGCCGCAGAAATCAAAAAAGCCCGGCACTTTCGCGCCGGGCTCTATACCAACTCAGGAACCGATTAAGGAGCCTGGATGTTGGAAGCTTGCTTGCCTTTAGGCCCTTGAACTACTTCGAAGGTGACCTTCTGGCCTTCTTTGAGTGACTTGAAGCCGCTCATGTTGATTGCTGAAAAGTGCGCGAACAAATCTTCGCTGCCATCATCGGGAGTGATAAAACCAAAACCCTTTGCATCGTTGAACCATTTAACTGTACCAGTTGCCATGTGATTACTTCCTTACTCAAAAAACGGGGAAATCCCCCGCGGGACTGTTTGAATCCAAGATCGCACACGGCAAAACCAGTACTGCAGATACTTTGAGTCAAACACCAGCGCGCTTTTTACTACTGTTTAGTTGATACCGTCAAGCAGTTTATAGAATATTTTTCGATTGGGCTTGAAAAAGCATCATTAATCATCAAATATGACGTCAGGGAAAGTGTCAGAATATACGCATAGGGATCTATGGCAACCAAACAACACAGCAACGTGGTACTCGCGCCGGAACGCGCAAAAACAAAACCTCCGCGCATGTACAAGGTAGTTTTGTTCAATGATGATTACACCACGATGGAATTTGTGATTGAGGTGCTGCAGCTCTTTTTCGCGCTGGATCGGGAACGCGCGCTGCATATCATGCTCAAAGTGCATAATGAAGGCTCGGCGGTATGCGGGGTCTATTCCCAGGATGTAGCCGAAACCAAAGTTACTCAGGTTACAGAGTTTGCAAAACAGCATGGACATCCGCTACGATGCGGTATGGAGGAAAACTGAAATGATTGCTCAAGAATTGGAAGTCAGCCTGCATCTGGCGTTCGTCGAAGCCCGCCAGAAGCGTCATGAGTTCATCACCGTCGAGCATCTGCTGCTCACCATGCTGGACAACGCTTCCGCCGCAGAGGTGTTGCGTGCCTGCGGAGTGAACATAGAAGAGTTGCGCCTGGTATTGACTGAGTTCATCACGACTCATACTCCGGTCACGCCCGGGGACCGCGAGGTGGACACACAACCGACAGTCGGATTCCAGCGCGTCATCCAGCGCGCCATCCTGCATGTGCAATCCACCAACAAAAAAGAAGTCACCGGCGCCAATATCCTGGTCGCGTTGTTCGGCGAGAAAGATTCGCACGCGGTGTATTTCCTGACCCAGCGCAATGTTACCCGCCTTGATGTGGTGAACTACATCGCTCACGGAATCGACAAAACACAGGCCGGGACCCCGGCAAAGCCGCAAAATGATTCCGAATCTGAAGTGGAACAGAGCACCGGCGATGCGCTGAAGAACTACACGCAAGACCTGAACGCGCAGGCGCTGGCCGGCAGGATCGACCCCCTGATCGGACGCGAAATTGAGCTGGAGCGGGTCATCCAGACGCTGTGCCGCCGCCGCAAGAACAACCCGCTGCTGGTCGGCGAAGCCGGCGTGGGCAAGACCGCGATCGCCGAAGGCCTGGCACGGCGCATTGTGGAGAACGATGTTCCTGATGTCCTCAAGGACGCTCATGTGTACTCGCTCGATATGGGCGCGCTGCTGGCAGGCACCAAGTATCGCGGCGACTTTGAACAGCGTCTCAAGGCCGTGCTGAAAGAACTTAACGATGCCGCCCACGCCATCCTGTTTATAGACGAGATTCACACCATGATAGGCGCGGGTGCGGCTTCCGGCGGTACGATGGACGCCTCCAATCTGCTCAAGCCGGCGTTGTCGAACGGACAATTGAAATGCATAGGCGCGACCACCTATCAGGAGTATCGCGGCATTTTCGAGAAGGATCATGCGCTGTCGCGGCGCTTCCAGAAGATCGATGTGCCGGAACCCTCCGTCGAGCAAACCATTTCGATCCTGCGCGGCCTGAAATCGCGCCTTGAGGAACATCACAGCGTCAAATACAGTGCGGCAGCACTCACCAGTGCGGCGGAACTTTCCGCGCGTTTCATCAATGACCGCCATCTTCCGGACAAGGCGATCGACGTTCTGGATGAAGCCGGCGCTGCCCAGCGCATCCTGCCGAAGTCGAAACAGAAGAAAATCATCGGCAAGCACGAGATCGAGGAGATCATCGCCAAGATCGCGCGCATTCCGCCGCGCACCGTTTCCTCCGATGATCGCAACACACTGAAGACACTCGATCGCGATTTGAAAGCAGTGGTGTTCGGCCAGAACAAGGCTATCGACGCGCTGGCCACCGCCATCAAGATGTCGCGCAGCGGTCTGGGCAACCCGCAAAAACCCATCGGCAGCTTCCTGTTTTCCGGTCCGACCGGTGTCGGCAAGACCGAGGTGGCAAGGCAACTCGCTTATGCAATGGGCATGCCGTTGCACCGCTTTGACATGTCCGAATACATGGAACGCCACGCTGTATCCCGCCTGATCGGCGCGCCGCCCGGCTACGTCGGTTTCGACCAGGGCGGACTGCTCACCGAGGCGATCAGCAAACAGCCGCACGCCGTGCTGCTGCTGGATGAGATCGAAAAGGCACACCCGGATATTTTCAACATCCTGCTGCAGGTGATGGATCACGGCACGCTCACCGACAATAACGGGCGCAAGGCCGACTTCCGCAACGTGGTCATCATCATGACCACCAATGCGGGTTCTGAGGCCCTGAACAAGAGCCAGATCGGTTTCACCAAGAGCAGTGCGAGCGGTGACGAATTGATGGACATCAAGCGCACCTTCACGCCCGAATTCCGCAACCGTCTGGATGCGGTCATCTCCTTCGCGCCGCTGGATCACGAAGTCATCCTGCGTGTGGTGGACAAATTCCTGATGCAGCTCGAAGAGCAGTTGCACGAGAAGAAAGTGGAGATCGTGTTTACCGATGCGCTCAAGGATCATCTGGCCGAGCAAGGTTTCGATCCCCTGATGGGCGCACGCCCGATGGCACGGCTGATCCAGGACACCATACGGTCCGCGCTGGCCGACGAACTGCTGTTCGGAAAACTGGCTAACGGCGGCCAGGTGACGGTTGATGTCGATGCCGATGGCAAAGTGAAGCTGGCGTTTGCCGAAGAAGCGGTTCCTGCCTAGCAGCTTACGTAGGATGGGTTGAGCGGAGCGATACCCATCATTTCTGGTCGCGCCTATTGTTGGGTATCGTTACGCTCAACCCAACCTACGACCTAATGTCATCTTCAACTGCCTATCGCGGGCGTTTCGCGCCTTCCCCTACCGGTCCGCTCCATTTCGGCTCTTTAGTCGCCGCCGTCGGCAGTTATCTTGATGCCAAGCATCATCAGGGCAAGTGGCTGGTGCGCATCGAAGATCTCGACACACCGCGCACCGTCAGGGGTGCTGCCGATGAAATCCTCGGCACGCTGGAGGCCTATGGCCTGCACTGGGATGAAGACATCGTTTACCAAAGCCGGCGCACAGCCGCCTACGAAGAGGCCTTTCAACAATTGAACAACATCGGCGCGGTATATCCCTGTGCATGCAGCCGCAGGGAAATCGCCGACTCCTCGCTGCAGCGAGGCGATGAACTGGTCTACCCGGGCACGTGCCGCAATGGAATAACTCAGGGAAAGACTGCACGGGCCTGGCGAGTGCGAGTCAACGACGCACCCATCAACTTTTGCGACCGACTGCAAGGAAATATCACGCAAAACCTGGCAAGCGAGATCGGTGATTTCGTGGTGAAACGTGCCGATGGATTGTTTGCCTACCAGCTTGCGGTAGTCGTTGACGATACCGCGCAGGGAATCACCAATGTGGTGCGCGGGGCGGACCTGCTCTACTCCACCCCGCGCCAGATCCATTTGCAACAACTGCTCGGACTGACCACCCCGGCCTATATGCACCTGCCGGTGGCAGTGAATGCACAGGGCCAAAAACTCAGCAAACAAACCCTTGCCCAGCCTGTCGAAAACAGCAACGCGGTTGCCACATTTTTTGATGTACTGGTGTTTTTGCGTCAAATACCACCGGCCGAATTACAGCACGGCACGGTTGAGCAACTATTGGAATGGGCGATTGCCAGCTGGCAACCAAACTCTTTGTTGGACTGCCGCGAATTCGCAATTGAATGACTCCTTTCGGCGCCGCAACGGAATTCTAGATTCCCAACAACAGCCGTTCTGTATTCAACCTAACCGGGCTGCAAGGTTTTTCGAACAGGTGCAAAGCAGGGTTGGGCGATATGTTGAAATGTGATTATCGTTCGAAAGAATGCAACTCCCGCGAAGCACGGGCAGGTTCCTTTTCGAGTTGCTCTCATACATGGCGTTGAACTGCTCCGGAGTTTCTTCTCACCGCCATTGAGACATTCCCCAGATGTTGTTATGCTGCGTTTCAATACGTCCATGGATTCCCGAGACTTGAGGCACGTTTTGAATAAACTCCAATCGGGCATAACCTTAATTGAACTTAGCTTGGTAGCAGCCATAATAGCTGTCCTTGCCGCAATCGCGATTCCACAATACCGAGGCTACAGGGATCGTGTAAATGTGGGTCTCGCCGTTACTGATATCGTTGTAATCAGCACGTTAATCAAACAATATGAAAATGATACTCACGAACTTCCAGACAGCCTGGTCGATGTGGGTCTCGGAACCCGACTCGATCCATGGGGGCATCCCTATCAGTACTACAATATCGAAACGGCAAAAGGGAATGGCAAGCTGCGCAAGGACAAATCTCTAGTCCCGATCAATTCCGATTACGATCTTTACAGCATGGGCAAGGACGGCAAAAGTTCAACCGCGCTCACCGCCCAGAACAGCCACGACGATGTGATACGGGCACGCGACGGCCAGTTCATCGGCTTGGCCTCGGACTTTTAATACATGCCGCCGCTGATGAGAATCGACAAAGCGTTCATGAGTGGCAAGGTATCTCGCCGTATCTTCGCTTTATTCGTGCTCTCCGCATTTATCCCCATGTTGGTGATGGCAGTACTCACCTACAGCCAGGTGAGCAGCCTCATTACCGAACAGGCGCGTTCCAAACTGGTTGGCACGAGCAAGGATTTCGCCATGAGCGTAAACCAACGGCTGATCCAGGCTCAGGATGTTTTATCCAGGACCGCGCTAAGAATGCGCGCAAGCGGTTACATGCCGAATAAACAGGTCTTGGAATCCACGCAGGAAATGTACTCCAGCCTGGCTATTGCCGGTCCGAATGCCAAACCGCTCACCATATTCGGCAAAGCCATCCCATGGCCGTCCATCGACGAAACCCAGATTACACAGCTGATGAAGGGTGAATCCGTGCTGATCGTTCAGCATGATTCCGGCTCCTCGCCGCATATCCGGCTTCTGCATATAATTGATCCCGCCAGTTCCGGAAACTTCGGACTGATCGCAGAACTCAAACAAAGCTATCTTTGGGGAGGGGATGAAAACTTTCCCTACATGACCGGCTTGTGCATATTTTCCAAATCCGGAATGATGTTGTTCTGTTCGCAACCGGATCTTGCAAAGGCATCCGCCATCCTGGCAAGCAAGCTTGCCGATCCTGCTTTTTCGCCTCAAGTGCTGATTGGCAAGGAGCCCAGCATCATGGGCCAGTGGCAACTCTACTTGAAGCCGGAATTCAATACCTCGTCCTGGACGGCACAGGCAGTGCAACCGCTGGCCATCGCCATGCGTCCCGCCGCAAATTTTTCTCGAATTTTTCTTGGTGTCATCGTGCTTACCCTTCTGTTGGTAGCGCTGTTGAGCGTCATCCAGATCCGTCGCACCATGGTTCCGCTGGAGAAACTGATCTTGGGGACAAGGCGCCTTGCCGACGAAGATTTCGACTACCGTGTTGATGTGGTGCGCAGCGATGAATTCGGCGAGTTGGCAAGCTCATTCAACGATATGTCTGCCCGGCTGGGCAGCCAGCTTGGCACCCTCAAGACTCTATCCAGCATAGACCAGATTATTCTGACTAATCATGATATCTATCCTGTTTTTGAAATTGCCCTGACCCGCATCAGAACAATCATCTCTACAGGCTTTTTGGGGATCGCCGTACTGGATGACGCCGCCGCTCGGGAGGCACGGATCTATTTCCTCAGTTCCGGACAAACCAGTGGTATTGCAATGAACAGAATAAGTGTGGTTACTGAGGCATTGCAGGAGCTTGGCGCACAAACCGAAGGCTATTGGCTGGATGGCACAAACAACCTGAAACATTACATGCTGCTACCCGAACTGCAGCTTGCAGGGCAAATTTTCATATTACCCATCCTGGCTGAAGGAAGAGTAAGCGCCTTTATCTGCGTCGAGGCAAATAGCAGAAATGACTTGCCGCAGCACCTTCTGATTCAACTGCGGGACCTTGGTGATCGTATCGGAGTTGCATTGTCTGCAACAGCACGCACCGAACAATTAATTCATCAAGCTCGCCATGATGACCTGACCGGCCTTCCCAACCGTCTTTTATTCAGGGAGCGGCTGGCAAGCGAAATCTCCCTCGCTCAGCGGGAAAACAAGATACTTGCATTACTTTTCATTGATCTTGACCACTTCAAAAGCATTAATGACACGCTCGGCCACTCGGCGGGCGACCTGTTGTTGAAACAGGCTGCGCAACGATTGCGCAGCAGCCGGGAGAGCGATACCGTTGCACGCCTTGGCGGCGATGAATTCGCCATCATCCTGCCGGGTATCGCCAGAATCCAGAGTGTCACAACGGTGGCCGAAAACATCCTTTATAAATTTTCGGAACCTTTCGTGATCGCGGGAAATGAATGCTTTATCAATGCCAGCATCGGCATTGCCATCTCCCCGGCCGACGGGGACAGCGCCGAAGTATTGCTGAGAAATGCGGATACGGCGATGTATCGTGCCAAGGCGACGGGACGTGGCCGGTTTGTCTATTTCAAGAAACAGATGAACGTAGCGGCAAACGAGCAAATGATTCTGGAACGTGAGATCAGGCAAGGGCTGCTGCGCAACGAATTCGTGCTTTATTATCAGCCCAAGATGGATTTGGGTACCGGGAAACTTGCCGGGGCTGAAGCACTGGTACGCTGGAACCATCCGACCCGCGGTTTGGTTCATCCGGATGTGTTCATCGCGGTGGCCGAGGACACCGGGCTCATTGAGGAGATGGGCAGGCAAGTGATACAGAATGCATGTGCCCAATATGCGGTTTGGGACAATGCGGGGGTGCACGTCCCGCATATTGCCGTTAACGTATCCATACGCCAGTTCCGGCGCGGCGATCTTATGCGCGTCATCAAGGCTGCGCTACAGTCCTCGTCCATGCCGCCCGGGGCCCTGGAAATCGAGGTTACCGAGAGTCTTTTCATGGACGAAAACAACGAAGGAATTCCCACCCTTGAAAATCTGAGGCAGATGGGAATCAGGGTTGCAATCGATGACTTCGGCACAGGATATTCCTCCATGTCTGAATTGAGACATCTTCCCGCGGACATTTTGAAGATAGACAAGTCATTTGTTGATGACATGGTCAGCGATGAAAGCGCGCGCGCTATTGCCAGGATGTTGCTGGAACTGGCACACACGTTAAACAAATCCGTTGTGGCTGAGGGAGTGGAAACCCCGGACCAGCTCAACTTGCTGCGCGAATGGAAATGCGACATCATCCAGGGTTATTACTACAGCAAACCGCTGGCCCCGGATGAATTTATCGAGTTTGTATTGGAAAAAAATGCGGAAGTCATCTCAGACTGAGATGCCTGCGCATTCAACTCCTGGCCAGCAAAAACTAGCCGCTTGCCAGTTTGCGCACCACATCGGCGATGCGCTGCGCGGATTGTTCCACCAGTTGCTGGTCTTCACCTTCAACCATCACGCGCAACAATGGTTCTGTACCCGACGGGCGCAACAGCACGCGGCCTTTCCCGTCCAGAACCTGCTCGGCATCGGACACTGCCGTCTTTACCTGATTGTGACCTAGGCAATCTACGCCCTTGGCTACCCGCACATTGATGAGCACCTGCGGGTACATATGCAAATCTCCCGCCGCTTCTGCGAGACTTTGTCCGTAGTCACGCAATGCATGCAGCACCTGCAGCGCGGAGATGATGCCGTCGCCGGTGCTGTGCTTGTCCAGACAAATGATATGCCCGGAATTTTCCCCGCCGAGTTGCCAGCCCTGTTGCTGCAATAATTCCATCACGTAGCGGTCGCCCACCTTGGCGCGCTTGAAGGGTATGCCAAGCTTCTGCATGGCGTGTTCGAAGGCCAGGTTGGTCATCAGCGTGCCGACCACACCGCCATGCATCTTGCCTAGCGCCTGGCGATGTTTGGCGATCACATACAGCAACTGGTCGCCGTCATAGAGCTTGCCCGCGCTGTCCGCCATCACCAGCCGGTCGCCGTCGCCATCCAGCGCGATACCGATATCCGCCTTGTGCTCGATCACTGCCCTGCGCAAATTATCCGGTGCCGTCGCGCCATAACTGTCGTTGATATTCCTGCCGTCCGGTTGCGCGCCGATGGCGATCACATCGGCGCCGAGTTCGTGGAATACGTGGCGTGCGATGTGGTAGGTCGCGCCATGCGCGCTGTCCACCACGATCTTCAGTCCGCGCAAATCCATCTCGGTGGGGAATGTGCTCTTGCAAAATTCGATATAGCGGCCGGCCGCGTCGTCGATGCGCTTGGCCTTGCCCAGCCCGTCCGAGGAGTGGGTGTGCATTTCCTCATCCAATGCCGCCTCGATGGCGCGCTCGGTTTCGTCGGGCAACTTGGTGCCATGAGCCGAGAAAAACTTGATGCCATTATCCTCGAACGGATTGTGCGATGCGGAAATCACGATGCCTGCCTGCAGGCGCAACGCGCGGGTCAGATAAGCCACGGCCGGGGTTGGCACCGGCCCGGCCAGATACACATCGATCCCTGCCGCGATCAAACCGGCCTCCAGAGCAGATTCCAGCATGTAGCCGGAAATGCGCGTGTCCTTGCCGATCAAAACGCCCGTGCGTTCGCCGGGCGTACCACCCATGTTTGCCAGCACCTTGCCGGCCGCATAACCCAGATGCATGACGAATTGCGGCGTGATCGGGTGTTCACCGACCCGTCCGCGTACACCGTCGGTACCGAAATATTTTCTGCTCACTTTTGTACCCTAAATTCCACCAAGAGACATTGTTTTTACGAATTTACTGCTCTCAAAATTTTCAACGCATCCACTGTCGCGCGCACATCATGCACGCGCACGATGTTTGCCCCGCGCTGCACCGCGATCAATGCCGCGGCCACACTGGCCGGCAAACGCTGCGTCACATCCTGTCCGGTCAAGGCACCCAGCATGGACTTGCGCGAAAGACCCGCGAGTACCGGCACGCCCAGTGACGCCAGTTCACTCAATCCCTGCAGCAAGGCCAGATTATGCGCCAAGGTCTTGCCAAAACCAAAGCCCGGGTCGATCACGATACGATCGCCTTGAATGCCCGCGGCTTCGGCAGCGGTGATGCGTTCACTCAGAAACGCCCTGACTTCGGCTACCACGTTTTGATAAACGGGTTGCTCCTGCATGGTTTGCGGGTTGCCCTGTTTGTGCATCAGACATACGGCGGCATGGCTGGCGGCAACCGCATTCATTGCAGCAGCATCTTGCAGCGCGTTAATGTCGTTGACCATTTGTGCGCCTGCGGCGATCGCTGCCAGCATCACTTCCGGCTTGAAAGTGTCGATTGAGATGGGCACGGCCGCATCGCGCAATTCCTCGATGATCGGCAATACCCGATCCATTTCCTCCTGGATGCCGACCGGCCTGGCACCGGGGCGCGTTGACTCGCCACCAATATCGAGTATGTCCGCACCCTCGGCGATCAGTTGCTGTGCATGCGCCAGTGCGGCATCGCGCTGAAGATGTTTCCCGCCATCGGAGAAAGAATCGGGTGTGACGTTGACGATGCCCATGACCAGAGGCCGGGACAGATCGAATTGAAAGTTGCCGCAATGGAAAAACATTGAGCTGGTAGCTGGTAGCTGGTAGCTGGTAGCTGGTAGCGAAAACCGCTTGGGCTACTCGCTACCGGCTACACGCTACAAGCTGCTTTTCAGGTTTCCTGCGCGGGTTGCGTAGGTGTGGCAGTCGGCGCAGGCGCAGTCGGTGCCTGGGGCGGTTGCTGAGCCTGGCTGCTTGGTGCAGGAGGCTTGGGCGGACGGGGCGGATTCCCGGCCATGATGTCGTTGATTTGATCGGCATCGATTGTTTCCCATTCCAGCAAAGCCTTGGTCATTGCCTCGATCTTGTCGCGATTGGCCTCGATCAAACCACGCGCCAGCGCGTATTGCTGATCGATGATACGACGGATCTCGGCATCCACCTGCTGCATGGTTGCTTCGGAAATATTCTTGTGCGTGGTGACCGAGCGTCCCAGGAACACTTCGCCCTCGTTTTCGCCATACACCATGGTCCCGAGCGCATCGGACATGCCCCACTGGGTCACCATGCTCCGCGCCATGGCAGTGGCACGTTCGAAATCGTTGGAAGCGCCGGTGGTCATCTGGTGCATGAAAATCTCTTCCGCGATACGCCCGCCAAACAACACGGCGATGGTATCGAGTATGCGGGTCTTGTCCATGCTGTAACGGTCTTCCGCCGGCAATTGCATGGTCAAACCCAGCGCACGGCCGCGCGGAATGATGGTCACCTTGTGAACCGGATCGGTCTTCGGCAACAGCTTGGCGACCACCGCATGGCCGGATTCGTGATAGGCGGTATTGCGGCGTTCTTCCTCGGGCATCACCATGGAGCGGCGTTCCGCACCCATCATGATCTTGTCCTTGGCAGACTCGAAATCATCCATCTCGACGAAACGCTTGCCGCGTCGCGCCGCGAACAGGGCGGCCTCGTTGACCAGATTGGCCAGGTCGGCACCCGACATGCCCGGTGTGCCGCGCGCCAGAATGTCGGCCTTTACGTCCTGGGCAACCGGCACCTTGCGCATGTGCACCATCAGGATCTGTTCGCGGCCGCGTATATCCGGCAACGGCACAACCACCTGGCGATCGAAGCGGCCCGGACGCAACAATGCCGCATCCAGCACATCGGGACGGTTGGTCGCGGCGATCACGATCACGCCGCTGGCACCTTCAAAGCCGTCCATTTCGACCAGCAACGCGTTCAGCGTCTGCTCGCGCTCGTCATTGCCACCGCCAAGTCCCGCACCGCGTTGCCGGCCCACTGCATCGATTTCGTCGATGAACACGATGCACGGTGCCTGCTTCTTGGCCTGCTCGAACATATCGCGCACGCGCGCGGCGCCGACGCCGACGAACATTTCCACAAAGTCCGAACCGGAGATCGAGAAAAACGGCACCTTGGCTTCACCTGCGATCGCTTTCGCCAGCAGTGTCTTGCCGGTTCCGGGATTACCCACCAGCAGCACGCCGCGCGGGATGCGCCCGCCGAGATTCTGGAATTTGGACGGATCGCGCAGGAAATCCACCAGCTCGGACACCTCCTCCTTGGCCTCATCGCAGCCCGCCACATCCGCAAACGTGAAGCGCTCCTTGCTTTCATCCAGCATGCGCGCACGCGATTTGCCGAACGAGAACGCGCCGCCCTTGCCGCCGCCCTGCATCTGGCGCATGAAGAACACCCACACGCCGATCAGCAGGATCATCGGAAACCACGACACAAAAATATTCATCAGGAAGGACGGTTCCTCTTCGGGCTTGGCCTCGACCTTCACGCCGTTTTTCAACAGATCGGAAACCATCCACAAATCGCTCGGCGCATAGCTGCTGATAAGCTTTCCATCGGCAGTCGTCGCCTTCAGCTTGCGGCCTTCGATGACCACCTTGGTGATATGTCCCTGCTTCACTTCATCGAGAAATTGCGAATAGTCGAGCTGCGACTGCGTAGTCAGCTGCTGGCGGGTATTGAATTGATTGAATACGGTCATCAGCACGAGGGCGACGACCATCCAAACTGCAATGCTCTTAAAGTTGTTCAAGATTACTCCTTAAATCGGCGCACAACGGCTGCCGAGGTTGGTCATTAGACTATGTATTGCCCTATTTCTCAAGCTTTCCGCTACCCAGCAAATAAAGCTCGCTGCTGCGGTCGCGTGATGCCTTGGGCTTGCGCGATACCACCCGGGTAAATCGACTGCGCATCAGCTTGTAGAAATCCTCGAACCCTGCGCCCTGGAAGACCTTGACCAGGAAGCAACCGTCCGGCTTCAGGTGTTCAAGCGCGAAATCCATCGCGAGCTCCGCAAGATGCATGGCGCGGGCCTGATCTGCCGAGGCCACGCCTGACATATTGGGCGCCATATCGGAAATTACAAGCCCCACCGGCTTGCCCTGCAAAAATGCCTCCAACTGCCTGAGCACGGCATCCTCGCGGAAGTCGCCCTGAATGAAATCCACCCCGGCCAACGGGTCAAGCGGCAACAGATCCAGCGCAATCACCTTACCGCCGCGCCCAACCTTGGCTGCCGCCACTTGCGACCAGCCGCCCGGGGTTGCACCCAGATCCACCACCACGGTGCCCGGCTTGAACAAATGATCCCTGGCATCGATCTCCAGCAGCTTGTATGCCGCGCGGGAACGATACCCATCCTTCTGCGCAAGTTGCACAAAGGGGTCGTTGACATGCTCGCGCATCCATTGTTTGCTGGTTTTGGAAGGCTTCATCGTTTAGAATCCCCGCCCTCTATCTGAAAGCTCATCATGTTATCTCTTACCGTATCCGAACGCCTCGCCCTGAAAGGCCGCGCACAAGCGCTCAGTCCGACGGTGATGATAGGCAATGCGGGTTTGACCGAATCAGTGCTGAAAGAGATCGCGCTGACGCTGAAAACCCATGAACTCATCAAGATTCGCGTCATGAGCGGTGATCGTGCGCTGCGCGAAACCATGCTGGATACTATCTGCACCGAATTGGATGCCGCAACGGTGCAACACATAGGCAAGATCCTGGTGATCTACAAACCCAACCCGGAAGCCCACCTGATCGAAATCAAAAAGATGCCGCGCCACAAGGGCAAGAAACCGCTGACCAAGAAACAACTGGGTAATCGCGGGTAATCCTTACTTTTTGCTAGCTGCGTATTCTATCACTCGCTAGCCATCATGGCATTAACGTTAAACTCGCGTAGTTCGTAGTAGTTCGTAGGATGGGTTGAGCGTAGCGATACCCATCGCTATCATGCACACATGACAAATTACCGCCGCAGCCGCATTGCCGGGGCCAGCTATTTCTTTACGGCGAATCTTGCCGACCGTTCGCAAGCTCTGCTGACAGAGCACATCGGGTTGTTGCGTAGTGCTTTTGAATATACCCGTGAGCGCCATCCCTTCATTGTGGAAGCCATTGTGGTGTTGCCGGAGCACATGCACGCCATATGGACGTTGCCCGATGGCGACAGCGATTTTGCGCTGCGCTGGAGGCTAATCAAAACGGTCTTTTCGCGTAATCTGCCGCCGGGCGAGCGGCGCTCCAACAGCCGACAGAGCAAAGGTGAGCGTGGAATATGGCAGCGGCGTTATTGGGAGCATCTCATCCGCGCCGAGGCGGATTTTTCACGGCATGTCGATTACATCCATATCAACCCGGTCAAGCATGGTTTGGTGTCACATGTGGCAGAGTGGCCACATTCGTCATTTCATCGTTACGTGCAAGCCGGTGTTTTGCCGAAGGATTGGGCGGGCGATGCGGGAGTGGAGTTGGTGGGTGGTGAGCGAGATGGCGGATTTGATTGATGGGTATGGACCGATGGGTATCGCTGCGCTCAACCCATCCTACGCTGGCTCGGCAACCGGTAGGGTGGGCAGGATTCATCTGCCCACGCGGCATTGAATCCCACGCGGGCACAAAGGTGTGCCCACCCTACAACCAGCTAAATATACTGGACCTCGACTACTTCATATTCCCGTACCCCGCCCGGCGCCTGCACCTCCGCAATATCGCCGCTGTACTTGCCGATCAGCGCACGGGCGATCGGGGAACTGATTGAAACTTTTCTGTGCCTGATATCCGCTTCGTCATCACCGACGATCTGGTAGGTAACGACATCGCCATTGTTCACGTCTTCCAGTATCACGGTTGAACCGAACACGCAGCGTCCGTCGGCGTTTAGCGACTTGGGATCGATGATCTGCGCACTGCCCAGTTTGAATTCCAGCTCGACGATACGGCCTTCGACAAACGACTGCTTTTCCTTGGCAGCATCGTATTCTGCATTTTCCGACAGGTCGCCCTGCGCGCGCGCTTCAGAAATGGCGTTGATCACCCTGGGACGCTCTACCGTCTTGAGATTCTGCAACTCTTCGCGCAATTTCTCTGCGCCCAATACGGTTAATGGGATTTTACTCATATTGAAACTCTCTTAATCGTTAGTTACTAGTCGTTAGACGTTGTTCGTTAGTTGGTGCTGCCGCTTGACCAGCGACTTGCCGGAGTATTTTTCCAGCATGGCCGAATGGCCACACAAAGCTCGCGTTGTTTATATTAACCAAAAACTGGCAACTAGTGGCTAGCTGTCAGCCTTTTGTGCTGACTCTGCAAATCGTAAACGCTCAGTGCGGTCAAATGCCGCATACCGACACAGGCGGCGCGGGCCCCGGCCAGCGTAGTGTAATACGTTACCCGACCTTGCAGGGCAGCGTGCCGGATGGAATAGGAATCGCGCATCACGGACGGCTTGCTGTCCACAGTGTTGATGATCAGGCTGACCTCGCCGTTCTTGATCATGTCAACGATATGCGGACGGCCCTCAGCGACTTTGTTCACCACATCCACCGCAATGCCCGCCGCGCTGATCACCGCCGCCGTGCCCCGCGTTGCCCGCAGGGTAAACCCGAGCTGCACCAGCGAACGGGCGATTTCCACCACCCCGGATTTGTCCGCTTCGCGCACGCTGATGAATACTTTACCATCTTTCGGCAGCTTCACGCTGGCAGCCAGTTGCGATTTTACAAAGGCCTCGGCGAAGGTGTCGCCCACGCCCATCACTTCGCCGGTGGATTTCATTTCCGGCCCGAGGATGGTATCCACGCCGGGAAACTTGATGAACGGAAACACCGCTTCCTTCACCGAATAATACGGCGGGATCACCTCCCCGGTGATGCCCTGTTGCGCCAGACTTTGACCTGCCATGCAACGCGCCGCGATCTTCGCCAGCGGCATACCGGTCGCCTTGGACACGAACGGCACGGTGCGCGATGCGCGCGGATTCACTTCCAGCACATACACCGTTTCGCCCTGTATCGCGAACTGCACATTCATCAGCCCGACCACATTGAGCATTTTCGCCATCGCCACGGTCTGGCGGCGCAGTTCGTCCTGCAAAGCCTGCGACAGGCTGAAGGGCGGCAGCGAACACGCGGAATCGCCGGAATGCACACCGGCCTGTTCGACGTGCTCCATGATGCCGCCGATGATCACATCCTTGCCGTCGGATACCGCATCCACATCCACCTCGATCGCATCGTCCAGAAAACGGTCCAGCAAAATCGGCATGCGCTCGGGATAAGTTTTGGACATCTCCTGCGCATCGCGCATGTAGCGTTCCAGATCAGCCTGTTCATGGATGATTTCCATCGCGCGCCCCCCCAGCACATTGGAAGGGCGCATCACCAGCGGATAACCGATTTCCGCCACGCCTGCGGTGCCTTCTTCGACCGTGCATGCAGTGCGGTTCGGCGGCTGCTTCAAGTTCAGCTTGTGCAGCATTTGCTGGAAGCGCGAGCGGTCTTCGGCGCAGTCGATCATGTCCGGTGATGTGCCGATGATGGGAACACCGTTCTTTTGCAGTCCGTGCGCCAGGCTGAGCGGGGTCTGGCCGCCGAACTGCACGATCACGCCGATCGGCTTTTCCACCGCCACCACTTCCAGTACGTCTTCCAGCGTCAGCGGCTCGAAATACAAACGGTCAGACGTGTCGTAGTCTGTCGATACGGTCTCCGGATTGCAGTTGACCATGATGGTCTCGTAACCGTCTTCGCGCATCGCCAGCGCGGCATGCACGCAGCAATAATCGAACTCGATGCCCTGTCCGATACGGTTCGGTCCGCCGCCCAGTACCATGATCTTCCTGTTGTTGGTCGGCTGTGATTCGCACTCTTCCTCGTAGGTGGAATACATGTAGGCGGTGTTGGTGGCGAATTCCGCCGCACAGGTATCGACCCGTTTGAACACCGGACGCACACCCAGCGCATGACGGTAGGCGCGCATCGCGCCGGCATCGGTGCCCAGCAACCTGGCCAGGCGCGCATCGGCAAACCCGCTGCGTTTCAGGGTACGCAGTTCGTCCGCGTCCAGGCTTTCAAGCGTGCGGCCCGCCAGTGATTTTTCCTGGCGCATCAGGTCTTCGATCTGCACCAGAAACCACGGATCAATTTTGCTGATGTTGAACACTTCTTCCACGCTCATGCCCAGGCGGAATGCATCGCCCACTGCCCAGATGCGGTCCGGCCCGGGACTGCCGAGTTCGGCGGCTATCGCATCGAGGTCGGTGTATTTCTCATCCAGTCCGTTTACGCCGACTTCCAGTCCGCGCAGGGCTTTCTGGAACGATTCCTGGAAAGTGCGGCCGATCGCCATCACCTCGCCCACCGATTTCATCTGCGTGGTCAGGCGTGAATTGGCCTGCGGGAATTTCTCGAACGCGAAACGCGGGATCTTGGTCACCACATAATCGATGGTCGGTTCGAACGAGGCCGGGGTCGCGCCGCCGGTGATGTCGTTCTTCAGTTCGTCCAGCGTGTAGCCCACCGCCAGTTTGGCCGCGACTTTTGCGATCGGGAAACCGGTTGCCTTGGAAGCCAGCGCCGAGGAACGCGACACGCGCGGATTCATCTCGATCACCACCATGCGCCCGTCGTCCGGATTGATCGCAAACTGCACGTTGGAGCCGCCGGTATCCACGCCGATCTCGCGCAGCACCGCGATCGAGGCATCGCGCATGATCTGGTATTCCTTGTCGGTCAGCGTCTGCGCCGGGGCGACCGTGATCGAGTCGCCGGTATGCACGCCCATCGGGTCGAGGTTCTCGATCGAACAGATGATGATGCAGTTGTCGGCATGGTCGCGCACCACTTCCATCTCGAACTCTTTCCAGCCGAGCAGCGATTCCTCGATCAACAATTCCTTGGTCGGCGAGGCTTCCAGGCCGCGCTCGCAAATCTCGACGAATTCCTCGCGGTTGTAGGCGATGCCGCCGCCGCTGCCGCCCATCGTGAACGACGGGCGAATCACGGTCGGGAAACCCATCACCTGCTGCACCTGCAACGCTTCTTCCATGCTGTGCGCAATCGCGGAACGGGCCGAGGCCAGGCCGATCCTGGTCATTGCCTGCTTGAACTTTTCGCGGTCCTCGGCCTTGTCGATCGCATCGCGCGACGCGCCTATCATCTCGACATTATATTTTTCCAGCACGCCGTGCTTGGCCAGATCCAGCGCGCAGTTCAGCGCGGTCTGTCCGCCCATAGTCGGCAGGATCGCGTCCGGCTTCTCCTTCACGATGATCTTCTCCACCATCTGCCAGGTGATCGGCTCGATGTAAGTCGCGTCGGCCATCTCCGGATCGGTCATGATCGTGGCCGGATTCGAATTCACCAGAATGACGCGATAGCCCTCCTCGCGCAGCGCTTTGCAAGCCTGCGCGCCGGAATAGTCGAACTCGCACGCCTGCCCGATGACGATGGGGCCTGCGCCGATGATCAGGATGCTTTTTATGTCTGTGCGTTTTGCCATTTGTATTTAGGGGCTAGGGGCTAGGGGCTAGGGGCTAGGGGCTAGGGGCAGAAAGGCTTTCCTAGACCCTAGTCTCTAAATCCCTAGTCCCTGATTTTTCCATCATTCCAATAAATTTATCAAACAACCCATCCATATCGTGCGGGCCCGGGCTCGCCTCCGGGTGCCCCTGGAAGCAGAACGCGGGTTTGTCGGTCAGCTCGAAACCCTGCAGCGTGCCGTCGAACAGCGACACATGCGTGACGCGCGCATTCTTCGGCAATGTCGCCACATCCACCGCGAAGCCGTGGTTCTGGCTGGTGATCATCACGCGCCTGGTCTGCGTGTCCTGCACCGGATGGTTCGCGCCGCGATGGCCGAACTTCATCTTCATCGTCTTGGCTCCCACCGCGAGCCCCATGATCTGGTGGCCGAGACAGATGCCGAACAGCGGCACGCCCGCCCCGATAAATTTTTTCGTCGCTTTGATCGCGTAATCGCACGGCTCGGGATCGCCGGGTCCGTTGGACAGGAATACGCCGTCCGGTTCCATCGCCAGTACATCCTTCGCAGTCGTTTGCGCGGGCACCACGGTGATGCGGCAGCCGCGCTCGGCCAGCATGCGCAGGATGTTGCGCTTCACGCCGAAGTCGTAAGCCACCACATGGAATTTCGTATGCTCGGCCTCCGGATAGCCCACGCCCAGCTCCCACTCGCGCTGCGTCCATGAATACGCTTTTGGACACGTCACCTCTTTGGCCAGATCCATGCCCTCCAGACCGGCAAATCCGCGCGCCGCCTTGAGTGCCGCAACTTCATCCGTGCCGGTCGCGATGCAGCCGTTCTGCGCACCCTTCTCGCGCAGGATGCGCGTCAGCCTGCGGGTATCGATCCCGGCGATCGCCACCACGTTGTTGGCTTTCAGGTAATCGGGCAAAGATTTCGTGCTGCGGAAATTGCTCACCGTCATCGAAAGGTCGCGGATCACCAGGCCGCTGGCAAACACTTGGCGCGATTCCACATCCTCGTTGTTCACTCCGACATTGCCGATGTGCGGACAGGTCAGCGTGACGATCTGCTTGCAATAGGACGGGTCGGTGAGGATTTCCTGATAGCCGGTCATCGCGGTGTTGAACACCACCTCGCCGACGCTGCTGCCGGAAGCCCCGATCGAAATGCCGCGAAACACCGTACCATCGGCTAATACAAGAATGGCAGGGCTAGTTTGCGACACCGGATGACTCCCAAGACGTATGACATAAAGAAGCGGAACGAACCGTGTGTTCATCCCGCTTTGGATTGCTTCGTATTATAGCCGATTGCAGGGGGGGTATCAAATCCAATGTCGTCCACGATACCGGAACTACCCATCCATCAAGGAGACAATCGTCCCCGCCCGTACTATCATGCAAATGCAGACGGATAAACGGGCGAGGCAGCGATGAATCAAATACATAACAAAAATCAGTACACCTCACTATTTTCAATAGTACGGATCGATGGGTCCGTCTAATAACTGTTAGGTTTTCACTTAAGGATCGCAGTGAACGCAGAAGATTGGAAAACCCTCATTAGTGTCGTATCTGCCGTCGTTGCGGTAGTAAGTGCTGTCCTTGCACATAGAGCAAGAATTCAGACCCGTACAGACATCTTCGAAAGTCAACGTGATGCTCTGATTCTAGCCATGGCAGATAACGACTCACGCTGTAGTCAACTAGCGCTGCAATCAGCACTTGCCCGAGATGAACTTGGGCGTATTGCCCAAAAGGTAAAGAATCCATCAGACCAAAAACAAGTAGATGCCTTCCTTGAAAATCTTGCTGAGCTAGATAAGCTCACCAAATCGCTCGATGGCCGCGAATACAATGCAAAAAACCTCGACACATTGAGCTACAGCGAAGATGCCTTGGTCACACTTAGACGCATGGCACGTGGAGAGCAAGTCAATTCCAAACTCCTTGGACCCGCGAGCTACGATCTCGTTTTCAAACTAATTGAGCGATTCGTTGCTCGGTGCGATTAGAAACCTAACTATTCGTTCAACACCGCGCCGCTTCGCGTGGCTCGGCCTGGCCGCCTGCAGCGTCCAGCCGGTAAACTCAAATGTTGAAACAAAAAATGCGCGGACTAACCGCGCATTTTTATTGTTGCCATTATCCTACGACGGTGAAGTAATGGCCCTTCCATAAGCCTAATGATGCGACTTCGCCATCAGCTTCAATATCTTCAGGTTGATGACGAGAAAGCGGATGGTCTGCCAGATAAGCGATGTGCGCATGTAGCGGGTGAATCCGGTCGGGGCCGGTGGGTAATACGCCTGCTGGTAAGGCTCGCGGTTGGTGATCTTGTTTGGCATGTGTTGCTCCTGAATTGTTAGGTGATTAGTCCGGGATGCCGGGATATCAATCTGGAATCACGGACCAGCCCGGTTTCAGCTTGGCCTGATAGATGAAAGCGTGGTGCAGCAAATACTTCATCCAGTGGCCGGCCAGACCGATCTCGCCGAAAGTCAGGTCGATGTCGCGGCCGTATTCCGGGTATTTCTCGAAGTCCGGCACGACCGGGTAGACCGTCATCGTGGCTGCGGTGCCTTTGAAGAAATCCGATCCGGTCGAAGCCACGCATGCCGCGCCCATTTCGGCCATCGATGCGGTGTGGGTCGGCTTTTCCGCACCGTTGAGCATGTCGCGGATACTCATCGCGACCGCTTTCGCCATCGCGGCCGATGGCATCCCGGTCCTGGGCGCGGTGGGATTGATCGGCGTACCGTTCGCGCTTTGCATCGGCTTGCTGATCATGTGCGGCGGCGCGAACGCGATGCCGACCGCGAAGATATTCCGGTAGCTGGGCGTTTGGTAGGTTCTCGGCCAGTCCTTGGCGCTCCATTCCAGATAGGGGCGCGGAGCATAATCGGCATCCACCTTCATGAAACCGTTGGGTGCAAACAGCTGGCCGGAGATGTCTTCTCCGGCTTTGTTCCAGGCCTTCAGCCCGACCCCGGCGAAGGGCGGGATCAGCATCGAGAAATCGAATTCCAGCTCGTGGAATGTTCCATCCAGCGTCTCGTAATGGATCTTCCCGGCTTCGACCTTGTTAACGTGCGCGCGGGTGATCCATTCGATGCCGCGCTCGACCATCAGCGATTCGGCAAAGGTCTTGCCGTTGGTGACGTAGCCGCCGCGCTTGATATGCACGCCGCCCATGCCGAAGTCGCCCAGCTCATATTCGTTGCTGATCCAGACGATGCGCGCCCTGTCGCGAACGCCGGCCTCGCGCAGAACATGATCCACGTTGTAGATATATTCGAACGCAGCGCCCTGGCAGGTACACATGCCGTGGCCGGTGCCGATGACGATGGTTTTGCGTTCGCCTGCTTTCAGGGCGTCGATGACAGTCTGGAGTTTTGCGTTGGCTTCCAGCGCGTGGCTTGCGGTGCATACGGATACCGTATGACCGTGTTCCGGGCCCAACCCGGGAGTCGCGCCAAAATTCAGTTTCGGCCCGGTGGCGTTCACCAGGAAATCGTACGTGATGTTTTCCTGCACACCGGCCTTGCCGGCACTTGTGTATTCGACGGTCACGAACGGGGATGAAGTTTCGGCATTCCCTTCCGGATTGATAGACAGCGCCTTCGCCTGGCGAAAGTCCACCCGGGTCTTTTTGTATACCTCGGCGAGATCAAAGGTGACCTCTTCCTCTTTCATCTGCCCGACCCCCACCCAGATATTGGAGGGTATCCAGTTCCATTTTGCGTTGGGCGAAACAACCACGACCTCGTGCTGTTGGCCTACCCATTTATTCAGGTATCTTGCGACGGTATGTCCCGCGATACCCGCACCCAGGATTACTACTCTTGCCATTCACTTCTCCTAATCGAAAATATTCCCAAAAATCCCAATATCAAGCCGCAGAGCACACAGAGAAATCCAGATACTCACTACTCGGCGCTCATCAACTTTTACATCGGGATGAGTGCGACTCTTTAACAATCCACATTGGCTTTCCTCTGTGATCTCTGTGTTCTCTGTGGCTAACCAGATTTTTCAGGATAATCGTTACCAGCCGGTCAGCAGCCACAAACCCATGCCCATCAATGGCCAGGCCAGCCACGGCCCGAACGCGATGCGCCACAGCTTGTGTTCCGGAACAAAGCCCACGCCATGCACGAACCCGGCACAGATACCCAGCATCATCAGCGAGAGCATGCCGTGGCCGGCTTCGGCCAGCGCTCTCGGATAAGCGAGCACCATCCCGGCCAGGGCCATCGCCGTCAGCAGCGACAGCCTGCGCGGCAGCACCGCATATGCGCCGCCGCCATGCGGGATGTGGTCTAGGGTTTGTCGCAAGGTTCATCCTTGGTTAAACAGGCTTGCGCATCGCACATCATGGTGTTGACGATGGCCAGCAATACTGCCATCGAGACTCCCAGCATCCAGGCGAAATACCACATGATCGATCTCCTTTTCTAGTATGCCGACTTGTCGTTGGCGTTGATGTAAGCTTCGGTGACCTTGCCGGACATCATCTTGTATGCCCAGCTGGTATAGACGATGATCAGCGGCAGGAAGATCACCGTCGCGCCCAGCATCAGACCCAGCGTCAGGTGCGAGGACACGCTGTCCCATACCGTCAGGCTGGAACGCGGATCGGAACTGGACGGCATAATGAACGGAAACAGCGAAACCCCGGCGGTGCCGATGATCCCCAGCATGCCCAGCGACGAACTGACGAACGCGGTCAGCGGCTTGTTGAACCAGGCCGCCGCCATTGCCAGCAAACCGCCCAGAAAGCCGATGGCCGGGACCAGCTTGGTCAGCGGATAAGTGCTGTAATTGTTCAGCCAGGCACCTGCCTCGGTGATCACGGTCTTGTCCAGCGGATTGGGCAAGGCATTGCCGTCGATCACACTGGTGATCACAAAACCATGGATGCTGGTGCCCAGCCAGATCCCGGCAGCCGCGAACGTGGCCAGGGTGAGCGAGCCGAACACCAGCGAGGCGGTGCGCACGCGGCGATACACGTCTCCTTCGGTACGGATCATCAGGTAGTTCGCACCGTGCGAGGTGATCATTGCGGTGCTGACCACGCCGGTGAGCAGTGCGAAGGGATTGAGCAGCGCCCAGAACGTGCCGGTGTAATACGAACGGAGTGTATCGTCAAAATGGAACGGCACACCCTGCAGCAGGTTGCCGAACGCCACGCCGAAGATCAGCGGCGGCACGAAACCGCCGACGAACAATCCCCAGTCCCAAGTCCTGCGCCAGGTGGGATTCTCGATCTTGCTGCGGTAGTCGAAGCCGACCGGACGGAAGAACAGCGCCCACAGCACCGCCAGCATCGCCCAGTAGAATCCGGAGAAGGCCGTGGCGTAGACCAGCGGCCAGGCAGCGAAGATCGCGCCGCCGGCGGTGATGAACCACACCTGGTTACCGTCCCAGTGCGGGCCGACCGTGTTGATCAGGACGCGACGCTCCATGTCGGTCCTGGCGGCGAACGGCAGCAGTGTGCCGACACCCATGTCGTGCCCGTCCATGATGGCGAAGCCGAGCAGCAATGCGCCCACCAGCAGCCACCAGATGATTTTCAGTGTTTCATAGTCCAGCATGTTTATCTCCTCGTTAAATGTGCAACTCGCGTAGCGAGACTCTGTCCCTCTCTTCCGCTTGCGGGAGAGAGTAAGGAGAGAGGGAAGCGGGCTGGGCGGTTTTCATGGTCAGTTTGGGCATTTGTCTAGACCGTCAGATAGTGGCAGTTGCGGTTTGCTCAGAGTGGTAGCGGCCGGTACCCAGGCTGCCAGGTCCTTTGCGCGCGAACTTCACCATCAGGTACATCTCGATGACGAGCAAGCCGGTGTAGAACACGACGAAGCCGCTGAGCGATCCGTACAGGCTGCCGACCGACAGACTGGAAACCGACAGGTGAGTGGGCAGCACGCCGTAGATGGTCCACGGCTGGCGCCCGTACTCGGCCACGAACCAGCCGAGCTCGGCGGCGATCCACGGCATCGGGATGAACCACATCGCCCAGCGCAGCAACCAGCGCTGCTTGAGGAAAGTGCCGCGCACCGTGTGATAAAGCGACAACCCGAGCAGCAGCGCAAACATGAAGCCCAGCCCCACCATCACACGGAACGACCAGAACATCGGCGCGACGCGCGGCACGGTGCTGTCCACCGCCTGCTGGATCATTTCCGGCGTGGCCTGGGCGACGTTCCCGGTGTATTTCTTCAACAACAGGCCGAACCCCAGGTCAGCCTTGTGCGCATCGAATTTCTCCTTGGCGGCGGCGTCGTTCTTGTCCTTGCGCAATGCTTCCATCGCGGTCACGGCAATGATGCCGGACTCGATACGTGCGCGGTTCTTCTCCTTGATCTCGGCGATGCCGGGGATTTCCTTGGTGAAACTGCGCGTGCCGATGATGCCCATCAGGTAAGGGATCTTCACCTCAAGATCGTTGCTTTGCGTTTTCTCGTTGGGCAGCGCGAACAATGTCAGTGCCGCCGGAGCCGGTTCGGTGTGCCACATCGCTTCCATTGCGGCCAGCTTGGTCTGCTGCGATTCGGAGACGGTGTAGCCCGACTCGTCGCCGAGCACGATCACCGACAGCGCGGAGGCGAAACCGAAAGCCGCGGCGACACGAAAGGAACGGCGCGCGAATTCCAGATCGCGCCCTTTCAGGATGTACCACGACGAGATGCCGAGCACGAAGACCGATGCCGTGACATAACCGGCGGATACGGTGTGCACGAACTTGGCCTGCGCGGTCGGGTTGAAGATCACCGTCCAGAAGTTGGAGAGTTCCATGCGCATCGTGGTATAGGAGAACGTTGCGCCGACCGGATCCTGCATCCAGCCGTTGGCGATCAGTATCCACAGCGCGGACAGGTTGGAACCGATCGCTGTGAGCACAGTGACCATGAAGTGCTGGCCCTTGCTCAAACGATCCCAGCCGAAGAAGAACAGGCCGACGAAGGTCGATTCCAGGAAGAACGCCATCAACCCTTCGATCGCCAGCGGCGCGCCGAAGATGTCGCCGACATAATGCGAGTAATAAGCCCAGTTGGTGCCGAACTGGAATTCCATCGTCAGCCCGGTGGTGACGCCTAGCGCGAAGTTGATACCGAACAGCTTGCCCCAGAAGCGGGTCATATCTTTGTAGATTTGCTGCCCCGTGATCAGGTAAGAGCCTTCCATGATGACCAGCAGGAAAGTCATACCCAGTGTCAGCGGAACGAACAGGAAGTGATACAGCGCGGTGACCGCGAATTGCAACCTCGACAGGTCGACCAGTTCAGTACTAATCATGCATCCTCCTCATGGATTGGTTGTGTTGCTGTTCGTTGTGTTTCTGTTCAGGGGGTGCAGAATCGCGTTGCTCACCTGGTCCGGCGTCAGGCTGCTGTCGCCGGGCCCGCTGAAAAACAGCCACCAGATCGCCAGCAAGCCGAACAGCTTGATGGCGGTCACGATGGCGATTTTTCTTGTCAGTGGATGGTTGGAAAAAACCTTCATTTGCATTCCGCGGTTCTGTACTTTTGCTCTATATGCAGCATGCGTGCCAACTTTCCAGACTATTTTTTAATACTTTGTTATTGAAATAATTTTTTAATCAAGGATGGGATTGGTACCGGAACTTTGAAAAGGCACTCATGTCATAAATGGCAGTTAAATTTGCTAGAATGCCTGCCCATACTGTCATTTTTGTCAGGGATTTGATGACCGATACCGCATTAGCCGAATTGCTGTCCTACCTCGATACGTTGCCCGAGCCGCGCATCGTGCTGGACCGCGATTACACCATCCTCGGCGCCAACCGCGCCTACCTCGCCCATTACCATGTGGGCGATGCGCCAGTGGCAGGGCGGCTTTGCCATGAAGTTTCGCACCGCTTCAGCCGTCCCTGCGACGAGGAAGGCGAATCCTGTCCGCTGAAGACCAGCCTGCAAAGCGGCCAGCCACAGCGCGTGCTGCACATCCACCACACCCCGCGCGGCGACGAGCATGTGGACGTGGAACTGACGCCGATCCGCAATGCGGCAGGCGAGATCGAGTATTTCGTCGAGATGATCCACACGGTGCGCAGCGCCAGCGCCACGGCGGGAGGCAAGCTGGTCGGACGATCGCCGGCCTTCAATCACATGCTGCAACAGGTCACGCGGGCCGCACCCTCGCAGGCGGATGTGCTGCTGCTGGGCGAGTCCGGCACCGGCAAGGAGCTGGTGGCACACGCGGTGCACCATGCCAGCCAGCGGGCCGAGGGGCCATTCGTCGCGGTGGACTGTTCCAGCCTGCCGGAGAACCTGTTCGAAAGCGAACTATTCGGCTACGAGAAGGGAGCGTTCAGCGGTGCCGTCCAGCGCAAGCAGGGACTGGTCGAAGCGGCGAACGGCGGCACATTGTTCCTCGACGAAGTGGGCGACATCCCGCTCGGTATGCAGGTAAAACTGTTGCGCCTGCTGGAGACCAGCACCTACCGCCGTGTCGGCGGTATCGAGCCGCTGCGCGGCGATTTCCGCCTGGTCGCGGCGACGCACCGCGACCTCAAGCAGATGGTCGCCGACGGAACTTTCCGCCGCGACCTGTATTACCGCATCAGCACCTTCCCTGTCCTGCTGCCTCCGTTGCGCGAACGGATGGAAGACCTGCCGCTGCTGATCGAAACGCTGCTCCAGCGCTTCAGCCACGGCCACCAGCTGACCATTCATCCCGCTTCACTAATGTGCCTGTCCGGATACGATTTCCCGGGGAATATCCGCGAGCTGCGCAACCTGCTCGAGCGCGCGAGTTTGCTGGCCGATGGTGACGTGCTGTTGCCCATGCACTTTCCGGATCCATGCGAAGAAAAAAGGGCTGCTGTCCGTTCCGGCCAGGGATTCAGCCAAATCATGACGCTCGAGGAAATGGAGCGCGGCTATCTGGGATGGCAGTTGCGCCATTCGGGGCTGGGGCGCAAGGAACTGGCCGAGCGCCTGGGAATAAGCGAACGCACCCTGTTCAGGAAGCTGGGCAAGGTTGCCGGCTGAGGGGCGGCAAATTTTCCACCCCGGTTTTATAATACAAACGACTATATTAAAACTTAATCCGCATTTCCAAAATGATCAAACATTCCTATGACGTAGAAGAAGCAAATTTTGATGAACTGGTCGTGGCTCGTTCCCATGAAGTGCCGGTGTTGCTGGATATCGGTGCGGAGTGGTGCAGTCCTTGCCGTGTGCTGGGACCGATGCTTGAAAAACTGGCCCAGGAATACGGCGGCAAGTTCGTGCTGGCGAAGGTGGATGCCGACGAGAACATGCGCATCGCCGGGCGGCACAAGGTGCGCGGCTTCCCGACAGTGATCTCATACAGCCGCGGGCAGGAGACCGGCCGCTTCCACAGCGCGCAGCCGCTGCACTTCCTGCGCAGTTTTATCGACAAGCTGATCGAACATCACGCCCTGGGCAGCACCGAAACCGCGCAGCAAGCGGATTGATCGTTCCGCAAGAGGCGGATACGCAATTGATCGTCTCTGCAATCGCACCGGTCGCTATCAGTCACAATCCACGGCCATGTGTGTGCCGACCATAATCAATGCAGCGCTTATGTGAGATTACCGGATATGTTCGAAGTCATTGTTTTGGCCGTCGCACTGAGCATGGATGCCTTTGCCGTTTCCATCGGGCTGGGCTCCAAAGGAAATACCCGCGGACTGGGCATTAAGGCGGGCCTGTTCTTCGGTGCTTTTCAGGCATTGATGCCCTTCATCGGCTACCTGGGAGGCAAGGGAGTGCTGGGCTGGGTGGATGCCTATGCCCACTGGATCGCATTCGGATTGCTGGCACTGATAGGCGCAAAAATGATCTACGAAGGCCTGCATGAAGGCATAGAAGAAGACATCGCCGCAATCACCAACAAAATGATGCTGTTGCTGGCCATCGCGACCAGCATCGATGCGATGGCCGCAGGCTTCAGCCTGACACTGCTCGACATCAATGCCTGGCTGGCCTGCCTGATCATCGGCGTGACGACTTTCGCATTCAGCTGGGTCGGCGTGCAGATAGGCAAGAACAGCGGCACCTGGCTGGAAAGCAAGGCGGAGATCTTCGGCGGGGTGGTGCTGATCCTGATCGGGATCAAGATGCTGGTTGTTTAGTTTGCCGGCATCTGGCGCCGGCGCTGTTCAGTTACGGCATGATGGAACTAACGATAAAGCCAAACCACTTCAGAAAACTGGCTCATCCTTGCGATGAGCTTCCCGGTTCCTTGCCGCACTGCTTGCAGAACTATTCTGTTTCCCCGCAGCTTGCCCCATACGCGGGTCAAGGCTTGTTTTTGCCCGAGGAACCGAATCTTCCCGCGGCAGAGGTCAATGCCGAGGTCAACGAGGCAGACTGGCCGAGGACGGCCATGACTACCCATACCGCACAGGAGAGTATCGCAACGATGAACACCCAGTTGTAGATATTGTGCAGCGCCGCATTCATCATGGGGCTGAGTATCAACAGGGCAACCGTATAGGCTATCGAAACAACAATCAGGCTCACCACAGGCAAAATCAAATGCTGCATGAATGACCAGCGCCCGCCATGTTGCTGCAGGGCGATGGTCGAGCGCTGACCGAGCATCCAGAATGCGGCCAGTGCAGCGCCATAACCCAGGAATCGAACCAGGTGTGACGCGTTAAGCTTCCCGCCAAAGACGGATGTTTTTATGAACAACTCCATGCTGCCGATGGCGGCGGCCAATATCAATGCGATCACAATGACGGCGATATAACGGCCTACCCAGTTCCAGCCTTCGTTTGTTTGCGTGTCGTTTGTCATTTTGAATTTCCTCTGTCGGTTAAATGAATTTCTCCGTTGCCGCTCACTTGAGCCCCAGCACATCCTGCATGTCGTACATCCCCGCCGGATGTTCTTTCAGGAAACGTGCGGCACGCAGCGCACCCAGTGCGAAAGTGGCGCGGCTGCTGGCCTTATGGGTGATCTCGATGCGTTCGCCGGTGCCCGCGAACATGACGGTATGGTCGCCGACGATGTCGCCGCCGCGCACCGTGGCGAAGCCGATGGTGGATGGATCGCGCTCGCCGGTGACGCCCTCGCGGCCGTACACTGCACATTTTTCAAGATCGCGCCCCAGGGTTTTCGCAATCACTTCTCCCATGCCCAGCGCGGTGCCGGACGGGGCATCCACCTTGTGGCGATGATGCGCCTCGATGATCTCGATGTCGTAGCCGTGAGCCAGCACGCGCGATGCCGTCTCCAATAATTTGAACACCAGGTTCACACCCACGCTCATGTTGGGCGCGAACACGATGCCGATCTGCTGCGCTGCCGCACCGAGCTGCGCTTTTTGCTGGGCGTTAAAGCCGGTGGTGCCGATCACCATGTTCACGCGGAGTTTCCGGCAGATTTCGAGGTGATGCAGCGTGCCTTCGGGGCGGGTGAAATCGATCAACACGTCCGCACCCTGCAACGCTGCCTCCACATCCGCACTGACCTTGACACCGCAAGCCGTCCCGAACATTTCCCCGGCATCCTTGCCAAGCAGCGCGCTGCTGCCGTGTTCCAGCGCGGCGTGCAGCACCAGATCATCAGACTGAAACACGTTCTCCAGCAGGATGCGTCCCATACGGCCGCTGCTGCCGGCGATGGCGATTTTGATTTTGTTCATGCCCTATCCTTTTGCCTGTCCGTCTGCTTTCGCCGGCGCAGCATCGACAGGCTGGCTGCCATCGACGATGCGCGCCAGATTGTCACCATCGAAATAAAGCGTCATTTTTTGTGTAGCGACGATTTTTCTGGCATGTTCATAGCGATACACATAGTCCCAGCGGTTGCCGTGAAATACATCCTGGATCATCGGTGTGCCCAGCACAAATTGCACCTGTGGCTTGGTCATGCCGATCTTCAATTTCTCGCGCATCGCCGGCGTCACGAAATTCCCCTGGCGGATATCCATCTTGTAGGGTGTTAACAGGGGTATGTAGAAGCTGGTGCACGATGACAGCAGCAGTGAAAGCAAAATAATCTTGATGCGCATGACATTCCTAATCGATATTCAAATTCAATGGCGGCGTATGATACCTCAAGCTGCCGCACCGGACAGGGTGTTGAAAAACGTCGCGAGCGATGGCAGAACAAGGCGCACCAGGAGGAAGCGGCTTAAGCAGGTATGGTCGGCTTGCCGGCCAACTCGCAAAAAGCGGAGTTTACAGTTGGGAAACGAGCATTTTGAGTCCTTGGGCAACGCAGTTATCCTGAGCGCATAACCAATGACTTGGCTGTCGTCTTTTGACAGCGTATAACCAACCACTTGGCAACCGTCTTTTGGTTGCTTAGTGGGATGGCTAGTGGTCCTATCAGTCGTTTCAGCAATAGTTTTTCAACCTCCTGTCAACATCTCCGCCGCATGCTTGCGTGTAGTCTCTGTGATTTTTACGCCGCCCAGCATGCGCGCGATCTCCTCGACGCGTTGCTCGCCTTCCAGCTCGGCAATATGGCTCAGCGTGACGCCATTTTCCACCGCCTTGCTCACCTGCCACTGCCGGTCCGCGGCGGCAGCGACCTGCGGCAGGTGGGTCACGCACAGCACCTGGTAATCCTTGCCCAGTTTTTTCAGCAAATGCCCGACGATCTCGGCGACGCGCCCGCCGATGCCGCTGTCCACCTCGTCGAAGATCAGTGTCGGCACACTGGCAAGCTGGGAAGTGGCAACCTGGATCGCCAGACTGATGCGCGACAACTCGCCGCCCGATGCGACCTTGGCCAGACTGCGCGGCGGCACGCCGGGATTGGCGGCGACCTGGAATTCGATGGCTTCCATGCCGTAAGTGCCCGCTTCGGCCAGCGGCACCAACGACACCGCAAAACTGCCGCCCTGCATCGCCAGACCCTGCATCGCTTCGGTTATTTCCTGCCCCAGTTTGCCGGCTGCTTTTTTTCGTGCAGCCGTCAGTTTTTTTGCCGCCGCAAGATAGTTCTGCTGCGCTGATTCTTCCTGCTGCGCCAATTCCGCCAGATCGGCATCGCCGCCCAATTCTGCCATCCGCGCCAGGATGCGCTGCAACGACTCACCCAATTGTTCCGGTGCGACGCGGTATTTGCGCGCCGTATCCATCACCGTCTGGATGCGCTGTTCCTGTATGTGCAGGCGCTGCGGGTCGGTATCCATGCGCTGCTGGTAATGGCGCAACGCGTAGACAGCTTCCTGCAGTTCCGCCTGGGCGCTTTCCAGCATCTGCAGCGTTTCTCCCAGGCTGGCATCGTGCGCCATCCCGTCGCGCAAACGCACCGTCAGGGCGTTGAGCTGTGCCAGGCACGCGTTGTCCGCCTCGCTCAGCGTCTCGATGCCGAATGCCGCGGTCTCCAGCAGGCTCGCCGCATGGGCCAGCCGCGCATAATCCTCCTGCACGGCATTCCAGTCCTCCGGGTCAAAAGCCAGGCCTTCCAGCTCATTGCGCTGAAACTGCAACAGCTCGCGCTCGGCGGCCACCGCATCGGCATTCTCGCTCAGGCTGATGCGGCGGCGGCGCAATGTTTGCCAATCGTGATACAGGGCGGCGACCTGTTCCGCGGCACCCGTCATGCCCGCATATCCATCCAGCAGCGCGCGCTGGGCATCGGGACGCAGCAGCGACTGATGCGCATTCTGGCCGTGTAAATCCAGCAACTGATCGCCCGCTTCACGCATCTGTTGCAGGGTGGCGCTGCGTCCGTTGATGAAGCCGCGCGAACGCCCGCCGGCATCCAGCACACGGCGCAGCAGGCATACGCCCGCATCGCCTTCAAGCTCCTGCTCGCGCAGCCATGCCTGTGTATGCGGCAACCCGGCAATGTCGAATTCGGCGGCGATCTCGGCGCGCTCGCAACCGTTGCGCACCATGGTCGCATCGCCGCGCTCACCGAGTGCCAGCGACAGTGCGTCGATCAGAATGGATTTGCCCGCGCCGGTCTCGCCGGTCAGTACGGTAAAACCCGGGGAGAAATCCAGCTCCAGCGAGGAGACGATGACGAAATCGCGGATGGACAGATATTTCAGCATGGATCGGGGAATTTAAACATTTACAACGTCTGGTTCCAGAGCAGCTTCTCGCGCAGCGTGTGATAGTAGCTGTGCCCCGCCGGATGCAGCAGGCAGGCTGTGTCGGGATGGCGCGTGACGATGATCTTGTCGTGCAACTGCAATTCATAACTGGTATGGCTGTCGAAGCGCACGCTCATATCGCCGGTGCGATGCAACAGTATTTCCACCACGGATGAACTCTTTACCACCAACGGCCGATTGCTCAAGGTGTGCGGGCATACCGGAACCAGCTCAAGTACATCCAGTCCGGGATGCAATATCGGTCCGCCCGAAGACATCGCATAGGCGGTGGAGCCGGTAGGCGTCGCAACGATCAGCCCGTCGGCGCGCTGGTTGTACAGGTATTCGTCGTCGATGCGCACCTCGAACTCGATCATGCTGCTGACATTGTTGCGGTGCACCACCACTTCATTGAAAGCCGAGCCGCTGAATATTTCAACATCATCGCGCAACACCCGCGCGGAAATCAGCAGGCGCTGCTCGGTGATGAACTTGCCTTCCAGCATTTCCGCAAGGCTGTCCTGCATGTTATCCAGCGTGAGATCGGTCAGGAATCCGAGCCGCCCCTGATTCACCCCGACCATCGGGATATTGCGCGGCGACAAGGTGCGCGCGATATTCAACATGGTGCCATCGCCGCCCAGCACGATCGCCAGATCCACCGCGCGGCCCATCTCATCCAGACTCATCGCCTGATAGGGACTGTCCTTGAGATGCACGGCGGTCAGGCTGTCCACCACCACGGTCAATCCCCTGGATGCCAGAAACGAGGCCAAACGCGACAACGGCACCGCGATTTCCGGAGCATTGTGTTTGCCGATCAGCGCGACGTTCTGGAAGGGGAATTTCATGGGTGCGATTAAACCACATCGCACATGCAATGACAAAGCTGCGCTGCCAGGACCCTATGTCACCCAGCCTTCCGGTTGGAATTGGTGAACGAACCGCAACGACTGGAGCGAATTGTGCGCTATTGCCATTCCGGGCCCGTTGACCGCGCCCATGCAGCTCCGGAAGAATTAAATTCCTATCAAGATAGCAAGCAAATGATTTTAAGAGCATAATCTTCTTACGACATGCAGAGACATGCCGAGGGAAGAAGAAAAAGATATTGATCAAGCTACCGCCAAAATTTCGGCTGTCTGAGCGGCTCACGCCAGCCGGTATCACCCTGCTTTACGCAGCCCTCGCTGCGCTATGGATCGTATTGTCCGGATATCTGTTGACGCTCACCGTCACCGACCCGCTGCTCCAGAGCCGCATCGAACTGGCCAAAGGGCTGGCTTTCGTCGCCGTCACCAGCGGGCTGCTCTACCTGCTGCTCAATCACTGGCGTGAGTCCCATGCAATGCAGCCGGCGCAGACAGAACTCCCCGCCCCGCCCAAAATAATTCGACTGGTGCTGATTTTAATTGCATTGGTATTGCTCGTGCCCCTGATCGGTTTTGTCATCTACGAACTGAATGTTCCGCAGATCGAAAAGGATGCCTTCAATAATTTAAAGTCGATTGCGCAACTCAAGTCCGAAGAAATTGAAAACTGGCTGAACGAGCGGCGCGGTGACGCACAAGGGCTGATTGACGATGCGGGTTTCGCCCGTGATGTCGAACATTTTCTTCTGGCTCAAAAGCACGATGCAGGGCTGCTCAAGCAGATCACGGCTCAGCTTTCCTCAATACGGGTTGACCATGGCTTTGACAGCATCATGTTATTGGATACCGGCGGCCGGTTGATAACCTCGCTGGGCAAGAATGTGGTCATATCCCAGCCAATCCGGAATCTGATGCATGCATCGTTTGGCAGTAAACAGATCGAACGCAGCGATCTCTACCGCGATGAATCAGGCCGCATCCACATGGACTGGATCGTCCCGCTATTCGTTTCGGACCAACACGGTAAACGTCCGGTGGCTGTGATAGTACTGCGTGCCATGCCCGAAAAATTCCTGTATCCCCTGATCCAGAACTGGCCGACGGCCAGCCCCAGCGGCGAAACCTTGCTGGTGCGGCGCGAGGGCGAATCCGTCCTGTTTCTCAACGCACTCCGCCATAGCAATGATGCGCCTCTGACCGTTTACAAATCCATGAACAACCTGCTGCTTTCCGGCGCCGTCGCCATCCGCGAGAACAGGCCGGGCACCGTATTCGGACAGGACTACCGGCAGGTACCGGTATTGGCTGCCTACCGGCCAATACCCGGGACTGATTGGTATCTCATCGCCAAGATCGACCGCGACGAGGTGATGATGCCGTTGTGGAACATGCTGTTCTGGATTGGCGTGATCATATCCGTAGCCGTCGGCTTGATTATTGCGTTGCTCCAGTTATACCTCCGCCAATCTCAACGTTTGCATCATGTGGCGTTACAGGCACGTTCGGCAGATTCGCTCAGGGAAAACAACGAGCTGTTGCGTTTATTCATCGAACATGCGCCGGTCGCGCTTGCGATGTTCGACCGCGACATGCGCTATCTGGCTTTCAGTCTCCGCTGGATAACGGATTATGCGCTGGACAACCAGCAGCTCATTGGCCGATCCCACTACGAGGTCTTCCCCGAAATTCCAGCGCGGTGGAAAGCGTTGCATGCCCGTGCCCTGGCTGGCGAGGAGTTGCGTTGCGCCGAAGAAAGTTTCGAAAGAATGGACGGTACTGTGCAATGGCTGAAGTGGGAAATCTGGCCATGGAAAACCAATGATGGCGATATAGGCGGCATCCTTGTTTTTACAGAGGACATAAGCGCACACAAGCTCGCCGAGGAATCTTTACTCAAGCTTTCGCAGGCGGTGGAACAAAGTCCAAGCACGATCGTCATCACCGACCTGAAGGCGAATATCGAGTATGCCAATGCGGCCTTCGCCAAAGAGAGCGGTTACAGCCTTGCAGAAGCGATTGGAAAGAACCCGAAGTTGCTGCATTCCGGCAAGACCCCCAAGTCTACCTACGATGACATGTGGGCTCATCTGGCCAATGGCAAGCCATGGGAAGGCGAGTTCATCAACCGGCGCAAGGACGGCACAGAATACATCGAGTCGGCATTGATCTCGCCGGTGTTCCAGCCGGATGGGCGCATGACGCATTTCCTGGCCGTAAAAGAGAACATTACCGGGCGCAAGGCTGCCGAAGCGAAAATAACCAGACAAACCCAGCTCTATGCCGCATTGAGCCAATGCAATGAAGCCATCGTGCGTTGTGGCAGCGAGCAAGAGTTGTTTCCGATAATCTGCCGAGACGCGGTGCTGTTCGGCGGCATGACGATGGCCTGGATCGGACTGGTGGACGAGGCAAGCAAGCAGGCCAGGCCGGTTGCCTCATACGGTACCGGCATGGAATATCTGGAGGGTATCCGGATTTCGGTGGATGCCGACGATCCGTTCGGGCGCGGCCCGGCCGGTACCGCGATACGCGAAAACCGGCCGTACTGGTGCCAGGATTTCGAACATGACCCGGCATTGGCACCGTGGCGCGAACGTGCCAATAAAGCCAGATGGGGAGCGATGGCCGTGCTGCCCCTGCACAGAAACGGCTCCCCTTCGGGCATGCTCGTGCTCTATTCGGACACGGTCAATGCGTTCGACGATGAGGCGCGCAGGTTGCTGACGGAAATGGCGATCGATATCAGCTTTGCGCTTGACAACTTCGCCCACGAAGCGGAGCGCAAGCAGGCGGTGCAGGAACTCCTCGATTCGGAACAGCGCTTCCGCGGCCTGGTCGAACAGTCGCTGGCCGGCATTTACATCATCCAGGGCGGCAAGCTGGTCTATGTGAATCCGCGCGCGGCCGAAATAGTCGGACATGGCTCTGCGGACGATCTGATCGGAAAAGACTTCATGCAATTTATCGCCGACGCCGATCAAGGCAATGTTGCGGAGAACATGCGCAAACTCCTTTACAAAGAAGTACCGAACGCCGCACTGGAATTTTGTGTCGTTCACACAGAAGGGCACACAATCTCGGTTGGCGCGAACGCGTCCTACGCCTTCTATCATGGACAGCCGGCAGTCATCGGACTGCTTCAGGATATCTCGGAGAAGAAGCGCGACGAAGAGCGCATCTTGAAGTATGTAGACCAGCTCAAGTCCACCTTCCTGAGCACGGTACAGCTGGCGACCAGCCTGTCGGAAATGCGCGATCCCTATACCGCCGGCCACGAGCGCCGCGTTTCGGAAATCGCCGTGGCGATCGCCACTGAACTGGGCCTGGACGAACAACGCATAGAAGGAATAAAGGTCGCGGGCTATTTGCACGATATCGGCAAGATCAGCATTCCGTCAGAGATACTGGTCAAACCCGGCAGGCTCAATCCAACCGAATACGCGCTGGTACAGGGACATGCCCAGGCAAGCTATGATGTGCTGAAGATCGTGCCATTTCCGTGGCCGGTGGCGACAATCGCGTTGCAACACCACGAGCGCATGGACGGCAGCGGCTATCCGAACAAGCTGAAGGGTGACGAGATCCTGCTGGAGTCGCGCATCATGGCCGTGGCCGACGTGGTCGAGGCGATGGCCTCGCATCGTCCCTACCGCCCGGGACTGGGCATCGACACGGCGCTGGCCGAAATCGAACGGGGCAGCGGGCCCCTTTACGATCCTGTGGTCGCCGCTGCCTGCCTGCGCATGTTCCGCGAACAGAGCTTCGTATTACCCCCTTACTAGTCGCGATTCACGGTCTTCAACTTGCCCGTTGCATACCGGCCGGCTCCGATGCCAGCCGATGCGACTCACCTGCCCGAAATATAACCCGCCAACGATTCGATCTCGGCGTCGGTCAATTTCTTCACCACCTTGTTCATCACGCCGTCCGGACTGTTGCTGCGATCGCCGCTGCGCCAATGGAACAGCTGCACCCGCAGGTATGCCTTGTGCTGGCCGCCGATGACCGGATAGGTCGCGATGGCGGGTGCCTTGCCATTTACCCCGTGGCAACTCATGCATGACGGGATGCCTCTGGCCGGATCGCCTTTCAGGAATAGTTGTTCCGCAACCGGATTGTCCCCGCTTCCGTCCCCCTGCATTATTTTCAGGCCGGCAAAATAGGCCGAGATGTCGGCCAGCTCGGTGCCGCTGATCGATTTCGATATGGAACTCATGATCTGGTGCGTGCGCGCACCGGACTGAAAATCCCGCAGCTGCTTTGCGGTATACAGGGCATGTTGTCCGGCGAGATTGGGAATCAAATCCACGAAACTGATGCCTTCCGCGCCATGGCAACCCTGACACATGCCGGACTCGACCTTGCCCGCGACCGGGTCGCCGCCGGCTGCGGGCTGCCTGACCATATCGGCGGCGCAAGCTGTCGTGCCGGCAAACAGGACGCCTGCAAGCAAGCCGGCAATGATAAAGTTTCGCAAATGGATCATGGTGCTCAGGTAGCGATGAATGAGAGTTCGATTAAATCACATCGGCCATGCAATGATAAGTCCGGCGACGGATGGTATAACATGCTTTCCCTTGTCTGTTGACGTCGCAACGGAAGTTATCGTGAAAATTTCACCCCCAAATTGCGCGGCTACATTACCGGCAGAATTGCGCTCCCCTTCAGAGTTGCGGAGTGCCGCACTTTTCTGGCTTGCGGAATCCGATGCCGTCCGCAAAGCTGAAGGTGTGCGCCTGCTGGCGCAAGCGTGGACGTCTGGTGCAATCGAACTGGATACGCATGCGGCATTGGCAGCACGACGACCCATCCCCGGCAAGCCTGACAAGCCGGAACTGGTATCGCCGCTCTCGGTCAGGCGCCGTTCGATGATCACGCCTGAAGGCCGTGCAATATTGATACACGCATTGGCGCATATCGAATTCAACGCCATCAACCTGGCGCTGGATGCGGTCTGGCGGTTCGCCGGCTTGCCGCGCGAGTATTACGTCGACTGGTTGCAGGTGGCGGATGAGGAGGCGCTGCATTTCTCGCTGCTGACCGGACACCTGCGAGACCAGGGATACGCGTACGGGGATTTCCCCGCGCACAACAGCCTGTGGGAGATGGCCGAAAAAACCCGGCAGGACATACTCGCGCGCATCGCGCTGGTGCCCCGCACGATGGAAGCGCGCGGACTGGATGCCACCCCGCCGGTGCGCGCCAAACTTGCCCAGGCCGGGGACATGGCAGCCGCTGCGATACTGGATATCATCCTGCGCGACGAGATCGGCCATGTCGCGATCGGCAACCGCTGGTACAACTGGCTGTGCAAGCAGCGCGGCCTCGATCCGGTCGCCAGCTATGCGCGCCTGGCCGCCGAATATCAGGCGCCGGTGATGCGCGGGCCGTTCAATCTGGAGGCGCGGCGCGCGGCGGGCTTCAGTGAGCTGGAGCTGGCTGCGTTGCCCACACAATTTAAATGATTCGGCTCATTCCTCTTTGACCCTGAACCAAGCCGCATACAGCGCCGGCAGGAACAGACAGGTCAACAGCGTGGCGACGACCAGTCCGCCCATGATGGACACCGCCATCGGCCCCCAGAACACCTGGCGGGTCAGCGGGATCATCGCGAGTATTGCCGCCGAGGCGGTCAGCATGATGGGACGGAAGCGCCGCACGGTGGAGCTGACGATGGCCTGCCACTGCGATTTCCCTTCTTCTTCATCCTGGCGGATCTGGTCCACCAGTATCACCGCGTTGCGCATGATCATGCCCGCCAGCGCGATGAAGCCGAGATTGGCGACGAAGCCGAACGGCACGCGGAATATCAGCAGCGCCATCGTCACGCCGATCAGCCCGAGCGGCGCGGTCAGGAACACGATCACGCTGCGGCTGATGCTTTGCAGCTGGATCATCAGCAGCGTGAATACGCCGACCAGCATCAGCGGCATCACTTTCATGATGGCGGTTTGATTCTTGGCTGACTCCTCGATGCTGCCGCCCATTTCGATGCGATAGCCGATCGGCATTTTTGCGCGCACCGCATCGAGCTGCGTATTGAGTTGCGTGGAAATTGTCGCGGGTTGCAGCTTCTCATCGGTCATGTCGGCGCGCACGGTTATGGTGGGCAGGCGATTGCGCCGCCAGATCAAACCTTCTTCCAGCACCGGGACCAGTTTGGCAAGCTGCGCCAGCGGCACATGGCGACCGCCCGGCAACGGAATATCGAGATCGGGCAGGTGTTCCAGCGATCGCCCATCTGCCTTGCCGCGCCACACCACGTCGATCAACTGGTCGCCTTCGCGGTACTGGGTCAGCGCCACGCCGTTCAGCCAGCCTTGCAGCGCCCGGGAAATCTCCTGGCTGGACGTGCCGAGCTGGCGCGCGCGCGCCTGATTGACTTCGACGCGGACACTCTTGATCTTTTCGTTCCAGTCGAAGTTGACGTTTTGCAAATGCCTGTTGGCGCGCATCATGTCCGCGACCTGCCCGGAGATTTCCCGCAACCGGGTCAGGTCCTCGCCCATCACCCGGAACTGCACCGGATAACCGACCGGCGGGCCGTTCTCCAGCCGCGAAACCCGCACCCGCAGAGGCGCGTAGTCCGGAGCGGCAAATCTCGTCTCGAGACGTTGTTTGAGTTCCTCGCGCTCCTTCAATCCCCTGGTGACGATCACGAACTGCGCAAAGTTGTCGGCGAACAATTGCTGGTCTAGCGACAGAAAGTAACGCGGTGCGCCGTTGCCTATGTAGGAAGAGGAATAGGCGATGTCTGGATCACCCTTGAGCAGCTTTTCGATGCGTTCCACTTCGTGTTCGGTGGCCCTGAGCGACGCCCCCTGCGGCAGCCATACATCCACCATCAGTTCCAGCCGGCTGGCGGCGGGAAAGAATTGCTGCTGAACGAACTTTCCAAATGCCACGATGGACAGCACGAAGATCAGGATGGTCGCGAATATCACTTTCCAGCGGTTGCGCAGACACCATTCCACCACGGCGCGCAGGCGCAGGTAGAACGGCGTGCCGTAGATATCCGGGCCATGTTTCTGCGCCTGCGCGACGAGTTTTTTCGGGTCCAGCAACCGATAACCGAGGTAGGGCGTGAACACCACAGCGACGACCCACGACACCAGCAAAGCAATGGTGACGACCTGAAAGATCGAGATGGTATATTCGCTGGCCGCCGACTTGGAAAAACCCACCGGCGTGAATGCGGCTGCGGTGATCAGGGTGCCGGTGAGCATCGGGAAAGCGGTCGAGGTATAGGCAAACGTGGCGGCCTTGAACCGGTCCCAGCCCTGCTCCATTTTCACCACCATCATTTCCACCGCGATGATCGCATCGTCCACCAGCAAACCGAGCGCGATCACCAGCGCACCCAGCGAGATGCGCTGCAGGTCGATGCCGAACAGCTTCATCATGAAGAAAGTGATCGCCAGCACCAGCGGAATGGACAATGCCACCACCGTGCCGGTGCGCCAGCCCAGGCTCAGGAATGACACGGCCAGCACGATCAGCACCGCCTCGGTCAGCGAGCGCTGGAACAGCGTGATCGAACCTTTCACCACCGCGGGCTGATTGGCGACGACGTGAACATCCACCCCGGCCGGAAGCTCGGCGGAAATTTTTTTCATCGCCCGGTCCAGGTTCTGGCCCAGATCGATGACGTTGCCGCCTTTGTCCATGACCACGCCGATGCCGATCGCGGGCAGCCCGCCGACATGCATCTGCGGGCTGGGCGGATCGGCCAGACCCCGGCTCACTGTGGCGATGTCGCCAAGACGGAAGTGCTGACCCCCATTTCGTTGGCTTGGGACCAGCAGGTCGGTATTGCGCACCCGCGCGACGCTGTCGAAGCCGCCGCTCACGCGCAGGCGGATACGGTCGCTGCCGGTTTCGACGAAACCGGCAGGATTCACCGCATTCTGTTTTTGCAGCGCCTCGGCCACCTGCTGCGGCGTGATATCCATGCTCGCCAGCCGGTTGGGCGATACATCGACGTAGATCTTTTCGTCCTGCATGCCGATCAGCTCGACGCGTTTCACATCGGGAACGCGCTTCAGATCCAGCGCGATGCGGTCCGCATAGCGGCGCAGCGCGCTCAGATCGAAACCGTCTCCGGTCAGCGCAAAGATGTCGACCTGCACATCGCCGAATTCATCGTTGGGGTACGGACCCTGCACGCCGGCTGGCAGCGTATCGCGTATGTCGTCGAGTTTTTTGCGCACCTGCCGCCACGCTTCAGGCACTGCCGTCCTGGGCGTGTAATCCTTGAGCACCACGAACACCAGCGATTCGCCGGGCTTGGAAGCGGAGCGCAGCACATCCACCCAGGGCGTTTCCTGCAATTTCTTTTCGATGCGATCGGTCAGTTCGAGCTCGACCTCCTGCGCAGTCGCGCCCGGCCACAGGGTGCGCACCACCATCACCTTGAAGGTGAAGTCCGGGTCTTCCGCGCGGCCCAGATTGAAATAGGAGATCACCCCGGCCGCCGTCAGCACGATGATCAGATACAGCACCATCTGCTGGTGGGTCAGCGACCACGCGGAAAGGTTGGGGCCTTTCATTCTATAAAATACACTTGGCCACATAACCAGCGACTTGGCTGATGTCTTTTGGCAGCCTAGTCGAATGGCTAGTGGCTACATCAGAGAACACAGAGTTCACAGAGAAAAACAATTGGTTGCCGTTCATAGCAACCTCTCCCGTCAGGTGAGCATGAAAAATTCGTGGAGCCCGCTTCATCTCTGTGGCCATTATTGAGGTTTTTAGGATCATTGCGCACTACCGTTTGCGAATTCTCCCTCGACGATGCGTATCTTTTCTCCCGGGTGAAGTTTGTGCACACCGGCACTGACGATGCGCTCGCCCGCCGTCACACCGCCGGCGATCACCGCGCCGTTGTCGCGATAGGCCGCCACCTCTACCTTCCGCAAACTCACGCTGTGATCCGCAGCCACGACCCACACTGCCGCCTGATCACCCTGCTGGAATATCGCCGTCAACGGCACGATCAATTTATCGCGCTTGGCATGGCTGTTGAATCGCACCTGTGCCGTCATGCCCAATTCCGCCGGTTTGGCGGGGCCGATCAATGCCACCCGCGCTGCATAGGTACGGCTGGCCGGGTCTGCTGACAGAGACAATTCGCGCAAACGGCCGCTGAAGTGCACCGCATCACTCTTTTCCGACCAAAGCGTAATATCGGCCGGCATGCCGATCTTCAGTTTCGCAAATTGCGTTTCCGGTATCGCGATTGCAACTTCGCGCTCGCCGTCCTGCGCCAATAGCAGCACCGGCTGCCCGGCACCGACCACCTGGCCGGCCTCAGCCAACGTTGCGGCGATCACGCCGGCATGGTCGGCACGCAACACGGTGTACGCGGCCTGGTTGCCGGTTAATCCGGCCTGGGCGGCGGCGGCCTTAAGGGCGGCTTCTTTTGCATCCAGTGCCGATTGGCTGACGAAATTCTTGCTGCGCAATTCACGATAACGTTCGGCATCCGCGACGGCCAATTGGTATTGCGCCTGCGCCGAGCTCGCCTGCAGGATGGAATCCGCGGGATCGAGCCGCGCCAGCACCTGCCCCGCCCTGACCCGCGCACCGGCATCCACCAGGCGCGCTATGATTTTTCCGCCGATGCGGAAACCCAGCTGCGTCTCGTGGCGCGCACGAATTTCGCCGCTGTAGATATTGCCGCTATCGGGTGCGACCGAACCGACCACCAGCGTCAGAGCCGGCTGTTCTATCTTGGCGGAATCGGTATTGGCGGGCTCGTTTTTTGCCGATGGGGCAGTTCCCTTGCCGCATCCGCCGAGAACGGATGCAAGCACGAGTAGTAGAACGCTGGGCTTCATGTGGATTTTGCGCGGATCGAAAACGGAAGCGCAATGTAGGGTCAGGGCTGGCGACTGTCAACCCTCAACCGGGTCCAGACCGGACTACTTGTTAAACCAGCCATCCCAGTTCGGATAATGCGGAATATTCACGGTATCCGCATCATAGACGCCCTTCCCGGCCTGGGTGTGGCACTTGTCGCAGAAGCTCAGCGACTTCACATCCTTGTTGCCCTTGACCATTTTCTCGGGAATGTCGCGATGCTTGCGGGAGATATAACGCAGCCCGGTGATGCGCAGCGGCACCGGGCCCTGCTCTGTGGCGGCAGCGATCTTGCGCGATTGTTTGTACCAGGAATTGCCCGCTGAATTTTTTATTGCGTAATCACGGATATCTTTCAGCGTGTCACTATCGAGTTCGGCGTTGACCCCGAAATGTTTGCGCAACGCTTCGTCATTCAGCAGCGCTTCCCAGGACTTTGCCGGCAACAAGCCGGGTTGATAGGCGAAGTGACACGCCCCGCATTCTTCCAGATACTGCTTGTCGGCAACGGGTTTCACGCCTTTGGTGCGCTGAAAATCAAACAACCAGGACATGAAGTCATTATCCAGCGAATATTCTCCCGCACTTGCATAAACACTGCCCGTTAACAGCGTGACGGCCAGCAATGCCGCGACTTTCCATTTTCTTTGCATCATCGCACCCCGTTACCAAGTCAGTTTGATGGCGACAAGCATCGACGCCGCACCCAGCTCGGCGATGCCTGCATGACTGGTCGGCACCGAGGATTTTGCCGACTTGTTGATTGCATACAGCATCAACAGCGCTCCCGTACCGGCCAGCATCACGTGCTGGTTATCCGGATCGGAAAAACCGTCTTCCAGATGGAAGTCGTCCCAGTGATAGATCAGTCCGGTTATCACCGTGGCAACGGCCAACGCGGCGGTGGTGCGGGCCAGCCTGGTGTGGGTGGTGCCTGAGGTCTCCCTTGGCGCGGGCTGTGGCGGGCAGTTGTGTTCGCAAGCCTCTCCCGGCGCTGCCAGCGCCGTCAAGCCGGCAAACAGCACGGTGCCGAGGCCCAGATACTGGTGAGCCTTTCTTCCCGTCAGCCAGGGGGGCGAATATTCCGCAGCCGGCGCTGCCGGTGTCAGGTCTGGCTGGCTCTGCACGGCATTCCCTTCATTCGCCGCCAGTAAAATGGGCGCTGAATTAACTGATTGTGATTTTAATAACTGGTAATTATTGGTGTAGAAACTGGCGGCAGTGGGCAGCGCATTATTGCTCACCGTATTATCTGCGTGCACCATCCCCGAAAAAACCGCCAGGCAGATACCGGCAACCACATTCCCAAGCTTGACTCTGCATTTCATCCCTTGCCCCTTTAAGCTGATTATTTTCCCGCAACACAACCTGCCGGGCCGATACGCCGGCCTTTATCCAAGCGGGTGCGTCACATACGTGAACCAGAATATCACAACAGCGGTGACCATCAAAAGTCCCAGCCACAGATGAGCGCGCCGGATACCCTGTTCCGTCCCGGCGGATTTGTAACCGGTGAACATGGCGCGCACCAGATTTTCCCTATGCAGGATGCTGCTCATCAGTACACCGATCAGGTGCAGCGCAATCACGCCCAGCATGACATTGGTTGCGAGCCCGTGCAGATCGACCACCCGATCGCTCGCGTCATCCTGAAGCGACATTACCCCGGTCACGCATATAAACATTCCCAGTGCCAGCAGCAGCCAGACCGACACACTCCCCACCGGGTTGTGGCCCAGATAATGTACCGGCTTGCCTTTGATCATCGAGCCCAGATAGGCCACGATTTCACGCGGCTTGAACAGGAATGAACTGAACCGCGCAAAGCGTGTGCCGACAAATCCCCAAAGCAGCCTGAACACCAGCAAGCCCAGCAGGATGTAGCCCAGCGCGTCATGATAATCGCGGAAACGCTCGGAAAATGCCAGCAGATATGCGCCCCCGAAAGCCAATAATTGCAGCCAGTGAAAAACCCGCGTGGGCACGTCCCACACCAGAATACGTCGAATCATGATGTTTGCTTTCTATCTGGGAATCCTGACATGCCGTTCGCTGAAATCACCCTTGTCCGCGGTGGTGTGGCATGCCCCGCAATTGGCGCGGCTCTTGACCTTGGGGCTAGTCCAGTGCCGTGCGGCAACTTCCCGGTGTTCGGACTTGAACCAGCGGGTTTCGGTGATGCGCAACACCGGCTTGCCCGATACCGCATGCTTTCTGGTGCTGGCATTCTTTTCCAGGTAGGCCGCTATTTCCCTGGCAGTTGCTTCATCCAGGCTGGCATTGCTGCCAAAATGCTTGTCCAGTCCCGACATGATCGCGCGCCATGATTCGGCGGGAAGATAGCGCGCCGGATAGGCGATGTGACAGGCGCTGCATTCGCTGGCCCATTTTGCATCGACGATGGCCGGACGGTGCCCGGTGTCTTCGTCATCATCATCGTCGGCACGGGCGTTTGAGACGTGTGCCACAGACATCATTGCGACCATCGCCAACATGGCCAGGAACAGCATCGGGGAAAAATTTTTATAATTTGACAGCATGACAATCCTCTATTTTTTTACGGTCAGCAGATATGCGAGCACATCGCCCTTTTCCTGCGCGGTGCATTCACGGTCGAGCACATCGTTGCAATTGCGCCTGAACCACTTATTTACTTTTTTCATGTCGGTGAAGCGCTCCGGATTCGCGGCCGGGGCAAGCGGCTTGATGAGCTTGCCGGTCTCGGCATGTTTGCCCTCCGCCGCAGGATTGTCGGTGTGGCAAGAGGAACAACCCAGATCGTGCTTGTGTTTGGTCTTGAAGAAACTCTCCCCGTTCGCGGCCGAGAATCCCTGAAAACCGGGTGTGGCCGATGCCTCGACTTTTATCGCGGCCAGCACCTCAACGGGTGTTTCCGCGAACGCCGTATTCGCCGCCAGACTGAAGGATCCGATAACCAGACCAAATGCAAAAAATGTGCGCAACATCCATGACTCCCTTTTAAGTGAAGCGTCGTTGATGGGCTAGTATGCCAAAAGTTCAACTTTGGCCCTCAACTTTTCCCGCACATGATCCGGCATTTTTGTGCTAGGCATCGATTGGAATCGATCGCCCGCATTGATGCAACCTTGCCAGCAATGCCGCTTCAGGTTCTCCGCGGGAGCCTCCAAAGCCGGTTGAGCATCGCATCACCAATGGTAGAATCGGACTTATGCTCAACGAACGCGCCCAGATCCTGCTCAAGACCCTGGTGGAACGCTATATCAGCGATGGCCAACCGGTCGGTTCGCGCGCGCTGCTGCAGCATTCCGGGCTGGAGGTCAGTTCGGCGACCATCCGCAACGTGATGTCCGAACTGGAAGACATCGGCCTGGTAAGCAGCCCGCACACTTCGGCGGGCCGCATTCCGACCGCTTTGGCCTATCGTTTGTTCATCGACACCATGCTGATCACCAAACCGCTGGACAGCGCGCATGTGCGGCAGATGGAATACAAATTGCGGCCTGACAATCCATCGCGGCTGATTTCCCAGGCCTCGAACATACTCTCCGAATTGACGCATTTCGCCGGCGTGGTCGCGACGGTAAAACGCAGCACGATCACGGTGCGCCAGATCGAATTTCTGCGCCTGGGCGAAAAGCGCGTGCTGCTGATCATCGTGATGCCGGACGGCGAAGTGGAAAACCGCGTGCTGATGCTGGACCGTGATTACACCCAATCGCAACTCACCGAGGCGGGAAACTTCCTCAACCTGAATTACATCGGTTGCAGCTTTTCGCAGATCCGCGACCGGCTGCACGGCGAATTGCGGCAACTGCACCAGGACATGAGCGCGCTGATGGCCGCGGCGCTGGCCGCAGGCGATGCGGCTGAAGCAAAACAGGCCGGGGACTACGTCATCAGCGGCGAACACAATCTGCTGAATGTCGAAGACCTGTCCGCCGACATGAACCGCCTGCGCGGATTGTTCAACCTGTTCGAGAAGAAAACCGAGCTGCTGCAACTGCTCGAAGCGGGCCGCCGCGGACAGGGTATCCATATCTTCGTCGGCAGCGAATCCGGGCTGGCCTCCCTGGACGAGTGCAGCGTGATCACGGCCCCCTATTCTGCCGACGGCCGGGTAGTCGGCACGCTCGCCGTGGTCGGCCCGAAACGCATGGACTACGAACGCGTCATCCCCATCGTCGACATCACCGCACGCCTGCTTGGCAACGCGCTGTCGCAGAACTGAAATATCGAATCAGCATGATTGATCGACTCCGCCTACAATCCCTCTCCCCAACCCTCTCCCGCTTGCGGGAGAGGGAGCTTAATTCCCCTCCCCCGCAAGCGGGGGAGGGGCTAAGGGAGAGGGCCGTTCAACCAACTGCCATATTTCAGGGTACTCATAAATGACCTACCGGACTGAACCCGCTTTTTCCCACGGTACACCCGCCAGGACCGGCATCCTGCTGATTAACCTCGGCACGCCGGATGCGCCGACTGCCCAGGCCGTGCGCCCTTATCTGCAAGAGTTCCTCAGCGACCCGCGCGTGGTGGAGATTCCCAAAGCGGTGTGGTGGCTGATCCTGAACGGCATCATCCTCAACACACGCCCGAAAAAATCCGCCGCAAAATATGCCAAAATCTGGATGCCCGAAGGTTCGCCATTGCGCGTTCATACCGCAAAGCAGACTGTGCTGCTGCAAGGCTATCTGAGCCAGCGCACCAAAGCACCGTTCGTGGTGGACTATGCGATGCGCTATGGCAACCCGTCTATCTCCGGCGCAATGCAAAAACTCAAGGAACAAAACTGCCAGCGCATCCTGGTCGTGCCGATGTATCCGCAATATGCCGCGAGCAGCACCGCCACCGTCTTCGACATCGTGTTCGCCGAACTGCAACAAATGCGCAACACCCCGGCGCTGCGCACCATCAGGAATTTCCACGACCATCCTGGCTACATCAAGGCGCTGGCGAACAACATCAACGACTACTGGATGAAGAACGGTCGCCCGGAAAAACTGGTGATGAGCTTCCACGGCCTGCCGCAATTCTCGCTGGACAAGGGCGACCCCTACCACTGCGAATGCCACAAGACCGGACGCCTGCTGGCGCAGGAACTCGGCCTCAAGCCGGAGCAATATTTCATCAGCTTCCAGTCGCGCTTCGGCAAGGCGGAATGGCTCAAGCCCTACACCACCGCCACGCTCAAGGAACTGGGCAAACAAAAGACCAAACGCGTCGACGTGGTCTGCCCCGGCTTCGTCGCCGACTGCCTGGAAACGCTGGAAGAGATCGCGATCGAAGGCAAGGAAGATTTCCAGCACGCGGGCGGCGGCGAATACCACTACATCCCCTGCCTCAACGAGCGCAACGACTGGATGCATGCGTTGACCGATCTGGTGATGGATAATTTGCAGGGCTGGCTGGTGGAGCCGAATGCTGCGGAGCTGGAACAAGGCAGGTTGAGGGCACTGGCGATGGGCGCGAAAAAATAATAAGGTAGGTTGGGTTAGCGGTTTCATCGCGTAACCCAACATCAAGAACAAAACCAAAATCGAAAACAACACCGCCGGTGGTAGACCGGCAACTAGTCACTTTTTCTTGCTTCGCCAAAGAAAAAGTAACCAAAAAGAAGGCGACCCCGGTTTGCCGCCCCTGCGGGGTACCCTCGATCAGCCGCAAGCAAGCGGGGCTGCGCAACTCGACCTGGCGGGGCGCACACCCCGCGCCCCACTGCGGGACTCGAACAGTGCTCGCCTAAACCTCCGCTTCCTTGCGGCTGATCGAGGCGGCGCACAGGGGATGAAAAGCAAAAGCCATTAATTCGGGTGAGCAACTTGTTGCTCACCCTGCTCTTTGGTGATCGTAACTTTCGCTACGCAAAATAGCCAGTACAACGGAAATACAGATAGCAGGCCACACTTCTTGCATCGCATTTGTTCTGCTAAATACATTGTTGGCCCACTATTCCTATCTATTCGCAAAGGTGCCTCGCAGTGAATACACTTCAAGAAAGGCTTTAGGGCTTTGTTTAACATCCGAGCCACTGGCTGCGACCTACCTTTGAGAAACAAAGCTTCATAACAGCCCATTGTGGATATCACAAGGTGACTAAATGTCTTGTCGTTAACTTTCAGTATGAGGCTAAAGCACTCAAGAGTTACTTGTGTGGTAAACATTAGCAAGTAGGGTAGATTTGAATATAGAGTCTCATAAAAGCGATCATTGTTAGGACTCTCAAATATGAAGTTGATTGAATAGTCTTCAGTCTTAAGAAGTTCACCTTTGGATGTTATCAGGTGAGTTGCGCGCTGCCAGATGGATTCAAAGCCCGATTCGTGATTTTTGGAGTAAATCATGTTCCAAATTAGGTCCGCGTCAAATGCATCAGAGGTAGCAAGCTTTTTGATCGCCTCGGTGAAAATTTCTATCTGTTTACCTTTCCTAACATTATTGAGAGTCTGGTAATTATTGGATTCAAATCTTGTTATGAAATCATCCTGATTCCCTAGTAACCATGACAAGAAAAGCAAATTTTCTTTTAGCGGTTTTCGAAGTAGCGCGAAACCAACGGTAATCTTTCTCTTTTCAAAACAATTTAGAGCCTCGTATAAGAAATGCAACATATCGCTGGTAAGCGCCAAAACCAAATGACTACTAATTAGGTGTTTGTATGGCTCGATTAGTTTGTGTTCCTTCATGAAATTGAGGATGTCAATTTCTCCTTGCTCGCACCCTCGTTCATCAAGCACATTTTGAAATGCATCCGTCACCAAGTTGTGCGCACCACTTGATTCGTACTCAACGAGAAGTTGTACTAAGCGATCATGTAGAAAAAAGCAGAATTCGTGTGCCTTCCAATGCTTCAGAGGAATAAGTGCAAGCCTATTTTCGTCAAGTACACCAATTGAACTCATGTGGCCCTCGATGTGTGCGACTGATCAACAGACACAATGTACCGGAGCCAAATTGTTTTGGCTATCTACATCAGTATGGTGGGCCACTTGTTGCCCACCCGATTTTAAGGTTTTTGGTTTCAGTTTTGCCTCCCCTGTGCGCCGCCTCGATCAGACGCGAATGAGCGGTGGGGTTGGGCGAGCACTGTTTGAGCACGTGGCCGCGTAGCGGATCGTGCGAGTTGCGCAGCCCCGCTCGTTCGCGTCTGATCGAGGGAACCCCCGAAGGGGGCGGCAAACCGGGGTCGCCTTTTCTTTGGCTACTTTATTTTGGCGAAGCAAAAGAAAGTAGCTTGTTGCCGGGCAACCCCCGGCGGTTTTGATTTTGTGTACATCACAGTGCGCCAGCCGCTTCACGCCCACCCTTCGATACGCTTTGCGTACCCCGTGCTGAGCTTGCCGAAGCATCAGGGCGAACGGCCTTATAATGCACATCCATGTACATCCCCAAACATTTCGAAGAACCCCGCATCGAAGTCATGCACGAACTGATGCGCGCGCGTCCGCTGGCGACACTGGTCACGCTGACATCCAACGGAATCGAAGCGAATCACATTCCAATGCACCTCGCGGATGCACCTGCGCCATTCGGCACGTTGCGCGGACACGTGGCGCGTGCAAATCCGCTGTGGAGCGATTTCGCAACAGAGGTCGAGGTGCTGGCGATCTTCCACGGCCCGGACAGCTATATCACGCCGAGCTGGTATGCCACCAAAAAGGAAACCGGCAAAGTCGTGCCTACCTGGAACTACGCTGTCGTCCATGCATATGGCACGCTGCGCGTGATCGACGATGCGGCCTGGGTGCGCGCCCAGCTCGAAGCGCTCACCGCGCACAATGAAGCCGGCTTTGCCCGGCCGTGGGCCGTAGCGGACGCGCCGCACGAGTACACCGAAAAGCTGATCGGATCCATAGTCGGATTCGAGATCGTCATCACCAAACTGACCGGCAAATGGAAAGTAAGCCAGAACCAGCCTGCGCAAAATCAGGCCGGGGTCATCGAAGGGCTAAAAAATAGCGATCTGCGCGATGCGCAGGCGATGGCAAAGTTGGTCGCAGCGAGCGCAAAGAATCCACGCTGACAGAAATGCAGCCGGGTTAATGGTTACAATTGGGAAAATCCCCTGTTTCACTGTGATAAAAAAATGCCGATTCTAAAACTGACCCCCGCCGAGCTGCGCCTCACCATCGCTCCCGATACGATGGGCTTCGCCGACACTTCCGAATTGCTGGAGCAAGCGCTGCCGTGGATCGGGCAGCAGCGCGCGGAACAAGCCGCCCGCTTCGGGCTCGGGATGAACCAGCCGGATTACAACCTGTTCGTGCTGGGCGAGGTCGGCAGCGGACGTTCTTCGCTGCTCAAACAGGCGATGCAGGCTACTGCCGCTAACAGGGCGGTGCCGCCCGACCTGTGCTATCTGCACAACTTCGATGCGCCGGAAAGACCGCGCGCGCTGCGCCTGCCTGCCGGCCAGGGACGATTGCTGCGTCAATTCATGGCGCAGATGACGAAATCGCTGCTGAAGGAAATACCCCTGCTTCTGGACGGGCAGGATTTCAAGGCCGAAAGCATGCGCATTGAAAAAACTTACAAGGCAGAAGAAACCAAGGCCTACACAGAACTCGAGGCTTTTGCCGAAGCTCGCAGCTTCACCATGCACCGCGAGACCGGACACATACTTTTCACATTGCTCGGGAAAAAGGGGCGCGCCTATACCGAGGACGAAGTGCTTGCCTTGCCGAAGGCACGCCGTGCCGAGATCGCGCTGGCCGAACAGGAGCTGCGCGCCGAAATCGCCCGCTATTTCGACAAAACCCGGCCGATGGAACGGGTGATGAACGAGGCGCTGGCAGCGTTGCGGCGCCAGGTGGTGAAGCCGCTGCTGGATCACGAACTTCAGGATATACGTGCCGGGCTGAAAAAGCAGATCAAGGATGCGGTCAAGCTCGGCGCATATCTCGATGAAGTCGAGCACGACGTGCTCGAGAATCTGGAGCTGTTCAAGGTATCTGATAGCGATGAGGAAATCAGGCGCGAAGCATTGACCACGATTCTGTCCCGCTACCGGGTCAATCTGGTGGTGGACAACGATGGCTTGCACGGCGCGCCGGTAATAATCGAAGACAACCCGCTGTTCCGCTCGCTGTTCGGCAGCATCGAATACCAGTCCGAAAGCGATGTGCTGATGACCGATTTTTCGCGCATCCGCGCCGGCAGCCTGCACCGCGCGCACGGCGGCTTCCTGATGCTGCATCTGCGCGACCTGCTGGCCGACCCGCTGGTGTGGGAAAAGCTGCGGCGCTTCCTGCGCAGCGGCAGGCTGCAAATTGAGGAGCCGGGCACCGCGTTCGCGCCGATCGCTGCGGTTTCGCTGATGCCGGAGCCGGTGGATATCGAGACCAAGATCATCATGATCGGCTCGCGCGAACAATATTACGAGTTGCAGGAGGGCGACCCGGAGTTCGCGCGCCGCTTCCGCGTCAAGGTGGACTTTGCCGAAAGCTTTTCTTCGAGCGCCGAGACCCGCCGCGCTTCGGCGATCTTCGTCGCCCACACCTGCCGCGATCTCGGGCTGCCGCATTTTTCCGCCGCCGCCGTGGCGCGCCTGCTCGAGGATGGACACCGTGAAGTGGATGACCAGTCGCGCCAGAGCGCGATCTTTGCCGGCACCGAGGCACTGGTGATGGAAAGCGCCGCACTGTGCAGCGCCCGTGCAGGCCGTCCGGCCGAGGCAACCGTAGTCGAAGCACCCATAGTCGAGGTACAGGATGTCGAGGCGGCAATCCGTGCGCGCACATTGCGCCACGATTACCCCGACCAGCGCATGCAGCAATCCATCGTCGAAGGCGATGTGCTGATCACGTTGCATGGCGAAAAAACCGGCCAGCTCAACGCGCTGACCCAAATAGACCTGGGTGATTACCGTTTCGGTTTCCCGGTGCGCGTCACGGCGCGCACCTTTGCCGGCGAGGAAGGCCTGCTCAACATAGAACGCGAGGTGGAACTGTCCGGCCCGATCCACGACAAGGGCGTGCTGATCCTGCAAAACTATCTGTCCGCGCTGTTTACCCAGAACGCGCCGCTCGCGCTTAACGCATCCATCGTGTTTGAACAGGAATATCACGGCGTGGAGGGTGACTCCGCCTCCTGCGCCGAACTTTATGTGTTGCTCTCGTCACTGTCCGGCCGGCCGCTCAAGCAGGGTATCGCGGTGACCGGCGCAGTCAACCAGCACGGTGAAGTATTGCCGGTGGGCGGCATCAATGAAAAGATCGAAGGCTACTTCCGCATCTGCTCGACAGCCGGACTGGACGGCAGCCAGGGCGTGCTGATCCCGCACCGCAACCGCCGCCATCTAATGCTGGAGCGCAACATCGTCGAGGCCGTGGAACAGGGGTTATTCCATATTTACACTGCGGAACATGCGAGCGAAGGCATGGAACTGCTCGCCGGATACCCGTTTGGCACAGCGGACGAAGCGGGCGGCTATCCGCGCGACAGCGTGCTGGGGAATGCCCAGAAAACCCTGCTGGCCTATCGCCGCGCCTGCCAGATATCGGGGCACCATGAGCCGGAACACCCGAAGTCGGGACACCGGCGGGTGCGCTGAACCGGGATTGCAGGATTAAAGAATGAAAGCTGAAAATCCTATAGGTGTTTTCGATTCCGGCGTGGGCGGATTGGCGGTGCTGCACGAGATCCGCCGCGAACTGCCGGGTGAAGACCTGCTGTATGTGGCCGATTCCGGCCATGCGCCGTATGGCGATAAATCCGCTCAAGTGATCGAGGCAAGATCGATCGCGATTGTCGAATTCCTGGTCCGCCAGCACGCCAAGGCCATCGTTGTGGCTTGCAACACCGCAACCGGAGTGGCGATCAAGGCGCTGCGCACAAGATTTTCGTTACCCATCATTGCCATGGAGCCTGCCGTCAAACCGGCTGCTGCGCATACACGATCCGGCGTGATCGGTGTGCTGGCGACCAGCAGGACAATCGCCAGCGACAATTTTGCGAAACTGCATGAACGGTTCGGTGCAGATGTAAAAATCCTGATGCAGGCATGTCCGGGACTGGTTGAGCTGGTCGAAGCGGGCAACCTGTCCGGTGACAAAACCCGTGCCTTGGTCGAACAATATGTCTTGCCTTTGCTTGCGCAGCAAGCCGACACCCTCGTGCTGGGTTGCACGCACTACCCGTTCCTCGCCCCGCTGATCCGGGAGATTGCCGGACCGGCGGTCGCCGTCATCGACCCCTCCGCAGCGATCGCACGCGAACTGCGCCGCAGGCTGGCAAGCGCCGATTTACTATCAACCGGGAGTCGTGCCGGCGCAGAGCGCTTCTGGACCAGCTCCAGGTCGGACACCACTCGATTGGTGATTTCACAATTATGGAAAGCCGGCATAGACCTGCAGCATTTGCCGGACTGAACCGTTCGCCCCCGACTTTCCGCAGGATGCCCCCGGAGAATCATGACGAGGGTCCCGGGTTCACATACCCGAGTAAATCCATCACTTATAAATGACTTGAATTTTGAAATTTTAGGTTCATATTGTTAACGCTGGCAGTAGATTCTGGAATGCTGGTTGGATGTTTACAATTAAACTTTTATCGTGGAGGTCTATCATGAATCTAGTTAAATGGGATCCGTTCGTGGAACTGGAAGATGTCTCGAAACATTTGAACCGAATCTTCGGAAGATTTCCGGCCCGCGCCGAAGCAGACCGTGAAGTGTTGACCATGGCCGACTGGTCGCCCACCGTTGACATCACCGAGACTGACTCGGCATACGTGATCAAGGGTGAGATTCCCGGCGTGAACAAGGAAGATGTCAAAGTCACCATCGAAGACGGCATGATCACGATGCGCGGCGAACGCAAGCAGGAAAAAGAACAGAAGGACAAGAAGTTCCACCGCATCGAGCGCTCATACGGCAGCTTCCTGCGCAGCTTCCGTGTGCCCGATGATGTCGACGAGAACGCGGTGAAGGCCGAATTCAAGGATGGCATGATCAACGTCACGCTGCCAAAATCCGGCAAGACCAAAGCCAAATCGATCAATGTTTCAATAACCTGAAACACCGGTCACCCCCGTTCTTTCCTGAAACACACGGGAAGCACGCGGATACACAGGTGCAAGGAGACAGTCATGAGTAACCAAACATACCCAGCCGGTTTTCACCCCATCCGCCGCGACCGGTTGCCGCTGGAAACGCTAATGGACAGCTACAAAGCCAAGGGCAAACTTTCCGAGCCGACGGTCTGCACGGACTGCGGTGCGGTGTTCCAGGCCGGGCGCTGGCAGTGGCTGGCAAAACCCAAGGATGCGCATCAGACAACCTGCCCTGCCTGCCATCGCGTGCATGATAATTTCCCGGCGGGCTACGTGACTGTGGCCGGAGAATTTTTCCACCAGCACGAACAGGAAATCATGCAGCTGATACAGCACCGGGAAACGCAAGAAAAGGCGGGACACCCGATGCAGCGCATCATGGCAATTGAGAAGACCAAGCAAGGTACGCTGGTGACCACCACCGACATTCATCTGGCGCGCGGTATCGGTGAAGCGTTACACCATGCCTATCAGGGCGAACTGGAATTCCACTACAACCCGGATCAGAACCTGCTGCGCGTGAGCTGGAGCCGTTAATTCCGAAAGTACGGAGGTGCGGTCAATCGTCGCTATGACGGATTGAACTATCTTCTGCCGGCTCACCGGTTTCTGGATCTATCCAGCTGGAGATACCGATCTCTTCTTCAGCATCTTCCAGCGACTCGCCTTCTTCAATGCTGTCGTCGTTCTGGCCTTGCATGTCCTGTACTGCTTCAAGCAGTGTAGGGAAAGGGCCATATTCTTTGCCGGTAAGTTTGTCCTGCCAGTAAAAACCATCCGGCCTTTCGATCACCTGTGCCTGGTCGTTTTCTGAAGGGACGGGCGAAATGGGCGTATTCTTGGTCTTGGTCATCGTTACCTCCAGTCGTACTTGGCGTTCTGACAAACCATTCTGTTCAACGCCGTTTCAAAGCTTGATGAAATGTTCCCGGTAATGTTTCATCTCGCTGATCGATTCATAGATATCGGCAAGCGCCTCATGCTTGCCGTGCTTTTTTACACCTTGCGCCATGTCCGGCTTCCAGCGCTTGGCCAATTCCTTCAGCGTGCTCACGTCGAGATTGCGATAATGGAAGTAATCCTCGAACTTCGGCATCCAGCGCGCCAGAAAACGCCTGTCCTGGCATATCGAGTTGCCGCACATCGGCGAGGTGCGGGTCGGCACATATTCTTTCAGGAACGCTAACATCTGCTCCTCGACCATGGCCTCGTTCAGGGTGGACGCCTTTACCTTTTCGATCAAACCGGATTTGGCGTGGGTGGATTTGTTCCATGCATCCATGCCGTCCAGCACGCTGTCCGGCTGATGCAGGACCAGCACCGGCGCCTCGGCGATCGTTTCCAGATTATTGTCTGTGATCACCAGCGCGACCTCGATCACGCGGTCGGTATCCGGCACCAGGCCGGTCATTTCCATGTCTATCCAGATAAGGTAGTTTTGGTTTTGTGCCATAATTCGCCAGGTTGCTATTTAAATTTAAAGCGCTGAGATTGAACGGTGTGATGCGTATTGTGTCACAACCATGCCTGTTGCGAACACTGAAATAACGATCCCTATGAATGCAATGCAATTCACTTTTATATTCATCGCCGCAGTGGCGTTGACCACGCTGGCCAAGCTGTGGCTGGCACGCCGTCATCTGGCGCATATCGCTGCGCACCGTGCCGCCGTGCCGGAGGCGTTCCATGAAAAAGTCCGGCTTGACCAGCATCAAAAAGCGGCCGACTACACCTCTGCCAAGACGCGCTTCGACATGCTGGGAACGCTGTTCGACGCCGCGTTGCTGCTGGCGTTTACTGTGGGCGGCGGCATCCAGTTCGTCGCGGGAATGGTTTCTGCCAAACTGGACAGCGGCTGGTTCGGCTCCCCGATCGCACAAGGCATGGCCACGCTCGTTGTGGTGCTGGTGCTGTACTCGCTGCTGGAAGCCCCGTTCAATATCTATCGCACCTTCGTCATCGAGGCGCGCTTCGGCTTCAACAAAATGACTTTCAAGCTGTACCTGCTGGACGCGCTGAAAGGCATATTGATCGGCGCTGTCCTCGGCTTGCCGCTGCTGTTCGGCGTGTTGTGGCTGATGGGACGCATGGGAACATACTGGTGGCTGTATGTGTGGCTGGTGTGGGTCGTGTTCAATCTGCTGATCCTGTTTATCTACCCGTCGTTCATCGCACCGCTGTTCAATAAATTTTCGCCGATGCAGGACGAGGCGATGAAAGCACGCATCGAATCCCTGCTCAAGCGTTGCGGATTTACCGCGCAGGGATTGTTCGTGATGGACGGCTCGAAGCGCAGCGCGCACGGCAACGCCTACTTCACCGGCTTCGGCAAAACCAAGCGCATCGTGTTCTTCGACACCCTGCTGGAACGCCTGAGCATCAATGAAGTCGAGGCGGTATTGGCGCATGAACTCGGCCATTTCAAACGCCGCCATGTGGTGAAACGCATCGTTGCCACCTTTGCCATGAGCCTGGGGTTCCTGTGGCTGCTCGGCGTGCTGATGCAGACCGCCTGGTTCTATCAGGGTCTCGGCGTCAGCACACCTTCCACCGCACTCGCGCTGTTGCTGTTCTTCATGGTGTTGCCGGTGTTCAGCTTCCTGCTCGGGCCGATCATGTCGGCCTATTCGCGCAAACATGAATTCGAGGCTGACGCATACGCCGCGAAACAGACCGATGCCGCCGACCTGGTCAACGCGCTGGTCAAACTGTATCAGGACAACGCGGCGACACTGACTCCCGATCCGCTGTATTCCAAGTTTTACGATTCGCACCCCCCGGCCATGGTACGCATCGCCCATCTGCAATCCGCGCAAACCTGAGTTTGATTCATTACCCTGACTTTGATTCATTACAAGGAGAACCCAATGAAACTGATCGCATACCTGATTTTCCCCGCAATGATGCTGCTGGGCGCTGCAACTGCCGCCTCGGCCAATCCCTTTCCGGACGGCAATCCCCAGACCGGAGAAAAGTTATTCGCGCAATACAATTGCAACCAATGCCATGACTCGATCATGGGGGGCGACGGCAACAAGATCTTCACCCGTCCAAATCGCATCAGAAACACCCCCGAAGGATTGGTCCAGCAAATCGGCATATGCAGCGGCAATGTAAACGCGCACTTCACGCCGCAGGAAACGCAGGATCTCGCTGCGTATTTGAACATCTTCTACAAATTCAAGTGAGCCGGCCATGAGCAAAGCGAGTGACTTGACCGGCAGACGATGCAAACCCTGTGCAAGCGGCACGCCTCCGCTGACGAACGCAGAGGCTGACAGCCTGATGCGGCAACTCGAAGGCTGGCGGCGCTACGATCACCTGATCAACAAGACTTACCAATTCAAGAATTATTACCAGACCATGGCGTTCGTGAATGCGGTCGCGTGGCTGTCGCACTCAGAAGATCATCATCCCGAACTCACGGTCGGCTACAACAGTTGCCGGGTCGAATACACCACCCACTCTGTCCACGGCCTGTCGGAAAACGATTTCATCTGCGCCGCGAAAGTCGACGCGCTGTTCAGGATTTGAGCGGGCTCCTGCACGGGCAAGTAGTCGCCGCATTTGGTCGGCAGTATTTGGTCAGACTCGATGACGGCAGCGAAATAGCCTGCCTGACGCGCGGCAAAAAAAGCGAAGTAGCGTGCGGTGATATCGTCGAAATCAAACGCACAGCGGACGCATCCACCGGGGACGGCACCGGCGCGCAGGGCGTGATCGAACGCATCGCGCCGCGCCGCTCGCTGCTGCATCGGTCCGATGCGTTCCGCGAGAAACTCATCGCCGCGAACGTCACGCAAATCATCGTGGTGGTGGCCGCCGAACCGTCGTTCAGCGACGAACTGCTGGCACGCTGTCTGGTCGCGGCTTTCGACCAGAAGCTCGAGGTGCTGATCGTGCTGAACAAATGCGATCTGCCCGACGCAGCCGCTGCCGCGCGCAAACGCCTCGCCCCCTATACCGCCATCGGCTATCGCGTGCTGGAACTCAGCGCCAAGCAGGATGTGTCTGCGTTGCGCCCGTTTCTGACCGGCCACACCAGCGTGCTGGTCGGGCAATCCGGCATGGGCAAATCCACGCTGATCAACGCGCTGCTGCCCGACGCACAGGCCGCCACCCGCGAAATCTCCACGGTGCTGGATTCCGGCAAACACACCACCACCCACGCGCGGCTATACCGGATAGATGAGAACAGCGGGCTGATAGACTGCCCCGGCGTGCAAGCCTTCGGCCTGCATCACCTGAGCTTCGGCGGCATAGAACAGGGCTTCGTGGAATTCGCGCAATATCTCGGCCAGTGCCGCTTTCACGACTGCCGCCATTCCCATGAACCGGGATGTGCGCTGCGCAATGCGGTTGCGGAAGGAAAGATCGATGCGCGCAGGCTGGAGTTGTTCCGGCAGATCGCCGGTAAATAACACCTTATTGCGCCGCCATAAAGCAGGCCTTCATGACATGTCGTTTTCGACACATTGCAGAACTAGGTTACTTCCGTAGGTCAGGATAGATTTGCACTTGCTTTTGATGCCGGTACGTTCTAACCGGCCCCTCAGGCACAGAAACATCTTTAAGTCCGGGATAAATCAGGTACACATAGAGTTGCGGGCCTTTGATCATGAAATAGACCGTAAGGTCGCTTATATCTCGTGGCATACGATTTTTTAGATCGACCTTATCCTCGTAAATATGATGGGAGTGTTTGTCGCGCCATTTGACATACAAAGTATCTCCGCGTGGCATTACCCCTGTAATACTATTCGCCGAAAAAACTTGACCCAACATAATACGTTCTTGATCGGCATGAATACCAATATAGGTGCCATCCCAATAGTTGTAATCCAGTACTTCAATATCAGGACTATCTAAATTTGTGTTAAATTCAAAAGAATGATTAACCCATGTCCTCCCCGTCGTTCTCCCTGTCACACAGGCCGTCAGGATGAATAGGGAAAGAAAAATCCATGAGATTCGTTTCAATTCTTGCCTCTACTTAACTGGGAGTAAATAGTCATCTCTAAATGCAGGAATTGCTTTCGAGATAATGGGAAGATACTTTTCAAAATCCATAGCTGATAAAGTTTCGGATGCGTATTTTCCAGTACAAACATCTTTCCATTCATTCTCCGGAGTATTTGCAACAAGATTAAGAAAAGTCTCAGTCAGCTTGTTAGAAAGCAGGTCCATTTGATTTGTAACTTCCGATTCAGAAAGTCCTTTAGTACTCTTGATTCTGTCTTTGATCTGTCGCCGTATATCAAGAATTGCGGCTGCATTATGATCATTCCATTTACTGATAGCGTTCTGGAACGAAATCGCATTCTCAGGAAATTTCACTCTGCAATTTTCAATCATTTTTTCGTGATATGTATCCCAATCAATTTCCACAAGTTGAGGCCATGCCATCATGGGATCCCCACGCTCTGCATGTGCAGAGCCACAATAAAACATAAAGAAAATCAATAAAAAATAACAATTACGCATCGCAGAACTCCCTTAAATATAATTATTTAATTGTCTACAAGTATGCTCATTAGTTAAGCTTATGGACACGGTTATGAATTCCGAATGACTTGTATTGGCACGATCCGGTAGTTCATGTTGCCATATTGCCTGCCCGAAAGCAGCTACTGGAAATGTTTTAACCTACTGCAATATTAACAAGATTGGAATAACTGACTTTATCTACCAAGCGTAGTTACATTGTTATCCATTAAAAACTTTATTTGCACGAAACAACATGAGTACCAGGCGGCGATGTGTCGAAGACGAAGTTAACACAGCAACCTCTTCCACCCCTCGTGCCCCAGCTTCTTCAGCGTCTCGATATTATTGTCGACGATCCGATCCGCATCCGGAAAGGCTGCCACGGCGCGATCCACACTGTCTTCCCGCAGCAGGTGCAGTGTGGGATAAGGCGAACGGTTGGTGTAATTCTCGATGTCGTCCGGCGCAGTGCCGGCAAATTGATGTTGCGGATGCAGGCTGGCGACCTGGAATTCATCGTTGAACTCCGGCTCCGCCACGGCGATATCGACCGTGTCCAGAAAATCGTTGAAGTCGAGAAAGTCGGTGAGCACATAAGGATGGATCAGCAGCGTGGTGTCGATCTTGTCGGGATCGGCATCCTGCAGCGTGCGCAGCTCGTTCATCAGCTCTTCCAGCAAAGCCTCCGGTGTCTTCGCAAAACTTACCACATAGCGTATCTGTTTCTTGACGTGCACGGCCTTGGCAAACGGACACAGGTTCAGGCCGATGACGGCCTTTTCCAGCCAGCGCTGCGTGGCGGCGATGATGGTTTCGGTTTCGGTAGGCATTCTGCTTTATTCCTAAATCAATAACGGCGGCTCATCCATCAAAGCAATCTGTTCGCGCAATTCCAGTATACGGTCTTGCCAGTAGCGTTGCGTATTGAACCAGGGAAAGGCAACGGTAAAAGCAGGATCATCCCAGCGCCGCGCGATCCATGCAGCGTAATGGATCAGGCGCAAAGTGCGCAGCGCTTCGATCAGGTGCAACTCGCGCGGTTCGAAATCGTAAAAATCCTCGTAACCCGCCAGCAGGTCTGAAAGCTGCCGCGTCATCTCGGCGCGCTCGCCGGACAGCAGCATCCACAGATCCTGAATGGCTGGCCCCATGCGGCTGTCGTCGAAATCCACGAAGTGCGGCCCGGCATCGGTCCACAGCACATTGCCGACATGGCAGTCGCCATGCAGGCGCAATTTTTTTACGGCACCGGCACGGTCGTAACAGCGCCGCACGCCATCCAGTGCCAGCGCGACCACACCGCGGTAGACCTCTGCCAACTCTGCCGGAATAAAATCGTGCGCCAGCAGATATGCACTCGGTTCCACACCGAAGCTCTGGATATCAAGCGCGGGACGATGCCGGTAGGGCTGCATCGCGCCGACCGCGTGGATGCGGCCGATGAAGCGTCCCATCCATTCCAGCGTGTTGGAATCATCCAGCTCCGGTGCCCGGCCGCCGTGCCTGGTGAACACGGAAAAACGAAAGCCATTGAACTTGTGCAAAGTGTTGCCGTTGATTTCCAGTGCCGGCACCACCGGGATCTCGCGTTCTGCCAGTGTCGCGACAAAAGCGTGCTCTTCCAGAATCTCGGCATCTGACCAGCGCTCGGGCCGATAAAACTTGGCGATCAGCGGAGGCCCGGTTTCCATACCTGTCTGATAGACGCGGTTCTCGTAGCTGTTCAGGGCAAGCAGCCGGCCGTCGCCCTGCAAGCCGATGCTGTCCAGAGCATCAAGCACGACATCGGGGGTGAGTGCGGTAAATGGCTGTATTTGCATATACCGGATTGTACGGCAGCATCGCAGCGACCTGTTGCTCAAACAGCGGGGAACAACCAGCCATGAAGGAGAATATCCGGGTGCTGCGATGCCGGTTCAGGAATCCGGTACATAGCCCGACATTCATTGATTGCCTGAACAAGACACATTAATTCAGTCGGGATTAAGTCGCGATGCCTATCCCGGGGCAATCTTGTATCCTGTTAACAAATACGCTAATAGGAAGATGCGAAAAACATGCATTTCATGAAACTATTCGCTTTTGTAACTTTCGAATGTTGTAGTATTATTTGAGCAGTTGGCATAGTCACTTTTTCTTTATAAATAAACTTCTTCAGGAGAGAGCTATCATGGAAAAACATTTGGACACTACGAACTTGAGAATCGTGCAACAAGAAAAACTGAAAGAGTTGCAAGCCCAGCAAAAAAACCTGAAAGAATTGCAAGCTGAATTGGAACGGATCAATACCAAAATCAAAAACCATGAAAAGCTGTCGGTGGAAGATACCAAATTCATCGGTGAACTCGGCTGGCTTAGCGCGTTATCGGTGACGATAGCAGCCATCGCTTCCAGTATATAGCTTGCAGATGTCCAGCGTTGCCTGGAGACAACAAGAACACAACCAGCAGCAAAGCAAAAGGGCGGAATTCACCGCCCTTTTGCTTTGCTGCCGGTTGCTTCAGTTAAGGAACCTTTGATTAAGCCCATCAATTTCAGATGATCCGCGCAAGCCGGGATGACGGGTGCAAATCCCCACCTTGCGCCTGGCTAGCCCAGCAAACTGGCCAGCGACAGCAGAAGCAGCATGATCAGCCAGAGCACCACCGAACGCCATACCAGTCCGACGGCGCTTTGCATGAAATCCGGATCGGCATCATCGCCCATACCCAATTCTGCCCTGTCCTCCAGCAAACCGCCCTGCGGTATCGGCATACCCAGACGCACCCCCAATGCACCCGCACCGCTGGCCAGCAATATGCCCGCTTCGCTGTCGGGCCATTTTGACGCCTGGGTGCGCCAGCAATAAATGGTGTCTTCAAAATCCCCGACGATGGCAAAGGTCATTGCGGTCAACCGGACCGGCAACCATTCCAGAATGTAGAATGCAGTTCGCGCAAAGCCGCCAAATTCATCGAATTCAGGTTCAACCATGTCATCCTCGTAGGGTGGCGCCGGCTCACCCGCCAGGAGGCTGCCCTCCACCCTGCTGCCCTCGTCGCTCCAATGCGTGCGCAGGAATTGCCCCAGGCGATACAGCAACGCGCCCGCCGCCCCGCCCAGGCCCAGCACACTGAACAGCACGAACCACACGATCACGCCGAACACGTTGCGCTGCGATGCGATCAGCGCCTGCTCGATCGTGACGCGCGCCACTTCTTCGGCATTCAACTCGTGCGAGGGCATGCCGCGCCAACTGGACAGCAGGCTGCGCGCCTCGTCCAACCGGTCCGCCCGCAACGCCAGATGAATATCGGTGAAATAATGGCTGAACTGCCGAAAGCCCATGGTGAGATACAACATCAGCACGTTGAACGCCCAGGCCAATATCGGATGCGCACGATACAGCAGCCAATACGCCGCCATGACAGCCGTCAACAGCGGCAACACCGCGACCAGCCAGGCGATCTTGCCGTGTTTGTGTTGCCCGGCGTTGAAGTGATGCTGAAAAAACAGAACGTAGCCGGACAGCCAGCCATACAGGTACTTGCGCGAAGAGAGCGGGTGGAGCTGTTCCAGTAACAGCGCGGCAATCAGGGCAAACAAACTCATGGTATCAGCAATGGCTTAATCGATTTACGTGAGACGAAAGATAGCACACTACGCAGGCGTTGCGCAGCCTGCGCAGGGAGCAAGGCGCCCGCAAGTCTGCCATAGTCAGAATTTCGAGTACGGATGCCAGGTATGTGCCAGCGCAGATAAATAACTTGATATTCCATTTGATTCTCTGCACGATGCGACTGCATAAATATTCTTTTAAAGTTTCGTCAGGACTGCCATCAAAAACTGGGCTCGAAAATTACTCTCCGAAAAGGCGCTGGCTACTTTAGGGTTGCGCCTGTTCGGGTTCGCCAGGATTCCCATGATGCTTTACGTTAAACCTTCTGTCATGGAGATTTCAAACGAACGGGTCGTGGTCAGGATTCCTTTAATGAGAAGAACCAGAAACCACCTCGGATCGATGTACTTTGGTGCACTCAGCGTTGGCGCAGACTGTTCAGTCGGGGCGCTGGCCATGCATCTGATAAAACAGCAGCCCGAAAACATATCCCTGATTTTCAGAAACTTCAGCGCCGAGTTTCACATGCGCGCCGAAGGAGACGTGGATTTCTGCTGCAGCCAAGGCAAGGAAATCTCAAATCTTGTCGCACAAGCTGCGGCATCGGATGAGCGGGTCGAAATGATGGTCGACGTCATCGCGGCCGTCCCGGATCAGGGCGACGATCCGGTAGCCACATTCCGGTTAACGCTTTCCATGAAGAGGCGGCCATAGCCTTGCTCGGCGAAAATGCATGTCCTGTCAGCGGCAAAAGCTGCTATCCACAAATTATATTTTGAAAGACCGATTGCAAGATATTGTTGGTACGTGTAAAAACGCATTTGTCCGCAAGCCTTGACCCATTTAAATTGTTTTTTGAGTGAACGGCCGGACGGTTTCCCTAACCCACTTCAATCATGCCAAAACAGAAAATTTCATACTATGGCCACATAGCGCTTATTGTGGCGGAAGTTTTTATCATCAGTCTTCTGAACTATGCTGTTGTAAGCCTTTTCCCAATCGAATTTAGTCGATATATTTCTCTGGATGTGCTGTTCTGCTTGCCGGTTATCGAAACGGCGCATTTGACTTCGATTCGAGCCAATCGCCGCTACGATACAAATACCCCGATCTTTGTCGGAATAACGCTTGCGTTAATATGGAGCGCGACAGAGGTGGCCATCTCCTGGCCGTACTTCCCGATGATGGTGTTCGCGTTGAATACGTTTACTCGCAGCGTGATCTTCACCGTGATTGGACGAGTTTTGATCAAGTTGTGGCGGGAGAGGGAATATGCCCGCAAAGACATGCTGACAGGCTTGGCAAATCGCGTTGAATTGCTGGATAGGCTGGAAATCGAGCAGGGGCATAGCGAGCGTTCCGGCAGGCCCTATTCCGTGTTGTTCATCGATATTGATCTTTTCAAGTCATTGAATGATACCCATGGGCATCAAGTCGGGGATGAGGCGCTTAAGATGTTAGCGTCCATATTAAGGAACAGTTCCAGGAAAGTGGATGTTGCTGCTCGTCTTGGTGGCGATGAGTTTGTGTTGTTGCTGCCTGATACCGATGAGCAATCTTGCGAAGTTATGATCAAGCGGATCGAGGCGGCCACGAAGCAGGCCTTTGAGGAACAATTCTGGCAAGTATCGGTATCAATTGGAAAGTCCACCAAAATCGGCAAAACAAAAGATGCGGATAGTGTAATCCGCTTGGCCGATGAGAATATGTATGAGGCCAAAAAGGCAAAGAAACAGATGGTGCAAGACGCAACCGTTCAATGAATGACCGCTTGAATCCGCAGTCGATGAGCGACGTCCAGGCTGATTGATTTACACCCGCTCCTATGACTGTTTTCGGTCGTAAAGCAACCGTACCAAAGTCCGGATTTACATAACCGGATCGAGTCGCAAACGGAAACCGGTTCAGACCAATAATGCAATGCGCTTCCCTGGTTTTCGCCCTGCATCATGCAATCATTCCGGCCGCAACGGTATTATTGGTCGCCTCGTCGATCACGATAAAGCTGCCGGTGGCGCGGTCGGCGGCGTAGCTGTCGAACACCAGCGGCTGCTGCACCCTCATCGCCACACGTGCAATGTCGTTCATGTTCAGCGTGTCAGTGTTGTGATGTTCCAGCGTGTTGACGTCGACACGATAGGCTATACCCGAGAACAAAAACCTGGCGGTGCGCGTGGTGTGTTTGACAAGGTACTTGCGATTCCTGTCGAGCGGGGCCTCCGAAAGCCAGCACAGCATCGCCTCGAACTCTTTCGCCACTACCGGTTTTGCTTTGTTGCTGACAAACATGTCGCCGCGCGAAATGTCGATCTCGTCTTCCAGCGTCAGCGTGACGGATTGCGGCGCATAGGCGCGCTGCAGATTGCCGTCGTAGGTTACGATTTCCTTCACCCTGCTGCTGCGGCCCGAGGGCAGCACGGTGATTTCGTCGCCGACTGCGATCTCGCCTGCTTCGATGCGTCCCATGAAACCCCTAAAACCGTTGGCTTCATCAACGGTTTCGGCGGAGACTAACCCGCTACGCCTGGTTATGTCGGAACCAAAGTCATTACCATGTACACGGCATACCCACTGCACCGGGTAACGGAAGTCGCTGGTGTTCACGTCGTAATCGATCACGATATTTTCGAGCAGATTCATCAGCGTCGTGCCCTGATACCAGTCCATGTTGTCGCCGCGCTCCACCAGCATGTCTCCCGCCAATGCCGAAAGCGGGATGCAGGTGATGTCGGTCAATCCCAGTTGCGACGCGAATTCCAGATACTCCGCGCATATTTCGCTGTATCTGGCTTCGGAATAATCCACCATGTCCATCTTGTTCACCGCCAGCACGATGTGCGGGATGCCAACCAGGCTCGCCAGATAGGTGTGGCGGCGGGTCTGCACCAGCACGCCCCTGCGCGCATCGACCAGGATGACCACCAGGTTGGCGGTGCTCGCGGCCGTCACCATGTTGCGGGTGTATTGCTCGTGACCGGGGGTGTCGCCGATGATGAACTTGCGTTTGGGCGTCGCGAAGTACCGGTACGCCACGTCTATGGTGATGCCCTGCTCGCGCTCGGCCTGCAGGCCGTCGGTCAGCAGCGAGAAATCCACTGCGGCCATGCCGCGCTTTGCGCTGGTTTTGGAGATCGCCGAAAACTGATCCTCGAAGATCGATTTGGAGTCATGCAGCAAACGGCCGATCAGCGTGCTCTTGCCGTCGTCTACGCTGCCTGCGGTGATAAAACGTAATAGTTGTGTTGAGTTGCTCATGGTGTGTACCTTCAATATTTATCCGCAACTTTGCGGAACATCGCTCCTACGGAGATGCGACTCGTTTCCGGGAATCTAGAAATATCCTTCTTTCTTGCGCAACTCCATCGAAGCATCCGAGGTCTGGTCGTCCATGCGTGTCGCGCCGCGTTCGGTGATGCGTGTAATCGCGGTTTCTTCGATGATCTCCAGCGCATTTCCGGCAGTGGACTCCACCGGGCAGGTGCAGGTAATATCGCCAACGGTGCGGAAACGCACGGTTTTCACGGTCACCATTTCGCCTGCTTGTGGCTGAACCAGATGCGAAACCGGCATGATGCCGCCGGGGCGCTGGATCACTTCACGTTCATGCGCAAAATAGAGGCTGGGTATCTCCAGTTTCTCGCGGGCTATGTATTGCCAGATGTCCATTTCCGTCCAGTTGCTGATCGGGAACACCCGGATGTTTTCGCCGGGATGCACGCGGGTGTTGTAGATGTCCCACAACTCTGGGCGCTGGTTCTTCGGATCCCACTGGCCGAACTCGTCGCGGAACGAAAAGATGCGTTCTTTGGCGCGCGACTTTTCTTCATCGCGCCGCGCACCGCCCATGCAGGCATCGAAGCCGAATTCGGCGATGGTCTCCAGCAGCGTCACCGACTGAAACACATTGCGGCTTTGCAGCGCATTATTCAGCGCGACCGTGCCCTTCCTGATGGATTCTTCCAGGGAACGCACGATCAGCCGTTCGCCCAATTCGGCGGCACGTTTGTCGCGAAACGCGACCACCTCCGGGAAGTTGTGCTCGGTGTCGATATGCACCAGCGGGAACGGAAACTTCGCGGGGCGGAACGCCTTTTCCGCAAGTCGCAACATTACGATGGAATCCTTGCCGCCGGAAAACAGCAGCGCGGGATTTTTGCACTCAGCCGCGACCTCGCGCATGATGTGTATCGATTCGCTTTCCAGCGCGTCCAGATGGGTAAAGGTGTGTGCAGTCATGCTGTTTTTCTCGATCAATTCCATAATATTTTCCGTTGCAATGATTCAGGTTCAGACCAGTTCCGCGCTTTGCTCGGTGACTGTCTGTGCCGAAACGCCGGTCCCATCCGCTACCTGCGAAGTTTGGCTGGCGTGCAGGCCGCACTCTTTGTTCCCGGGGTTTTGGTTACGGCTAACGTCGTGAGCTTCGCTCCCGACATTACCCTGCACCGAAACCCCGAAAACACGCGCTTCGCGCGCCCCGCCGGAATTGTGGCTTGCATGCAAGCCACATTCCTTGTCTTCGGGGTTTTCCCACCACCAGCGGCCGGAACGAATATCTTCACCCGGTGTGACAGAGCGGGTGCAGGGCGCGCAGCCCAGACTGGGGTAGAACTGGTCGTGCAGCTTGTTGTAGGGGACATCGTGCCGGCGGATGTACGCCCACACGTCCTTGTTAGTCCAGTCCAGCAACGGGTTGAGTTTCTGCAATCCGTTGTCTGCATCGTAAGCGGAAACCTCCAGCGTGCCGCGCGTCACCGCCTGATCGCGGCGCATCCCCGTGACCCACGCCCCCTTGCCGGCCAGCGCGCGGCGCAACGGTTCGACCTTGCGCGCAAAGCAGCAATCCTTGCGCGCGTTGATGCTTTCGTAAAAACCGTTCACCCCGTTTTGTGCAATGTATCTCTCCACCAATACGTGATCGGGGAAATATACCTTTAGCTGAATGTCATAAAAATTTTCGATCTTGTGCATCAGGTTGTAAGTCTCCTGCGGCAAACGCCCGGTATCCAGGCTGAAAATCCCGATGTCCAGACGGTTCCTGGCAATAATATCGGTCAGTACCATGTCTTCCGCGCCCAGACTGTTGGCAAAGCTTACCGGCGAAAAATCCTGCACCGCCTGTTGCAGCACGGCCATTACCTTATCTATTCTCTGTTGCATGTTCTTTCTCCTATACCGACAATCCGGCAGCGGCTTCGGTCAAATCAAGTTGCGCATCCTGTTGCATCGCGAATGTCGCCAGCTTCATCGTCCAGTCATCCACTGCCGCATTGGTAATGGCGAGCTCTTCCTGGCTTATTTCATCCGCTTTGGCCAAAGTCGAGTTGATACGCGCAAGTTCGCTGCCGATCTCGCCGGGAAACAACTGCTGCAACTGGATGGCCAGCTTGTCCAGATCATCCTCGCGAACACCGCCCAGCAATTGCGCCACACCCGAACCCAGCAAGAGCAGGATCGCTTCGTTGCACTGCGCCGCCTCGTCAAACTTGCGCTGGAACACCAGCGCGTTGCGGTATTCGCGCTCGTGCGCCGCCTCGAAGAAGTTCGCGCCGATCAACACCTGCGTGGCACCGGCGCATTCGCCGCCGCCCAGTTGCAGCACGCGGAAGTCGCTCGCTTCGCCATAATCCTGCATCACCGTGTGCAATTCCCCGGGCTTCACCTCGGCCAGATCGGCCAGCAATTGCCTGAAATAATCCGGCTGCTGCGCGCGCACCCAGGCAAAAAAGTTCGCTTCGCCGCTTTCAAGATGGGCTTGCTGCACGCGCGCGATCGCCTGTTTGATGCGCGCCACCGGCAGCGACGGACCTTTCAAAGCCAGCTCGCCGCCGCCCATGCCGTTGCCGCCAAAGTACATCTGGTAATGCGGCACCAGCTTGCCGTGCATGCGCTTGCCTTCGCCGTAGATGCCGATGTCGCCGGTCTCCGGTTGCGCGCAACCGTTATGGCAACCCGACACGCGGATACGAAGATCTGCCTTGCCGCCGCTTAACTGAGGTGCTACCACGGTGCTGGCAGTGATACCCAGACGGCAAGTCGACGTGCCCGGGCAGGCCACCACGTTGTCGCCGCTGACCGGTTCATGAAGGCTTAATTCAGCGAGGCCGCTGCGCAGCAGCGCCAATTTTTTTTCCGGCACGTTGAGGATGATCAGGTTTTGATCCTGCGTGGTATGCACTTCATCCAGACCATGCTCGCGCAACAACGCGGCAATGCCGCGCAACTGTATCGGCTTGATGTCCCCTATCGGCAAGGCTATCGACAAAACATACAACCCGGCCTGACGCTGCGCAAACAACTTGCGCGGCGCTCCCGAACCGGGAACCTGCTGCCCGGTTTGCTCTCGCCATTCGCCTTTGGGATAAGGCTTATTGGCCAAAGCCTGCTTGGTGCGCTCGAACTCCTCGCGATATTTTTCCAGGAAGCCGTCGACGCCAAAACGCTCCACCAGGAATTTGATACGGGATTTTGCGCGCTTGGTACGATCCGAATATTTATTGTGCAAGGTCACCAGCGCTTCCAGCGAGAACAACAACTCGCGCTCCGTGATGAATTCCTCGACCACGATGGACTCGCGCGGCTTGTGCCCCAGCCCGCCGCCGGCCTTGACCATGAAGCCGTGCCGGCCGTCTCTTTTGACCGCGACCACACCCGCATCGTGCAACAGCGACTGCGCGCAATCCGACTCGCACGCGGAAAAACTGATCTTGAATTTGCGCGGCATCTGCTGGTTCAGCGGGTTGCGCAAAAAATGCCGGGTCGCGCCGTCGATATGGGCCGCCACGTCCACGTGCTCCCTGGGGCACACGCCGGACAACGCGCACGCCGACATATTGCGCACGGTGTTGCCGCAGGCTTCGCGCGTGGTCATGTTGACCTGCGCCAGACGGCGCATCGCCCCGGGCATTTTCGCCAGCGGAATGAAGTGCACCTGTATCGCCTGGCGCGTGGTCAGATGCGCGATACCACGCCGGGAAAAACCTTCCGTCACATCGGCAACCGCATCCAACTGGCCCGCGTTCAAACGCCCGCCGGGAATCTTGATGCGCAGCATGTTCACGCCATCCTGGCGCTGGCCATACACGCCCTGCTGCAGCCGCACGGCCATAAAGCGATCGGGGTCGATGCGGCCCTCGATGAAGGTCTGGATCGCCTGTTCGAGGCGGTCTATTTCTTCCAGATCGGATAAATTTCTGGTGTTGGTGCTCATTGTGTTTCTCCTTGCAATACTAATAAATAGCCATACGGGTCCCGATGATCAACAGCATGGTCGCCAGCGCCGGGCGCAATACCTTTTCCGGCATTCGGGCGCTCAAGTGGCTGCCGAGGTAGATTCCGGGCAAGGAGCCCAGCAGCAGACTGCCCAGCAACACCATATCCACCGTGCCCAATGCCAGATGGCCCAGGCCGGCAACCGCAGTCAGCGGCACGGCATGCACAATGTCCGTACCCACCACTTTCGCCGCCGGCATGCGCGGATACAGGAACAACAGTGCGACCGTGCCCAGCACACCCGCACCCACCGAGGAGATCGTCACCAGCGCACCGACAACAATGCCGGTTATGATCGTTGCGGCGGACAGATAACGATGATGCAACTCGTACACCGCGCCATCACTGCGCTGCACGATTTTCCTGATCCATCCCTTCAACAGCAGCGCGGCAGCCGTCAACAACAAGGCCACGCTCAGCACACCTGTCACTAAACCGCTCAACGTTTTCTTGTCCAGCGCCAGATATTTCAGCAGGACGATGGTGATCACAGCAGCGGGCAAGCTGCCCAGGCTGAGCAAACCCGCCACTTTCCAGTCCACCGTGCCGCGCCGCCCATTTACCCACCCGCCCAGCGTCTTGGTCAGCGAGGCATACAGCAGATCGGTGCCGACTGCGGTGGCCGGGGAGACGCCGAACAGCAGCACCAGCAACGGCGTCATCAGCGACCCGCCGCCGACCCCGGTAACACCGACAATCAGCCCCACCAGAAAACCCGATAATGTGTAGATCCAGTCCATGCGCTAGCACCCGTTTGAATTAATGGAGCGCATTCTAGGTCGCACGCCTTATATCTCTAAATACTTTTATGTTAGTATCTTATAGCGGTTTAATATAAGGAACAGGCCAAATGAATCTGCAACAACTGAGGTTTCTCAACGAGATCGTGCAACAGGGATTGAATATCTCCGGTGCCGCCAGCGCGCTGTACACTTCGCAGCCAGGCATCAGCAAGCAGATCAGGCTATTGGAGGAGGAATTGGGTATCGAGATCTTCGTGCGCAACGGCAAGCGCATCGTGGCCATCACCGAACCCGGCAAGGCCGTGCTGGCCATCGCCCAGCGCATGCTGCACGATGCCGGCAACCTCAAGCAGGTCGCCGAGGAATTCCATTCGCAGGACAGCGGCAACCTGACCATCGCCACCACGCACACGCAAGCGCGCTACGCCTTGCCGCCCACGGTCAAACAATTCATCAAGCGCTATCCCGGCGTGAAGTTGGGTCTGCACCAGGGCAACCCGACGCAAATCGCCGAACAGGTGCTGAGCGGAGATGCCGATATCGGCATCGCCACCGAAAGCCTGGCGCTGTATGACGAACTGGTCACGCTGCCCTGCTACGAATGGAACCATTGCGTTATCACCCCGCTGCATCACCCCTTGCTGAACGAGAAAAAGCTGACACTGGCGAAGGTCGCGCAATACCCGATCATTACTTACGACTTCGCCTTCACTGGGCGCAACAAGATCAACGCCGCGTTCGAAGCAGCCAGCATCAAACCGAATATCGCGCTCACCGCGATCGACGCTGATGTAATCAAGACTTATGTGGAGCTGGGATTGGGCATAGGGATACTGGCGAAAATGGCCTTCATTCCCGAGCGCGACAAACACCTGCGCATGATGGACGCGGGGCATCTGTTCAAGCCCAGCACCACACGTATCGCGATACGCAAGAACGAATACCTGCGCGGCTACACTTACGACTTCATCGAATTGTTCGCACCGCACCTGACCCGCACGATGGTGGCCAGGGCGATGCATGTTTCGCGTCTGACCGAATAAAACCCGGCATGTTCGTCCGGATGAAAACAGGAAATCGAGTAACAGGCCTGACCGGCTTGCTCTTTATTGCGTTAGCGGCCAGCGCAGCCGACATTCTTCCGCATGCCCGGACAGAAAACCCGGCAGCCCCTGCGGATTTTCCGGCAGCCTATTACCATCAGCAGGAAGCGCTGGGCAACAATATCCTGCGGGTAGATTCCTCGCATTCGCTCGTCATCATCGAGGTGCACCGTGCCGGCGCATTCTCGCGCCTGGGACATGACCATGTAGTTGCCAGCCGCAATGTGAGCGGTTTTGCCTCTCTCACCGGGGGTATTGCCGACCTGTATGTTCCGCTCGACACGCTAGTCGTGGATGAACCCGGCTTGCGCACCGAGGCGGGTTTCGACACACAACCTTCGCAGCAGGATATCGAAGGCACACGCCGCAACATGCTGACCCGAACGCTGGACGCCGAACATTTTCCCTATGCGCTGATACATGTCGCCCGGCCGGATGCCGGTCGCCCGGAACTCCAGGTGACGATCAAGCTGCATGGCATGACACACAGCTACGAAGTACCCGCGCAATTTGAAAACGTTAGGGGCGGAATTGCAGTTGCAGGCAGGATGTCTTTCAATCAGAGCGATTTTGGCATCACCCCGCTGTCAATACTGGGTGGTGCGATCCGGGTTCGGGATAAACTGGATTTGCGCTTCCGCATATTCGCGCAAGGCACTGACCCCCAAGAATTGTCACCTTAGTGTACCGCCCGCTTGGAAAAATCCCCGGGGCGGAAACCCAGTGCGGCCAGCACCGCAAAATAAACCACGACACCTTCTGCGACCAGCGCGGACAAGCGCAGGATGCGCGACCAGCCCGAGCCGGTCAGCCAGCTCTGTTCGCTGCCCATGCCGAACCACAGCGTGACCGCCAGGGCCAGCATCGCGATGGCTATCCTGGCAAAGAACTTTGCCCAGCCCGGTTCGGGCTGGTAGATGCCGCGCTTGCGCAGGTAGTGAAACAGGATCGCGGAATTCAGGCACGCCCCGAGGCCGATCGACAAGGCCAGTCCGGCGTGCTGTATCCAGCCGATGAACAGCGCGTTCATCGCCTGGGTCGCAATCAGGGTCACGATGCCGATTTTCACCGGGGTCCTGATGTCCTGCTTCGCATAAAAACCCGGCGCGAGTATCTTCACCAGGATCATGCCGATCAGGCCGACGCTGTAGCCGACCAGCGCGTAGCTGGTCATCAGCACATCGTGCGCATCAAACGCGCCGCGCTGGAAGAACGTGGCCAGCAACGGCACGGCGATCATGCCCAGCGCCAGCGCGGCGGGCAGCGTCAGCATCACTGTCAGGCGCAGGCCCCAGTCCAGCAGTTTCGAATATTCCGCGGTGTTGTTGTCGGCATGGCATTTGGATAGCGACGGCAGCAGGATAGCGCCCAGCGCCACACCCAGAATCCCCGAAGGAAACTCCATCAGCCGGTCCGCGTAATACAGCCAGGACACGCTGCCTGCGACCAGGAACGAGGCGAAGATGGTGTTGATGAGCATGCTGATCTGGCCGATCGACACGCCGAACACCGCCGGACCCATCTGCCTGATGACGCGCCGCATGCCCGGGTCGTTCCAATTGAAACGGATGCTGGGCAGCATGCCGATCTTCTTCAGGAACGGGATCTGGAACGCCAGTTGCACAAAGCCCGCGACGAACACCGCCCAGGCCAGCGCCAGGATGGGCGGATCGCAGTACGGCGCGAGCCACAGCGCGGCGCTGATGAAGCAGATGTTAAGAAGGATGGGTGCGAACGCGGGCGCCCAGAATTTGTTGTAGGTGTTGAGGATGCCCGCCGCGACCGCGACCAGCGAGATGAAGAAGATGTACGGCGAGGTGATGCGCAGCAATTGCACGGTCAGGTCGAACTTCGCCGCATCCTTTGCGAAGCCGGGCGCGCTGATATACACAATGACAGGCGCGGCGATGATGCCGATCAGCGTGACCACGAACAGGATGATCGCCAGCATGGTCGTGACGTGGTCGACCAGCAATTGGGTCTCTTCATGCCCGCGGCGGTTCCTGTATTCGCCGAAGATCGGCACGAACGCCTGAGAAAACGCGCCCTCCGCGAATAGGCGGCGCAGCAGGTTGGGCAGCTTGAACGCGACGAAGAACGCGTCGGTCGCCATGCCCGCGCCGAACACCCGGGCGATCAGCACGTCGCGAACGAACGCGAGTATGCGCGAAACAAGGGTCAGGCTGCTGATGGTGGCCAGTGATTTAAGTAGATTCATGCTTGGTCGTGAACTGTTCGCTTTTACCGCCGCGCATCATACCATCCAGCCCGAGACTGTCGCTCTGCCAAAACGGCATGCCATGAAACTCCATATAAATTCGCCACATTGACCTGCCTGCCACAAGCAAGTAAGCTGAAAATTAGCATTCGATTGTTGCAATCAAGGTTCCAGGGTACCGTACAAATGATCAGAAAATTGCATGTAGGCGGCGAGACCAAATCAGACGGATGGGAAGTATTTAATGCAAATCCCGCACCTTATGTTGATCATGTAGGCAATGCCAACGATCTCTCTCGGTTCGCTGACAACACATTCGATGAAATTTACGCATCGCACGTCGTCGAACACCTTGACTACAAGGATGAGTTATCAAACACCCTCAAAGAGTGGAATCGTGTGCTTGCACCGGGTGGAAGAATCTTTATCAGCGTTCCCGATCTTGATGTTCTTGCGAAATTATTTCTTGACTCCGAGAGACTTACAATTGATGAACGCTTTTTTGTAATGCGCATGATCTTTGGCGGTCACGTGGACAAATATGACTATCATGTTGTTGGATTAAATGGACAATTTCTTGCCGGGTTCCTTCATTCTGCAGGATACGTAAACATAAGAAGTGTGCGGGATTTCGGTATGTTCAACGACACAAGCTCCATGTTATTCAAGGGGGTAGCGATCAGCTTGAATATAATGGCGGAGAAGTCCCAGCCAGCTTAGCTGCCTTTTCAGCAAACATGACAGGGTTATGAATGGATTTATAGCCAACAAGAAGATTTCGGGATACGCAAGCATGATGACTTTCGGGGAGTGATAGTGACCGAGCATTACTGGCGGGCAACCCAAAGAATTCCTGCTTTCCAGCCGTTATCCCCCTTCCCCGCAAAAAGATTTGCAAAATCTGGCACGAATCACTAGAATGCGCGCCTCTCGTCGTACCGAATTTTCAAGGAGTAGTCATGGCAAATAGCGCACAAGCCCGCAAGCGTGCACGTCAGGCAGTAAAACAGAATGCCCACAACAGCAGCCTGCGCTCGGAATTGCGCACTGCGGTCAAGAAGGTCATCAAGGCGATCGAAGCCGGTGACAAGTCCGCCGCTCAAGCTGTATATAAAGAGTCCGTAAGTGCCGTGGATAGCATCGCCGACAAGAAGATCATCCACAAGAACAAGGCAGCCCGCCACAAGAGCCGTCTTTCTGCGGCCATCAAGGCAATGGCTTAAGCGCCGCAATTTACGGCGCTTAGCCTCTGATGTACCGCACAAGCCGACAGCGATGTCGGCTTGTTTGTTTTGCGGCACAAGATGTTTTTCTTGCGCGGTCGGGGCTGTTTGGCTCAATATACGCACTTTGATTCATTCTGAACGGCGGCTGGTCCGCCGTCATTATTTTATGTCACATGTAATGAACACTTATGCCCGCCTTCCCGTCGCTTTCGTGCGCGGCGAAGGAGCGTGGCTGTGGGATACCGAGGGCAAGCGCTACCTGGATGGCCTGGCGGGCATTGCCGTAAACACCCTGGGGCACGCGCATCCGCGCTTCACCGCGGCACTCGGCGAGCAGATCGGCAAGTTGATCCACTGTTCCAACGTCTATCAGGTGAACGGGCAGGAACTGCTCGCAGAAAAACTGTGCAGTCTTAGTAAAATGCAGGAAGTGTTTTTCTGCAATTCCGGCTGCGAAGCAAATGAAGCGGCGATCAAACTGGCGCGCATGTACGGCCACAGGCAGGGCATCGAAGCCCCCGCCATCATCGTGATGGAAAAAGCCTTCCACGGGCGCACGCTGGCAACCCTCTCCGCCACCGGCAACCGCAAGGTGCAGGCCGGTTTCGAGCCGCTGGTCGGCGGCTTCGTGCGTGTGCCTTACAACGACCTTGAGGCGATCCGCCAGGTCGCCCAGCACAACAGCAGCGTGGTCGCGGTGTTCGTCGAGCCGATACAGGGCGAAGGCGGCATCCGCACGCCGGATATCGCGTACCTGCAACAATTACGCGAAATTTGCGACAAACAGAACTGGCTGCTGATGCTGGACGAGGTGCAATGCGGCATCGGGCGCACCGGCAAGTGGTTTGCCTATCAGCATACCGGCATCGTGCCGGACGTGATGACGCTCGCCAAGGGCCTGGGCTCGGGCGTGCCGATCGGCGCGTGTCTCGCCGCCGGCAAGGCGACCGGGACTTTCCAGCCGGGCAATCATGGCTCCACATTCGGCGGCAACCCGCTGGCTTGCACGGCAGGTCTGACCACGCTGAATATTCTGGAACAGGATAAATTGCTGGCGCACGCCGAAAGCCTCGGCCGCTTCATCCATCAGGGTTTCGCCACCGCCCTGCAGGGCGTGAACGGCGTCAAGGAGATTCGCGGCCAGGGGCTGATGATAGGCGTCGAGCTCGACCGACCCTGTGGCGATCTGGTCAAATTGGCTCTCGCGAGGGGACTGCTGATCAACGTCACCGCCGACAGCGTGATACGTATGTTGCCGCCGCTGATCATGACACAGGACGAAGCGCAACAGCTGCTGGATATCCTGTGCCCGTTGATAAAAGATTTTTTGCAATCCGGAACGGAATAGAGCCATGTCAGCAAACCAGCCGGTGGCAGTAAAGCATTTCCTGCAATTCAAGGATTTCAGCCGCGAGGAGTTTGAGTACCTGTTCGCGCGCACCCGCATCATCAAGCAGAAATTCAAGTCCTATCAGCAGCATTGGCCGCTGACCGACCGCACGCTGGTGATGATCTTCGAGAAAGCCAGCACGCGCACGCGCCTGTCTTTCGAGGCCGGCATGCAGCAATTGGGCGGCTCGGCGATCTACCTGAACACGCGCGATTCGCAACTGGGTCGCGGCGAACCGGTGGAAGATGCCGGCCAGGTCATCTCGCGCATGTCCGATATCGTGATGATCCGCACCTTCGAGCAATCCATCATCGAGCGCTTTGCCGCGAACTCGCGCGTGCCGGTGATCAACGGCCTGACCAACGAATATCACCCGTGCCAGATCCTCGCGGATATCTACACTTACATCGAGCAGCGCGGCTCGATACAGGGCAAAACCGTGGCATGGATAGGCGACTCCAACAACATGTGCAACACCTGGCTGCAGGCCGCGGAGATACTTAATTTCAACGTTCATGTCTCCACCCCGCCCGGCTATGAAGTCGAACCGGAACGCGCCGGACTGTTCGGCGCGGACCACTATGAAGAATTCGCCGACCCGATGGAAGCTGCGCGCGGCGCCGATCTGGTGACTACTGATGTCTGGACCTCAATGGGCTTCGAGGCGGAAAACGAAGAACGCATCAAAGACTTTGCCGACTGGCAAGTGGATGAAGACATGATGAGCATCGCCGCAAAAGATGCGCTGTTCATGCACTGCCTGCCCGCGCATCGCGGCGAGGAGGTCTCCGCCGGCGTGATGGACGGCCCGCAAAGCGTGGTGTGGGATGAGGCTGAAAACAGACTGCATGTGCAGAAAGCACTGATGGAATATTTGCTGTTAGGTAAGTTGGGTAGTTGAATGGACGCTGCACGAAAATGCAGTCTGTTTCGGCGTAGGCTCACTTGCGCAGCAAGTTAAACCGCGTAGCGGTCGCCGTAGCCAAAATCGATTGCATGTACAAAAGGCGCTTATGGAATAGCTATTGCTGGGGAAACTGCAATGACATGCACACTTTCCATGCAAGCGATTGCGGCGGGGACTAACATTCGCTCAGCAAATGTTAAGCGCGATCCGCGCGGTAGGAACCACAACAGACTGCATGTGCAAAAGGCTGTTATGGAATATTTGCCCTTGGGCAAATTGATGGATTGAACGAAACGATTCACGGAAAGCGCTGTCTATTGCACTCGCAAACTCACTTGCGCAGAAGGCACTGAGGGAATACTTGATTACCGTGAAAATATCTGCATGAGCCAGGAAACGCCCCCAGCATCCAATGCGGGCCATGGCAAGGAAAGCCGGTTGGCCGATCATATTTTGCCATCATCAGCCACCATGATCGGGGTGTGCATGACGGTCATCAGTTTGGCTCATCTGATCCCGAAGCATAGTATCAGCAGACACGTCAACGATCTGCTGGCTCTGGATAGCCTGCTCTTTTTAAGCAGCGCCATGTTGTCCTATTTTTCCATCAGGCGTCCCATGCTGGCGGAAAAGTTCGAGCGTATGGCCGATGTCATTTTTTTGCTTGGCCTGGCGGTCATGGTTGTCGTGGGATTTGTCGTAGCTTTTGAATTAATGATTGATTAACCCGGTTGATAAAATATGTCTGACATCAAAAAAGTTGTACTCGCCTACTCCGGCGGACTGGATACCTCGGTAATCCTGAAGTGGTTGCAGGACACCTACCAATGCGAAGTGGTTACCTTCACCGCCGACCTCGGTCAGGGAGAGGAACTGGAGCCGGCCCGGCAGAAGGCGCTGAAGTCCGGCATCAAGCCGGAAAATATTTTCATCGACGACCTGCGCGAAGAGTTCGTGCGCGACTTCGTGTTCCCGATGTTCCGCGCCAACACCGTTTATGAAGGCGAATATCTGCTCGGCACGTCGATCGCACGTCCGCTGATCGCCAAACGCCTGATCGAGATCGCCGACAAGACCGGTGCGCAGGCAATCTCGCACGGTGCAACCGGCAAGGGCAACGACCAGGTGCGCTTTGAACTGGGCGCCTATGCGCTGAATCCCAACATCAAGGTCATCGCGCCGTGGCGTGAATGGGACCTGTTGTCGCGCGAAAAGCTGATGGCCTATGCCGAAAAAGCCGGCATAGAAATCGACATGAAACACAAGCAGGGCGGCTCGCCTTATTCCATGGATGCCAATCTGCTGCATATCTCGTACGAAGGCCGCCACCTGGAAGACCCGGCCGCCGAAGCCGAGGAAGGCATGTGGCGCTGGACCGTATCTCCTGAGCAAGCACCTGATGCCGCCGAGTATCTTGACCTCGAATTTGTCAACGGTGACATCGTGGCATTGAATGGAAACAAGATGTCTCCTGCTACAGTGTTGTCCAGGCTGAACGAGATTGGCGGAAAACACGGCATCGGCCGCCTCGACCTGGTGGAAAACCGCTACGTCGGCATGAAGTCGCGCGGCTGCTATGAAACGCCGGGCGGCACCATCATGCTCAAGGCGCACCGTGCCATCGAATCAATCACGCTGGACCGCGAAGTGGCGCACCTGAAGGACGACCTGATGCCGCGCTACGCCTCGATGATATACAACGGTTACTGGTGGTCGCCGGAACGCCGCACGCTGCAAACCCTGATCGACCATACCCAGCAGACCGTCAACGGCTGGGTGCGCGTCAAGCTGTACAAGGGCAACGTGATCGTGGCCGGACGCGATTCGAAAACCGATTCGCTGTTCGATCCGACCATCGCCACCTTCGAGGACGACAAGGGCGCATACGATCAAAAGGATGCGGCGGGTTTCATCAAGCTGAACGCGCTGCGCCTGCGCATCGCGGCGAATCTGCGCAACAGGAAATAATCACTGAAATTTTCCAGGGGGAAAGATCGTGATCCACGAACTGAGCGGGGACATTTTATTCAGCAGTGCAAAAGCCATCGCGCAGGGTGTCGCGCCCAACGATGATTTTCATCATGGCCTGGCACTGCAACTGCGCGAGCGCATGCCGGCGATGTACAAGGACTTCCGCCACTACTGCCAGACCAAACATCCCAAGTCCGGCGGCGTCTGGTCGTGGATGAGTTCCGACGGACGTTACATCGCCAATCTGTTCACCCAGGATCCCGCATACGATCACGGCAGCAAACCCGGGCGCGCCAAACTCAACCACGTGAATCATTCATTGCATGCCCTGCGCGATTTCGTGCAACAGGAAAAAGTCGGCAGTGTTGCATTGCCGCGCCTGGCTTGCGGAATGACCGGCCTGGACTGGAACGAGGTCAAACCGATGGTCGAAAAGCAGCTCGGCGACCTGGGCATCCCTGTTTACATCTATATCACTTACCAAAAAGGCGTAAAGGCCAACGAACCAACCGAAAGGAAATAGCATGTCGCAATTCGATAATGTCAGCGTGGTTAAAAAAGGCAATGTGTTTTTTGACGGAAAATGCGTGTCACACTCGGTGTTGTTTGCCGATGGAACGCGCAAGACCGTCGGCGTGATCCTGCCCGGCACGCTGACCTTCAATGTCAGCACACCCGAGCTGATGGAAATCACCTCCGGTACCTGCCGCGTCAAGATCGGCGATGAACCGGAATTCAAGACCTATGCCGCGGGTGGCCAGTTTTCCGTAGCAGCGAATAGCCGCTTCGTGATCGAGGCGAAGGAAGTAGTAAACTACGTTTGCAGCTTTGGTTAGCAGGCTTTCGAATTTTCAGAATGCCTTTAATTTAATGTAAATGCCAAACAGGGAATCACCATGCCAACCTTCGACATCGTTTCAGAAGTAGACAAGACCGAAGTCAAAAATGCCCTCGAACAAACCAACAAGGAAGTCAGCACCCGCTTCGACTTCAAGGGTTCGGACGCACGGGTGGAACAAGCCGAGCTCAAACTGACAGTCTGGGCAGACAATGAATTCCAGCTGGATCAGGTGCAGGATATTTTAAACGGCAAGCTGACCAAGCGCGGCGTGGACATCAAGTGTCTGGAGATCAGCGACAAGATCGAAAAGGTCAGCGGCAACAAGGTCAAGCGCGGTTGCGAAGTGAAAGTAGGCGTGGAAATCGAACTGGCGAAAAAGATCGTCAAGCACCTCAAGGACAGCAAACTCAAGGTGCAGGCCAGTATCCAGGGCGACACCGTGCGCGTCACCGGCAAGAACCGCGATGACCTGCAGGATGCGATCGCGTTCGTCAAGAAAACCATCACCGACTTCCCGTTGCAATTTCAGAACTTCCGCGACTAAGAAGCACGGTTGCATGGTGCGCACCGGCGGTTCTTGCCCAGCCATACGTCGCGCCCGTGATTTGCTGCTGTGTACTGCCCTGGCACTGCTGCTTATCGGCACTGCCCGGGCAGACGGCACCCAGCCTTACTCTTATCCGGCAGTACTTGTGGACGACGCCAAACACGTCCTCACCGCGCCGGCTCGCTGGCAGGAACCGAAATGGCAATATCTGGGCCTCGCCGCGGTTGGCGTGATCGGTGTCGCCGCGATAGCCGATGGCCCTGTCCGTGACGAGATGGCCCGCCACGCACCCAACGACAACCGCTTTATGCGCAATGTGGAACGTTTCGGCGCACAGTATTCCCTGGGTGTGCTCGGCGGTTTTTACCTTGCCGGTGCGATCGGAAACGACGACACCGCAACAGCCGTCGCGCAGGATGGCCTGGCCGCCAGCATCATCGCCAGCGGCATCATCACACCCGCAATCAAATTCGTCACCGGCCGCGCCCGGCCGCGCGAGAATCTCGGTGTCACCCATTTCCATCCTTTCAGCCTGAGTTATTCATCCAACTCCTCGTTCCCTTCCGGCCATACCACCGAGGCCTTCGCGCTGGCCTCGGTCATCTCCAGCCACTATGGAAACATGGGTCGCTTGCGCATCCTATTCGGTCGCCGGATTGGTCGGCGTTGCGCGCAGCTACCACGGCGCGCATTTCGCATCGGATATCCTGGCGGGTGCACTGATTGGCACGCTGGTCGGTAAAAGCGTGGTAGCGCACAACAAATCGTTGCGCTCCGGCAAACTGGTGCTGCTGCCGGAAATCACAGCCGGATCGATAGGTGTGCGTCTCACCAGCAACTTCTAGGTCACATCGTACAAAAGGGATACAATTTCCTTCCCGATTTCGCCGTATCCGATTGTGCCACCCATGAAAAACAGCATTGATGCACATGTCGAGTTTTCGTTCAAAGGCGAGGACTACTCGCTCACCTCGCATGTCGACCTGGACCTTCTGATGGTGACCGAATCTTCGCTTCCATCGTTCCATGCGATATTGGCACGCGACCACGACATCGACACCTATTCCTATCTCTACGAGGTCATGCTGGAAAGCGGGATTCGATTTGCCAATGCACGGGGAATCGCGGCCAATTTTTTAAGCGGGGAGGATTTCGACCAGGAGGGGTTTGTAAACTCTTGGCAGGAAAACAGGATACTCGATCTGCTCCAGCCCATTGCAACGCGCGAATTGGGCATCGCCGATCTGAATCAGCATCAGCCGCTCAAAAACGCTCTCGTCCAAGCTTACGACCTTGGCAGGCGCGCTTGTTAAATCCGGCAGAAGTTTTATCATGCAACCGGAATCGCATATCGTTAAGGGCAATTCAAAATGATAAAAAATCCGCGTACACGACGCGCCAGTGCGGCAATCATGATACTGCTGGGTGCAGTTCTGATGTTTCTGGCTTCGGAACCATGGCCGGGCGCGCTGTTGTTTGTGTCGGGTATCGTTCTGGAGTTGGCCGGTATCGCACTGGAGCGCAAAGCCAAATAAATCCGGCCAGCGGTACGATCAAAAACATATTCCGGCCGAGGGAATGCTCATGAAAAACGTTCTGGTATTGTTCGCCGAAGGCAGCGAAGAACTTGAGGCCGTTTCCATAGTCGACATACTCCGTCGCGCCGAAATCGCGGTCACATTGGCGGGTCTGGAAGCCGGCCCATTGCGCGGTAGCCGTGGCACGGTGTTGATGCCCGACACAACACTCGATGAAGCGATCACACACAGTTACGACATGGTGGTGCTGCCCGGTGGACAACCGGGCACCAACAACCTCAAAGCCGATCCGCGGGTATTGAAGCTGATGCAGCAAATGGCGCATCAGGGCAAATATGTGACCGCAATCTGCGCAGCACCCTCGGTACTGGCAGCTGCCGGATTGCTTGACGGGAAGCAAGCCACCTGTTTTCCCGGTGCGCTCGATGTATTTCCGCAGGTCATGCAACGACCCTCGGCGGTGGTCGAAGACGGCAAACTGATCACTTCGCGCGGCCCCGGTACGGCCATGGATTTTGCGCTCACGCTGGTGGAACGGCTGGCCGGAAAAGAAAAACGGCTGGCTGTCGAAGCCGGATTGCAGCGTTAAGCCGCATCCCGAAAGAAAAACCTCCAAACCGTTCAGCGCAAACTCATCACCTGCCAGCCGTGCTGTTCGGCGTGCTTGCGTAGCGTGTCGTCCGGGTTCACCGCGACGGGATTTTTCACTTTGGCGAGCAGCGGCAGATCATTCAGCGAATCGCTGTAAAAAGTCGTGTCGGCAAAGCTGCCCCAGTTCCAGCCGCGCTGCGCCAGCCAGTTTTCCAGGCGGGTGATTTTTCCCTCGCGGAAGCACGGCACACCGGCAACCCGTCCGGTGAATTCGCCGTCCCTGTGTTCCGGTTCGGTGGCGATCAAATGCTCGATACCGAATTCGCGCGCGATCGGCGCAGTAACGAAACTGTTGGTCGCTGTAATAATGACGCACACATCGCCTGCCGCGCGATGACGATTGACCAAGTCCCGCGCAGCCTGCGTGATCATGCCCGACACCTGCTCGCGCATGAATTGACCATGCCATTCATCCAGCGTCTTGCGCGCATGGCGTCCCAGCGGCTTCAATTGAAAATCCAGAAACTCGTGGATATCCAATGTCCCGGCCTTGTAATGTTCATAGAAGGCGAGATTTTTCGCTTCGAACAACTCGCGATCGAGCACACCGATGCCGATCAGGAACTGCGACCATTCGAAATCGCTGTCGCCGTTGAGCAGGGTGTTATCCAAATCGAATAAAGCAAGGTTCATCGTAAATCGTCCATTTCACATCATTAATCCGCACGGGAGGCCGACAGCTTTCGTAGGAGCCCTGCATTGCATCAATTTCATTTTAACTCGTGCCGCAAAACTTCCTTGAGCAGCGGCACGGAAGGGGCGCGATGCAAACGCAGCGAATGGGCATCCAATGCCTCCAGCACTGTTATCAGGCTGGGCAGGTCGCGCCGCCCGTGACGCAATAGATACTGCGTTACTTCCGGCGCCAGCACAAAGCCGAGCGAGTGGGCGTGCTGCACCAGCGCCAGGGATTTTTCTTCGTCGCTCAGGACATGCACCTGATACACCAGGCCCCAACCCAGGCGGGTACGCAGATCGTCGCGCAGCTTGAGATGCAGCGGGGACTCCATGCCGCTGACCAGCAGCATGGCACCGTTGTCGCGCATACGGTTATAGAGATCGAACAGGGCGATTTGCGCCTCATCATCAAGTTGCCCGACATCGTCCACCGCCACCATCGTTCCGCCCACTTCCGGAACCAGGGGCGGAACGTTGCCCTGTGCATAGACCGCATTTTGCTGCATGTCCTGAGCCGCGCTGACACAGGCCTGCAGCAGATGAGTCTTGCCGCTGCCGGGCCCGCCCCACACATAGAAGAACCGCTCGCTGCTGTCGCCCGACAAGGCATGGCGCAGTGCCGAAAGCAATTCCAGATTGCGGCCCACCACGAAATTATCCAGCGTCGGCCGCCTGTCGGGAGCGATATCGAGCAGCAGCTGGCTCATGGCTTGATGTACATGGTGCTGGAAAAATACCACGCCTTGCCGTAGCGCAGACAGACCAGCGAGATGGCGGCAAGCGGCAACGCCAGCAGCAGGCCGAAGAAGCCGAACAATTGGCCGAAAGCCAGCAGTGAAAAAATCACCACCAGCGGATGCAGGCCGATGCGTTCACCGACCAGCCAGGGCGTGACGACCATGCCCTCCAGCAACTGTCCCGCGCCGAATACCGCCCAGACCAGCACCACGTTGCCGAATGCGGTGAACTGCATCACCGCCGCCAGCGTGGCCAGAACCAAGCCGGTGACCATGCCCAGATACGGCACAAATACCAGCATGCCGGCGACGATGCCGATGGGCAATGCGAATTCCAGCCCGACCAGCCAAAGCACCAGAACATAATATCCGCTCATCAGCAGCATCACGGAAATCTGCCCGCGCAAAAATTCCGCCAGAATGCGATCCACCTCGCTGACGATTTCTGCTGCTTTGGTGCGCAAATGACGCGGGATCAGATCATCAAGACGTGCCAGCCAGATGTTCCAGTCGCGCAACAAATAGAACATCGCCACCGGGGTCAGCAACAGGTCGACCACCACGCCGATGATCGCGCCGCCACTGCTGCTCAGCCACGGCAACAGTTTTCCCACTATGCCGCTGGCGCTTTGACCATGGCTCAGCAACGCGTTCCTCAGCGCAGCGCTATCCCATTCCAGATCCGTGCCAAACCACCGTTGCAACAGTGGCAACAGATGTATGCGCGCAGCTTCGATCCAGTCCGGCAGGCGAGTTACAAACCGGCTGATTTCTTTTTCCAGCAACGGCAACATGATCAGCAGCAGCAAGGCGAACAACAGCAACAATCCGCTCATCACCATCAGCACGGCCAGCGAGCGCGGAATTTTCCAGGCGCACAGCCGCTGCACCAGAGGATTGCAGATATAGGCCAGGATACCGGCCGCGACGAACGGCGTAAGTATCGGGCTGAGCAAAAACATCAGCACAACGGCCACTGCTGCAAACGACAGCCATTGCAAGGCAGCAAAGCGGGATAGGGTCATTTCGGGTAAAATTCGGGCATTTCGTGCAGCACTTTATCCTGAAGAAAGCGAGAACTCAACTTGAATAACCCGACCAACGATCCTTCATCTGTTAATAGCGGGAGCCTTACCTACCGGGATGCCGGTGTGGATATGGACGCGGGCGACCGTCTGGTCGAAAATATCAAACCTTTTGCCAAGCGCACCATGCGGCCGGAAGTGCTCAACGGAATCGGCGGTTTCGGCGCGCTGGTGGAGATTTCAAAAAAATATCGCGAACCGGTGCTGGTATCGGGCACAGATGGCGTGGGCACCAAACTAAAGCTCGCCTTCGAGTTGAACCGTCACGACACGGTGGGCATCGATCTGGTCGGCATGAGCGTCAACGACATTCTGGTGCAGGGAGCAGAACCGCTGTTCTTCCTCGATTATTTCGCCTGCGGCAAACTGGATGTGGAGGCCGCCACCGAGGTCATCAAGGGCATCGCCTTCGGCTGCGAACAGGCCGGCTGCGCGCTGATCGGCGGCGAAACCGCCGAGATGCCAGGCATGTATCCGGCGGGAGAATACGACCTGGCGGGTTTCGCCGTCGGCGTGGTGGAGAAGGCCGACATCATCAGCGGCGCGGACATCAAGGCGGGCGATGCGGTGATCGGCCTCGGCTCGAACGGCGCGCATTCCAACGGCTATTCGCTGGTGCGCAAGATCATCAGCACCCGCAAGGTCGATCTCGAACAAAAGCTGGATGGCAAAGCGCTGGCCGATCTGATCATGGCGCCCACGCGCATCTACGTGAAGCCGCTGCTGGCACTGATGAAATCCGTCACCGTAAAAGGCATGGCGCACATCACCGGCGGCGGCCTGCTGGAAAACGTGCCGCGCGTGTTGCCGGAAAACGTCGTCGCACAACTGGACGGCAAGGCATGGCACACTCCCGCGCTGTTCGACTGGCTGCGCGAGATGGGCAACGTCGCCCCGCAGGAAATGTATCGCACCTTCAACTGCGGTATCGGCATGGTGGTGGTCGTGGCCAAGAAAGATGCGGATGCAGCACTGAAGCAACTCAACGCCGCCGGTGAAACCGCAACCGTTATCGGCTCGATACGCACGCGCCAGGGCGATGAGGCACAGACGCAAGTCGCCTGATTTAAATAATTCACCATGAAAAAACTCGTCATCCTGATCTCCGGCCGGGGCAGCAATTTGCAAGCCCTGCTGGAAGCGAAGTTGTCCTGCCGCATCGCGGCGGTGATCAGCAATCGTGCCGATGCGGAAGGGCTGGACATCGCCAAAGCGCATGGCACTCCTGTCGTCGTCGTCGAGCATCGCAATTATGCGGACCGCGACAGTTTTGATACCGCGCTTGCACAAACGATAGATGCTTTCAATCCCGATATTGTTGCGCTTGCCGGATTCATGCGCATTCTCAGCACAGGTTTTGTGGCCCGATATCATGGCAGGCTGATCAATATCCATCCCTCGCTATTGCCGGCCTACGGCGGGCTCAATACCCACGCGCGAGCGCTGCACGACGGGGTAAGGATCCATGGTTGCACGGTGCATTTTGTTACCCCGGATCTCGATCACGGCCCGATCATCATCCAGGCTGCCGTGCCGGTGTTGCATGACGACACCGAGCAAACATTGGCGGCGCGAGTGCTGAACGAAGAACATCGCATCTATCCGCAAGCCGTCAGCTGGCTATGCCAGGGCCAGATCAAATTGAACGAGCAAGGACGGGTCGTATTGCTGTATCGCAAACAGTCCGGTTTTGCCCTGGTCAGCCCCAGTCTGGAATAACAATGAAATATCAGTTTCGATCGATTGGGTGGTTGATGTTGCTTGTCACGGCTTCTTCATTCGCTGCAACCCCTGGCAGCGTCCAGGCCAGTTACGAGATATACAAAGGCGGCATCCCAATCGGCCGGGTCGATGAAACTTTTGCTATCGGCAAGGATAATCGCTACACGATAGTCAGCACCACGCGTGCCACAGGATTGCTGGCGATATTCAGACCGGGAAAGATTGTCATCAGCAGCAGCGGATTGGTAGGCGCTCACGGGCTGAAGCCATTGAATTTCAGTGATCTTCGCGAAGGTGATGAGGGCAGGAATCGCAGTGCCGAGTTCAATTGGAACACCATGCAGCTGACCATGATTGAACGCAACCAGCGCAGGGCGGTCCCCCTCCCGGACGACACACAAGACCGGATCAGCGCGATGTACCAATTCATGTTCCTGTCGCTGGCGAAAACCGACACGCTGGATTTCCATATGACCAACGGCGGCAAGCTGGACATATACAATTACCGCATCACCCATGACCAGAGCGTGACGGTTCCGCTCGGCACATACAAGGCGCTGTATGTAGCCAGCGTACCGGAAGCGGGTGTCAACAGGACTGAAATCTGGCTGGCCACAGAGCACTTCAATTTTCCCTACAAGATGGTCATCACCGATCCGGACGGAGGCCAGCTCTCGCAGGAACTGACGAAATTCACATTCGTTCCGTGATCGCGGTCTTTCGCACCCCTGGCACCCGCATCGCGCTGGCCATCGCACTCTCGGTGCTGATACATGCCGCTATTCTATGGCTGCCCTATATAAATTTCCCGCAAGTCAGGGTGCAATTGCCGCCGCTCTCCGTCAGGCTGGAGCCCCTGCCCAAACCCGTCGAAACAATCGCCGAGAAGCCGGAACATGCGAAACCGGTGCCGGAAAATGCCATGACCAAATCTGACGATAGCGCATCAGCCAAGCCTGCAAGCAACACCATGGCTGCAATGAACAGAACGGAACAAACCACGGCGATCCAGCCGTTTCCAAAACACCTGCAGCTCACCTTTACCCTTTACAAGGGGGAGGATGGCTACAGGACAGGCGAAATTCGCCAGCAGCTTGATATCAGCGGCGGCAGGTATACCCTCAAATCAGTGCGACAAACCTCCGGTCTGGCCAGCCTGCGAAACAGCGACCGGATAATCCAGGACAGCCGTGGCAAGATAGTCGAAACCGGCCTGCAACCCGAGATATTCGAGCAACAAATGATCACCCGGGGAGGTACACAAAAGTTGCGGGTCACGTTCGACCGCCCGGCAGGGAAACTGCATTACTCGAACGGCAGCGAAACCGAGCTGCCCGCAGACGCCCAGGATAGCCTGAGTTTTTTCTATCAACTCTCGCAACTGTCCATGCACGCGGAATTGTTGCCTATGTCAATCAGCGATGGGGCACAACTCCGGCAATATCGAATCGAGATCGGGGCAAAAGAAGTCATTACCACCCCGTTTGGCAAGTTGCTTGCGCTGCATTTGCGCAAAATTCACATTCCTGGAGAAGCCTACTTTGAAATCTGGCTGGGGCTGGAATACCGCCTGCTGCCGGTGAAATTCAGCCAAGTCGACAGTTCGGGCAACGTAACCGAAGAGATGGTTATTTCCGGCATCCGTGCCAAGGATGAATAAACGTTCACATGCGCAACCCTGTTAAACTGCGCACCTGATTTGCGAAGCTCACTTTCCCATGCTGATAACCGAATACCGTTTAGAAATCGTCATCCAGGCACTTCGCGCCATCCTGCCCCTGGCGCATCCCGCCGACACCACACTGCGTTATTTTTTCAAGGATGAGCGCATCGGCTCCAACGAACGCGAATTGGTGGCCGCAACCGTGTTCGGCGTGCTGCGCCACCGCATGTTGCTGGAGCATGCCTGCTCAGAAAATGCCACACCCCGCCGCATGGCCCTCGCCCACATGATCAGATTCGGCGGCTACAACCTGCGCGAGCTCGAACCGGTGTTGAAGCCCGGCGAGAAGGACTGGTTAGCCACCGTAAAGGGAGTGAAGATCGAGGATCTGCCGTTACCGGTGCAAGCTGAATTGCCCGAATGGCTGGTGGAAAAGATGCGCGCCAGCTATTCCGATGAGGACATCCTCGCAATCGGAAAGTCCATGCAACAGGGAGCGCCGCTGGATATCCGCGTCAATACCCTGCTCGCCAGGCGCGAGGACGTGTTGCAGCAACTGCACGACAAGCATATCGCAGCCACCGCCACGCCCTACTCGCCGATCGGTATCCGCCTCGGGGAAAAGATCCCGCTGAACAAGGACGCGCTGTTCACCGAGGGCAAGATAGAAGTGCAGGACGAAGGCAGCCAGCTGCTCGGCTTCCTGCTCGCGCCCAAACGCAACGACATGGTGGTGGATTTCTGTGCCGGTGCAGGAGGCAAGACACTGATGCTGTCCGCGATGATGAACTCGCAAGGCCGCCTGTATGCCATGGATGTTTCGGAAAAACGCCTCGCCAACCTCAAGCCGCGCCTGAAACGCTCCGGTGCGAGCAACATCCAGCCTATGCTGATCGCGCACGAGAACGACCTCAAGGTAAAGCGTCTGGCAGGCAAGATCGACCGCGTGCTGGTGGACGCGCCGTGCAGCGGCCTGGGCACGTTGCGGCGCAGCCCGGATCTGAAATTCCGCCAATCGCCCGGCAGCATCGAGGAGTTCACCCGCCAGCAAACCGCCATCCTTGCCTCCGCCAGCCGCTTGCTGAAAAAGGGCGGCCGTCTGGTATACGCGACATGCAGCTTCCTGCCCGAAGAAAACCAGCACATCGTGCAATCTTTCCTCGCCGACCACCCGGATTTTGTGCTGCGCCCGGTCAGCGAAGTGTTGCAGCAACAGAAGATCGCGCTGGAAGCTGTTGATTATCTGGAATTGCGCCCCCATATACACAACACGGACGGTTTTTTTGCGGCTGTAATAGAGCGAATTTAATCACCCACAGCCAAGTTGGCTTCTGTAAAATGGCCGTACATTTACATATTTCTAAAAGTGCAATTGGCAATTGCAAACGGGAGATTGCATGTTTTCTGGATTAATCGATTTACCATGGTGGGGTTATGTACTCACCACACTGGCGCTCACACATATCACCATCGCATCGGTGACCATCTATTTACACCGCCACCAGGCACATCTCGCACTGGATTTGCATCCGTCGGCCAGCCATTTTTTCCGTTTCTGGCTGTGGCTGACCACCGGCACTGTGACCAAGGAATGGACTTCCATCCATCGCAAACACCACGCCAAATGCGAAACAGCCGAAGACCCGCATAGCCCGCAGATACTGGGCATCAGAAAGGTGCTGCTGGAAGGTGCTGAACTGTACCGCAAGGAAGCCAGGAATCAGGAAACGCTGGACAAGTATGGTCGCGGCACGCCGGATGACTGGCTGGAGCGCAATCTTTACTCAAAGCACAGCATGCTGGGCATCATGCTGATGCTGGCCATCGATGTGTTGCTGTTCGGGCCTATCGGTATCACCGTCTGGGCGGTGCAAATGATCTGGATACCGGTCACTGCGGCGGGCATCATCAATGGTGCCGGACACTATTGGGGTTATCGCAACTTCCAGCCTGCCGATGCGTCCACCAACATCGTGCCGTGGGGCATCCTGATCGGCGGCGAAGAACTGCACAACAATCACCACGCTTATATCGGCTCTGCCAAGCTATCCAACAAATGGTACGAATTCGACATAGGCTGGCTGTACATCCGCAGCCTGGCCGCGCTGGGGCTGGCGAAGATCAAAAGGGTCGCGCCTAAAGTTCATCTCGACACCGCGAAAACAGCATGCGATCTGGCCACGCTCCACGCGGTGATGGCCAACCGTTACGAAGTCATGGCGAAATACGCCAAGTCCCTGAAGAAAACTTATCGCGAGGAAATCGCCCAGCTCAAATCGCGTATGCCCGACTTGGGGAAAGTCGATCTGAAACGCGTCAAGCACTGGCTGCATGTCGATGTAAACGTTCTAAGCGAGCAGGAAAGATTAAAGCTAGGCCTGGTCTTTAAGACCAGTCAGAAGTTGAACACGGCCTACACGCTGCGCCAGGATCTCATCGCGATCTGGCAACGTTCCACTGCGACCAAGGAACAGATGGTAAGAGATCTGGAGGAATGGTGCCATCGCGCCGAAACCAGCGGCATCGAAGCGCTGCAACAATTTTCCAGGCGACTGCGCTACTACGCTTAAACTTGCACAGATGTGAATAAACAGGAAAGCCTGTTGTGCGAACAACAGGCTTTTATATTGCACTCCAGGCCGGTAATCAACTGTAATTTGCCACGCATCAAAATCGACCGGACCCGGCCCCGTCAATTACTCTGAAAATATGCAATGATCGCTTCACGCTCTGCGGGATTCGGCATGGGCCTGTGTGCTGATTCCATATAACCCTCCATACGCGACACGACATATGGCCATGCAAGGGGTGGATGTTGGTCCCCAAATGGCAACGCGTGGCATTGCGAGCAGTAACTCTTCGCCACTTGATAACCCGGTTTGGCATTTTCAAGTGCATCGCGCTGAGCCGCAGTTTGCTTGCTGCAGCCACCGAGCAGCAATGCAACAAATATCATTAAGCCCGACAACTTCATTTTCAATTTTCTCCCGACAGTATGTAAAGCAATAAATTATAACAGTTGGCACCGGCCGGAATGTCCGCACCAAGCGGAGGGAAATCAGCTCTGGCCCAGCCCCAGGCCGCTGCCGATTATCTTGCCGCCCCAAACTGATACGGGTGTCGTACGACTGGTCGAATGATGGCTGTACATTAACATTCGATGATGCCTGCAATTAATGCAGGTTCAAAATTCAGGGTACAAGGAGGGTGAGGTGCAACGTACTAAAAATGTAATGGTCGTGAAAACCTTTGTGTGCACGCTAAATGATTTTTCATTCCGGCCCACTAACCAATACAATACTGCCTGGCTATTAATCTTCCGGGGATACAAGCATCGTGAAAAATAAAATGGTGGTTATCGTATCGGTTTTCATATTCATATTGATTGTTGTGCTTGCAGGCATATCGAGCGACTGGGGCATGTCCCTGTTGATGCGGTTTTTTGGTTAGATGTTTGATTGCTTCAAGCAAAACAGGAGACGTAAAATTTTCACGGATTCTTTGAGAGAACAAATCCAATTTGTCTTTTCTCGGGCAAACTGAATAAAAACGACCGCAATGCGGTCGTCTTTATTTCGTATATTAAACTGCCAGTGTCAAAATACTTGCGCAAGTATCCCTGCCCGGGATCCAGCGAAATTATTCCTCATTCGGGTCTACATACTCTTTCGGCAGATGGTGAGCGATGCCCTTGTGGCAATCGATACAGGTCTGGCCATCGGCTTCCGCTTTCATGTGCCTGGCATAGTTTGACGGTTTCTCATATTCTGCGCTCATGGCCTTGAAACTATGGCAGTTACGGCATTCGCGCGAACCATTCGCCTTCATGCGTGCCCATTCTTTTGTCGCCAGTTCCATGCGGTGAGCTTCGAATTTTTCCCTAGTATCGATTTTCCCCGTGAGCTTACCCCAAACTTCCTGGCTAGCCTGGATCTTGCGAATTATCTTGGGTACCCATTCATGGGGCACGTGGCAGTCGGAACAGATCGCGCGCACACCGGTACGGTTCGCATAATGTATGGTCTTATTGTATTCCTGGTATACGTTATCGCGCATTTCATGGCAGCCGATACAGAACTCCAGCCTGTTGGTCGCTTCCATTCCGGTATTGAACCCGCCCCAGAAGACGATGCCGGCGATGAATGATACGGAGGCAATACCGATCAGGGAATATTTTGCGCTCGGTGTCTTCAGAAAAGTCCAGCTACGTTTTATAAAACCGGGTTTGCCATTCATGATGCTCTCCATTTCAAAATTAAAATACTTCCACCATTTCCTTTGATTCAAGGCAACAGTTGGATAAATTCAAACTCATTACCTATCTTGCCTGTCATGTCGGCAGAAACTGCGAGCCATCAACTTAATCAAGCACGCGAACAATTCGCCGGGTTACTGCTTCTTGTTCTTGTTCGCGGTTTCCGCCATGATCTTATCGATATCCTTCTGGGTCAGCTTGCAGACGATCTTTCCATTAATGGCCTGGTAGGTTTCCATCGGGATGATATTCTTGGTAACAAGCCAGGCCTTGCTGCCGAAAGGCCGGCCGGCAATTATCTTGTCAGCTTCCGCATCGCTGATACCGGGAAGTTTCTTCAATTCTCGTTTTGTTGCAGTATTGATGTCGACCAGTTTGTTCTTGGCGTGGTGCTTGTGCCCGGCAACAATTTTACTGTTGGAATTTTTCGGGCTTGCATCGGCCTTGGTTGCGGCTTGTTGCGGAGTATCCGTTTTATTTTCAACTGCTGAAGACAGGCCGGTTCCGAGCAGCAGCACGGCTGCAGCCAGGGCAACGGAGATAGAGTGGTGTTTCATAAAATTCCTTTTGGCAATCTTGCTGTGGTCTTTCTTCACAGGCTTGTCTTGTTATAGATAACCCGAATACGTTGTCGCATCCGGGTTAGCTTGTTAAGTCCAGCGAGCGGGACACGATGATCTGTGCCCCGGTCTCGGTCGTTACTCAGGGTAGTAACTTGCTATGCACTGTTTTTGCATCCAGTCCGGACGCTGCACCCGCACCATGACAAACCGTACACATCTCAACACCACCAGCAATTCCGGTATTCTGGATATGCGCGGTAGCAACGGTATCGTCGTGGCAGGTTCCGCAAGCTTCAGCGGTTGGTGTTGTGTACCACGCGGCTGCATTTTCCAGCTTCGTGGTAGTACCTGGCTTGGTCGCGTTCTCGTTATGGCAGACCGTGCACTTCATGACGTTGCCCGGATAACCAATCATGTTGCCGGTACCGAACGTTTCACCGTGTACCGTCTGAGCCGTACCCTTGTAGTGCAGCTTGTGAACGATGAATTTCAAATCAACGGTCGTAGCAGCATCCTTGGCAGACGGATCGGAAGTGTTCTGATTGTGACAAGTCACGCACAGCTCGGTGGCATAGCCCTTGTGGATCTTGCGACCCGCATGGCATGTTGCGCAATTCGCCATGGTCACGATATTGCGTGTTTCAGCCTTGGCACCGCTCGGGACAAAGTCATACGTGGCGTTGGTCACGTTGTCCGTACCATCTGAAGTCTTGTTGAAGATCATACCGATCCGGTGGGTCAGGTTTGCGTCGTAACCAGCGTTAGGATCCGGACAAGTCGGTACATTCGTATAATCCAGCGCAAGTGCAGTCGCATTGGTGTTCAGGTTGATCGCACTGGTGATGGTACGGATGTCACCGCTGCCGTCGGCGTTGTGAGTTCCTGCATTCACCAACGCAAACTTGTACGACCAGTGACCACTGCCCAAGTCAGTCAATATACCTGGAGCCATGGTTGGCTTGCCTGTTGCTTGCTGACCATATTCAATTTCGCTATAGCCCTGCAAGATGTTGTGGTATGCAGACGCAGGGATCGATGACACTAACCCAGGCGTAGTTTCCAGCGCAACCATGTCCGGATTTGGCGTAGCGTTGTTGACGTTGCACTTGCCGGTATAACTCTTCCAGTAAGTCGAGGCACCGTTGGAAGACGGCATCAACTTGGCGAGCGTGAAGTTCAAGCTCTTGAACGGCAAGGTTGCAGGAGAGGTACCTGTTGTCACGGGAACCACATAAGGAGTAGCCGCACCACCTACCACTGCGGAATCGTCAACCGGACCGCCAGCACTGTCTGCCAAGGTGAAGTTAACCGTGACGCTGCCGTCCGTTCCACTGACGCTCGCAGCGGTGATGGTAGCGCTCATGCTGCGCTGGTTGATATCAGCACTTGCCGGTATCCCGGTGGCGGGATTGGTAGGTGCAGGGCCGTGATAGATAGAGATATTCCCCGCAGAATGGCACGTGGTGCATAGACTGTCGTTTGCTTGTATTCCGCCCAGATGGCCCGTATGTGTCGTACCGACCGCAACTTTGGCTTTGACATCAGCATCCCGGTCTTGCAGGGTGACGCTTCCTACTGCCCCCGCAGCAAGGGTAAAGTCAATGCCATCATGACAGGAACCGCAAGCCAGTCTGCTGGGTACATTCATCCAGTTATCGCCATCCTTGGTCTTGTTGACCGCGTTGGTAGACCCATCGTGGCACTTGGTGCAATAGCGCACATCCTGTGGATACTCAACCTGGTTGAAGCACTGACCAGCATTCGAACTGGTGGAGTCGCAACCGGTAGTGCCATTGGATTTCTTGGCATGGGCATTCAGGTTGTAGCCGGTCTTGACCAGCTTGTTACCCATGTGCGTCTGGTGAATCATGCGCGGATAGGTGAACGCTGCCTCGCCATAGACCCTCTTGTAGCCGATCGAGCTTGTGTCATCGTAGTTAGGTATGCCAGTCGCGCTAACGATCTTGGGTGTTTCGGCAAAACCGTATTTGGTCTGGTCGGTATGGCAGGTAACGCACAGTCTCGGATCATTGCGACCGATAAACGCCCCAGCTGGAGCCCCGGAGCTAGGATTGGTGGAGGTAGTGTAGTTGGGGCTGAAATGGCCGATACCTCTGCCTTGGTGACACTCGGTGCAGGAAGCTTTCTCGACGATGTCGCGTGTCGTGGTTATCGTGCCGCCATCGGGACGAAAGTCATAACCGATGTTGAAGGTACTCACCAACGGAACAGGAGTCGTTACCTGCACGCCATTCGGGGTGTTGGTACCGGTACCGGGTTGGCTGCCCTGGATGATAATCCCCAAACGGGTGGTCAGGGTTGGGTCATAACTCACGTCGCCCAGATCGGCTTTAAGTTTGCTACCCGAGTCGGTCAGGCCGGCAACAATGGTCGCAGCCTGCTTGATGTCACGATAGAAAGTGTACTGGTAACTACCATCGCCATTGTCAACCAGCGTACCTTCCTGTTCGAAGGTAGGGAACGTACCTGACCAACTTACGACACCGCCTGATACCGCCGGTTTGGTCACCAGGTAGCTACGCCACACGCTGGGGCCGCCGACGACGGGTACCAGCTTGGCCAGCGTAAAGACGATGTTATAGTTTTTAGGAAGTGCGCTATTGGTGCTTTGGACTTGACCGCCCAGTCCGACCAGCGGATTGCCATATTGGTCAGTCACCTTGAATTTCACCATAGGCGGGCTGTTGATGGTGACGGATATGCTGGCAGGATCGATGCTGGGCTTGAGTGCCAGCCAATCAGCGGCCGAAAGGTTCGCGGCTACCACGCTGCCGCCAGTGCCATTCGTGCCGGGCGCACCGGGTGCGCCTGGAGCGCCATCACTAGCGCCGCCGCAACCTGCCAGTGCAGTGATCATCACGGCCAACAGGCCAAGTCGAATCAATGTAGTAAATTTCATTTTCTTTCCCTCGCTTTCAAGATTGCAATACATACCCTATTACTTCAATATTTCCTTAAATTTGCTTACGCCGACTTTTATCCGGATCCGACTCCGGTTCTAACACCGGGCGATCACCTGAATTTGTAAACATAACTCGCCCCCAGGAAAGTCACGTTCTGGTTTGGCTGCATCGCTACAGTCGAATTGTCGGAATAGGCAAAGGGCGTTCCGTTGTAACCCCATGTCCACTCGTCAAACCGCACGCTCTGGTGCATCAGGTCGACACGAATGTCGGCGTTTTCCTTCAACGCATACTTGCCGTAAAGTTTCAGGCTGGTCATGCGATACGTGACATTGGGCAAGCCTCCCCCGACGATCGCCGCACCTGTAGCCATGCTTTGCTGATAGCGATTATCGTCATTCAGATACGACAGATCCCCGCCTATCTCTATCTTGCTGGTCAGCTTGCCGACCGCACCGATACCAACGCTGGTGTTGACGTCCTCCAGCTCGGCCAGGTATCCAACGTTGTAGTCCACGTGATTGGTCTGATCGCTCCGGTTAACATAGCCGGTCAGCTTCCATTTCTCGGAAACACTCAGGGCTGCGTCCACGCCAAATGAGTTCATCCCGGTATCACGCAAACCCTTGTCAGTCGGTCCCGTATAAGTATCTTTTCCATCTTCAAGCATGAACTGCAGCGACAATTTGGATATTGGCGTCCAGTCCGCAGACATCCTCACCTTGTTGCGCGTGCGATCCAGCATCGTCATCGGATAGGTGCCGACAGGGTTAAAGGTGGGCCCAAGGTTCAACCAGCTTCCCCCATCGCGTTTGCTGTGCACGAAGCCGATAGCGGCATTGATCGTTTCAGACAGGGAGCGGCGCAATTCGGCCCGATAACCGAGTTCCCGGGTGTCTTCGCGCAATCCTGAAAGAGGAAGGAGCGTGGCATTCAATACTGCGGCAGTACTGACCGGTAGGTCGCGATGTACCGACGCGTAATCGACACCCAGCGTCGCCCTGAGGTTATCGGGCAATTGATAGCTCCCTTCCAGTTTGCCGGTGAGTCTCTTCGACGAATTCAAATCGTTCGTATAGGCGCCGCTATATAAAGAAAGAGGGGTTTTATCCGCCTTGTTTTCGTAATGCAGATTACCCAGCACGGAAAGTTTGGTCATCGGACGAGCCGTCATACCCAGCTGTGCGACGTTGGTATCCATAACACCGCCCAGGTTGCTGACGCCTGCCGGTGCACCGGCCAAGCCCATGCCGCCGAAGTCATCATTTTGTGTAGCGTGGGTATAGGCGTACTTGAAGGTTGAGCGAGTCGTCGGGGTGAATGCATAGTTGCCGGAGACATAAAGCTGTTGCGCCTGGTTATCTGGCGGCAAAGCCACGGCCTGCTGCAGATAGCTTGCCAGGGTATTGCCGGGGGAAACACCGGTATTAAGCGTCGTGCCATCCGGATTAACCAGATTGCCGTTCACCGTTGGATTGAGGGACCCGTTTGCGTTGCTGAAAAACGAACCGTAATAACCGCCGCTCACCATGTATTTGTCGCCCGAATAATTCAGCTTGGCTTCAAACTGTTTGGTCGTGGAGTTGATCGGTTCGGGCAACATGAGCATTGCCGCAGCCAGACTGCTGCAGGGGATAGAAGAAAAACCCGGTGGCATACAGGCGATGCCTGCACCGGACAAGCGTGCCCCGGTTTTGTCTTCATTTTTGGCGCTTGCCTCGAACATCAGACTGGGGGTAAGCCATTTCTGCGCATTGAGACTGAGCGCCTTGCGCTTGATGTCCAGATTCATATCCGTCCCGGTACCCGGCGTAACCAGGCTCGTAACAATCGGTGTGGTCGTGCCGGCATTCTGCAAGCCGGTATTGATGGTGCGCGGATCATGCCGAACCAGTTCGCTATATCCCACAGAGTATTTCCAGTCCCCCTGTTTATCCTGCGAGAAGTTCAGTTCGCGGTTATCCAGGCCTAGATTGTGTCCGTCGAATTTGGTCCATAGCCCAGTCTCCTTCTGGAGTTTGACAACATTAAAATCCAGCAAAAGATTGGTGTCGTCATTGCGCAGGCCGTTGTATTGCCCGAAAATCGTCCTGTCCGTGCTGTTGCCAGTGGCAACTCCCAGCCCGGCGCTTACAGCGCTTTCCGGATTAACGAGTCGCGCGACGTCATCATCTTCGGCGTGCGCCGTCCCAAAGGCCGCGAGTACAATGAGAGCCAGGAGTTTTTGGCCGTATCCAAATTGCTTTTTGGCTATTTTCATGATCATTTGTCCCATTAGCATCATTTCAACGGAACAGCGGATTATTCGCTGCATTCGGGTTGTTGCTGCCGTGTATCTCGCTGTGGCAGTTCACGCAACCCCGGCCCTGAGTGATGGCGGCACCATTCCACCAACCCGGACTGTTTGGGGAAGGCGGTATCTGACCGGTCAGCGAAGGCTGCACCGGCGAGTGCGGTGTGTGGCACGATTGGCACAGGAACGGCGGCCGCATCTTCAGCATGCTTTCTGCGGTTGTGCCATGCGGGTTATGGCAGATTGTGCAATCCTCGCCGACAGGCTCGTGTTCCTGCACAAACGGCCCGCGTTTTTCCATATGGCAGGTGTAGCAGGTTGCATTCACGCTATCCCGTTTCATGAGTTTTGGACCGATCGAGCCGTGCGGATTATGGCAATCGGTACAAGCCATATCGCCCTCTGGAACCGGATGATGTGAAGGCCGCTCGAACTGCGCACGCTGCTCCTTGTGGCAGGTGAAGCAAACCTCGGGCTGGGTGCGTTTGTCGCGCACCTTGTCGTGGGTAGTGTGGATTACGTGACATGAGGCACAGGCTACGTTTTCTCTCTGGTGCGTACTTCCTTCCCAGTGCGAGCGGTTTGCATCCTTGCGGTGGCAGGCAAGACAGGCCGAATTCTGCACCGTTACGTCGCTGGGCGCGTAGTCGCCGGATGTCCCTCTTTTTGTGCCAAATAGAACGTCGGGGGCAGCACGAGTTTTCAGGTGCTTTTCACTCTCGCCGTGGCAGGACTGGCAATTGGGCGTGCGGGAATCCGCCTTGACGCCGTGCTTGGTCTGGTAGATCGCAAGGATGGGCTTCACCTCATTTTCATCATGGCAGCTCGTGCAGATCTTATCCTTCTTCATGGACGCCGCGGCTATATCCAAAGGTGGCGGCGCCATGTCCGGCAGACCAGAAGTTGAAGCCGGAGACACAACACTGGCAGCCTGGTTCTGTTGCACAAGCGCATCTTCAGCCACTGCGGCCGATACCCAACCCAGGCACCCGATGAGCACACACACGAGCCACTCTTTTCGCAAGAAGAACATTTTTTGCCCCAATTCGTTCAGTGATGCCTGGTTGGATAAACTCTGAATGCTTACAGCGAAAGTATCCAGTCCACAAGGTTCTTGATGTCTGCTGGTGATGCCTTGTCCTTGATATTCTTGTGAGCCTCTTCATGACCATCGGGAAACTTCGCCATTTCTCCTGAAGTAATATGATGGATCAGTTTGGCTTCCGCATTGGGATTGCCACGATATTTCTCGGCAACTTTGGTATAGGCAGGCCCGTCTTTTGGTTTTTCGATACCATGGCATTTGAAACAGCTGTTCTCGCGAGCCAATAGTTTGGCTGCATCAGCATCTACAGCAGCGAAAGAACTTGCCGAGAATGTCAAAGCAATGGCGGCGCACAGAATGCTGAATACATCTTTATTGCCGAATTGGTATTTCATTTTCATCTCCAAAAATAGTTGATTGTTTTACTGACTTTAATTCTGCTGCCTAGGAAATTGAGCAATAGACATGCCATAAAACTTGAGTATTTAGCTGCAGAATTGCAACTTCAGGATCATTTCAATTCAGGCAAAAGTTAAAACCATTAAAATACATGGCAGTAAGCAGACCAATGCACTGAAGTCAATTTTCTTGGCCAACCATTTAGAGCATGCAGGTCATCTGAGTGAGCTAGGCTTGTGCGAGATTTAGGACGAATCGATCTCACCGTGTTACTTCCCGGTAACATTAATAATTATCATCAATCAAGTCGTAGACGTTCATCGTTGGAAAGCCAGCAAACATATGCCGCTTGTTCCTGCAAAACTCTGAGCGTTAACTCACATCTCGAGCTCACCCCAATTTTAAATTTTCGAGAGAAACCTTTAGCATGTCAGCTCTCCCATTGGAGTTGCTACTTAGTTGTATGCACATATAACTCAATAATCGTCAGTGACAATCATGATTGGGCATCTGCAAGGCATGGGACTTGCAAGCAATTGATGACAGCGACCCAATGTGAGCTGTTACTGGAAATAATCTTGCAACGGCAGAGAACATATTTTTGTTAGATATCCTCATGAATCAGCGGAATAATATTGCCGATTGTGATGTTGGAACATCGATCAGGATCTTTAATTTATTACTTCAAGAATTTTTAAATCAAAAGAATGTTTCCATCTGGTAACAACATTAAAATTACAAATTTATATCTGTTACCATTAAGTAACATAGTTATCTTTTTAATAATAAATATCAATATGTTAAATATTTGCTTTCGTCATGTTTCTGTTGCATTCGCTCTGGTTTCGGCAGAAGAGATTGTTAAATAAATGATGTGCGTTAAGAGAGACCTATGAAATGGCTTCTGGATCTTAGTTTCAGATACAAGATCCCTCTCTGGGGAGGGCTGCTTATTATCATCACCGAGCTGGCCGTGGCGGGTACGTTAATGCTTAACGCCTATGATGATCTGAAAGAGAATGTGCATGTGGATTCGGAGATCATGGGCTATTCACTCATATCGAATCTTGTTCCGGCTCTGCAGAACAGCGATATCCAGCGGGAATACGAAATCATCTCGGCACCCCTGAAAAGTAAAGACCCGGGGTCGAACCCCGTCGATGCGATTACCATCATGGTTGTCGACAATCTGTTGCGTGTCGTAGTCTCGGCCCAACCGGACTCTGGTCCAATGGTCACCGACATGCGACACCTGAGTCCGGACTATGCCCAGGTCGCAAAACAAATCAGCGAAATGGATCAATCAGATTCTGAACACATCAACCTGCCCGGATCGAAATATTATTATTATGTGACACCCATTTACAGCAAGACCGTACATCTCGGCACGTTGATCATTGTCCACCCCAAGGATGTAATCCTGCCCCGCTTTGCCCGCCTGGCCAGGCAAGGTTTGATAGCGGCAGCCATCATTCTCGCTATCCTGCTGCCCGTCAATTGGTATTGGGGTTGGCGTATGGCATTGCCACTGGTACAACTTACAGCACGCATGGGGGAAATCACCAAGAAATGGCCGGAAGATCTGGACCCCGAGCTCTATTCCCATCGCGATGAACTCGGCAGACTTTTCGAGGCATATACACAGATGCTTAGCCACCTCAAGGATAAGGAACAACTGGAAAAGAAGATGGTGCAATCAGAGCGTTTGGCGGCACTGGGACAACTCTCGGCAGGCATCGCTCACGAAATCAACAATCCGCTGAGCGGCATGCTCACAGCCATCGACACGCTAAAAAGCTATAGTAATTTAGACCCGCTCACGATGAAAACCATTACATTGATCGTGCGCGGACTGAACCAGATCAAAGACACCGTTGGTGCCTTGCTGGTGGAAGCCAAGACTAACAGCCGCAATCTTACGCCACAGGACATTGAAGACGTGTTGACCCTGATCACTCCCATGGCCCGCAAGAAAGGCTTGCACATCGGTTGGCACAACAGCATAGATGAAGAGGTTACCCTGCCCGCCACATTTGTGCGCCAGATTTTGATCAACTTGCTGCTCAATGCCGTTCAGGCAGCGTCGCAGCAAGGCGAGGTCAGCTTTGACATTGGAATCGCAGACAATCAACTGCAATTCTCCGTGGCAAACAACGGCAAGACACTGACGGATGAGCAGATATCGCGCCTGTTCGAACCCTTCTCCACGCTGGGTGAAGGCGGGCACGGCCTTGGGTTGTGGGTTACATATCAGATCGTGCATCAACTCGGCGGGCATGTCGGCGTCAAGAGGGAATCGAATAACCAGATGCACTTCAACGTAAATATTCCGTTGGGAGAAGTTTCGTGATCGAGAAACCTTATCACATCTGCCTGATCGAAGACGACCTGATCATGGGCGAAGCGCTCTCTGACCGCCTTGCTCTCGAGGACTTCGAATGCGATTGGTTCAAGACCGGGCGAGATGCAATTCATGCGCTGACCAACAAGTATTACGATGTTGTTATCAGCGATATACAGCTCCCCGATATCAATGGCGAAGACCTGTTTGTGCAATTGAAAGCGACGGCAACAACTTTACCCCCATTCGTGTTCACCACGGGCTATGGCACAATCGATCGCGCCGTCAGGCTCCTGAAACTTGGCGCTCACGACTATCTCACCAAACCGCTGGACATCCACGCGCTCCTCGAAACGGTAAAACGCCTGTGTACCGAATCAAGGCCTGCAGTAGCCGGTGAAAACGACTTGGGCGTCTCCAGCGCAATGCGCACGGTTGAATCGCTGCTACCACGGATCGCCCTTAACTCAACCTCCGTATTGATCACGGGCGAGTCAGGTGTCGGCAAAGAATGGGTGGCTCGTGCACTCCACCATCAACACGATCCAACCGGTGCAACGCCTTTTATTGCAGTCAACTGTGGCGCACTTACGGAGACGCTGCTGGAATCAGAGTTGTTTGGCCATGTCAGGGGTTCCTTCACCGGAGCCGTTCGTGACAAAAAAGGGGTATTTGAGTTGGCGACAGGCGGCACACTGTTCCTTGATGAGATCGGTGAAATGTCGCCAACGATGCAAGTCAAGCTTCTGCGCGCCATTCAGGAACGCCACATAGTCCGTGTCGGTGGCGAAACGCCGATCCCTATCGCTATCAGGCTGGTTTGTGCCACGCATCAGGATCTCAAAAAAATGGTGGAAGAAGGCAAGTTCCGCGAAGATCTGTATTACCGTATCCACGTCATCCATTTGCACATCCCACCTTTGCGCGAACGCAAGGAAGACATCCCGTGGCTGGCTGGACGGCTGCTCGAAACATGGTCAACAGAGCATTCCGACCCGCGTACCCTGAGCCGGTCGGCTGAAAAAGCATTGCTGGATCACCTCTGGCCGGGCAACATCCGCGAGCTCAAACATTGCCTTGAGCGCGCATGCATCCTTTCCCAGCAAAATGTGCTTACTGCGGAACTGCTCTTTGATGACGTCCCGATGGCGCCGACAGAACTATCTCAAAGTATCGAATCACTGAATGAATATCTTCATGCATGCGAAAAGAAATTCATTCAGGACATCCTGCGCAGCCACGGCGGGCATATCTTTGAAACAGCCACTGCGCTCGGCATCAGCAGGAAGAATCTGTGGGAAAAAATGAAGAAGCTCGAGATCAATTACGAAACAGATGAATAGTCCGAGATAGGCCGCAACTGTGCAATCCATGGCAGCCAAAAGCATCAACAGATCCTATGCAGGCAGCAACAGCCAGCTGCGAACAACCCCCCCTGTTTCTAAACGATGCGGGGGGGGTTGTATCTTTGCTGCTTGGGCCAATCTCAGAAGGGAATATCGTCGTCAAAATTATCGAAGCTGCCTTTAGCTGCAGGCGCAGCCTTGGCAGGAGCCGGGCCGGCGGATGAAGATGCGGGCTTGTTCTCCACTACCTCGAAGCTGCCAGCTCCAGACGACTTGCCGCCCAGCATGGTCATTTCGTTGACCACGATCTCGGTGGTATAGCGGTCCTGCCCTTCCTTGGTTTGCCACTTGCGGGTTTGCAGTTTTCCCTCGACGTATATCTGCGAGCCCTTTTTCAGATACTCTCCGGCGATCTCGGCAAGACGGCGATAGAACACCAGGTTATGCCACTCGGTTTTTTCCTGCTTCTCTCCGCTCTTGTCCTTCCAGTTCTCTGAAGTCGCCAGCGTCGCGTTGGTAACCGCTTCGCCGCTGGTCATGTAACGGGTTTCCGGGTCTTTGCCCAGACGGCCTATCAGAATCACTTTGTTCACCGACATATCATGCTCCTTTCATCACCAGTTTATCCACCGCTGCCTCGTCAAAGCCCTGCATGTCGACTTTGAGGCAGGCAATGCTTTCCGCTGCCACCACCATCGCTTCGCGCACGCCTTGAATTTGCGCGAGCCTCTTTTGCAATTCTACCGCAGCCGCTTCATCCATCTCAGACAAATGATACAGTTTTGTGCGCACCAGTGCCGGTGGCTGCATCGTGGATGCGACGACCAGCCACACCAGCAACAGCGCAATAGCAAATACGAACACCGCATCGCCGCCGACAAATTGCATCAGTGCGCCGCCCACTGCCGCGCCTGTGAAAGCGCCGAGGAACTGCACGCTGCTGTATACGCCCATCGCGGTGCCTTTGGAGGCCAGCGGTGCGATCTTGCTGATCATCGAAGGCAGCGTCGCTTCCAGCACGTTGAACGAAGTAAAGAACACTACCAGCGCGGCGGCGATTCCCCACAAGCTATTTTGCGCGAACATCAGCAGCACCTGCGCGCACATCGCCAGAAATACCGACAGCATGAATATCTGCTTCATCTTGGCCTTCTTCTCCGCGATGATGATGGGCGGCACCATCAGCACGAACGCCACCAGCATCACCGGCAGATAAATATACCAATGGTGCGACAGATCCAGCCCGTCCTTCTGCAGCACGAACGGCACCTGCATGAACACCGACATCAGAATCGCGTGCAGCGAGAAAATGCCGAAGTCGAGACGCAACAGATCCTTGTTGCGCAGCACTCCGGCAAAATGTCCCCAGCTCGCTTCGGTGTCGCTGTGGAAGCGCGTAATCGCCGGATCGGGTATCAAAAACTTCACCACGCACATCGCCAGCAACGCCAGCACGCCGGTCAACGAGAACAGGCCGGGCACGCCGATCACGCTGCTGAGCAGCGGCGACAGCACCATCGAGACCGAAAACGTGATGCCGATGGTGATGCCTATCATCGCCATCGCCTTGGTGCGGACTTCTTCGCGGGTCAGATCGGCAGTCAACGCCATCACTGCCGCGTTCAGCGCACCCGCGCCCTGCACCACCCGCCCGGCGATGATCCAGTAGATATTGCTGGCATCGGCGGCGATGAAGCTGCCCACCGCGAACAATATCAGGCTGATGTAGATCACCGGCTTGCGCCCGTAGCGGTCGGACATCCACCCGGCCGGGATCTGCAGGATCGCCTGGGTCAAGCCGTAAGCGCCGAGCGCGATGCCGATCAACAGATGGCTGTCGCCGCCGGGCAGATGTTGCGCATAAATCGCAAAGACCGGCAGGACAATGAACAGACCCAGCATGCGCAGGCCATAGATACTTGCCAAGCCAAAGCTGGCGCGAAGCTCGGTCGCGGTCATGGTGTCGGGTAATGGTTTCATGGTTTCCAGGAATGTGATGATAAAGAACGAAAGGCAGAGTATTTTAGCAGGACATCGTTTGTGCCGACAGAAGTTGTACTCAACAGCGGATTATTAATCGTAATAATTTGTTTAAATGAACATGCCGCCGGACGTCTCGATCCGTTGCGCATTCACCCAGCGATTGTCTAGCGACGCTGACGCCGCTCAGACCCCTCCGAAAATTGCTAAATTGATGGCGTACATCACGTCCAGCCACTCCTACGGCGTACCGGCATCTTCATGCTTGCTCATGCCGCCGCCGCAGCCACGCATACCCGTCTGGAATTTCTCGCGCTCTTCCGGCGTCATTTGTTCCAGGCGTTTGTGATGATGCCAGCGTGCCGGACATCCGTGCCCGCGTAATCCGCCGAACAATATCTTGCTCAACACCAGCAGCCCCATGGCTTGCGGATAACTGACCTGATGTGCACCGGCAAACAATTCAGGCATCAGCCGGTTCCACAGTGCCATCACCACCCATCCCAATGCCGCGATGCCAACCACTACCATCAATCCGATCTTCCAGCATTTCGATCTCCAGCAGCTCATGCCCATCTCACTTCTCCTTTACAGATTGAATTCGCATGGATAGTGCGGCTCGCGAGGAACAGATCAGCGGTGCGTTCATCTTCATCATTCGACAGCGCGTAGCGAGTCAGTATCGCATCCATACCCGTGAAGACGATTCATGGACGAGAATATTGTACGGATAGTCAAAAAAGGAATAGGTTTCGCGCAGGCTTGTGCCGGCGCGGGGTTGATTCCATCAGAGTGGGGACCTGAATACCGCCCAGGTGTGGTTTGCGGGAGTGGACATTCTTGCGGGTTATAGTGCAGCGTTATTTGCCGGCAGCGCAAACCGGTCAGAAACCGGATCGGACAGATAGCATGAAAATTCAGGCATCGCGACAGCAGCAATTTTGCGATATCAGAACATTTAACTGCGCGCAAGCTGGCCGGCCAAATACAGACTAAGCAGTCCGCCTATCGTAGCCAGGACCGAAAGAAACCTGGGGTGCGCGTGGTGTGTTTCGGGCAACATGTCGCTTGCGCCGATATAGAGAAAGAAACCGCAAAATATCGCCAGTGCCGGCGCAAGATAATCCGGCGGCATGACGAAGAGGCTCGTGGACACAACGCCGGCGACAGGCGCAATCGCATCGACTCCCAGCCATCGCCAAGCCAGCCTGCGTGTGCCGTTGTTCTTCAATATCATCCCGACCGTATTGATGCCGTCGGAAAAATCGTGGATCAATACGGCGAGCGCGATCGCAATTCCGAGGCCTGTTGACGACTGGAATCCGATTCCGATCGCCGCGCCGTCCATGAAGCTGTGGATCGAAAGAGTGCCGGCGCCGAATTGCCCCCGGTGCCAGGGATTTTTACAATCCTCGTCGTGGGCGGGACTGAGCAGCAACCACCGGTTGAGCACCATGTAGAAGGTAAATCCCAGCGCGATAAATGCAGCAATCCCGGGTATCTCGTGGTATGTGCCCGCCTGCTGGAACGCCTCGGGCATAAGATCGAAAAACGCAACGCCGATCACTGCACCGGCACTGAAACTCAGTATCAAGTGCAGGCGGTCGGTGTGTTTCAAGGCAAACATACCGCCCACCGCCGTGAACAGCGCGGCGCCTAAGCTGCATAACAAGGCCGTCATTTATATGCTCCCGAAATTCACGCGGCAGATTATACGTGACATTTACGAATGGCCGATGCATCCCGGTTTTAAAACGCCAGGTCGGCTTCTTCATAAAGCGTTTGCAACCGCGCGCGCAGGTGCAGCACCGCATAACGCTTGCGCGCCAGCAAGGTATTCACGCCCACACCGCTCTCCGCCGCCAACTCCTTGAAGCTGCGCCCATCCAGTTCGTGGGCGATGAACACGGCGCGCTGCTCCTTCGGCAGTTCGTCCAGCGCGGCACCCAACTCGTCCAGCAACACTGTCCGGGCATAAGCCGCTTCCGGCCCCGCATCGGCCGATGGCAGCACTTCATCCAGCCAGGTTCCCCCATCGGTTTCGTCCGATAATTCCGGAAGCGGCCCCTCTTTCTTCTTGCGAAAGCGGTCGATGATGCGATTGCGCGCCACGCGGAAAAGCCATGCCCCGACTTGCTCGATGGGTTCCGGCAGACGATACGCCGCCACGAACTCGTAGAACACATCCTGCAGGATGTCTTCCGCCTCGCTTGCATCCGGCACACGCCGCCGGATGAAATTCCCCAGTCGGCCGCGCTCGCGGGAGACGGTTTCAGCGATGCGCTTGTCTTGTTCGGTCATCATCGCTTTACAGGTTAGCGTCGTATCCATATTGGTTAAGACGAATCACAGATATAAATATTGTACGGGGAGTAAAAAACAAATAGGTATTACGTTGGCAGTTTCAAGCTCTGTCGTTCACGGAATTACGTCCTCAACTTCTAGCACGGTCTGCACTTGCCGGGAGAAAATCATGCGCAGTCCAGATTGTTCACTTTTCCCCGATTCCCGATAACTCTATTAGCACAACGAGCGGCCAGAGAAAAAATGCAAATAATGTCATCAGCATCAAATTTCGTACCGCCAACACAACAAGCGAAAAGCCGGTTTCGCCACCCTGTTGTTTCACCAGTCGCTTCGCGGTCTTTGGGAGATACTTATAATCCCAAAGAACGACGAAGAACATCGCCAAACCCAGTATGAAATATATTTTTACGAAATACATGATGACACCTTATAACCGGCGTGCGATGGGTTTCACGAGCGCTTGCCCGACAGTTCGAGCGCGGCATTCAGGCGATGCATTGAAGCCGCATTCATCTCCCTCGCTTGCGGGCTCCATCGTTTCGTAATCTGATCGATTTCGGATTGAAACCTTGCTGCTGTGGCAGTGTCGCCGATGGTTAGTGCCCAAACGGCATATTCAGCGCGAGCTTCAAAAGTTCCATAACGGGCCACTACCGACTCGAATTTGGAACGGGCCTCGGCATCTCTGCCCTCCCCGGCATATGACCGGGCGAGCAGAAGTGAAACCGCTTCCAGCCGGAATGCCTGGTCTATATTTTGGATCGCCTCAAGGTGTACCATCGCTTCCCGATAACGCTGGCACTCCACGAAAGCACGGGCGGCACCGAACCTGATCTCCAGCGAACTCAAGAACGGGCCTTTAAGGCAGGCTTCGTAGTTCTTTGCCGCCGCGTCGGACAAACCAAGTTCAAGCTGTGCTTCAGCTAAACGTATCTGGTTCTGTGCTGTCGGCATATCCTCAAAGGCAGCTTGTGCTTCGCGGATTTCGCGTTGGGGATCGAGCGCTTTGGCCGCGGCGGCCACGACCCTTCTGGCCCGGTGATCAAGACGAAAGTTCGGCAAATAGATGGCAAAAAAATAAACGACGCTTCCGAACAGGGGAAAGATGAACAATATGATCAGCCAATACATCGGTTGTCCGGAGCGGATGACGTGTACGGCGAAGAACAGGGCAATAAAAACGTGAAGCCCGATACCTGCGAATGTCATATCCACATCAGCTCCCGCACTTTATCCTGCCGGGAAACAAATGGCCTATCCCGTCGTCAGCCATATGTCTGCCGTAGCGCTTCCACAAACGTCGCGACAGGTTGTGCACCCGATATGCCGGATTTTTCATCGAACACAAAAAACGGCACGCCGGTAACACCGAACTCGGCTGCGCGTAATTCATCGGCACGGACAGCATCAGAATAATCATCGCTTTCCAGCATTTTTATCGCTTCCGCTTCAGAAATGCCGAACTTCGGCGCAAGGCCTGCCAGCGCAACGCGATCGCCCACCGGTAACGATTCTGAAAAGTAAGCCTGCATAATGCACTCTGTGGCCTGGTCACCCAGATTTTTTGAAGTTGCAAAATGCAGCAGCCGGTGTGCGTCGAAAGTGTTCCCTGAGCGGGCATCGGCCAAGCGATATGCCAGCCCGGTCTCTCTCGCGACTGCAGTCACGCGGGCATTCATTGCTGCCGCCTCCTGCCGGCTGACACCATACTTGTTCGCAAGCCTTTCTTCCAGTGTGCCCGGATACAGCGGCGGGGCGTTTCGGTCGAGTTCAAAGCTGCGCCAGATTACATTAATGTTTTCATGCTGCCCAAACTGCTCGAGCGCTTTTTCGAAACGCCGTTTACCGATATAGCACCAGGGGCAGATCACGTCCGACCAGATTTCAATTTGCATCGTTCACCCCCATTGGTTGATTAAACCTTCCTATTTCTTTGCTGCTTGCACTGATGGCCGCAAGGGGCCAACATGTAAATATCTCACCCTATATCCTTAGCGGTTCAGTGCCTGCATTTGCGGCGCTGCATAGCGCGTTCCAGCCGCGGCACCCGGTGGCAGGATTTGATTGATACGGTCAAAATCCGTCTGCGTAAGATGGACATCCAGCGCACCGACATTTTCTTCCAGAAGTTTTGGCCGCTTGGTGCCGGGAATGGGAACGATGTCCTCGCCTTGCGCCAGCACCCAGGCCAGCGCGAGTTGCGCCGCGGTGCACTGTTTTGTCCGCGCCATTTCTTCGATCTCATGGACAAGATCAAGATTTTTCTGAAAGTTCTCCCCCTGAAAGCGCGGCGAGTTACGGCGGTAATCGTCGGATTCCAGATCGTCGATGCGTTTGATCTGACCGGTCAGAAAACCCCTGCCCAAAGGGCTATAGGGCACGAATCCGATCCCGAGTTCGCGCAATGTGGAGAGAATTTCACTCTCCGGATCACGGCTCCACAAGGAATACTCGGTTTGCAGGGCCGCAATCGGATGGACGGCATGAGCCCGTCGGATCGTCTGCGGAGCCGCCTCGGACAAGCCAAGATAACGCACCTTGCCAGCGCGGACCAGTTCGGCCATGGCGCCGACCGTGTCTTCGATCGGGGTATTGGGATCCACTCGGTGTTGATAGTAGAGGTCGATGACTTCAACGCCGAGACGCTTAAGGCTGGCCTCGCAACATTCGCGAACATAGTCGGGCCGGCCATTTACGCCGAGGAACTGGCCTTCAAGGCCGCGCATATTGCCGAACTTGGTCGCGAGTATGAACTGGTCGCTCTTGGCCCGGATGGCCCGGCCGACCAGTTCCTCGTTGCGTCCGACACCATACATGTCCGCTGTGTCCAGAAAATTCACGCCAAGTTCCAACGCGCGGTGGATGGTGGCGATCGCACCCGCCTCATTTTGTCCGCCATAGAATTCCGACATGCCCATGCAGCCTAGACCCATGGCTGAAACTCGCAGGCCGGAACGGCCTAGTTCACGCTGTTGCATTCCATCCTCCATCTCTGCAAGGACATACAAGCCTTGCCAATTTGCCAACAATCCCGATCCGCTCAGGGATAATCCTGTCGCGTGGGACGAACCATGATGTCACTGACATGAACATGGGGCGGCTGGGCCACGATGTAGTGAATTGCGTTTGCGACATCATCCCCGTACAGCAATGGACCAAATTTTTCGTCAAAGTTCCGCACCAGATCATCGCTGTATCCGGCACCATCCTGAAACCCGCTGACTACGATGCCCGGTTCAACCAGCGAAACGCGTATTCCTTTTGGGCCCAGCTCGCGGCGCAGACCCTCGGCCAGTGCATGGACGGCGAACTTGGTGGCACCGTAAACCGCGCTGAATGGCGATATGTGCCTCCCCACTACCGAGCCGATGACCACGATATCCCTGGCCTGTTTGGGATAATTCGATTGCTGTTCATCGGTCATTTTCCGGGCCGCATTCTGCAACAGTGCCAGGACACCCGTTACGTTGAGTTTGAGCATGTCTTCAAATTGTGACAAATCGGCATCCTTGACCGATCCGCCCAGGCCTCGACCGGCATTGGCGACGACGATGTCGGCGGCCTTTCCAAAATGCTCTGTTGCGGCGGCAAACAATCGTTCCGGAAGCGAGCCGTCGGAAGCATCGCCTGCTATACCGATAAATGCCTCTCCCATCTCCTGTTCAAGTGCGCGGAGTTTTCCGGCATTTCGTCCATTGCCCACGACACCATACCCGCCGGCGACAAATTTTCTCGCTGTCGCTTCCCCGATACCGGAGGTGGCGCCGGTGATGAGCGCGATACGCGTGTAGCGGTCGGACTTGATAATTTTTTCGTTAGTCATGAAATTTCTCCTTTGTTGATACGGAGGTTGTCTTGCTCGGAATCAGTCCGGCATCTGGCAATGGACACTCACGATACGGTTGTGAAGTTTTAGTTCCCCAACATGAACAGGGGCAAACATATTGTTCGTATTGTGCATCTTTAAAATGATTAAATTGATATCAGCGGCGAAGCAAGGTTTGCAGATGCATCACGTTTTTCCACGGCTTTGAGCATCAACATCAGCAAGGTGCAGGCGATCATTGCCACACCCGCCAGGTAAAGTCCCGCCGAGTAACCTCCAAAATGACTGGCGAGCGAGCCTGTGATGGCCGGAGCGATGATCTGCGCAGCGCCATACGAGAGCGTCATTTTCCCCATCATCTTCGCAGGACGCGTTGGATAGTATTGCCCGGCCATGGTGAGTACCAAACTCACGATACCCATCACCGTTCCGCCAAACAGCAGTGCCCCGGTGTATGCTGCAACCAGGCCGTGTATCCAGACTGGCAGCAGGATGCCGACAATTTGCAGCGTTGCAGCAACCACCAGCGCATTGAGTTTCCCGATGCGACGTGCAATGAAGTCCCATGCGATGCATGACGGTGCAGCAGCCAAACCGATGACTAAAAATACCAGGGAGCCATTGCCCGCAGTGCCGGGAAGGCGATCGATAATGGACACGATGAATGTTGCGCTGACCACATAGCCGATGCCGGCGAAGAAATAGGCGAAAGTAAACAAGCGCAGGAAAAGCTTGCTCGGAGGCGAATCTTCCATCTTCTGTCCGGATTTGGTCACGATGCTCGAATCTGGTGCCGGCAGCCACAGCAATGCGGGGATAATCAGCAGGCAACCCAAACCGGCAAGTGCGAACCATTGCTCGCGCCAATTCAGACTATGGTTCATCGTGGCAACTGCAGCGGCTGCACAAGCGATGCCAAGACCGATGCCGGAAAAATGGATACCCAATTCACTGCGGTGGTGATGGCGGATCAGCCAATTCAAGATCAAGCCACTCCCCAGCAACAGGCCCGCCGCACTACTTAGACCCGCCACAAAGCGGGACAAGGCCCAAACGGTGAAATCTGTGCTCAAGCCCATCATCACTGTACTGAGTATGGCGAGGATCATGCCGATACGGTACAGGCGATCCTTTAGGACCAGATCACTGATCATGGAGGCTATCAGTGCGCCACTCAGATACCCCGCATAATTGATCGCTGCCAACCACCCCGCTGCGGCCACGCCGAGTCCTGCCTGATGCTGCATGATGGGCAAGAGCGGGGTATAGGCAAAACGCGCCACACCCAATGCCAGAATCAAACTGAAGATGCCCGCACTCAGTACCTTGATTCGATTCTGCCCACCGCTCATTTACAGCACCTTTCAATATTTTGTTGCTGTGAGAAAACACGGCTTGTGCCTCGCTTGCAAAAGTCAGCTCCAGACAAATATGCACAGCGCCGGACTGGCCAGGGATTTTATATTACATGACCAAACATCGCTGCCCAGAATCGTGACTCATCCCCTGGTCTTGGCAAGTATCTCAACAATTTCAGCCGGCTCCAGCCCCATGGCGTAGTCGGCATTGACGAAGTCGTAAACGATCATCCCATCCTGGCCGATAATGTAGGTCGCCGGGACGGGTAACTTGAAACGGTCGTCGCCGTTGAATGCAGGAATGTCGATGCCGAATTTTTCGCAGATCGGGCGAAGCACCTGGGGCAGCTCGAATACCAGCCCGATCTGTTCCGCCACCCGGTTACCGGTATCGCTCAGGATGTCGATGGATATCCCGTCGCGTTCGGCAGTGGAAGCGCCCTGTCCGGCGTCTCCGGCGCCATGCCCACAAGCATTGCCCCGTACGACTCGATCTCCTTCTGTACACCTTGCAACGCTTTCATTTCCATATTGCAGTAGGGCACCATCCACACCGGTAAATGTTCAGCACCACTGGAGAGTCAGCCAGATAATCAGATAGACGCCTCAACTCGTTGTACTGAATGTTCAGTTCAAAATCCGGCATCATGTCACCGGTTTTGAGTGCGCGGCGCTCGATGCCCGACTCCTTTATTTCAGTGGTGCACTGCGCCATGATTGCCCCGACTCCGTCGGGCACTTTATCCTTCATCGCCGCCTTGTAGGCGGCAATCTCGCTTTTTAGGAAATCCATAACATGCCGCTCCCTTTAATAATTGAATGAACGCTCAATTATTGTCGGCCAATTCGGTTGCTCGGTCAAGAAGATATTGAACGATTGATCAAAAATGGTAAACTGGGCGCGTATTTTGAGGAAAAAATATGGCGAGACCCATTCAATTCGAACGAGATGATGTCCTTGAAAAGGCCATGCAGGCATTCTGGGATCAAGGCTATAACGCGACCAGCATGGCCGATTTGGTCGATGTAACGGATCTCAGACCCGGCAGCATCTATGCGGCTTTCGATTCCAAAGAGGGGCTGTTCCTGGCGGCGCTTGACCACTATGCAGAACACAGCGTGGCAAAGATCGAACGCGCCTTGACAGAGGCAGATTCACCGCTGGAGGGCATTCGCAGTTTTTTCCGGAAACTGGGCAGGGAAACCGCAGGGGAACGCTCCAATCGCAGTTGCATGCTGGTGAACACCGTGCTTGAAATGGCCCGCCAGAACGAAACTGTGCAAAAGCGGGTGAACCGGCATCTCGACACTATCGAGGCCCTGTTCCGGCATGCCCTTGAGACCGCCCAGACCAACGGGGAACTGTCACCCGATAAGAATCCAAAGGCTATGGCCACATTCCTGATGACATCTATTTGGGGCCTGCGCGTCCTCGGCGGGACGAACCCTGCGCCTGCGCGGACGCGGTCCGTGGTCAATCAACTTCTGACCTTGCTTGAATGAGCATCATGCAACACTTCTGGACGGATGGCTGCACAGTTTTTTAGAGCAGTTCGCCTTACCCGTTCTCTTGCTTTGCCTTCAATCGCAATAGCAACCTGCGACCACTCGTAGCTGTTGAGCATTCCCTCAAACTATTTTGAAATGCGCAAGCGCTGGTACTCGAGCCAGGTGAGAACAATAACGAATAGATCAAGGATCGATAGTGCCAGGAGCCACACTGAATGACTGTGCGAGTATCGATAGACCTGGTACACCAGGAACAATCCGAATGCCAGTATTGCAACCGGGTAAGCCCACAAATTCCTGCGAAACAGCGCCCACACGAGGCCGACCTTGACTACGCCATGCCACAGCAGGAAGAATGCGGCGAAGACTTTGGTGCCGCTAGTGAGGTGCTGTGCAGAGTGCAGGAGAATATTGGCAAGAACGTCGTGCGGATCCTCGCCGATTTCGTGTTGCGTAAAAATCCGCAACATTCCATTGATTTGACCGGGATTCACAAAGAACAAGACAGCGCCGCCGATGACTTCGAGCACGCCGTCGATGGCCTTGCCAATCAGACTGATGTCGAAGAGGATGTGAACCGTCTGATCTCTATCGTTTTGTTCCATTTTGATCAGATTAAATCCGAATCCTGCCCCACCGTCATTCTGCGGGGCGGTGTGTTCGAATAATAAAGCGAAAAATTGATTGGAACTTTGCAGAAAGAGTTTTCAACTCAACAGACGCCTTCCGAAAGTTCGATTTCCCAGAAAACGGAAGTTCAACGATCAAGTTCCCAAGAGACAAAAAAGCACAGAGGAATTGCTTCCCGGTGCAGTGGCATATCAGGCGCGATCGTTTCAAATTATGCATTCGGCGGACTGTACGCCGCCGAATGCATTCAAACTAATATCCCCATCCCCGCATCATGGGACCATAGCCGCGAGCGCCCCAATCCCGGGATTTTTCCCGCTGTTCCTTGGTCAGGATGCTGTTGATCCGGTTATGTGCATCCACCGAGTTATCCACCATCTGGAGGCGCAAGCTCTCGATCACCTTGTATTGCTTGTTGATCGCCGCTAAATCCTGTTTGTCTGCGTCGTAAAGTTCCTGCAACTTGTCCTGGGCGTCCATCATTTCGCCCATCACCGCCCATTGCTTTGTACGCATTTCATGCCGTATCTGGGTGATTTTGGTTTTTTGATCCTCGCTAAGATTCAGTTCCCGGAAATTTCCCCAACCCATCATACCGTGGCCCATACCATAACCAGGCCCGTATCCGCCCATCATGCCAGGCCCCATTCCATATCCGGGTCCGTAACCTTCCATCATTCCCGGCCCCATGCCGTTCTGCCAACCAGACTGTGGTTCGGCAGCAGAAAGGTTTGCCATCACCCCGAACAATGATGCTGCAAGAGCGATACTGATAATGCGTAAATAGCTATTCATCATATTTCTCCTAAGGAATTAAAGTGATCTCAGCTCGAAATTCTGAGGACGTTTCAGGCATTAACCAGGGTCGAAATGCACCAAAATATCTAAATCACTTATGGCAATGTATACCTCCAAAACTAATATTTCAACATGAGAAATTGCCTACTGCTATTTGCAAACTGATTAAATCAAAAGGCGCAGCCCATAACTGCAATACCTATTTTTGGTTTGTGATGCTAAGACTTTTATGCGATTAATTGGCATCGAAAGTTTCCTTAAGCCTAAGGAACGATATCGATTTCATACTGTTATTAAATTAAGCATTTCTCAACGACCTTCTTCAACAATCCTTGGCTGTGTGGATTATTCTGCGGAATGCACAGAATTTCGACAAACAAACAACCGGGCCGTTTATCTCCTCCCGGTTTATCTGGTTGGGAAAGCATGCAAAAATCGCGTAAACTGTCAGGTCGCCTCAATCGAGATGGATGGCATGGAACAGATACGCATACGCGGTGCCCGCACCCACAATTTAAAAAACATCAGCCTGGATCTGCCCCGCCACAAACTGGTGGTCATCACCGGTTTGTCAGGCTCAGGTAAGTCCTCACTCGCCTTTGATACCCTGTATGCCGAGGGGCAACGCCGCTATGTGGAGTCGCTTTCCGCTTATGCGCGGCAGTTTCTGCAATTGATGGAAAAGCCGGATGTGGACTTGATCGAGGGCTTGTCGCCAGCGATCGCAATAGAGCAGAAAGCCACTTCGCACAACCCGCGCTCCACTGTCGGCACCGTCACCGAGATCCACGATTACCTGCGTCTGCTATTTGCGCGCGCCGGCGATCCCTATTGTCCGCAACACGATCTGGTGTTGCAGGCGCAGAGTGTCGGGCAGATGGTGGACCATGTACTGCAACTGCCCCAGGACACGCGCATCATGATCCTGTCGCCGCTGGTGGTGGAGCGCAAGGGCGAGCAGCTGGATCTATTCGACGAATTGCGCGCACAGGGTTTCACTCGATTGCGCATCAACGGCAAGGTGTATGAGATCGACGCGCTGCCGGCCTTGCAGAAAACCAAAAAGCACACAGTCGAGATCGTGGTTGACCGCCTGAAGGTCAATGTAGAAGCCAAACAGCGGCTGGCCGAATCGTTCGAGACCGCGTTGCGCCATGCGGAAGGCCGCGCTGTTGCAGTGGAGATGGATACCGAGAAGGAGCACATGTTCTCGGCTAAATTCGCCTGTCCGATCTGCAACTATTCGCTGCCGGAACTGGAACCGCGTTTGTTCTCGTTCAACAACCCGATGGGCGCGTGCCCGAAGTGCGACGGGCTGGGCAACATCAGTTTTTTCGACCCCAAACGCATCGTCGCTTTCCCTACGCTCAGCTTAAGCTCGGGCGCGATCAAGGGTTGGGACAGGCGCAACCAGTTCTACCACCAACTCCTCGCCGGGCTCGCCAAGCATTACAACTTCGATATCGAGCAATCCTTCGAGAGCTTGCCGGAGAAGATCCAGCAGGTGATCCTGTATGGCAGCGGCAAGACCGAGATTGCGTTTCAATACCTGAACGAGCGCGGTAAGCCGACGCTGCGCGAACATGTGTTCGAGGGTGTCGTCCACAATCTGGAAAGGCGCTACAACGAAACGGATTCGCCCACCGTGCGAGAGGAGCTGTCAAAATATCTGAACGGCTGCGTTTGCCCGGAATGCAACGGCACGCGACTGCGTCTGGAAGCGCGCCATGTGCGCGTCGCGGATATGAACCTGTATGAGATCAGCGCACTGCCTTTGAATCAGGCCCTGACTTTCTTCCAGGGCCTGAAGCTGCAAGGCCACAAGCAGGCAATTGCGGAAAAGATCGTGCAGGAGATCGCCAGCCGGCTGACCTTTCTGAACAACGTCGGTCTGGAATATCTGTCGCTCGAGCGCTCCGCAGAAACCCTGTCGGGAGGCGAGGCACAGCGCATCCGGCTGGCTTCGCAGATAGGCTCGGGCCTGACCGGAGTAATGTATGTGCTGGATGAGCCTTCCATCGGCCTGCATCAGCGCGACAACGACCGTCTTTTGACCACACTGAAAAAACTGCGCGACATGGGCAACAGTGTGATCGTGGTGGAGCACGATGAGGAGGCGATTCTCGCCGCCGATCATGTGGTGGACATGGGCCCGGGCGCGGGCGAACACGGCGGGCTGATCGTGGCACAAGGCACTCCCAGGGAAATCTGCGAAAACAAGCATTCGCTCACGGGCGATTATCTGACCGGACGACTCAGCATTCCGATGCCGAAAAAATTTCTTCAGCCCGACCCGGAACGCATGATGCAAATCGTGGGGGCTTCCGGCAACAATCTGAAAGATGTGACGCTGAATCTTCCGGTCGGACTGATGGTGTGCGTGACCGGCGTATCCGGCTCCGGAAAATCCACGCTGATCAACGACACGCTGTATCCGGCCGTGGCGCAGCATCTGTATGGCAGCAACACCGAACCCGCACCTTACGCCGAGATCAGCGGCCTGGAATTTTTCGACAAAGTGATCAACGTCGATCAAAGCCCGATCGGACGCACGCCTCGCTCCAATCCCGCCACCTATACCGGGCTGTTCACGCCGATCCGCGAACTGTTCGCAGGCGTACCTTCGGCGCGCGAACGCGGCTATGGGCCGGGACGTTTTTCGTTCAACGTCAAGGGTGGGCGCTGTGAATCCTGCCAGGGCGACGGCATGATCAAAGTCGAAATGCACTTTTTGCCCGACGTGTATGTTCCGTGCGACGTGTGTCACAGCCAACGCTACAACAGAGAGACGCTTGAGATACAATACAAGGGCAAGAACGTGCACCAGATTCTGCAGATGACGGTGGAACAGGCATATGAGTTTTTCAAACCGGTGCCCATCATCGCGCGCAAATTGCAAACCCTGCTGGATGTCGGCCTGGGATACATCACACTGGGACAATCAGCCACCACGCTGTCCGGGGGCGAAGCACAACGCGTCAAGCTTTCATTGGAGTTGTCCAAACGCGACACCGGACGCACCCTGTACATCCTGGACGAACCCACTACCGGCCTGCATTTCCACGACATCGCCCTGCTGCTCAAAGTGATCCACAAGCTGCGCGACCAGGGCAACACCGTGGTGGTGATCGAGCACAACCTCGATGTGATCAAGACCGCCGACTGGGTGATAGACCTCGGCCCTGAAGGCGGCGATGGCGGCGGGCGGATCATCGCCGAAGGCTCGCCGAAATTTCTCGCGCAGAACAAGCTCAGTGTGACGGGAAAGTATTTACAGCAGGCGCTGGCAAAATAGTTTTTGTACCAAGCCGCAAAGATTCCTATTGAATCGTATCCAGGCCAATGCTCCGAAAGACGAAAATGACTACCTCCATTTCAAGGATGATTTTTTGCTGTTGCGTTGTGGCACTCTTGCCATTCACATGTGCTGGTGCCGATGAAGGGAACATGAGTTCGTACCATTTGGGATTTATGTATCCCAATGGTGCCGATATTGCGGGGTATACCGTCGAGCATAAAATCAAAGACAACCTTTATCGTTTTTATACTTTTGGTTTTCCTGCTGTTGCATCCATTGGCGTTGCCTATTACGCAAATTATGAAGGCAATGGTTTTGCGTCTTCACTCGGCGTTGGGCTGGGTTATTTGTCGATGGTACATGGTTCAATAGCCTATCAATGGAAAATGGAAGAAGCAGATTATGTGAAACTGGGTGTGGGCATCGCGACTAGCTTGGTATACAACGGCGCTTTTCCGGTACTGTCTTATGAGCACAGGTTTCATTAGCGACCTTTGCATAAATGGTTCAGTGTGTTCAAACAGCAAACGTAGTATTTACATAAGCCCCATGACGCGTCGCCATTAATGTTAATAATATCCAATTTTCTTTCCATACCAGACACAGAGATCGAGATGCATGCCATTCGTGCACAGGGTGCGGGCGGGCAGAATGTCAATAAAGTCTCCAGCGCCATCCATCTGCGCTTTGACATCAATGCATCGTCACTGCCGGATATTTATAAGGAAAGACTCAGGCAACTGACTGACCGGCGTATTTCCAGCGACGGCGTGATCATCATCAAGGCGCAGCGCTATCGCAGTCAGGACAAGAATCGCGAGGATGCCCTTGCACGACTACAGGCTTTGATCGTAAGTGCGTCCATCATGCCCAGGACACGCACCGCAACCAAGCCTACCAGGGCTTCAAAAAAGAAACGCCTGGAAAGCAAAACACAGCGCGGGCAACTGAAATCCTTTCGCGGCAAGGTCGAGGACTAGCGGTATTTGTTTTATTGCAAAATGAAAAAAGCCGGACGAATCCGGCTTTTTTGTTTGGTGCTGAACGACTGATTACTCGGCATCAACAGCTGTTGCGTCTGCCGGACGGTCCATCAACTCGATCAGTGCCATCGGAGCATTGTCGCCTTTGCGGAAACCGAACTTGAGGATGCGCAGATATCCGCCGTTGCGTGCTGCATAGCGCGGACCGAGTTCGTCGAACAGCTTGGTGACCATTTCGCGATCACGCAAACGGGCAAATGCCAGACGACGGTTCGCCAGACTCGGGGTCTTGCCCAGTGTCAGGATAGGCTCTGCAACGCGGCGCAGTTCCTTGGCCTTGGGCAAAGTGGTCTTGATCAGTTCATGACGCAACAAGGACACTGTCATGTTGCGAAACATTGCCAGACGGTGGCTGCTGGTACGGTTGAGTTTTCTTAAACCTAAACGGTGACGCATGATTAGCCTTTCTTGCTTCTATATTGTTGTGCTGCCTTAAACCGCAGCGACAGGCCAGTTTTCCAGCTTCATACCCAGCGACAAATTGTGCTCGGCGAGGACCTGCTTGATTTCGTTCAGCGATTTGCGTCCCAGATTCGGGGTGCGCAGCAGATCATTTTCGGTGTACTGGATCAGATCGCCGATGTAATGGATGCTCTGCGCCTTGAGGCAGTTCGAAGAACGCGGGGTCAGCTCCAGATCGTCAACGGGACGCAACAGGATAGGATCAACTTTGGGAGCCTGGATCTTCTCGACTATCGGCTCGGTGCCTTCCAGCGCAGCGAACACGGAGAATTGATCCACCAGAATACGCGCCGCATTGCGGATCGCTTCCTCGGGATCGACCGCACCATTGGTCTCAATGTGCATCACCAGCTTGTCCAGATCGGTGCGTTGTTCGACGCGCGCACTTTCAACGGCATAACTCACGCGACTGACCGGGCTGAATGATGCGTCCAGCGCGATATGACCGACTGCACGGGTCTCATTCGGAGCCAGCCTGGAGATCGCCGACACATAACCGCGACCCTGTTCGACCTTGATCTGCATGTCCAGCTTGCCGCCGGCCGTCAGGTGTGCAATCACATGATCAGGATTGATTACTTCGACATCGGCATTGCCGGTAATGTCAGCCGCTGTCACCACGCCCTGACCTTCCTTTTTCAGGGTCAGCACGACTTCAGGTGTGTTATGCAGACGCATCACCACACCCTTGAGGTTCAGCAGAATATCCACAACATCTTCCTGCACGCCGTCTATGGTGGCGTATTCATGCAGCACACCAGCCATTTTTACTTCAGTCGGCGCTGCACCCTGCATGGATGAAAGCAGGATACGACGCAATGCATTGCCCAATGTGTGGCCGTAACCGCGTTCAAAAGGCTCCATCACCACTTTTGCCTGGGTGTCGGAAATCTTTTGCACATCGATAATACGGGGTTTCAAAAATTCATTGTTAGACATACGCTACTCCCGGGGGATTACTTGGAATACAACTCAACCACGAGATGCTCGTTGATGGTTGCAGGCAGTTCTGCACGTTGCGGCTTGGCTTTATACGTTCCCTTTAAGGCCTTGGTGTCCATTTCGATCCATTCAGGGAAACCACGCTGTTCGGCCGCAGCGATCGCTGCCTTGATACGCAGTTGAGCTTTCGATTTTTCGACCACTTCAACCACGTCACCGGGACGCACTTGATAGGACGGAATGTTCACGCGATTGCCGTTCACCAGCACGCCATTGTGGCGCACCACTTGACGCGCTTCGGAGCGCGATGCACCAAATCCCATGCGGTAGGAAACATTGTCCAGACGCGATTCCAGTATTTGCAACAATGTTTCACCTGTAATACCACGCTGAACGGCAGCTTGTTTGTAGGTCAGACGGAACTGTTTTTCCAGCACGCCGTAGATACGACGCACTTTTTGCTTTTCACGCAGCTGGCCGCCGTATTCCGACAGACGAGTATTTTTCTTTTGACCGTGTTGGCCAGGCGGATAAGCTCTGCGCTCGACACCGCATTTGTCGGTAAAACATTTCTCGCCCTTCAGGAACAGCTTTTCGCCTTCACGGCGGCACTGACGGCACTTTGCATCAAGATTTCTAGCCAAGATCGACTCCCAAAATTATATACGACGCTTTTTAG
>Ga0307375_10000038_pt1 | contig 180179 bp, 125 predicted proteins | sample TR1MG_FD_202531 | JGI IMG/M metagenome (GOLD analysis project Ga0307375, IMG submission 202531) | Soil microbial communities from Risofladan, Vaasa, Finland - TR-1 | ecosystem: Environmental > Terrestrial > Soil > Coastal area > Acid sulfate soil | place: Finland: Risofladan, Vaasa...
GGGCAGCATCAACCCTTGCAGGTACCATCTTGCCGGCGCCGCCCGATCCGCGTGCCCCAAGGCGGACACCATCGCCTCGCCATACCGTGCAAAGCGTGCTTCCAGACTCGTGCCCATGACCCACCTCCTTGCGTGCTGCTCGAAGATGCCGTGACCATGCCATGAAGTTGTGACATAGCAGAATTATTGAGTAACAAGCCGCGATAGAGCTCCTGTAGCGAATGCTTCAGCGACAGTTGCGACACCTTGTCGGTGTAACCAATAACAGCCACGAATGGCATCGGCAAGCCGCCCGAAGCCCCCAGCAACAGTCCTTCGCCATAGCAGGCCGCCCCGACGACGAGGAGATTGAACTTGGATGTCGTCATGGTTTCAAACTCAACATCAAGGCACGGCACTTCACCACCCCATGGTCGCACCGGCTGCGACGTCCGCGCCGTCATGCACACAGAGTGAAGACTCATATGCGCATACTGCTTCGTGAAGGCAACCAGGGGTTCAGTTGAAAGGAGTCGAGGGCGATCAACCTGATCCGCGGATCACTGCCAGACAAGAGCCCCCGCTTCTGAAGGTGGGTGGGCACTGAGAGATGTGGTCAATTCCAGACACTGCTGTTTGGGATAGGCACAGGATGGGCACAGGATGGGCATTATGCCCAAATGGCGGTTTGTGCCCGAAACGGAAATGTGGTCATCGACCTGCCCAGAACGCGTGGCACCTCTTCCGGAGGGAACGCGTCGAGCGCGTCAGAAGTGATCGCAAGCCATTGATATGGTGCGCCCGGCGGGATTCGAACCCACGACCCCTGCCTTCGGAGGGCAGTACTCTATCCAGCTGAGCTACGGGCGCAATGACTTGTTCTCTACGGTAACTTTACCCCAGCGACTCGTTCCTTCGCAGGGCAGCACTCTGTCCCGCTGAGCTACGAACGCATGGTGGCCTCGCGCGAAAGCATGGCCTGATGGCTGGCGTCGCGGGGAGCGCAGTATAGCCGAGATTGTCAGAACGGGAGGGAGGACGATGTCGACGCCTCGCTGCCGGCTTGCCGGCCAATCGCCGGCAGGAAAGCCGCCTGGCTTCCCTGCCGGACAGATTCCCGCCGCACCCCCGGGCCATCAATCCAACCTTCTCCCTGGCAGGAATAGGCGCCAACACACGGGGCGGGTGGCTCCATTGAATCGGCTGAAGCTCAGCGTGCCTTGAGCAGACTGGTCAACGTATCGGGCGTGCCGGTGACGCGCTCCAGGTGTGGGTACTGCAGGCCGTCGTGGTAGTCAATGCGAACCGTTTTGTACTCGTTGAAGTTCTTCACCAGCAATTCGATGACCTGGCTCTTGTCCTTCGCTGCAGCGGTTATGGCGTCCTTCAGCTGGTCGGCGTCGTAGTCGAAACCGTTGACGGCGACCACGGACATGCCCGGCGAGATGCCGGCCTTGAAGGCGGGGCCATCCCACAGCACGTCGGCAATGCTGCCGCCCTTGCCGATCGACAGGCCCAGCGAATAGGTGAGATCGGTGAAGTGGCGACGCGCCTCCAGTGCCTTCACCGCCGCCGAGGGCTTGTCGGTGTACACCAGCTTCCAGCCGTGCGAGGCGATGCCGCCGATCAGCGAACCGTGCCCGTCGAGGCGCGTGCGCAGGTAACTGGCCCAGTCGTAGGGCTGGATGTCGTTGAGGGTCTTGACCACGTCATCAAAGGTATAGGTGTTGACGTGCCACTGGCCGTTGTCCATGCCGAAGAAGGCCTCGGCGAAATCGTCGATGGAGTGCCTGCCCTTGCTCAGCTCGCGCAGCTTGCCGTCAACATCGAGCCAGATCATCTCGCCGGCGGAATAGTAATCCTCGCTGGACTGGTAGTTGCGGTACGGCAACGGCGCGCGCTGGGCGATGATCGGATCGTTGGTGGTGTCCTGCACATTGCGCCAGCTGGCCAGGCCGGGGCGGCCGCGGTCGTAGACAGCAGCGACATAGGCAAGCAGGTCATGTGCGTCATCGGCGCCCACCAGGCCCGAACGCGCAGCTATCACGTTGCCCCAGAACTGGGTCTGTCCCTCGTAGACCCACAGCAGGCTGTCCTGCATCGGCACGTTGAAATTGGGCGTCGTGAGATCCGCGCCACGGCGGTATTTGCCGTCCCATGAGTGGTTGTATTCGTGCGCCAGCAGATCACGCCCGAGCGCGCCCTTGTCCCATTCGGTGAAGTAACCGGGGCCGACGCCATTTTCGCTGGAGCGATGGTGCTCAAGCCCGATGCCGCTCATCTTGTCGCTCAGCGCGAGCAGGAAATCGTAGTGATCGTAATGGTGCGCTCCGTAGAGCTTGTACATCTGCTGCACGAGGTTGCGATGGATCTTCAGCTCTTCGGGGGTGATCGCCAGATCCTTGGCTGCATCGGCCACGATATTGAGGTGCACCGGCGCCTTGGCACCCGGATCCAGATCCACCCGCTTGAAATACTTGCCCGCGAACACCGGTGAGTCGACCAGGTCGTTGTACTGGATCGGCTTGTAGTTGACGGTATTGCCGTCGCGCGACGCCACTTCCAGCGCGGTGGCGGACTGCCAGCCCGTCGGATACGTCGCACTGGCCTGGGTACCGATGCGCTTGGCGTCGTAGCCGGCCGGGTACAGCGACACGGCATTCCACTGCAGGTTGAGCATCTCCGGGGTCATCACCACCCGACCCTCGGACTTGCTCTGCGGCGAGAGGAACTGGAACACGGCCTCGACGGTGGATGCGCCCTGTGGCACCTGGACGTGGAACGCGTAGACATTCAGCGGATCGCGCTTCCACGTCAGCGGCTTGCCGTTGGCCGTCAGCACCAGGCCAGCCAGCTTGTCGATCGGGCCGGTCGGCGAGTGGTTGCCGGGAATCCACTGCGGGTAGAGCAGGGTCAGCGGGCCGGGCCGGGCCGGGATCACTTCGTGTACGCGGAAGATCCGGTGCGCCACGTCGGTGGCGTCGACATCGATCTTCAAGGTGCCCTGATACGGCACATCCTGCGGCGCAGGGACATCGGCAAGCGAAGTGAAGCTGGCCAGTCCGAGAGCCATGGCGGACGCGATTCGAGTGACTTTCAAAATGTGCTCCGGGAAATGGAAAAAGTGGCCAGGGCCGGGCGGCCCGCCCGCCTGCAGCAGGGAAGGCTTCGACAGCGGGGCTGGCTATCACCCGCGCTGAAACCTGCCGCGACATGCAACCAGTCTGATGCTAGAGGGTCGCTGGCTGGGTTAGCCTATGCCGAAGGTCATGCATCGCTGTCACCCTGTCGCCGCCAGAGTCGGGCACGGAATGCCTGATGCTGATCTTGCCTACGTTATTGCAATCGCTGGCACATCGCACGGTCGCCAGCCTCATGGAATGAAGGTCGCATGCAACAGCCCGCTACTGATGATCACCTGACTGACGAATCAGACCCTGCTCGCGCCTACGCCATGTACTCCGCGCTGCACATGGGTCCGCTGGTGCGTGCCCTGATCATTTTTACCACCGCCGGCTACGCGGGATTGATCCTCATCAGCAACCTGCTCACCACCTCGCACCTGAGCGTAGCTCTGCGCCTGTCGCCGGCGCTGCTGGCACTGCCTGTTGCGATGGCCGTGGCGCGCACCAGGCACCCGCTGACCCTCAGCCTGCTGACCCTGCTTTCACTGGTCGCGCTCGAGATCGGCATCAACCTCAACGGCCTGAGCGTCGTCGACGGCGTGTCCTGGGTCACCCCCGGCAGCCTGCTGGTACCGGTGGCGCTGGCCACCATCTGGGCATGGCGCTGGGACTTCCATGCGGCGATGGTGATCAGCGTGTTCGGCCCGCTGCCGATGCTTCTTTTTGGCCATGCCCACGACATCCAGATACTGCGTTATGTCAGCTACATGGCACTCGCGCTTTGCCTCGCGATGCTGTTGCGCGAATTCACGCGGCGCAACCTGCTGGAACAATTGCGGCTCCAGCGGCGATTGCAGCGGCAGGCCAGCACCGATGGCCTGACCGGCTTGCTGTTGCGCAATCGCTTTTTCGAACTGGCGCAACGCGCGCTCGACCAGGCCCACCGCGCCGGCAAGCCGGTGTGCATGCTGTATCTGGACGCCGACCACTTCAAGCATCTGAATGACCATCACGGCCACGCGGCAGGCGATGAGGCGCTGATCGCGCTGGCTGACTGCCTGCTCGACCAGGTGCGGGGCAGCGACCTGATTGGCCGCGTGGGTGGCGAGGAATTCGCGATGCTGCTGCCTGGCCTCGACCTGCAACAGGCCAGCGCCCGCGCCGAACAATTGCGCAAGGCGGTCCACGGCGTGCTGCGCCCCGACGGTCCGATGACCATCAGCATCGGTATCGCCGAGAGCGTTGCGGACGAGGGGGTGGAACCCTTGCTGGCCCGCGCGGACAAGGCCATGCGGCAGGCAAAGAAAAGCGGCCGCGACAAGGTGGTCGCGGCCGCTGATGATGTCACCGCCCCGGCCTGGCGCTAGTCGCGCAAGGCCAGCTTGCTGTGACGGATGCCGTAGCCGAGGTAGATGATCAGACCCAGCGCCAACCACACAAGGAAGCGCTCGATGGTGATCCAGGGCAAGCCGCCGACCCTCGCGTTCAGTCGTGGACACGCAACGGCAGTTGCAGACTATCGGTGAACAACCCATCCACGCCGAGCGCCAGCAGGCGCGCTGCGGTGGGGGCACGGTTGACCGTGTAAACGCGCAGAGCAAGGCCCGCAGCATGCACGGCATGCACCTCGGCGGCGCGCAAACCGCGCCAGTCGCAATGCAGCGCATCTGCGCGCAGTGCCAGCGCCGCGCGGATGTCGCCCTCGGTGAAACGCTCGTACAGGCAGGCTAGCGGCAACGCCGCACGTTGCGCATCCAGTTGCGCCCGTGCCGCCTGGAGTGCGGTGAGCGAGAATGACGACAGCAGGGGTGCCGGCAGATCGGGGTGCTGCCGCGCCCAGTCCGCTGCGCGCGCCGCCACCGCATGGCCGGTGGCGACCTCGGTGCCCGGGCAAGGCTTGATCTCAAGGTTCAGCCAGACACCATGGGTTGCGGCAAACGCCAGCACCTGATCGAGGCTGGCCAGCGGCTCGCCACGAAAGCGCGCGCCGTACCAGGCGCCAGCCTCCAGGCGTTGCAACCGCGCCCAGGACCAGCCGGCGGCGGCGCCGTGCGCGTCGGTGGTGCGCGTGAGCGTGTCATCGTGCAGCAGATACGGCACACCGTCGCTGCTGAGCTTCACGTCACACTCGAAGGCGCGAAAACCTGCCGCCAGACCTGCCCTGAAGGCAGCCAGGGTGTTCTCGGGTGCCGCGTTGCCACCGCCGCGGTGCGCCAGCCAGTGCAGGCCAACGGCGTCGGCTGTCACGTGACTTTCCGGCTTGTCTGACATCATGGCGCAGCCTCCACCTCGGCTTGTCGCAGCGTGCCCGCGTCGCCCAATGCGGTGGCGAACCAGTCGGCCACCGCCGCGCGTTGCGCGGCGGTGTAGTGCAGGCCCAGCTTGCTGCGCCGCCACAGTACATCGTCGGCGCTGCGCGCCCACTCCACGTGCTGCAGATAGCACAGTTCGGCGACGTACAGGCCGGGCGCGATCTCGGCACCCAGCTCAGCCAGCGACTGCGCCTCTTCGCCGCTTGCCGGCTGCGCGTTCGGCGCGCGCAGCAGCAGCGGAAGTCGGCTGCCGTAGGCGCGTGCCCAGCGCTCACTCAACGCGGTTGGCAACCAAGAATGACGTGTGGCGACGGCCTGCAGAAACCGGCTGAAGTCGGCCGGTGGCGTCCGCGCAGGACCCGTCCAGTCGCTGAGGTCGCCACCAGGCAGCAGCGCGTCGTGGGTCCACGCTTCGCGCGGCTCACCCAGCGCGCGGCACAGCAGATCGCCAGCCTGGGAGGCGAGCACGCGGAACGTGGTGAGCTTACCGCCCCACACGTTCAGCAGCGGCGACGACGCCTGCGGGTGATCCAGCTCCAGCCGATACTCGCGCGTTGCGGCGGCAGGGTCGGCAGCAGCGTCCTCAAGTAGCGGCCGCACGCCGGCGTAGCTCCACACCACCTGCGCGGCATGCACCGGCGTGCGCAGAAACACACTGGCTTCGCGGCACAGATAATCAATCTCGCCAGCGCTTACCACATGGCCCTGAGCCAGCGTGCCGACTTCAATATCCGTGGTGCCGATCAGGGTGAAGTCACGTTCGTAGGGCAAGGCAAAAATCACCCGCCGATCGCTGGCCTGGAACAGGTACGCGTCGTTGTGGCTGAACTGTCGTGGCACCACGATGTGGCTGCCGCGTACCAGCCGCAGCTGTGCGAGCGAGCGCATTGGCTGGCCGGCCCGGTCGAGCGAGATCGCGGCGAGAAACTGCGCGGCCCAGGGGCCGGCGGCATTGACCAGCGCACGCGCGCGCACGGACTGTTCGCGACCATCGCCATGGCGCAGCGTGGCCGACCAGCGTTCGCTGTCGCGCACGGCATGCACGCAGGCACAGCGAGTAAGCACCATGGCGCCGCGTTCGACGGCATCCTGGGCACAAGCCACCACCAGCCGAGCGTCATCCACCCAGCCATCGGCGTATGAAAAACCACGCGTGAAATGTGGCTGCAACGCGGCGCCGGCGACGTCGCGACGCAGATCAAGCGCGCGCGAGGCCGGCAGCCAGCTGCGCCGCGTCAGATGGTCATACAAGAACAATCCGGCACGAATCATCCACGCCGGGCGCATCGCCGGCTGCAGCGGCATCACAAAACGCAACGGCCAGGACAGATGCGGCATCGAGCGCAACAGCAGCTCCCGCTCGGCCAACGCCTTGCGCACCAGCCCAAAGCGGCACTGCTCAAGGTAGCGCAGGCCGCCGTGAATCAGCTTGGTCGAACACGACGAGGTGTGTGAAGCCAGATCGTCGCGTTCGACCAGCAGCACGCGCAGCCCGCGTCCGGCCAGATCGCGTGCGATGCCTGCGCCATTGATGCCACCACCGACGACCAGCACGTCAACGTCGGTTGCGGAACTCGCAGGAGAGATGGACGGCATGTGATGACCCTAGCCGCGGCCAGGGCGGCAGTGCTCACGACCGCTCATGACGGCAGCCGCTGGCCGCTGTCTGCGTCGAACAAGTGCAACGCCGTGCTGGCCACATTCACGCGCAGCGTGTCGCCCTCGCGCCAGGGTGACGTGGTCGTGGCGATACGCAGCACACACGCTTGCTTGCCCACGCCTGCGTGCAGCAGCATCTCGCCGCCCAGCGACTCGATCAGATTCAGCGTCACTGTCCAGCAACCGTCAACATCGGGCAGCAACGCCTCGGGGCGCAGCCCCAGCGTGACCGCGCGACCGGCCAGTGCCGGCTGTGGGGCGGACAGCGGCAGCGGCGCGAGGTCCTCGACCAGCACATGCGTGCCCTCGGCGCTGACGCGTGCGGCCAACAGGTTCATCGGTGGCGCACCGAGAAAACCTGCCACGAAGGTGCTGGCCGGCTGCGCGTAGACTTCTTCGGGCGTGCCGACCTGTTCAATGCGGCCGTGGTTCATCACCACCATGCGCTGCGCCAGGGTCATCGCCTCGACCTGATCATGCGTCACGTACACCGTGGTGGTGCCGAGCCGGCGGTGCAGCTGCTTGATCTCAACACGCATGTGGTTGCGCAGGCGCGCGTCGAGGTTGGACAGCGGCTCGTCGAACAGGAACAGCTGCGGCTCGCGCACAATGGCGCGGCCCATCGCCACGCGCTGGCGCTGACCACCGGACAACTCGGCTGGCTTGCGCGCCAGCAGCGGCTGCAAGCCGAGCAACTCAGCGGCCCAGTCGACGCGACGTGCAATCTCGGCCTTCTCCAGCTTGCGCAACTTGAGCGCATAGCTGAGGTTGTCGAAGACGCTCATGTGCGGATACAGTGCGTAGTTCTGGAACACCATGGCGATGTCACGGGCGCTGGGTTCCTGCGCGTTGACGCAACGCCCGCCGATGCGGATCTCGCCACCGCTCGGCGATTCCAGCCCGGCGATCATGCGCAGCAGCGTGCTCTTGCCGCAGCCGGAAGGGCCGACCAGCACCACGAACTCGCCATCGGCCACCTGCAGACTGGTGGGCGTCAGCACCATGGTGGCACCGAAGCGTTTGCAAACCTCATGCAGCTCAAGCGTAGCCATGGCAGGTCATTTCTCGATATCGGTCAGGCCGCGGATGAACCAGCGCTGCGCCAGCAGCAGCACCAGCAACGGCGGCAGCAGCGCCAGCAGCGCGGTGGTCATCACCAGGTCCCAGCGCGGCAGCGCAAAGCTGGTGCCGGCATTGATCAGGCCCTGCATGCCCATCACGACCGTGGCGTAGCGCGCATCGGTAGTGGTCAGCAGCGGCCACAGATACTGGTTCCAGCCGTAGACAAACTCCAGCACGAACAGTGCCGCCAGCGGCGTGCGCGCCAGTGGCAGCGCGCTGTGCAGGAAAAACTGCAGGGGCCCGGCGCCATCCATGCGCGCCGCATCCAGCAGGCTCGGCGGCATGCTGGCAAAAAACTGACGCAGCAGGAACGTGGCGGTGGCCGAGGCGATCAGCGGCACGATCAACACGCCGTAACTGTTCAACAGATGCAGTCCGGCGCTGACCTGGAAGGTGGGGTAGAAGCGCACCTCCAGCGGCAGCATCAGCGAGCTCAGGATCAGCACGAACGCCGTGCGCCGCAGCGGAAAGCGGAAATACACCACCGCGTACGCCGACAGCGTGGCCAGGGTCAGCTTGCCCAGCGCAATACCGAGTGCCATCACCAGGCTGTTGCCCAGCATCCGCAGCACGCTGGGCGAGCCGGGCAGCCCGGCATCCAGCACCGTGTGCAGGTTGTGCAGCAACCTGTTGCCGGGCAGCCACGGCAGCCGCCCGAGCAGATCACCCGGCGCGTGACTGGCGGCAATCAGCGCGGCGTACAACGGCAAGGCCAGCAGCAAGGCCAGCAACAACAGCACGCTGCGTCGCAACCACTGGCGCTTCACGAAGGCACCCGTCGCCGCTGCAGCCGCAACTGCAAGACCCCCAACACCGTCACCAGCAGCATCAGCAGCAGCGACTGCACCGCGGCCGCACCCTGATCGAAATTGCGGAAGGCATCTTCATACAGCTTGTACACCAGCGTCTCGGTGGCGTTGTCGGGACCGCCCTGGGTCAACACGTCGATCAGGCCAAAGGTGTCGAACAGCACGAAGATCAGATCGGTCACCACCAGGAACAGCGTGGTCGGCGCCAGCAGCGGCCAGATCACATCGCGCACCCGACGCCAGCCACGCGCGCCGTCCAGCGCCGCGGCTTCGAGCAGCGACGGCGGCAGCGACTGCAACGCGGCGCCGTAGAACAGGAAGTTGTACGCCAGCAATTGCCACACGGTGGTGGCCAGCACCAGCGCTTGCGCCTGCCCCGCTTGCAGTGCTGGATTCCAGTGCACGCCAGCGTGTTCCAGCAGCCCAGCACCCAGCCCCACCTGCGGCCGGAACAGAAAGACCCACAGCGCCGCGCTGATCGCCGGCGCCAGCGCGTACGGCCACAAGAACAGCGTGCGAAACAAGGTGCGGCCCGAGCGCAGCCCCTCCACCGCCACCGCCAGCGCAAACCCCCCGGCCAGCGACAGCGCGCTGGTCAGCACCGCATACGCCAGCGTCAGCAGCAGGGCGTGTCCGTATTCGGCGCTGCCAAGTGTGTGAGCAAAGTGCCGCAGCCCGACAAACTCCTCGCTCAGGCCAAACGCATCGCCCTGATAAAACGCATCGCGCAACGCACGCAGCGTCGGCCACAGAAAAAATACGCCGATGACCACCAGCTGCGGTGCCAGCAGCAGCCACGGCAGCCATCTGCCGCGAAACCAGGTCCCCGGCAACAGTTCGCCGGCAGCTCGCGAGCCGCCCATCAGCGTTCGCCGCCCGCCGTTTCGCCGAAGCGCTGCAACAGCGCGTCACCTTGCTGCACGACCTGCTTCAGCGCCGCCTGCGGTGTCTGCTTGCCGGCCAGTACGGCCTCAAGCGCATTACGCTGGATCTGCCGCAACTGCGGCAGATAGCCAAGCCGCAGGCCGCGAGTCCACGGCAGCGGCGGTTTGTTCGACAGTTCCTGCACCGCCACCAGCGCGCCCGGATTCTGCCGGTAGTAACCGCTGGCCTGCAGCGCGTCGTAGCCGCCGCGGGTCACCGGCACATAGCCCGTCGCGCGCGCCCACTGCGCCTGTACCGGCGCGCTCATCAGATAATGCAAAAACGCGGCGGTGCCGGGCAGATGATCGGCCGGCACGCGTGACATCACCCACAGCGAGGCGCCGCCGGTGATGCTGTTCTGCGGCGCTCCCGGCACGCTGGCGGCATGCGGCATCGGCGCGATGCCCCAGGGGAAACGTGCGCCGCCTGCGATGGCTGCCAGCGACGAAGAGCTGTCCATGTACATCGCGCAGGTCTGATTGATGAACAGTGGCAGCGCGTTGCTTTCCGGGCCGCCGTAGCGGAACACGCCGCTGCGCGACCACGCCGCCAGATCGCCGAGATGCTTCTCGAACGCCGGTGCCTGCAGCAGCAGATGCACGCCTTGAAAGGTCTTGTAGCCGTTGTCGCCACTGGCATACGGCAGACCGTTCCAGGCCGCGAATTGCTCGAACTGGATCCACTCCGGCCAGCCCGTGCTGAAGCCGCATTTCGCGCCCGCCGCCAACAGTCGGGTACCCGCCGCGCCCATCTGCGCCCAGCTGGTCGGAGGCGCCACGCCAGCGCGTGCCAGCATAGCCTTGTTGTAATACAGCACCGGGGTCGAGGCGTTGAACGGCAACGACAGCAGGCGGCCCTGCGCATCGGCGTAGTAGCTGGCCGCTGCGGGAATAAACAGGTTGGTCGCAAACGGCAGCTTCTGCTGCTGCATCAGCGCATACACCGGCAACGTGGCACCGCGTGCACTCATCATCGTGGCGGTGCCGACATCGAACACCTGCACGATGTCCGGCGGTGTGCCGGCACGGAACGCGGCGATTGCCGCCAGCATGGTCTGGTCGTAGTTGCCGCGGTTGACCGCGATCACCTGATAGCGATCCTGCGAAGCGTTGAAGCCCTCCACCAGATGCTGTACCTCCACCCCCAACTCGCCGCTCATGGCGTGCCAGAACTGGATCTGCACACGTGCCGCGTGGGCGGGCGCGGCTAGCACGATGGCGGCCATCAGCAGGCATGCGCGAACGCAACGCCGCATGGCAAGGCGAAACCTCATGGTATGAACGACCCTGATCGATGACAGTGTGACGTCAAATTAGCCCAACGGTGTGACAGATTGACGACATGACGCCGCAAGCCACGTCGAATTCGCCCAACGGAATTGGGCGGCGGAGGAATTTCCCGGCTCTCGATCCGCATCGCGGTCGCAGCCACCATTTGGGCCGTGTTGCACGCGTTCTCCAGCGGGACACGGCCGGCGGAGCAGGCTCTGCATCGCCGACGCGTGCTGGCTTCTGCGCAGACATCAAAACCGTGCTGGCCCACCCGGGATCAGGTCATGTGCCGGGCCAGGCGTGACGGCGGCGACCGCGTGGCTACGGCCGTTACGCTTCCCCAGGCAGGCTCATCACACGCCGGCATCGGCCAACTTGCTGTGGCGGATGCCATAGGCGAAATAGATCACCAGCCCCAGCGCCATCCAGATGATGAAACGCCAGATGGTGATCATCGGAAGGCCCCCGAGCAGTTGGAACTGACCGTCGCTGAACCATGGCCAGCCGATGATCAGGAACAGCGAGAACAGGATGCCGACCGGGGCCACCAGCCACAGCGCCGGGGTGCGGAAGCGGCGTTCCAGATCCGGCTTGCGGATGCGCAGCAGCAGCACCGAGCCGCAGATGATGATGAACGCGGCGAGTGTGCCGATGTTGACCAGTTCGGCCACCTCGCCGATCGGCAGGAAACCGGCGACCAGGGCGGTGAACACGCCCAGGATGATGGTCGGACGCGCTGGCGTACCGTACTTCGGGTGAATCTTGGCGAACCATTTGGGCAGCAGGCCGTCGCGCGCCAGCGCGAACCAGATGCGCGCCGCACCCAGCATGAAGGCAAACATCACGCTGGTGATGCCGGCGATCGCCGCGACCGAGATGATGCCGCGCACCCAGTCAAGCCCCAGAGCCTTGAACGCCGCGTCGACCGGCGCCGGGCCGGCGAGCTGCTGGTAGGGCACCATGCCGGTCAGCACCAGAGAAACCAGGATGTACAGCACCATCGATACTGCCAGCGAGAGCAATACCGCGCGCGGCAGGTCACGCTGCGGATTCTTCGACTCCTCGGCGGCGGTGGTCAGCGTGTCGTAACCGAAGACCGCAAAGAACACGATGCTCGACGCGGCCAGCACGCCACCCCAGCCGTACTGGGTAAGCCCATCCTTGGTGATCGCCGCGGGAATGAACGGATGCCAGTTGGCCGGGTTCACGTAGAACGCGCCCACGCCGATCACCAGCGCCACGCCGATCACCTTGATGGTGACGATCGCCGTGTTGGCACGTGCGCCCCACTCGGTCTTCACCGTCAGCATCCAGGCAATCAGCAAGGTGATTGCTGCGGCGATAACGTTGAACACCTTGCCATTTTCCGGGTGGGACGGGTCGTAGGCGCCCTGTGCCCAGGCCGGCAGGTGCACGCCGGCGACCTGTTCCAGCAACGCCTGCACGTAACCGGACCAGCCGATCGCCACCACGCCGACGATCAGCGCGTACTCGATAAGCAGATCCCAGCCGATGATCCAGGCGAACAGCTCGCCCAGCACCGCGTAACTGTAGGTATAGGCACTGCCGGTCACAGGAATCATGCCGGAGAACTCGGCATAGGCAAGCGCTGCGCAGCCACTGCCAAGGCCTGCGATCAGGAAGCTGAGGACTACCGCCGGGCCCGCGTTGGCGGCTGCCTGCTGGCCAGCCAGGACGAACACGCCGACGCCGATGATCGCGCCCACACCGATTGCGGTGAGCTGCCACAGGCCGAGCACCCGACGAAAATCGCCGCTCTTCCCCGCCTCTGCCTGCAGTTGCTCGACACTCTTGTGACGTACCAATTTGCTGAAGAAACCCATGCAGAAATCCCCTTGGAACGAGTGCCGATCATAACAAGTCATGGCGATTAAGCCATGGCAAGTCCATGAATTCATGGACTTGTGGACGTCTATACGTCCATACGAACCACTCATATAACGTGCTTCCGGGTTGCCCCTGCACATCTATGCGCAGGCATCGCCGCCTCCCATTCACGGCAAGCCACATCAAGCCTGTGACGTCCCAAGGTAGCAACCTGCCTCGGGGTCTCAGTGGACGACGCCCTGCTCCGAGGCCCTAGATGGCGGCATGCGCATGCCGCCGATCCATGGCAGCAGCAGGGCGCTCAAGCCAAAGACCGCGGCAAAGGCCGGCGCCGCGTAGCCAGCAAGATGATCCACCCCGAACCAGCGGCCCAGCAGCAGCGGCAGCAACGCGGTCAGCAGGGTGCGCGCGCCCTCCAGCCAGAACACGACGCGACGACCCTCCATCAGCGCGCCGATGACCGACAGGCTGAGCACCATATACAGGGCATAGCCCAGCAAATCGCCCGGGCCAGCATGCGCGGTGATGCCGAGAAAATGGGTGGCCATGCCCAGCAGCAAGGCGAACTGGGCCAGGCAGTAACTGGCCAGCACGGTGGACATCGGCGGGTTGTAGATCGCCCGGCCAATGTCGTAATCGGGCTTGGGGCAGCACCCGGCCACGTCATCCGGGCGCCAGCCTGGCCGACGGAACCAGATCAGCAGCTTGTCGCGCGAACGGCTCGCCCGTCGCGCCTCCACCGCGGTCGCCCAATAGACTTCCAAGTTCGCCCACAGCGGGTTCCAGCTGCGCAGCGGTGCGCGCGTGCCGTATACGGGACGGTCACTGTCGTCCTCCTCGACGAAGGTGCCGAACAGCCGGTCCCACAGAATAAGGATGCCGCCGTAGTTGTGGTCGAGATAGCGATCGTTGGTGGCGTGGTGCGCGCGATGGTTGGAGGGCGAGCAGAACACCCGGTCGAACCAGCCCAGCTTGCCGATCTGCTCGGTATGCACCCAGAACTGGTACAGCAGGTCGATCAGCGCGATCACCACGAACACTTGCAGCGGGTAGCCGAGCACGGCCATCGGCAGGTAGAACACCCAGCCCAGCAGGCCGCCGGTACTGGTCTGGCGCAACGCGGTGGAGAGGTTGTATTCCTCGCTCTGGTGGTGCACCACATGCGCGGCCCAGAGGATGTTCACCTCGTGCCCCATGCGGTGCAGCCAGTAGTAGAGGAAGTCGTACAGCAGCAGGCCGCTGATCCACACCCACAAGCTGCCTGCAGGAAGCGCGAAAAGCGCCAGATGTTCGGCGCACCAGGCATAGATGCCCAGCGTGAGCAGCTTGAGGAACACCCCGGCCACCTGTGACATCACGCCAAGCCCGATGCTGTTGATGGCGTCATTGCTGCGATAGGCGCGCTTGCCGCGCAGCCGCGCCACGAACAGTTCAAGGGCGATCAGCACGAAGAAAAACGGCGTCGCCCAGCTGATGATCAGTTCTTGCGTATTCAAATGGACCGCTCTCCCTGCCAGGCTCCAGGCGTCCGGTCGGATGCTTAACCTTGATCGAATAGTAGGCCCTCGGCAAGCACCACACAGCACGAAAGGCATGGCCAGTGTGCCGGCCGCGCCCCGGGTGCCGGCGTCGAATCATCGGCCGGTCCGGGCAAACAGGGGCTTCCCTTCTGCCTGCGGCAGGCTGGCGCCAAGCAAGCTGGCAATCGTCGGTGCGATGTCGCGCATGTCGATGCTGCCCAGGTCTGTTCCGGCGGGAATGTTTTTGCCCTCGATCAGAAAGGTCGAACGCATCGCCGGCATCGCTGGATCGTAGCCGTGCATGCCGTGGTAGTGGCCAGACGACGGCATCGGCGCCGCCGGGGCGATGCCCATTTCGTAGCCGGACTTGAACATCACGAACCAGCTGGCGGTCGGCGCGCCGCCCTGCGCCATCAGCTGCGCATGATCGAGCACATGGTCGATGCCATAGGCAGGATCCGCCTGCAGCCGTGCAATCAGCGCGGCCACCGTGGCATGCAGCGCTGGATTGTTCGGCTCGCGCAGCACAATGGCCGCACTGCCACCGGCATTCCACGGCGTGGCCTGCCAGCCGGTGATGGTGCTTCCCTTGAGCGTGATCAGACCGGCCTCTATGAACGGCGCATACAAGTTGACGTCTTGCTGCACCGACGCAAAGCCATGATCGGAAACCACGGCAACGATACCGTCGGGATGCACCTGCCGAGCAGCGGCCACCACCTCGCCGACCAGCGCGTCGATGCCTTCCAGCACCTTGTTTGCCTGTGGGGAGCCGGGACCGTATTTGTGCTCGTTATGGTCCAGCGAAGCAAAGTACACGGTCATGAATTGCGGCTTGTGCAGGGCCAGCAGTTTCGCCGCGAAGCGCGCGCGATCCTGGTCACCATCCAGATCTTCGTTGATGCCCAGTGCGTAGGGACCAAGCGACTTTTCAAGCACCGGCAGCAGACCCGGCGTGGCCAGCGCGGCCAACAACTTGCGGTCGTCTGGCGTACCGGTGCGCCAGATCTGCGGCAGGTTCCAGTCCACCGGCGCGCCCACGCTCACCGGCCAGTGCACATTCGCCGTGCTCAGGCCCGCCGCCCGGGCGGCATCCCACAACGTCGGCACCCGGATGTCGCTGGCATACCAGTCCCAGCCGTACTGATTCTTGTTGTAGGGATCGAAGGTCAGGTTGTTGACGATGCCGTGGCGTAGCGGCGAGACCCCGGTGAGCAGCGTGGTGTGACTCGGGTAGGTCAACGTCGGGAGCACACCGCGCACATCGTGGGCGTAGCTGCCGTCGGTGACGAAGTGCTGCAGGTTGGGCAGGTGCAGTCCACGCTGGCGTGCCTGCAGCACGTCGGCCGGACGCAGCCCATCGATGGATATGAGCGCCACCGGTGAGGCGCTGGCGTCACAGGGCGGCAGCAGCGCCAACAGGATCAGGCTGAGAACGGCCAGAATACGGGACATGCAGGTTCCGGAAAGTCATGGGGAAGTCCGCAAATGTTTGCCGCTGGACGCTACTTCCCCATGACAGTCCTGCGACGACTCGGGTAAGCGCAAGCCCACTACCTGCGTGAGATCGTCGGTGCATCGAGCAGCCGCTGCCGTCGGATGTTCGGCTGGACTGCACCAAACTGGCGGTGCAGGTCGCGGAGCTTCGCGGCCTCAAGTGACTCAGTCTCCACCGGCGCAACACGGGCGTGGGCTTGACTGGCCAGCTCGCCGGCAACACATCTGCCATCGGCAGACCACGCTGGCGGAAATTCGTGCAGTACGCGATCTCGGGGATGATTCCGATGAACTGCCCCCGACTGGTCGATACGGTGGTAAAGCAGCCGATGATGTCGTCGAAGGCAGGAATCTGGAACTGGCCGTCATGGTCTGTGTGGCGCAGCGGCAGCCGTCGCTCCCGGGCACGCAAGGAATTCAATTCGAGACGCTGAACAACGAGGTTGGCAACATCCCGGATGGGAGCAAGCCTCCATGTCTTTTGGTCGCCGTGCAGGCGGTCACTGTCGGGCCGTCTCGACCTGTTTCAGCCAGTCCGCGTAGCGCGGCCGGTTCACGGGCACGCCCGCGGCGTTGCAACTGCTCAGGCGGCACAGTTCGGCGCGGACGCGCGGCGTGTGCTGCACGATGATATGGAAGATCGCATTCTGTTCGAGCTCACCGTGGAAGGCGGCGGCGCCCGGGCCCGTCGCGAAGATCGCCACGTCCTCGCCACCGTGGGTCTCGTCCTTCAGCGGCACGGTAGCCTCCTGCAGGTAGTCCGGATCCGTGGTGTCGACCGCGCGCAGGTCGGGCCGGCCCCTGATGATGTCGCCGTAGGTGCTCGGGTGATGCGGGTAGTGCTTGGGGCCTTCGGGCTGCCGGTCGCTGGCGCCGGTATAGCCCGGGCCACTGGCGAAACCCAGCGTGGTGTAGGGCTGACCGGTAGCGTCGGTGGCCAGCACCTTGCTGCTTTTCTCCGCGTAGCTGCTGGTGCGACCGACCACCTTGCCGAGGATCGGGTTGCCGCGGTGCGGATAGCCGGCGAAGGTCATCGTGTGGCTGTGGTCGGCAGTGACCACGATCAGCGTATTGGCAGGGTCGGTATGCGCCAGCGCCGCCTTGACCGCTTCGGAAAAGCTGATCGTCTCATCCAGCGCGCGGTAGGCATTGCCCGCATGCAGCGCATGGTCGATGCGGCCACCCTCGACCATCAGGAAGAAGCCGTTCGGATTCTGCTTCAGCACCTCGATCGCACTGGTGGTCATCTCGGCCAGGCTCGGCTCGCCGGCCGGGTCCTGCTGGCGCTCATGCTCATAGTTCATGTGGGACGGTTCGAACAGGCCGAGCAGGCGCGGCGTATGCGCCAGATCCAGCGCCTTCAACTGGCGCTCGCTCCATACATAGGCGCCGCGTGGGTGACCTGCCTTCCATTCGGCAATCAGGTCGCGGCCGTCCAGACGACGACCCACCTGACCGGCATATTCCGGGTCGGCCACGCCAGCGCGCATGAATTCGGTACGACCGCCACCCATCGCCACGGTAAGTCCGTTGGCGGTGGGAAAGTCGATCAGCTGCGCCGCGAAATCCTTGCAGCCGGCCGCCTTCGCCTCGGGCGTCAGCTCGGCGTCGACTTCCCAGTTGCGTTCCGGCAGGTGGGCGTAGGTCGCGGCCGGCGTGGCATGCGTAATGCGGGTAGTGGTGACCGCGCCGGTGCTCATGCCCGCCGCTGCCGCCAGCTCAAGCGTGGTGACCAGCTCGTGTCCGCGCGCGCCGACGCAGTCCTGACGCAACGGCTGTTGCGACACGCCGATGACGCCGGCGCGGGTCTTCACGCCGGTCATGATCGCGGTCATGGTGCCGGCCGAATCCGGTGTCTGCTGATCGGTCTCGTAGGTGCGGCTGAGTGCATTGAACGGAAACTGCTCGAAGCTCAGCCGGTAACTCTCGCCGTCCACGCCCTGGCGTTGGCCGGCCAGGATGTGCGCCGCGGCAATCGTCGGCAGACTCATGCCATCGCCCAGAAACACGATCACGTTCTTCGCGTGCTGGCCATTTGCACGGGCCTGCGCCGAAGCGTGCGCCGCCTGGGCGGCACCACTGCGGAACCACCACTGCGCCGTCTCGCCCTGCGGGCGGCCGATCATCGGCACGACGATCGGCGCGGACTCCGGCGCCCGCGAGGGCAGCGCGCCAGGCCCGGCACAGCCAGTGAGAAGGACCACCACGCTAGCCAAGGCGCCACGGCGATTCAACAGGGACAAAGGCTTCATCGGGGATTTCCGTGCAACGCATGGATTGGGCTGCGTTCGATCACGCATGGTATGTGAGCCGCGCGCCAATCAGATGACAGGCCCCTGCAAAAATGAAGTAGAGCCACCAGGGAACATCGACCTGCAATCCGGTCCGTCGCGCCCGGATAGCGCCTTCCTTGGCCCGAATCACGACTAGATAACACGTGTGTCACGAAATATTCACCCCACCGACTTCGATACGACGCGAGCGCAACCCGAAAATGTCCCTTTACCAATCCTCCAAGGGGACACTTGATGTTGCGCATGAAAACGATTCCCGCCGTGGTGATGCTGGCCTTGCTGGCACCCGCTGCGATGGCCCATACCGCCATCGACGCCAACGGTATCGGCTCCGCCCAGGGTTCGGCGCCAGCCCCAGATGCGGGCAGTGCCGCGGACGCGGCCAGCAAGGATCGCGCGATCAAGGCCAAGAAGGCTGCAGGCAAGACGCTGGAGGCGGTGGTGGTCACCGGTCAGGCGGTGTCGTTCACCAACAATGTGCTTCCACCGGAGCTGACGAAACTGGCAGCGCCGCTGACCAGCGTGGTCGATGCGGTCAATCTGCTGCCGGGCGTCAATGTCACTCCGGGCGGCGTCTTTGGCAGCGACGACTGGTCGGTGGGCATCACCATGCGCGGCTTCACTCAGGACCAGCTCGGCTTTACCGTGGATGGCCTGCCCAACGGCGCCACCAGCTACGGCGGCGGCGCCAAGCCGAATCGCTTCCTCGATTCGGAGAACATGCGTTCGGTCAGCGTGTCGCAGGGCACCGCGGATATCTCGTCACCATCCAACCAGGCACTCGGCGGCACGATCAACTACGAGTCGATCGACCCGTCGATGAAGCGCGGCGTGGCAATCAACTATTCCACGGGCTCCTGGCAGGCGCAGCGCGAATTCGTGCGCTACGACACCGGTGCGCTGTTCAATGACAATACTTACGGCTACATCAGCTTTTCCAACACCTACAACAAGCGCTGGATCGGCAGCGGATCCAATGGGCATACCAGCCGCATCCACGTCGACAGCAAGGTGATCAGCTACCTCACCGACAAGCTGACCATGACCGCGCGACTGTCCTGGGACGATGCCTACGAGAACAACTACAACAGCGTCACCCTGGCGCAGTTCAAGCAGGATCCGAACTGGGATCGACTCAACTGGAACTGGACCGGCAAGCCGAACGTCGACCAGAACTTCGTGCAGCCCTGGAACACGGTGCGCCAGAACGCGCTGGCCGGCGTGCGTTTCGATTACGCGCCCAGCGATACCAGCAACATCGAGTTCTACCCGTACTTCCAGTACATGAAGGGCTCGGGTGGCTGGCTGCCGCCGTACCAGCTGTTCGGTGTTGATGGCACCGGCCAGCTGACCGGTGGTCGGCCGACCGCGGGTGGCGCCTTCAGCAAGGTGTTCTTCCTTGATGCGGCTGGTCAGCCGCTGGCCACTCCCGCCGGCTGCAGCGACGCCTTCAATGCCGCCTGCTATGCCGCCGGCGCCACGCCCGCCAGCAGCTTCCGTCAGAGCCTGTACAAGAACAATCGCTACGGCTTCATCGCCAAGGGTACGTGGCAGGTCGGCATCAACAACCTGACCGCCGGTCTGTGGCTTGAGAATCTGGAGCGCATCAATGGCCGCGTGTGGTATGCCGTGAACGACCCGACGCTGAGCTGGAACTACGCGCGCCCCTACTACTACAAGCAGTTCAACCAGCAGCTCAACACCAATACCCGCAAGCTCTATGCGCAGGACGAAGTGCACCTGGGGCCGGTGGACATCACCGCGGGGGTCAGCAAGTACCTGGTCACCCTGACCGGCAAGGACCTGCTCAACAACGGTACCCAGTTTGCCTCGATCAACAGCAACTCGACCCTGCTGCCCTCCATCGGTGCGGTGTACCACCTTGACCATCGCTCGCAGGTGTACGCCAGCGTGACCAAGAACTTCGAACCCGTTCCCGATGGCGTGGTGCAGGCCGCCGCGGTGGGTACCGACATCAGTCACGTCAAACCGGAGAGCTCGATCAACATCGACACCGGCTACCGCTACAGCACGCGCGACGTGCAGCTCGGCCTTTCCGTCTATCACGTGCGCTTTGCCAACCAGATCACCTTCATCAACCCGCAAAGCGATGGCGTGACCCGGATCAACTACACCATCGGCACCGCCGGCACCTTCATCAACGTTGGCGGCGTGGAGTCCAAGGGTGTCGAGGCCATCGCCAACTGGAAGGCCTCACCGAATGTTGATCTGTACGCCTCGGCGACGTTCAACAATTCGACCTATCTGGGCAATATCAACGGCATCAAGGCCGGCAACAAGGTAGCGGGCCAGCCGAGCCGCATGCTGTCAGTGGCAGCCAACTACCATGATGCCGATGGCTTCATCGCCGGGATCTCGGGCAAGTACGTGGGCGGGCGCTACGGCACCATCGACAATACCGAGAAGCTGCCGTCCTACGTGAGCGTGGATGCCTACGCCGGCTACCACATCGGCTTCAGCGAAAACAGCCACACGTTCAAGTCGATCGATCTGATGTTCAACGTCACCAACCTGATGGATCGACGCTATCTGGGTACGGTCGACTCGGCCGGCACGCCGGGCTACTACTTCATTGCCCCGGGCCGCACGGCGGTGTTCTCGATCAAGGCCAACCTGTAAAGACACACCCATGCGGTAACGCGATCCGTCACGCCAGCGGCGTGGCGGATCGTTTTTTTTGAACGCGCAAGGTCCGGTTGGTAGGCTTCATGAGCCGACGCACGTTGCCCGAACACACCCCAGGAACTGTGCATGGTCGATCGCAACCGGCGTGACTTTCTTCGCCATTCGGCACTCGCCGCCGCCACCCTCGCAGCAGGGCAGATGCTGCCGCCGGTCATTCGCCGCGCACTGGCGGTGGAGCCAGCGCGCGTCACCGGCACACTGGAAGATATCCAGCATGTAGTGATCCTGATGCAGGAAAACCGCTCGTTCGATCACTACTTCGGCACCTTGCGCGGCGTGCGCGGCTTCGGCGACCCACGCCCGCTGCAACTGCCCGGCGGACGGCCGGTGTGGTACCAGCCAACGCAGCCGAAGGCGTCCGACTATGTGCTGCCGTTTCACCTGGACAGCCGCCATACCAACGCGCAGACCATGCATGACCTCAACCACGACTGGAAGGGTTCGCACCAGATCTGGAAGAACCACGACGCCTGGGTGAGCCAGAAAACCCCGAACACGATGGGTTATTTCCAGCGCGACGACATCCCTTTTCACCACGCGCTGGCCGACGCGTTCACCGTGTGCGACGGCTACCACGCATCGCTTTTCGGCCCCACCAGCCCCAATCGCATGTTCCTGTTCAGCGGCACCAGCGGGCTGAGTGTGGGCAATGCCGGCAAGCAGGCCATCGACAATATCGACGACGACAACTGGACCGCGCCGATGTCGCGCGACAAGGCCAGCTTCAAGGGATTCACCTGGACCACCTATGCCCAGCGATTGCAGGACGCCGGCATCGACTGGAAGATTTACCAGGAGTTCGACAATTTCGGCGACAACGCGCTGCAGTATTTCGCCGCCTTCCGCGGGCTGCCCCACGACTCGCCGCTGTACCAGCGCGGTCGCGCCTGGGCCAAGGGCTCCACCCTGGCCAACGCCAAGGCATCGCGCGGCGAGCATCTGGTCGCGCAATTCGCCCGGGACATCGACAGTGGCCGCTTGCCGCAGGTGTCGTGGATCGTCCCGCCTTACATCATGTCCGAGCACCCGCGGGCCACACCGGCCTACGGTGCCGCGATGATTTCAGGCCTGCTCGGAGCACTGGCGACGCACCCCAAAGTCTGGTCTAAAACCGTGTTCCTGCTGTGCTACGACGAGAACGACGGCTTCTTCGATCACGTACCACCTCCGCTGCCGGCGCTGGACAGATCGCTGGGGCGAAGCACGGTTGATGTGTCCGGTGAAAGCTACGAAGGGGTGCCGGTGGGTCTCGGCCCACGGGTGCCGATGGTGGTGATCTCGCCTTGGAGCCGCGGCGGAAGGGTCAATTCGCAGGTGTTCGACCATACCTCGGTCATCCGCCTGCTCGAAGCACGATTTGGCGTGCACGAACCCAACATCAGCCCCTGGCGCCGCGCGGTGGCCGGCGATCTCACCAGCTGTCTGGACCTCGACCACAGCGTAGTCGACTGGCCGTCACTGCCCGATACGAGTGCCGCCATGAGGCTGGCTGATGCCAACAGCCATCTGGCGGAGCCGCAACCGCCCACGCGGCAGTCGATGCCACGCCAGGAACCGGGGCAACGGAGCGCTTGCGCGCTGCCCTACGATTTCGATGTGGTGGCCGAGGTCCAGTGCGAGCGCGGCCTGCGACTCATGTTCAGCAACCGCGGTGCAGCCGGCGTGTCGCTCAACGCCTATGCCGCAGACGGTCACATCGACCCGCGCTTTTACACGATGGGTGCCGGTGATCGACTCGATGATTTGTGGCCGCTCGGCGCGAGATCGGACAACCGCTACGATCTCACCATCCACGGTCCCAATGGCTATTTGCGCCGTTTTTCCGGCAGCGCAAGCACGGCGGCTGCCGTGCAGCTTGAGGTTGAGGCGAATTACGATCCTGTCACGCAGCGCCTGCTGCTGCGGCTCAGCAACGCAGGGGACACGCATTGCCGCTGCCACATATCCAACCGCTATGCGCCGGAGCGGTCGCGCGAACTCAGCGTGTCGCCCTTCGAGACCACGCTCAGCGCCTGGGATCTTGGCGCGCAGGATCACTGGTACGACCTCGCCCTTGCCTGCCCGGCCGACCCGCACTTCCAGCGCCGCCTGGCCGGCCACGTGGAGACCGGGAACGCCAGCCGCAGTGACCCGGCCATCGCCAGTACAATCGTGTAATCGCCGTACCCCGCAGAACGTGCCGCCGACCGTGCTCGACACGGCCTCGGCGGCAGGCGCACATGCTCTGGCGCTCGTTCTTGCGGTTTGTGCGGGCACGTTTTCGATGGAGCCACCATGTCACCGCACCTCGCCCCGTTCGCCGCACTGGCCCTTGCCCTGCTCAGCGCGTGCTCCAGCCTGCCTGGTCCGCCAGCCAGCCCCGCGGACGGCTCACGGGCGAACCTGGCGATCCTTGAGACCACCGACATCCACTCCAACGTCCTCGGCTACGACTACTACAAGCTCACGCCAGACGCCACGCTCGGCTTCGATCGCACAGCCACCCTGATCCGGCGCGCCCGCAAGGAGTTTCCCAACAGCTTGCTGTTCGACGATGGCGACACCATCCAGGGCAGCGTGCTGGCCGACTACCAGGCCCTTGTCAAGCCGGTGGCCTGCGATCAGGAACTCGGCATCTATCGGGCAATGGATGCGATCGGATACGACGGTGGCACGGCCGGCAACCACGAGTTCAACTACGGCCTCGGCTTTCTGTCGCAGGTCACCGGCACGCCGATGAACGTCGACGGTGGCCAGCGCCAGCACTGTGCCGGACCGCACTTTCCGCTGGTGCTGGCCAATGTCTCAAGCACCCGCGATGGCGCACCGATCTTCAAGCCGTGGACCATCGTGAGCAAGACCATCCAGGCACGCACGCCTGGTGGCCGCATCGTCCATGTGCCGCTGCGGGTGGGCATCATCGGCTTCACGCCGCCGCCGATCATGCAGTGGGATCAGCAGAAGCTGGCCGGCAAGGTCACGGTCAGCGGCGTGGTGGAAGCCGCTCAAAAGTACCTGCCGCCATTGCAGGCGCAGCACCCCGACCTGATCGTGGCGATCCTGCACGGCGGCCTCGACACCGCGCCCTACACACCCGGGATGGAAAACGGCGGCTGGTACCTGGCCGGCGTGCCCGGTATCGACGCAATCCTGCTGGGTCACGTGCATACCGCATTCCCCGGCCCGCACTACGCCGGCATGAAGGACGTCGATGCGAAGCGTGGGCTGGTGCGCGGCGTGCCCGCCGTGATGGCCGGCTTCTTCGGCAAGGATCTGGGTGTGATCCAGCTGGCATTGCAGCGCCGCGATGGCCGGTGGGTGGTTGAGCGCGACCAGAGCCACATCGAGGTGCGCCCGATCTGCCCGCAGAAAAACCACTGTGTGCCAGCCGATCCGGACATCGCGCCGCTGGTCGAGCAAGCCCATCTGGCGACGATCGCCTATGTGAACACGCCCATCGGCCAAAGCACGCTGCGCATGAGCAGCTATTTCGCCGACGAGGGCAACATGACCGCGCTGGCGCCCGTCAACGCCGCCCAGGCGGACTACGTTCGGCGCAAGCTGCCTCAGCTGCATCCGGAGCTCGCCGACGTGCCGATACTCTCCGCGGCCGCCGCCTTCCGCACCGGTTTCGGCGGCCCCGAGGATTACACCGACGTGGTGGCCGGCCCGCTGACCCAACGCAGCGCCGCCGACCTGTACTTCTATCCGAACACCCTGAACGCAGTGAAAATCGATGGCACCGGACTCAAGGCGTGGCTGGAAAAGTCCGCCGAACGCTTCAACCGCATCGACCCGGACCGGAGCAGCGCACAGGAGCTGATCAACAACCACTACAGCGGCTACAACTTCGACCAGATCCAGGGCGGCGTCCACTATGTGATCGACGTATCCAAACCGGTGGGCAGGCGCATCACCGAGCTGACCTGGCACGGCCAGGCGGTGCGCCCCGAGCAGCCGTTCATCGTGGTGACCAACAACTATCGTGCCAGCGGTGGTGGCCAATTCCCCGGTCTCGACGGCCGCCATACTGTGCTCGCCGCACCGGACGGCACCCGCGAAATTCTGGCGAACTGGCTGCAACGCAGGCACACCTTGGCCGCCAGTGATCTCGAACCCCGCTCATGGCGCTTCGCGCCACTGAAGACACGCGGCCCGGTGCTGTTCAACGGCGCCAGTGGCAAGCTCGGCGTCGCCCGCGCCGCCGGCCTCGACAACATCCGCCAGCTGAAGGATCACGGCGACGGCACGGCCACCTACGTGATTGATCTTTCGCATTGACCGCGCCGGCGCATGGATGTGCCGCCGCACCTGCAACTGCTCGCGAGCGGGCCCGCCGCCAACATCCTGACACCGTCCACTCGAACCGTGGCCGCGATCACCCCTGGTTCGCGGCCACGCCGCGCCGGTGTTGTTACCCCGCGTGAAAACCCCCTACAGTGCCGCTGCCGGCAGCCTCCCTCGTGCAGAGTGTTCCAGCGGCGACCTCGATTTCCCCTTCCTTCCAAGCCCACGCGCAGCCTGATGACCCACACGCCGGAACTCTCCGTCAGCGACGCACCTGAGTCGCCGCCTCCTCTGCTCGGATTGTCCGCGCTGCTACGCGCGGCGTTTCAGGACGAAGACCTCACCGTTCACGTGCCCGCGCTGATGGCGCGCGCCGAAAACGATGGCGACGCCTACGCCATGCTGGATCTGGCGCTGATCCTGCAGCTGCGCTTCCAGAAACAGAGCGGGCTGGCGGTGCTCGGCGAAGCGCTGATGATCCGGCAGCTGTTTCGCCTTGCCAGCGGCGGCGAAGACGCGCTGCACCTGCTGGTGATCAAGACCGCTGGCGACCTGATGGCGAACACGCCACTGGAATGCCTGCTCGATGATACCGACATCACCATCGACGTGCTTTACGTCGGCGCGGAGCTGCCCTGGCCGGCACGCCTGCCACCGCACGACCTGCTGTTCGTGGCGATCAGCGAGGCGGATGTGCACCGCCCCGTGCTGGCCCAGTTGGCCACGTACCTGCAGCACTGGCCGCGCCCGGTGCTCAACCTGCCACAACGCATTCCGCAGCTGTCGCGTGACGAGGCCTTCGCAGTGCTGCGCGACGTGCCCGGCATTGGCATGACCACCACCTCCCGCATCGATCGCCAGGCGCTGCAGCAGTTCGTCGACGACGGCTCGACTGATCGGCAAGTGATGCCTGGCATCCAGTTTCCGATCATCCTGCGCCCGCTGGGCTCGCATGCCGGCACCGACCTGTGCCGGATCAATGGCGCCACCGAGATCACTCGCTACCTGCAGCGCGTCGACGCGGAGCAGTTTTTCGTCGCCAACTTCATCGACTACGCCTCGCCCGATGGCCTGTTCCGCAAGTTCCGCGTGGTGCAGATCGACGGTCGCGCCTTCGCCTGCCACATGGGCATCTCCGGGCACTGGATGGTCCACTATCCGTACGATGAGATGAAAGCGCATGCCAGCCGGCGTGAGGAAGAGGCCGCGATGATGGCCAGCTTCGACGACACCTTTGTCGTTCGGCATCGCGAGGCGCTGGCCGCGATGCACGCGCGCTTCGGGCTGGACTATGTCGGCTTCGACTGCGCGGAAACCCGCGACGGCAAGCTGCTCATCTTCGAGATGGCCAATGCACTGGTGATCCACGCCATCGACGACCCCCAGCAATTTCCCTACAAGGCTGCGCAGATGCAGAAGGTGTTCGCAGCATTTCGCGACATGCTGCAACGCAAGGCCCATCCACGCACCTGATGCCCTGGAACACTCCCCCCATCATGCTATCCAACCTGCTCAATTTTTCCGGCGGCCCGGGTGCGTTGCCGCCCTCGGTGCTCGAACAGACCCAGCGCGCCATTTCGGCCCTGCCTGACACCGGCATCTCCATCCTCGGCATGAGCCATCGCTCAAGCTGGTTCAAGGCTCTGCTGCAGGAGGCGCAGGACAATATCCGCTCCTTTCTGGGCGTGCCCGAGCGCTACCATATCCTGTTTCTGCAAGGCGGCAGCAGCCTGCAGTTCTCGATGATCCCGATGAACTTTGCCGCCGCGCCCAAGGCGCCCGCGGAGTTCGTTGCCTCCGGTTACTGGAGTCGCAAGGCGATCGGCGAGGCTGCCGCCGTTACCCCCGCACGCATCGTCTGGGATGGTGTTCAGGACGGCTACCGTCACTTGCCGGCCTGGTCGGCGCTGGAGCGTTCAGCGCAGGCACCGTTTCTGCACTACGTCAGCAACGAGACCGTCGAGGGCCTGCAGTTTCGCGACGCTCCCGCAGATATCGGCGTACCGCTGATCGCCGACATGTCGTCGGATTTCCTCTCGCGTCGTTTTGACATCAGCGGCTACGCGATGGTCTACGCGCACGCGCAGAAAAATCTCGGCCCGGCCGGGGTCACGCTCACCCTCATCGACGACGCCATGCTGGCGCGAATTCCCGCCGGCCTGCCGCCGATGCTCGACTACCGGACCCACGTCGAGCATGGCTCCAACTACAACACGCCGCCGGTCTTTTCGATCTACGTGCTGAACCTGGTCAGCCGCTGGCTGCGCGACGAGATCGGCGGCGTGGACGCGATGGAAGCGATCAACCAGCGCAAGGCGCAGACCCTGTACCAGGCACTGGAAAAGCATGCGGGCATGACCGAGGTCCACGCCGACCCGGCAGCGCGTTCGACGATGAACGTGGCTTTCCGCTTCCGTGAGCCGGCCTTGAACGACGTATTCCTGGCCGAGGCGCACGAACAAGGTTTCTCCGGACTTGAAGGGCATCGTTCCATCGGCGGCCTGCGCGCCTCGCTCTACAACGCCGTCAGCGAAAAGGCGGTGCGGCAACTGGCTGCGCTGATCGACGACTTCGCTCGGCACCACGGCTGATCCTGCCCGGCGTGGCCCGCCACGGTAACCGGGCCCAGGGCGGCGATGCCAGGGAATTCGGCCAGTCGCGTGGATCCGGCGTAGATTGGAGTAGGGGGAATGGGGTGCTCTCACGTTTATGGTGCTGTGGGGTGGAATCGATTCCCGGTGCTGCGCCCGCGATGCGGTTCGAGGTTTCCTGCAGGCGCTCAGGGGAACCCTCGACGCTAACTACACCTCCCACGGTCAATGGGATAATGTGAACACCATCACGCTTGTCAACTCACGGTGCCTCCCCATGGAGCTTCAATCGGTCGAGCGGGGGCAGTCGGCGCCCACGCTGGACGATCCAACTGAATTTGAAGCATTCGTGCGAGGGCAGCGCGAGGGACTGGTGCAGTTCCTGCGTCGGCGTACCCCGCTGGAGGAGGATGCCCAGGACCTCGCGCAGGAGAGCCTTTTCCGCCTGATGCGTTATCGCGGCCACGCGCCGACAGCATGGGCATCGCTGCTTTACCGTATCGCGATCAATGCCCTCAACGATCGCCTGCGCCGGGCCCACACTCACCGTGAAGCACTGCACAGCACGCTCGACATCGATTTTGCGAAGATTGCCTCGCCGGAAGCGTCGCATGAGCAGCGAATCGCCGACCAGCAGGAGCTGGCGGTGCTGCAACGCGTGCTGCTCGGCCTGCCACTGCGCTGCCGCCAGATCTACCTCTTGAACCGGATCGAGGGCATGAGTTATTCCGAGATCGCCGTCCATTGCGGGATCAGCATCAAGGCGGTGGAAAAGCACATCAGCAAGGCACTGAGGCTGCTGCGCGAACGCCTCGGGCCGTGCAATCTGGAGCACACCGGGCCATGACACGAATTCCACCTTCACGCGATTCGACCGACTTCTCGCTGAGTGCCGAGGAATGGCTGGCGCGACTGCTCTCGCCCGACAGCGGCACCCAGGACAGCGATGTGTTCGAGCGCTGGCTCGCGGCTGACCCCGAGCATGCGGCGGCGTATGCAGAAGCCGAGCGCATCCACCGCAACGCGGCACGGCTGTCGAACGATCCACTGTTGCGCGCGGCCTCCCGTGCAGCCTACCGCGATACCGACCAGCAACGCAGCTCGTCCCAGCGGCACATATGGCTGCTCGCTGCAGGCATAGCGGCCTGCCTGCTGCTGACCATCGGGCTGGTCTGGCGTGACGGCAACGAAGCCTCCGCCGAACAGCGTTACGCCAATACCGTTGGCCTGCCGAAAGTTCTGCGACTCGCCGACGGCACCCAGTTGCGGCTGGATGCGGAATCCGCACTCACGGTTCGCCTCGGCTCCGGCGAGCGCGTGGCCACCCTCGAGCATGGCCGCGTCGAGTTTGCCGTGGCACATGACCCACAGCGGCCGTTTCTGGTGCATGCAGCCAACAACACGATTCGCGACATCGGCACCATCTTTCAGGTCAGCCGTGACCAGAATGGCGTGACCGTCGGACTGCTCAAGGGCAAGGTCGCTATCAGCGGCCGCAGCGGCAGCCGGCCGTGGAGCAGTGAGCTCAAACCGGCCCAGCAGCTCCACATCGACGACAACGGCGCGGCCGGCGCCATCACCCCGCTCGATTTGACCGACGCGCGGGGCTGGACGCACGGTGAGCTGGCCTTTCACGATCGCCGGCTGGACGACCTGCTCGATGAAATGAACCGATACTCGAGTACCCAGTTACGCCTGGGTGACCCGGCGCTGGCCGGGCTGAAGGTAAGCGGCAGTTTCCATGCAGGGGATCAGGACGCCCTGGCTCAGGCACTGGCACGCGGCTGGCGACTGCGCGTGGTACGCACCGCCGCGAACGAGCTCACCCTGCTGCCGACCGACACAAAGCGGCGACTCTGAGGCTCGATGGGGTGGAAAGGTTCCTGCCGGCTTTCAAGCGCCCGACTGCAACGGGCGTGGCTGGCTTGGCTCGCCCTGTGCCTGCTGGGCTTTTGCACCAGCCTGCATGCCACCGACGAACACTTGAGTTATCACATCGCCGCCGGCTCGCTCAATGATGTATTGCGCGCTTTCGTGCAGCAGAGCGGCACCCAGCTGCTGTATCCGCCCGAACAGACGGCACACCGGCGCAGCAAGGGGCTGCAGGGGCGGTTCAGTCCGCCGCAGGCACTGGATGCGCTGCTGCGCGAAAGCGGCCTGCGTGCCGAGGCGGTAGCACCCGACACCTACGTGTTACGACGCGCACGACCGGCCACACCGCACCGCGCCCGCACTCCGTCGACACCGCCGGCGGAACGTCGTCCCACCCAACTGGCGACGGTCGAGGTCACCGGTACGCACCTGCGCCGTACTGCGCTGGAGACGGCCGCGCCACTGACCGTCATCGACCGCACACAGATCGAGCACAGCGGCTACCAGACCCTGTTCGAGCTGCTGCGCGCGCAGCCCGGCATCCGCGTCAACAACACGCCGGTCGCGATGGCTGACGGTACCGCCTATCAGTACAACGGCCTGTCCGGTGCGATCGGCGCCGCCGCCGTGAACCTGCACGGCCTGGGACCTACTGCCACGCTGTTCCTGATCAACGGCCAGCGCATGGCCGGTTACGGACTGACGCAGGGCGAGTTTGGCCAGGTCAATGACCTCGACAGCATTCCACTGGCCTTGATCGAGCGAATCGAGGTGCTGCGCGACGGAGCCTCGGCGATCTATGGCTCCGACGCCATGGCGGGGGTGGTCAACATCATCCTGCGCAAACAATTCGACGGTGTCGCACTGGATGGGAATACCGGCATCTCGTCGCATGGCGATGCCCAGCAGCATCGCAGCACGGCGACCTTCGGCACCACCACCGCCGACGGTGGACACCTGTTGCTCAGCCTCGACTATCTCAGTCGAACGCCGTTGCTTGGCCGACAGCGGGCGTGGGTGGCGGATGCAGCACGTACCACGGCGAAGCCGGCGGACGGCAGTACTGATTTTTTCTTCTTCGACAATGGCCAGATCAGCCATGGTGGCGGACAAACCTGCAGCCAGTTCCTGCCTGATGGCCCGTGCAGTGCCAGTGCGGCCAGTCAAACCAGCTTGCAGACCGGGTTGGAAAGTCGCTCCGTCCTGGCTCATTTGGATCACCCCCTGGGCCCATTCACGTTCTACCTGGGCTTTCGCTGGACGATGCTGCAACGGCGCCAGCAGATGGCGCCGGCCACACAGCAGTTGCTCATAAGCGATGCAAGCCAGGCCGGTGGTTACCGTCCATTGACCTATGCCTTCGACGATATTGGTCCGGTGCGTGACGTTGCTCAGTCAAGCAGCAACCAGCTCACCCTTGGCCTGCGCGGCTCGACCGGCGCATGGGACTGGAATGTGCGCCTGGATGACCAACGCAATGCGAGCACCGATCGCGTCCATGGCCTGTTGCGCACCAGCGTGCTCGACCAGGCACTGAACGACGGCAGCTACCAGCTCGGCTCCATGGACAATCGCCCCAGTCTGCTGGCCCAGCTTTCGCCTGTCTTGCGCCGCACCGGACATACCAGCCAGACCGGTTTCAGCGCGCACATCAGCGGCTCGCTGGGGAACTGGCGCAGCGGCACGCCTTCGCTGGCTGCGGGCATCGAAGGATACCGCGAGCAGTTGGTGGATCATCCGGACCCGCTGTTGCTCCAAAACGATGTGTTTCAGTTCCAGTCACCATATACACACCACGGCGACCGCTGGATATCAGCGGCCTACCTCGAGCTGGAGATGCCGCTGGCTCGACGGCTGACCGCAAACCTGGCCGGTCGAGTCGATCACAGCAACGGGTTCGGCTGGGCCACCTCGCCGCGGCTCGGCCTGAAGTGGGACATCTCCGACAGCATCAGCCTGCGCGGTACGCTGGCGCGCGGCTACCGCGCACCCACCTTGCCGGAACTCAATCGACCGCCGTCACTGACCCCGAGCGGCGTCGTGGTCGAGGTTCCCAATGCCCTGCTGCCCTGCCGCGATCCTTCGCCATCGAGCAGCACCACCACGTTTTGCACCTTGCGGCTGGACAGCGTGGGCAACCCGGAGCTACGGCCGGAACGCTCGCGCAGCATCACCGTGGGGCTGGTGCTGGCACCGACACCTGCGCTGGGCATTGCACTGGACTTGTTCCAGATCCGCCGCTCGCAGGAAATCAATCCGCTACCGGTCTCCTACGCGCTGGAGCATCCGGACAGCTATCCGCAGCTGTTCCAGCGCGATGCCGCGGGCGTGCTGAATGCATTCGACCAGCAACTGGTGAACCTGGGCCATACCAGCGTGCGTTCGTACGACCTTGACGTGCACTACCGGCTGCAGACCAGCCGTTTCGGACGTTTCGGCTTCAGTCTGAGCGTGGACTGGCTGGCCGAACTGCGCCGGGAGACGCGCCCCGGCGCGGCACTGGAGTCGTTTGCCGGTTACGCCAACCAGCCGCGCACCACCGCACTGGCCGGGCTGGAGTGGGCAAGAGGCAACTGGAGCAGCACCGCCAACCTGCGCTACACCGGCCACTATGCCTTTGCGCCAGGCTCGAGCAGCCTGGTCAGCTGCCCCACCGCCCAACAGCAGGCCGGCCACTGCACCACACCCGCTTTCACCCTGCTGGATCTTGACCTCGAGTACGCCGGCATCCGGCACTGGCGGTTCGGCCTCAACGTGCACAATGCGCTCGACCATCGGCCGGTTTATTTCGGCAACCCCGTCGTGAGCTACAACCCCGCGTTCGACGACGTGATCGGACGATATTTCCTGCTGAGCTTCCGCTACCGCAGCCAGCCGTCCGGTTGAGCCTGCCTGGCGGCCAGGTAGGGTAAACGCGCGCTGCCGCGTCTCTGTCTATGGAGTGTTTCCTGCGCGGCCGGGATCTGGATGCCAGATCCCGGCCGCGTTGCTGTCTGCAACAAATCCATAGTGTTCCATCCATCAGGGGGAGTCATGAAGCTACGCAGTACCCACCGGTTCGCCGGTCGTCAGAGCACACCGAAACTGTTGACGGCGATGATCGCCCTGGCCCTTGCCACACCGTGGGCGAGCCATGCACAGAACTTCGTGCCGGCCGGGCCGGGCACCGAGTCGGGACCGTACTTCCTGATGAATGGCGCCGATAGTCCGCAGCCCGGGCAGCCCACCAACACGACGCCGTATTTCGCGACCCAGTCCGGGGCGATCCAGTCGATCGCGGTTGATCCGTTCAACACCAGCCTCATGCTGGTCAGTTCACCCAGTGGCGGCATCTTCCGCAGCACGGATGGCGGCCAGAGCTGGGCCGCGGTGACCGACAGTCTGGGTTCACTGGCCGTCTCAAACCTCAGCTTTGATCCGACCGATCCGACCGGCATGACCGTCGTGGCCAGCATCGGCAGCACGACGAACGGCGCGACCGGCACGCATTTCGACCGCGGCGGCCTGACCAATCAGGGCCTGCTGTATTCCACCGACGGTGGCAAGTCCTGGAGCTCGATCGGCCAGAGCGCGTTGCCGGACGTGAGCATGCTCAACGTAGTAGCGCGCGGCCAGACGATCATGGCGGCTGGCTTCGAGGAAGAAGGCGAGAAACCCAACGGCCGCAACAGCGGGCTTTATCGCAGCACCGACAGCGGCAAGACCTTCACCCGGATCGACCAGGTTGCCGGGTCGGGGCTGCCACCCGGCCCCACCTCGGCCTTGGTCGGTGATCCCACCGACCCGAATCGTTTCTATGTCGGCATCTCTGGCACCACCGACACCGCGGTCTACACCAGTGCTGACGGCGGCAAAACCTGGGCCAGGATTTTCAGCGCCGCCAACGCCAACGGCGCGATCAGTGCCAGCACACCCACCATGCTCCGCGTCGCAGCCGGGCCGAATGGTTCGGTGGTGGTCGGTGTCGTCAACATGGCACTGGGCCAGCTGAACAACGCCTTCCTGTCGCAGAACGGCGGCCAGAGCTGGGTCGACCTGAGCTCCTCACTGGCCGCCGGCACGGTGTCGAACCAGCCCGCTGGCGTCGCTTCGCGTGCCGGTACCAAACAGCTGCAGCGCTACGGCGAGGTCATCCCCGGCCTGGCGATCAACCAGGGCGGACAGGCGGCGACGAACTCGATCGTGGCGATCGATCCGAACCACCCCAACGTGGTCTACATCGCCGGCGATGGCCGCTACGACAACGTCACCGGCAGCTCCTTCGAGGGCGCCTCGGCGTTGCGGGTGGTGGTGAATGCCGACGGTTCGATCACTTATGCGCCGCTCACCGACAACTACACCAGCGATCACTCCAGCGTGCATCCGGACACCCGCGCCTTCGCCTTCGATGGGCAAGGCAATCTGTTGATGAGCACCGACGGCGGCCTGTACTCCCGCACCAACCCCACCAGCAATAATGGCGTCTGGCGCGGATTGAACCGTGGCCGCCAGGCCTTGGAGATCTACAGCCTAGGACTGGATCCCAACACGGGACAAATCGCCGTGGCGGCGCAGGACAACGGCGCGGCGCGGCAGATGCCGGCGAACCATTCCATCTACCAGCAGATCGGCGGCGGCGACGGCACGCTGGCCCTGATCAACGGTCAGAGCACACCGGGTTACAGCTACACCTACGTGGCCAGCCAGTACCTGGGCGGCCTGACCCGCTACACCACCGACGCGCAGGGGACGTATGTCAACACGGCGCCGTGGACGGATGCCAACGGCAATCTGATCGCCAGCATTCCGACCAGCACGGACATCTACTTCGCGCCGGACAGCGGGGGCGTATTCAGCACGCTATACAACGGACTGATCGTCGAGATTGACAGCAACACGGTCAATTTCGTCAATCCGTTCGTCCTCAACCATGTCGACAAGAGCCTGATGGCCACCGGCGTGAGCCCGGGCGTGCTGGTGGCGCAGGACAATTACACCATCGCTCCGACGCCTTACACGGCGGGTGACACCGGCTGCACGCAGGGTTGCTATCAGATCCTGCCTTCGTACTTCGCCGGCCCGACCGGTTTCGTGTCCGCGCTCGATTTCGGTACCCAGGACAACACCTACGCCTTGCTGGCTGGCACCTATCTCTACCAGGACCCGGCGAGCGGCAACTACGCGCGATTGTTCCGCAGCACAGGGACTTCGCTCGACCGCATCAACCTGCAGCCAGTGTTTTCCTATCCGGTGGAAATGCGTGCGCCCAACGCGGTGTTGTTTGACCCGCGCAGTGAAAACCGCTTCTTCGCTGCTTCCCCCGGAGCCAGTGGTAATGGCTTCCTGTGGGGCACGGCCAACGGCGGCGCCACCGGCACCGACTTGACGGCGAACCTGCCGGCGAACTTCATCCGTCCGGACGCACTCGGCTTCATCAACAACAACGGTGTCAACGCGCTGCTGGTCGGCGGCGTGAATTCGTCAGCCAATGCCGGCAACCCGCTGGTAGTGGCCAACAGCGACGGCAGCGGCAATCTCAGCGACTGGCGCCGGCTGGGCAACGGGCTGCCCAATGTGCAGATCACCGTGATCGACTACCAGCCCAGTCTTGACGCGATGGCCATCGGCACCTACGGCCGCGGCGCGTGGATGCTGTACGACGTCACCAGCAACTTCGCCGATGCCACGGTGCTGCAGTTCGGCCTGGCCAACAACGATTCCAACCCGGACTCGTCGCTGCTCACAGGCAACCGCCCGCTGATCAAGTACGGCATCGGCACGCTGACCATTGCAGGCAGCGCCAGCTACACCGGTGGTACCACCATCGACAAAGGCACTGTGGTGCTGAATGGCTCCGTGCTCAACGACGTCAACCTGGCCGCCGCCACTACGCTGACCGGCAGCGGCTCGGCATCGGGCCAACTGAACGTACAGGGCGGTCTGGTGGCACCCGGCAGCGCCAGCGGCAATACGCTTACCGTGGGCAGCCTGGGCAATCAGGGTGGCACCCTGCTGTTCGCCTACGGCCCGGCCAGCGGACAAAACACGCACCTGACGGTGAATGGCCAGGCCAGCATCGGTGGCATGAACCTGATGCTGGCGCCCGTGTCGTCGGTGGTGCCGTTCTACGGCAACTACAACCTGCTGAGCGCCGGCAGCCTGAGCGGGCAGTTCGCCAACGCCTCCAATGCGTCGGGCACGACGACCTGGCTCAATCTCGCTTCACTGCAAGCAGCATCCAATGGCTCCACGCCTGTCCCGGCGGCCGTGCAACCAAGTCCGCTGGCGCGGCTGGATTACCTCAACAACATCTCGCTGGAAATCCTCAATCCGCTCAACTGGACGGTCGGCTCGGGCAACAGCAACCAGGTCGCGGTCGGCCAGGCGCTGAACAGCCTGCAGTACACCGCCACGGGCAGTTTTCTCGCGGCGCTCAACCAGGTCGCCAGCGGCAATGTGGCGTCCAACCTGGAGGCCATCTCCGGCGAGAGCAGCGTGGCTTCAGCGCGTGCGATCAACCTCGTGGGCGACCGCTTCCTCGGCATGGTTGGCGACCAGATGATGGATGCGCCTGGCTGCGGCCCTGGCCACGGCGATCACTCCGGCTGCCACCAGCTCGGCGAGGACGTGGGTGACCACCGCTTCTGGGCGCAGACCCTGAGCATCAGCACGCGTCTGAATGGCGAGTTCCAGAGCAATCATTTTGACGGAGGCGGCATCGCGATCGGTGGCGAGGTGGCCGTGGGGGCACAGGCCAAGGTTGGCGTGGCGCTGGGCCACAGCGGCATCACCACCCGCACACCGGCGCTGTCGTCGAGCGTGGCGTCGCAATACAACATGCTGGCGGCCTATGCCGACTATCAACGCGGAGCCTGGTACATCGGCGGGGTGCTGAGTTACGCCAATGGCTGGAGTTATGCCGATCGCACCATCAACCTCGGCGCGTCCGGCGTGCAGATGATCAGCGGCAAGCCCGGCGCGGCATCCAGGGCATTGCAACTGAGCTCGGGATTCACCTTCCCGCTCGGCCACCACGGCTTCGTACAGCCCTACGCCGATGTGATGGGGGCAAGATCCTCACAGCAGGCTTATCGCGAGTACGGCTCCGGAACGCTTCGCTTGCAGTACGGCAGCATCGAGCAATCCCGCTACCAGGGCGATCTGGGCGTCAAACTGGGTGCCTCGTTCGAGAAGGGAACGTCGACCTTCGAGCCCTATGTCGGCCTGGCGGAAGCAACCGCATGGGGTGATCGCCAGCCGGTGGCGCAGGTGGGTTTCGTCAACGCACCAGGCACCAGTTTCCAGATCCGCGGCAATAACGTGCCTCGCTCCTGGTTGAATGGCCAGGCGGGCGTGCACGTGGCCGTCGGCCGTTCGACCCGGTTCGACATGAGCTACCAGGGAGCAATGAGCGGCCCTGTGCACAACGACTACTTCAGCGCCGGCATGTCCTGGCGATTCTGAGCGGCGCCTCGCTGAGGTCATTGAGGTGGGAGAAGGGCCAGCGCCAAGCTGGCCCTTCTCCCTTGTGACCAGCGTGATCATTCGGCTCGAATTGAGCGTTGCACTTTCGTGCCGCCCCTGGAGGCTCGTGCATGACGCCATGGGCGAACAGCCGGCGCGGCCACTGGGCTAGCCGATATCGCTCGCCCCATGCACTGCCGGGCGACGGCGTCAGGGGTGCCGCTCAAGCATGGGGTCAATGGCCCGCATGAGCCGTTCGGACGTCCATACCGGCTGGCTGTCCTTCCAGCCATCATCGACCAATCGACCCCGGCGGTCGATTACGAAGCTCACCGGCAGATGCCAGATACGACCGTAACCAGGCACGTGCGGGTCGCCCAGCAAACCCACCGGAAAGCTCAAGGTATTCGCCACGGCGCGCACCTGATCGGCTTGATCGGGCGCGTCGAGGCTGAAGCCCAGCACCACCAGGCCTTGCGCCGCGTGTTGCTGCGCATAGCGCGACAGCAGCGGAAGCTCCTCGCGGCAGGGCTCGCACCAGGTGGCCCAGAACGTGATGATTACCACCTTGCCGCGCAGGTCGGCGCTGGCGATGTGCTGGCCGTTGAGCGTGGTCAGGGTGATCGGCGGAGCCGGCTGTCCGACGACCAGGGTGTTGGCCCGGGCGCACGCGCCGAGCCCGCAGACGAGCAGCAGCAGGCCTGCGCAGACCAGGCGCAGCCGAGCTGTCCCGCGACTGTTCGAGCGCACCATCACAGCGCCATGCTGACGCCGACCGTGCCGGTCCAGTGCGGGAACAGCTGGTATCCCGACAGGTGGCTGTACACCGGCAACTGCACGAAGGCATAGGCCTGGACGTTCCTGGCCAGCGTCACGCTGATGCCCGGGCTCAGATAGGCCACGGTACCTGCCGTGTCGGGCACATCCGCCAGCGCGCCTTGGTCGGCGCTCTTGTGCTGCAGGTTGATCTGCAACTGGGGCACCCAGTTCGCATGCGCCTCGTAGCGCAGGCCGAAGCTCATGCTGGCCATGTTGCCGGGCCGATAGTCGGCACCGGGCGTATCCAGTTGCTGCGATACCGCGGCCTGAAACTGGCCGTTGACGAAGGCATCGAAATTCTGGCTCATCGGCTGGTAGTAGTAGCCGCCCACGATCAGGTCGGTGCTGCCGGTGCCCGCTTGCAGGCTGGTGTCGAGTGCCTCACCCAGCGCCGGCCCGGACCTGAACGAGGTCGGATGCCCGACCACCGTGCCGCCATCGGTCTGACCGCCGTAGTCGCCGGTGGGCAGTTTCACGCCGAACTGCACACCAAGGTTGTGCATGGGCAGGAAGCCCTGGTAACTGGCCAGCAACTTGATGTCGCCGATGCCGGACACACGAGCGGCACTGACCTGGTCGGCAGCCGTCTGCGCCGCAACGTACGGCTGCTGGTGGCTGCCGTACGTTGTATGGTTGCGCACCACGTAAGGCAGCAGCAAGCTGAAACCCCAGTCCGCATTGAGCCGGTAGGCCACGTTGAGATTGATGTAGCGGTTGATCGTGCCCTTCTCGATCTCGCCGCCACCGGCCGATGGATCGGAGGGCTGGTCGACCACCTGCTGCGGCGTCGCCTTGCTGCCGCCATGACGCAACTGGCTCTGGTCGATAAACGTGTCGTCCAGGTTGATGCGCCAACCCGACTCGGTCGAATAGCCGGTGGCCGCGTCCGTGCTCAGGCTGCAGCCACAGGTAGCACAGGCCTGCGCGCCCAGCGGCAGGGCGCCAAGTGCCAGTGCGCCGATAACCGCGACCAGGGACTTTTTATTCATGTGCTGGGGTCAATGCGATGGGGGAACAGGTCGAAGTTTGCGCGTAACCCTGGACTCATATCCATAGATGGCCCTGCGGCAAAAAAGCACGGCTTGCTGCAGGTACGCACACAGGGCCCGCTCAACTTCCACCTCAAGTCGCCGCTCGCGCCTCGCACGCTTCATGCGCTGCGCCTGGGCTGCTCATCCATGGAGCCGCGGGCTGTCGCGCCAGAAAGTTGCAAATGTATCTGTTGACCGCAGCGCAGCAACCGACTTATCGTCGCTGCCATGTCGCCACTTTCCATGCCAGCACGCAAGCATCCATCTCCGGTTCACGCCGGCGCTGCGTCGTTGTCGGCAGGTATCGGCAACCCTTCCCTCGCCACCACGATTATCACCACGACCATTACCACTCGGTCGGGGTGGGTGTCCGTGCGCGAATAGGTTCTTTACTACGCAACGGCCCCACCCTCGACGAGGCGGGCCGGTGCAGACTCCAAGCACAAGCCGATCCGCCAGCGAGCCAAGGGCCTTACTGGAGGTTTTCGTGAATATCTGCGCGTCCCCACTTGCTGAACGACCGCATCCCCCGCTGCCTGCCCTGCTGGCGCCACGGGAGACCACGCGTCGGCGTCAGCTTGCGGTTGGGGTGATCGGCCCCGGTCGCGTCGGCACGGCCTTGCTCGAACAATTGCGTGCCGCCCAGCCGCGGTTGGCCCGCCACAGCGGTCTGGAGCTCAGGCTCTGCGGCGTGGTTGCCAGCAAGCGCATGTGGCTGGACTGCGACGACGCCGAGCTCAATGGTCGCCACGGCGGCGCCCAGATCTGGCGCCCGAATGACCTGGACGCCTTTGCCGCCCACGTGCGCGGCAACGAAGGTCGCCATGCGCTGCTGATCGACTGCAGCGCCAATGAGGCGGTGGCCGAGCACTATCCCGCATGGCTGGCCTCCGGCATCCACGTCGTGACACCGAACAAGCTGGCCGGCAGCGGCCCGCTGGATCGCTGGCAGGCGATCCGCGCCGCCTGCGCTGGCGGTGCCCGGTTCCGCTACGAAGCCACGGTGTGCGCCGGCTTGCCGGTGGTGCAGACGCTGCGCGACCTGCTCGATACCGGCGATGAATTGCTGGCGGTGGAAGGCATGTTCTCCGGCACGCTGGCGTGGCTGTGCAATCGCCACGACGGTCAGCACGCGTTCTCGGCCCTGGTCCGCGAGGCGCATGCACTGGGCTACACCGAGCCGGACCCGCGCGATGATCTGTCCGGCACCGACGTGGCGCGCAAGCTGGTGATCTTGGCGCGCGAGGCCGGCTGGCCGCTGTCGATGGAGGACGTGGACCTGCACAGCCTGGTGCCACCGGCACTGGCCGCGCTGCCACTGGAAGAATTCATGCAGCGACTGGAGGAACTGGATGCGCCGATGGCGGCGAAGCTGGCTGAAGCCCGTGCCGAAGGTGGCGTGTTGCGCCACGTGGCGCATCTGGATCGGCACGGCCGCGCCAGCGTGCAACTGGCGGTGCTGCCGGCCAGCCACGCCTTCGCGCACACCCGCCTGACCGACAACGTGGTGCAATTCAGCACCCGCCGTTACTGCGATAATCCGCTGTTGGTGCAAGGCCCGGGTGCCGGGCCGGAGGTCACTGCGGCCGGCGTGTTCGGCGATCTGCTGCGCATTGCCGAATCGCTGGCGGTGCAGCCATGAACGCCGACCTCGCGCTGGCCGACCTCTCGAACACCGCCCTGCTGGAACCTGCCATGGCGTCACCGCGCAACAAACCCGCCCGACTCGCCCGCGCCTTTGCACCGGCCAGTGTCGGCAACGTTGGCGTCGGCTTCGACCTGCTCGGCCATAGCCTGGCCGGTGCCGGCGACTACGCCGAGGTAAGCCGCATCGACGAGCCGGTGGTGCGCATCGCGGCGATCCGTGGTTGCGTCAGCGGGCTGCCGACCGATCCACGACAGAACACCGCCGGCGTCGCCCTGATGGCGTTGCGCAAGGCGCTTGGCCTGCAGCACGGCTTTGAGCTGGTGCTGGAAAAAGGCATCGCGCTGGGTTCGGGCATGGGCGGCTCGGCTGCCTCCTGTGTCGCCGCGCTGGTCGCCGCCAACGCCTTGCTGAAACAACCCCTGCCGCGCGAAGCGCTGTACGGCTTTGCGTTGGACGGCGAAGCGGTGGCCAGCGGCAGCCGCCACGGCGACAACCTGGGCGGCATGTTGCTCGGCGGCCTGGTACTGGCCACCCACGAACGGCTGCTGCGGATTCCGGTGCCGGCGGACTGGCATTGCGCCCTGGTGCACCCGCATGTGGTGCTGGAGACGCGCAAGGCGCGCGCGGCGCTGGCCGGTCATTACGCGCTGGGCGAGTTCGTCGCGCAGAGCTCCAATCTCGCCCTGGTGCTGGCTGGCTGCTACCGCAGCGACGCCGCGCTGGTGCGCGAAGGCCTCAAGGATGTATTGGTCGAGCCACGTCGCGCACCACTGATTCCCAATTTCGCGCGGGTAAAGCAGGCCGCCCTGGATCACCACGCGCTGGGTGCCAGCATCTCCGGCGCGGGCCCCAGCGTGTTTGGCTGGTACGAAAATCGTGCCGATGCCGAAGCCGCGTCCGCATCGATGCAGGCCGCCTTCGCCGAAGTCGCCCTGGACAGCGATGGCTGGGTATCGCCGGTCGATGGCCCGGCCGCCAGCCTGGTCGAGTCCCTCGCCGAGGCCCAGTCATGACGGTGCCTGTCGCAGGAGCCTACCCGCGCGCAATGTCCCCCGCAGAGAAACTTCAAGAGTATCGCCCGCCAGCCGGCTCATATATGAGTACGCGTGGTGCCAGCCCGGGGGTGCCGATCGGCCAGGCAATCGCCGCGGGACTGGCACCGGACGGCGGCCTGTATGTGCCCGTGCAGTTGCCGACGCTCGATCCGGCGGCGTTCGACCCGCATGGCGCGCTGGCCGACACCGCGGCTACCTTGCTGGCACCGTTCTTCGCCGGCGATGCATTGGCCGATGCGCTGCCGGCGATCTGCGCCGAGGCATTCACGTTCGAGGCACCGCTACGCCCGCAGCCGGCGCATCCGGACACGATGATGCTGGAGCTGTTCCACGGACCAACGTCGGCGTTCAAGGATTTCGGCGCCCGCTTTCTCGCCGCCTGTCTGCGCCGGCTGCCGCGCGCGGATACACGGCCGCTGACGATCCTGGTCGCCACCTCCGGCGATACCGGCGCCGCCGTGGCCGCGGCCTTCCATCGTCAGCCGAACTTGCGCGTGGTGATCCTTTATCCCGATGGCCTGGTTTCGCCACGCCAGGCGCATCAACTGGGCTGCTTTGGCGACAACGTGCAGGCGCTGCGCGTGGCCGGCCGCTTCGATGACTGCCAGCGCATGGTCAAGGCCGCGCTCAACGATCAGGCATTGCAGGCCGACGTGCCCTTGTCCTCGGCCAACAGCATCAGCCTGGGCCGCCTGCTGCCACAGATGAGCTACTACGCCCATGCCGCACTGGGCTGGTGGCGCGAGCACGGCACACCGCTCAACTTCATCGTGCCCACCGGCAACCTGGGCAACGCGATGGCCTGCCTGTGGGTGCGCGCCATGGGCCTGCCGGTCGGTGAAGTGGAACTGGCCTGCAATGCCAACGCCACCCTGCCCGACTACTTCGCCGGCGCCGACTACGCGCCGCGCGAGGCAGTGGCCACGATCGCCAACGCGATGGACGTGGGCGCGCCAAGCAACTTCGAGCGTCTGCGCTGGACCTTCCCCGACGAAACGCAACTGCGCCAGCTGCTGCATGCACACAGCGTCGACGATGCAACGATCCGACAGACCATCAGCCAGCATGCCCGCGAGCACGGCGAGGTGGTCTGTCCGCACACCGCCACCGCCATGCACCGGCTCGACCAGCTGCGCTCAGCGGGCAACCGCCTGCCGTGGGCCGTCGTCGCCACCGCCCATCCGGCCAAGTTCGAGAGCGTGGTGGAGCCGCTGGTCGGGCACCCGCTGGACGTGCCCGCCGCGCTGGCAGCCATGCTGGCCAAACCCGCCACTGCCGAGCTGATGGCGGCGGAGGATGGCGCGCTTCGAGACTGGCTGCGGCAACGCGACTGAGACCGCATGAAACGGTGGGCGTCACCGCATCAACCCGTTGCGACGCCTGCCATGGTGTCGTGGTGCTTTTGCAGAAATGATGTGCGAAACCATCTCGAGCACAGTGCGCATGCGTATCGAGCACCACACACCATCAGCGACCAGCAATCGCCACCACGCGCGCCATCTCCGCCACGAAGCGCCTTTTCCGTGCATTTCGATACGGACATCTGGACGTCCAAAATCCACGCTTCAAACAGATTTCAAATGAAACTGTTGACGGCGGCTCGCCAGCTGCCCTAAGGTCGGATCATGTCGCAACGCAACAGCCATCGCAGCACCGCCGATACCTACCGTCCCCCGACGGTCGGAGCGTTGCTGCCGGTCGTCGGCACGCTTCTCCTTGCTCTTGTACTCGTACTCCTCATTACCAACGGAGGTGCGGGCTGAGGGCATGTGTCCAGGTAGATAAACCTGAAGATTCCCAAAGAACCCCGCACCGACAACGGCGCGGGGTTTTTTTTGCCCCAGTTCCGCACCACGGAGCCATCCATGACCATTGATTCCAACGTAGCGAACGCAATCGACGACAGCCCCAAGGCTGACATCGACCGCGTGCGCATCTTCGACACCACCTTGCGTGATGGCGAGCAGGCGCCCGGTTTCTCGATGGACCGGCGGGCGAAGCTGCGCATGGCCCAGGCATTGGAAGCCCTTGGCGTGGATGTGCTTGAAGCCGGCTTTCCGAAGGCTTCCCCGGATGATTTTGCTGCGGTTGCGGAGATCGCCAGGACGCTGAAGACCACCACCGTCTGCGGCCTCGCGCGTTGCCAGCAGGGCGACATCGACGACGCCGCACGCGCGCTGGAGAAAGCACAGCACTCGCGTATCCACGTCTTCCTGTCGACCAGCCCGCTGCACCGCGAACACAAGCTGGGCATGAGCAAGGCGCAGGTACTGGATGCGGCGGTGGCGGGCGTGGAACGGGCGCGCGGCCTGTGCCACGAAGTGGAATTTTCGGCCGAGGACGCGCTGCGCACCGAACCGGAATTTCTGGTCGAGGTATTCAGTGCAGCAGTGGCCGCCGGCGCCACCACGCTGAATGCACCGGATACCGTCGGTTACACCACACCCTCGGAAATCATCGAGCTGTTTGAATACCTGCGTCGCCACGTGCGTGGCGCTGAGCGGGTCATTTTCTCCAGCCATTGCCACGACGACCTCGGCATGGCGGTGGCCAACAGCATGGCCGCCATAAGTGCCGGTGCGCGCCAGGTGGAATGCACCATCAACGGCATCGGTGAGCGCGCCGGCAATGCGGCATTGGAAGAGGTGGTGATGGCGCTGAAGGTGCGTGCCGCCCATTTCGGCGTGGATACCCGCATTGATACATGCAAGCTGTATCCCACCTCACGCCTGCTGACCCAGTTGACTGGACAGGCGGTACCGCGCAACAAGGCGATCGTCGGCGAAAACGCGTTTGCGCATGAATCCGGCATTCACCAGCACGGCATGCTCAAGCACCCCGGCACTTACGAGATCATGCTGCCGCAGGATGTCGGCATCGCCGAGACCAAGCTGGTGCTGGGCAAGCATTCGGGTCGCGCGGCGCTGCGCCAGCGACTTGAAGCGCTGGGCCACAAGACTGACGAGGCAGCGATGGAAGCCATCTTTGCCCGCTTCAAGACCCTGGCCGACAAGAAGCGCGAGATTCACGACGAGGACCTGGAGTCCATCGCGCTGGGCCACGACCCCGACGCGCTGGGCCCGTGGCACCTGCTGCAGCTGAGCAGCACCACCCATCTCGGCGGCAGCGCCTCGGCCTCGGTGAAGCTGGCCCACGACGATGGCCACGAGGCCAGCGAAGCGGCGATCGGCGATGGCCCGGTCGACGCGGTGCTGCGCGCGATCGAGCGTGCGACGGGCAGCGACCTGGAGTTGACCGACTTCCTGGTGCGCGCCGTCAGCGAGGGTGGTGATGCACAGGGCCAGGCCCAGCTCACCGCACGCCATGCCAAACGCGACTGGCGCGGGCACGGCGTCAGCACCGACATCGTCGAAGCCACCGCCTTGGCGGCGCTGGCCATCGTCAACCGTATCGAGCGACAGACGCCGGCCGCCGCGCCGGTGGCCGTCGCACACCTGTGATCACGAGGACCCCCGCATGAACACCGCCTTCCTGTGGCACAACGGCCAGATCAAACCCTGGGCCGACGCCACCTGCCACGTCAGCACGCACGCCCTGCACTACGGCTCCTCGGTGTTCGAGGGCGAGCGCGTCTATGCCACGCCCCGGGGACCGGCGTACTTCCGCCTGGCCGACCACACCAGCCGCCTGTTCGAGTCAGCCCGCGTGTACGACATCGAGATCGGCTACAGCGAGGACGAGATCAACGCCGCCTGTATCGAACTGATCCGCGCCAACCAGATGCGCTCCGCCTATGTGCGCCCGATCGTATTCCGCGGCGCTGGTGGCCTGGGCGTGCTGCCGAAGGACGGCGCGCCGGTGGACGTGGCGATCATGGCGCTGAACTGGGGTGCCTACCTGGGCGACGCGATCGAGAAAGGTGCGGATGTCTGCGTGTCGTCCTGGAACCGGCCGGCGCCGAACACCATGCCGACCTGGGCCAAGGCCGGCGGCAACTACCTGTCGAGCCAGCTGATTGCGGCCGAAGCACGCCGCGGCGGCTACGACGAAGGCATCGCGCTGGGCTACAACGGCCTGCTCAGCGAAGGTGCGGGCGAGAACCTGTTCCTGATCAGGAAAGGCAAGCTGATGACGCCGCCGACCAGCGCCGGCATCCTGGCCGGGATCACCCGCGACAGCGCGATCACCCTGGCCGCCGAGCTGGGCCTGACCGTTGAGGAACGCGACCTGCCGCGGGAAGCCCTCTACAGCGCGGACGAGATCTTCATGACCGGCACCGCCGCCGAGATCACCCCGGTGCGTTCGGTCGACCGCAAGACCGTCGGCGCAGGCGTGCCAGGTCCGATCACCAAGGCATTGCAGCAGGCCTTCTTCGGACTGTTTGACGGCCGCACCGAGGACCGCTGGAACTGGCTGACCTTCATTGGTGCGGTCGTCCCTGACCGCGAAAGCGACAACCCGGCCATCCATGGCCGGACTCCTCAACAACAGCCGGCCACCGTGGAGATCTCGGCATGACAGCGCGCACTTTGTTCGAGAAAGTCTGGGACGCGCACGTGGTCGCCGCCGAAACCGCGGACACGCCGGCAATCCTGTATGTCGACCTGCACCTGGTGCACGAGGTCACCTCGCCGCAGGCGTTCAGTGAATTGCGCGAACGCGGACTGAAGCTGCGTCGCCCGGATCGCATGCTGGCCACGCTGGACCATTCCACGCCGACCCTGCCGACCCATGCCGATGGCACGCGCCCTTACGCCAATGCCGAGGCACAGGCACAGGTAACCCAGCTGGAAACCAACTGCCGCGAGTTCGGTGTCGAGCTGCACGGCTGGGACAGCGCGGATCGCGGCATCGTGCATGTGATCGGGCCGGAACTGGGCGCGACCCAGCCGGGCATGACCATCGTCTGCGGCGACAGCCACACCTCGACCCATGGCGCGTTCGGTGCGCTGGCCTTCGGCATCGGCACCACCGAGGTCGGCCATGTGATGGCGACGCAGTGCCTGCTGCAGCCCAAACCGAAAACCATGGCAATCCATGTGGACGGCCAATTGCCTGAAGGCGTGGGCGCGAAGGACCTGATCCTGCACATCATCGGCAACATCGGCGTCAATGGCGGCACTGGCCATGTGCTGGAGTATCGCGGCGCGGCGATCGAGGCGTTGTCGATGGACGAGCGCATGACCGTCTGCAACATGTCGATCGAAGCCGGTGCACGCGCCGGCCTGATCGCACCGGACGAGACCACCTTCGCATGGCTGAAGGGTCGCCCGAAAGTGCCGCATGGCGCCGCCTGGAACGCCGCCGTGGCACGCTGGCGTGAGCTGCGCACCGACGAGGGCGCGCGCTATGACCACGAAGTGCGCATCGATGCCGGCGCGGTGGTCCCGACAGTCACCTACGGCACCCATCCCGGCATGGCGATCGCGATCAACGCGCCGATCCCCGCCGCCACCAACGCGCAGGAACGCCGCGCGCTGGATTACATGCAGAGCCAGCCGGGCCAGCCGATGCAGGGCACGCCGGTGGACGTGGTCTTTGTCGGCAGCTGCACCAACTCGCGCCTCTCCGACCTGCGCGAAGCGGCGCGCGTGCTGCAGGGTCGTCACGTCGCCAGTGGCGTGCGCATGCTGGTCGTGCCCGGCTCCGAAGCGGTGCGCCGCGAGGCCGAACTCGAAGGCCTGCATCAGGTGTTCCTCGCCGCCGGTGCCGAATGGCGGGTGCCGGGTTGCTCGATGTGCATCGCGATGAACGGCGACCTGGCTCAGCCCGGCCAGCTGGTGGTGTCCACCTCCAACCGCAACTTCGAGGGCCGCCAAGGCAAGGGCGCACGCACCGTGCTGGCCAGCCCCGCCACCGCGGCGGCTTCCGCCGTGGCCGGACGTGTCGCCGATCCGCGTGAGTACCTGGTGGAGGTCGCCGCATGAAGCCCGTCACCCGTCTCCACTCGCGCACCGCTGTGCTGGTCGATGAGAACATCGATACCGACCGGATCATCCCGGCACGCTTCCTCACCACCACCACCCGTGAAGGGCTGGGCAAGCTGTGTTTCAACGACTGGCGCTACCAGGCCGACGGCAGCGCGAATCCCGCGTTTCCGTTGAACCAGCCGGCGGCGCAAGGCTGCGCGATCCTGGTCGCCGGGCGCAATTTCGGTTGTGGCTCCTCGCGTGAGCATGCGCCGTGGGCCTTGCTCGACTACGGCATCCAGGCCGTTTTGTGCAGCGAAATCGCCGATATCTTTCGTGGCAACGCGCTGAAGAACGGCCTGCTCGCGATCGTCATCAGTGCTGCCGAACACCGCTGGCTGCTCGAGCACCCCGGCGTCGAACTGACCATCGACGTGCGCGAGCAATTCATCGCCCTGCCCGACGGCGGCCGCGTCGCTTTTCAGCTGGAACCCTTCGCCCGCCACTGCCTGCTGCACGGGGTCGACCAGCTCGGCTACCTGCTGCAGCACGCCGAGGCCATCACCGCCTACGAACAAAAGCATCAGGAGTTGGCTGCATGAAAGCCCATATCGTCACCCTGCCCGGCGATGGCGTCGGCCCCGAAGTCACCGCTGCTGCGGTGGCCGCTCTGAAAACCATCGCCACCCGCTACGAGCATGTCTTCACCTTCGACGAACAGCTGATCGGTGGCGCCGCCATTGACGCCACCGGCGAGCCGCTGCCGGCCACCACACTGGCTGCCTGCCAGGCTGCCGACGCCGTGCTGCTCGGCGCCGTCGGCGGCCCGAAGTGGTCCGACCCGAACGCGCCGGTGCGCCCGGAACAAGGCCTGCTGGCACTGCGGGCCGCGCTTGGCGTCTATGCCAACCTGCGACCGCTGCAGGTACACCCGACGCTGGCCAGCCTGTCGCCGCTGAAGAACGAGAAGCTGGCGAACGTCGATGTGCTGTTCGTGCGCGAGCTGACCGGTGGCGCCTATTTCGGCGCCAAGACGCGCAGTGCCGACACGGCTACCGACGAGTGCAAGTACACCGTGGTCGAGATCGAACGCGTGGTGCGCCGCGCCTTCTTGCTGGCGCGCGGACGCCGCCACCATCTCACCTCGGTCGACAAGGCCAACGTGCTGGAAACGTCGCGGCTGTGGCGCAGCACGGTGCAGCGCGTTGCCGCCGACTATCCGGATGTGAAGGTCGAGCACCAGCTGGTCGACTCGATGGCCATGCTGTTGCTGACCCAACCGAGCCGCTACGACGTGGTGGTGACCGAGAACCTGTTTGGCGACATCCTCACCGACGAGGCTGCGGCCATCGCCGGCTCGCTGGGCCTGCTGCCCTCGGCGTCGCTGGGCGACGGCAAGGCCGGCCTGTTCGAACCGATCCACGGCTCGGCACCAGACATTGCCGGCCAGGGCGTGGCCAATCCGATCGGCACGATTCTCTCTGCCGCGATGCTGCTGCGTCACTCGCTGGGCCTGGAAGCCGAGGCCGTTGCGATCGAAGCCGCGGTCGATCACGTGTTGCGCCACGGTCCGCACAGCCGCGACATCGGTGGCGAGGCAGGCACGCAGCAAGTGTGCGACGCCGTGCTGACCGCGATCGAATATCACGCCGACCATGCCGCGGCCTTTTTCCATGGGTCCCGCGCATGCGGTTGACCACCCGCTCAAGTTTCCCAAACGGATACATGGATGTGTCCGTCTTTTCTGCCGCCCCCTGCGTGTTTGCGGCAACGGATGAACTGCACCTGCCCCCAGGTTCCCAGCCTGCATCCGCCCTGCCAACCTCCCTTGCACGCAGGGGGCGCTTTGTCTCTTCAAACCTCTGGAATACCTATGCGCAGTGACCTGATCAAGAGCGGCCCAGACCGCGCCCCCGCCCGCGCCATGTTGCGCGCCACCGGTCTCGACGACGAGGCGATCGCCCGGCCGTTGGTGGCGGTGGTACACACCTGGTCCAACGTCAGCCCGTGCAACCTCAACCTGCGCGAACTGGCGATCGAGGCGGCAGCCGGCATCCGCGCCGCCGGTGGCACGCCGATCGAGTTCAACACCATCGCCGTCACCGACGGCATTGCGATGGGCACCTCGGGCATGCGCGCCTCGCTGATCAGCCGCGAGGTGATCACCGACTCGATCGAGCTGGCCGTGGATGGCCATTGCCTCGACGCCATGGTGGTGTTGTGCGGCTGCGACAAGACCATTCCCGCCGCGGCAATGGCGCTGGCGCGTTTGAATATTCCCGGCGTCGCGCTTTACGGCGGCACCATCGCGCACGGCACTCACGACAATCACCCGATTACCATCCAGCAGGTATTCGAGGCGGTCGGCGCGCATGGCGCGGGCAAGATCGACGATGCCGAGCTGGCCTCGGTCGAGCGCGACGCCTGCCCCGGCGCCGGCGCCTGCGGCGGCCAGTTCACCGCCAACACGATGGCGATGGTGTTGACCACCCTGGGCCTCTCACCGATGGGCTTCAACGACATCCCGGCCACCCATCCGGCCAAGGGTGCGGCGGCATTCCGCTGCGGTGAACTGGTGATGGAGTGCCTCAAGCAGAACCGCACGCCGCGCGAACTGTTCAGCCGTACCTCGCTGCGCAATGCCGCACGCATGGTTGCGGCCACAGCCGGCTCCACCAACGCGGTACTGCATTTGCTGGCGATCGCCCGCGAGGCCGGCGTGCCGTGGACGATCGAGGACTTCGAACCCGCCTCGGCGCATACCCCGGTGATCGCCGACCTGCTGCCGGCCGGACGCTACACCGCGGTCGAGCTGTTCGGCGCCGGTGGCAGCGCACGGGTGGCGCAGGAGCTGATCGCCGCCGGCATGCTGGAAGACGCGCCCACGGTCACCGGCCGCAGCCTGTTCGAGGAAGCCGCCGCGGCACCGCGTACCGAAAACCAGGATGTCGTGCATCCGGTCAGCGCGCCACTGAAGCCGCGTGGTGGCTACTCGATCCTGTACGGCAACCTGGCGCCTGAGGGCTGCATCCTGAAGCTGGCCGGCAAGGGCGCGAGCCATTTCGAGGGCGTGGCGCGTGTCTTCGAGAGCGAGGAGCAGGCGTTTGCCGCGGTCCAGGGCGGCAAGATCGTCAAGGGCGATGTGATCGTGATCCGTAACGAAGGCCCGGCCGGCGGCCCCGGCATGCGCGAAATGCTCGGCGTCACCGCGGCGCTGGTTGGTCGCGGCCTCGGCGACGACGTCGCCCTGATCACCGACGGCCGCTTCTCCGGTGCCACCCACGGTTTCATGGTTGGCCACGTCGCACCCGAAGCGGTGCGCGGTGGCCCGATCGCCCTGCTGCATGAGGGCGACCCCATCGTGATCGACGCCGCCAGCCGCCAGCTCTCGACCAGTGCCGACCTGGAAAGCCGTCGTGCCGGCTGGCAGGCACCCGCACCCAAGGTCACCACCGGCGCGCTGGCCAAGTACGCCCGCCTGGTTGGCTCCGCCTCCGATGGCGCCACCACGCATCCTTTGACTTCCGTATCTTCGGCCGTCCAGACGGCCAATTCATCCAGTACAACTATCGACCAAGGAGTTACCGCATGAGCAACAACAGCCAACCAAGCAACCCGGCCAACCCGCTGGCCAAGGCCCGCATCGCCGTACTCGGCTACGGCAGCCAGGGCCGCGCGCATGCGCTGAACCTGCGCGATTCCGGACTGGAGGTGGTGATCGGCCTGCGCGCGAACGGCCCCACGTCGCTGAAGGCCAAGGCTGATGGCTTTGCCGTCGTCGAACCGGGCGAGGCTGTGAAGGGCGCCGACCTGGTCGCCGTACTGACCCCCGACATGGTGCAGCCCACGCTGTACAAGGAATCGATCGAGCCGAACATCAAGCCCGGCGCGGCATTGCTGTTCGCCCACGGCTTCAACGTGCACTTCGGCCAGATCGTGCCCCGTGCCGACATCGACGTGATCCTGGTCGCGCCCAAGGGTCCGGGTGCACTGGTGCGCACCGAGTACGAGCGCGGCCGCGGCGTGCCGTGCATCTGGGCGGTGTACCAGGATGTCAGCGGCCAGGCCGAAGCGAAGACCAAGGGCTATGCCGACGGCATCGGTGGCGGTCGCGCGATGATCATCAAGACCGACTTCAAGGAAGAGACCGAGACCGATCTGTTCGGCGAGCAGGCGGTTCTATGCGGCGGCGCCAGCGAGCTGGTGATTGCCGGCTTCGAGACCCTGACCGAAGCGGGCTACCAGCCGGAGATCGCCTACTACGAGGTGATGCACGAGCTGAAGCTGATCGTCGACCTGTTTTACGAGGGTGGCCTGACCAAGATGCTGCAGTTCGTCTCCGAGACGGCGCAGTACGGCGACTACGTCAGCGGCCCGCGGGTGATCGATGCCGGCGTGAAGGCACGCATGAAGGACGTGCTGCGCGACATCCAGGACGGCACCTTCGCGAAGAACTGGACCGAGGAATACAAGGCCGGCCTGCCGAACTACAAGAAGCTCAAGCAGGCGGATCTTGACCACCCGATCGAGAAGGTCGGCGCCAAGCTGCGCGCGCAGATGCCGTGGCTGCAGCCGCAGCCGGCTGCAGAGCCCATGAAAAAGGTCGGCTAAGCGCCTTGGCCCCGCCCTGCAACGGCGTGTCCGCTGCAGGGCGGGGAGCTTGTTTTCCGTACTACTGAAGGATTTTCGCTGGTGATTGCGCAACCGTTGAAAGCCGAAGCGAGACCGGACCAGCACCCACTGGCCGGCCAATCCATGAGCGGCGCCGAGCTGATTGTGCAGGTGCTGGCGGACGAACACGCCGGCGTGCTGTTCGGTTATTCGGGCGGAGCCATCCTGCCGGTTTACGATGCACTGTTCCGTTACAACGCCGACCACCTGCGTGCCGACCGCAGCGAGCCGATGCCGTTGATCGTGCCGGCCAATGAACAAGGCGCTGGCTTCATGGCCAGCGGTTATGCCCGTGCCTCGGGCAAGGTCGGCGTGGCCGTGGTCACCTCTGGACCGGGCGCGACCAACATGGTCACGCCGGTGCGCGATGCGATGGCTGACTCGACCCCGATGGTGGTGATCTGCGGCCAGGTGCCAACCACGTCGCTGGGCAGTGATGCGTTCCAGGAAGCGCCGGTCAGCAACATCATGGGCGCTTGCGCCAAACACGTATTCCTGATCACTGACGCTGACGCGCTGGAAGCCACCCTGCGCAGCGCGTTCGAGATCGCCCGCACCGGGCGCCCCGGCCCGGTGGTGATCGACATCCCCAAGAATGTTCAGAACGCGCCAGTGCGCTTCGATGGCAAATCCCGGCTGCCGTTGTATGGCTACCGTGCTCGGCTGCGTGCCGTTGAGGAGGCGCATCTGGACGACGAGGCCTGCGCGGCCTTTTTCGCGGCACTGGGTGCCGCCAAGCGGCCGCTGATCTATGCCGGTGGCGGCGTGATCCTGGCCGAGGCGGCACCGGCGCTGCGCGCCTTCGTGGATGCGTTCGGCCTGCCGGTCACCACCACCTTGATGGGACTGGGCGCACTGGATACCACCGACCCGCTGTCACTGCACATGCTGGGCATGCACGGCACGGCATTCGCCAACTATGCGGTGGAAGACTGCGACTTCATGCTGACCCTGGGCGCGCGCTTCGACGATCGGGTGGCCGGCGTGCCGGACAAGTTCGCCCCCGCGGCGAGGTTCATCGCGCAGATCGACATCGATCCGGCCGAGATCAGCAAGGTCAAGGCCGTGCACTGGCACCACGTCGGGCCATTGGCGCGCGGCCTGCAGCGGCTGACCCAATACGGCATCGCGCATGGCCTGCAGCAAGGACGCCCGGCATGGCACGCGCACATCGCCGAACTCAAGCGCAAGCACGCGATGAATTTCGACCGTGACAACCCGCTGATCCAGCCCAACGCGGTGATCGAGGAAATCAACCGCCACACCGATGGTCGCGCCATCATCAGCACCGGCGTGGGCCAGCACCAGATGTGGGCAGCGCAGTATTTCGACTTCCGCGCACCGCGCCATTGGCTCACCTCAGGCTCGATGGGCACGATGGGTTTCGGCCTGCCGGCCGCGGTCGGCGCGCAGTTCGCCAGGCCCGGCGCCTTGGTGATCGACATCGATGGCGACGCCAGCATCCGCATGAATATCGGCGAGCTGGAAACCGTCACCACCTACGGTCTGCCGGTGAAGGTGGTGGTGCTCAACAATATGGGCGATGGCATGGTGCGGCAGTGGCAGAAGCTGTTCTTCAAGGGTCGCTTTGCCTCCTCGGACAAGAGCCTGCATCGCAAGGACTTCGTCAAGGCCGCCGAAGCCGATGGCTTCGCCTGGGCGCGCCGGCTGGAGCGAAAGGAAGACCTGACCGACACCATCGCCGAGTTCCTCGCCTTCGACGGCCCGGCCTTCCTCGAAGTGATGATCGACCCGGATGCCGGCGTGTATCCGATGGTTGGCCCCGGCGCCACCTACGCGCAGATGATCACCGGCGATTTCATTGCGGCGCGCACGGAAGCCGCCACAACGGACGATCCTGCCAACGACATGTTCTGAGCGATGGCCGGCCACCGAGCCGGCCCTCGCCCGACTGATACCGAGGTTTCCATGAAACACACGCTCTCGATCCTGTTGCAAAACGAATCCGGCGCCCTGGTACGTGTCGCCGGCCTGTTTGCCGCGCGTCACTGCAATATCGATACGCTTACCGTAGCCGCCACCTCGGACCCGGCGATTTCGCAGCTGACCCTGGTACTCCAGGGCGACGAAGCGATGCTTGAGCAGATCCTGCGGCAGACGCGCAAGCTGATCGACGTGCTCGATGTGCGCACGCTGTCGTTGGTCAACAATGAGCAGGAGGATCGGCCAGTACTGGCCGGCCGACCATGAATTCCCAGGTCGCCCACCTCGGTTCCGTTGCCGTGGAGGCAGGCGCGCCGACCGATGCGGCGGATGTGCATGCGCGTGCCCGGATGGCGCGAGTCTATGACGTCGCCCGGGTAAGCCCGCTGGACGAAGCGCCGCTGCTGTCAGCTCGACTTGGTCGTCACGTCCTGCTCAAGCGAGAAGACCAGCAGCCGGTGTTTTCGTTCAAGCTGCGCGGCGCCTACAACCGCATGGTGCAGCTCGACTCCGATCAGCGCGCGCGCGGCGTGATCGCCGCCTCGGCCGGCAACCATGCGCAAGGCGTGGCGTTGGCCGCGGCCAGGCTCGGCATCCAGGCCACCATCGTGATGCCGGTAACCGCGCCGCAAGTGAAGGTCGACGCCGTGCGCCGGCTTGGCGGGGACGCGGTGCAGATCGTGCTGAGTGGCGACTCCTACAGCGACGCGCAAGCGGCGGCGGCGAAGCTGCAGGCGGAGCGCGGCAGCATCTTTGTACACCCCTTCGACGACATCGACGTGATCGCCGGCCAGGCCACGGTGGGGCTGGAGATCCTGCGCCAGCACCCCGAGCCGCTGCACGCGGTATTCGTACCCGTCGGTGGTGGTGGCCTGCTCGCCGGCGTGGCGGCATGCATCAAGGCGGTACGACCCGAAGTGCGGGTGATCGGCGTGCAGATGGTCGATTCGGACGCGATGACGCGCTCGCTCGAGGCTGGCGAGCGGGTGCTGCTGGACGAGGTGGGCCTGTTCGCCGACGGCACCGCCGTGAAGCAGGTCGGCGCGCTCAATTTCGCGCTGTGCCGGCAGCATGTCGATGCGATGCTGCGGGTGGACACCGACGAGGTTTGCGCCGCGATCCGCGACGTCTACCAGGAAACCCGCAGCGTGCCGGAGCCGGCCGGTGCGCTGGCGCTGGCCGGGCTCAAGCAGTACGCCGTCGCCAACCCGTCCTGCAACGGCGCCTTGGCGGCGATCATCTCCGGCGCCAACATGAATTTTGACCGCCTGCGCTTCGTCGCCGAACGCGCCGAAGTCGGCGAGCAGCGCGAAGCAGTATTCGCGGTGACCATTCCGGAGGAGCGCGGCAGCTTCCGTCGCTTTTGCGCTGCGCTCGGCCAGCGCAGCATCACGGAATTCAACTACCGCATCGGCGACACCAGCTCGGCGCATATCTTCGTCGGCGTGCAGATCGCCAGCCGCGCCGAGCGCGAGGCGCTGGTCGACGCATTCCATGCCCAGGCCTTCGACGTGCTCGACCTCACCGACGACGAACTGGCCAAGCTTCACCTGCGCCACATGATCGGCGGCCGTTCGGCAATGGCGCGCGACGAGCTGCTGTACCGCTTCGAATTTCCCGAACGCCCCGGTGCGCTCACCCGCTTCCTCGGCCAGATGCACCCGGACTGGAACATCAGCCTGTTCCACTACCGCAATCATGGTGCCGACTACGGCCGCATCCTGGTCGGTATCCAGGTGCCTGCGCACGAGCTGGTGCTGTTCCAGCGTTTTCTGGCCAGCCTGGGTTATCCCCACCGCGATGAAAGCCAGCACCCGGCCTATCGGCTGCTCCTGGGCAACTGAGCCTGGGCCGGGCAGCTCAGAACAAGTCGATGCTGCCTACCGCGACGGCCTGACCCAGAGCACCTGCTGCGTTCAGGTTTTCGTAGCCATGCGTGCTGTTCCTGCCGTGGTTCTTGGCGAAATAAAGCGCCTTGTCGGCACGATCCAGCACGCTCGCCGGGTAGTCGTGGCTGCCCACGTGTGCGTAGCCGATGCTGACGGTGACGCGACCCACCTGCGGAAACGCGTACTCGGCAACCGTCTGGCGAAAACGCTCCAACACCGCCTTTACGGTGGACTCGTCGGTGGTGGCGAACAGGATCACGAATTCCTCGCCGCCGAAACGGAACAGCACATCGCTGCGCCGAAAGCTGGCGCGCATCTGCTGGGCCAGCAGCAGGATCACCTCGTCGCCGTAGATGTGCCCGTAGGTGTCGTTGATGTGTTTGAAGTGGTCGATATCGAGGATAGCCAACCACACTTCCTGCGGACTCCCACCACCCGGCGGCCGGCGCTCCTGTGACGGCGCCATCCCCGGCGGCTTCGAGCGTGCCTGATCGTTCTGTTGCATCAGCCGCTGCAGCTGGCGCTCCAGGCTGCGCCGGTTGTACAACCCGGTCAGCTTGTCGCGCTCGCTCTCGTGCAACAGGCCGGTGTAATTGGCATAAATCCGCGCGAAACCGTCGACCAACGGTCGACTGGAATCCAACGGCATCGCGCTTTCCATTTCCAGAGCGGCAATCGCGCGGCCGTCACGCAACATCGGCAGCACCAGCCGATGCCCACCCGGCATGGATTCCACCTCAACCCCAAGACGCTCCATGCAGTGATCCAGCCGCACCAGCGTCGCCGACTCGACCAGATCGGGCTCGACGACCTGCACCTGATAGTTGCCGTGGGGATCCGGAACGCATTGCACGATGGTTTCCACCTCGCTGCTGCCGGCGACCCGCTTGGCCAGCGAAACACGGCTTGCCGACGTCAGCTCAGCCAGCGACAACACCAGGCTGTGATCCAGCGCGTCGATATCGCGATGGTGGGTGAACGCTGCCACCGAATCGAGCAAACGCGTATGCGCCGCCAAGCCCGCTGGCGCTGCGGGAGCCACCGCACCCGGCGCTGCCATGCTCACGGCGTTGTCGTGCACTGCCTCGGAAAACGATGGCGTCCGCCGCAACTGCGTTGTCTCGCGCTCATCCATCGTTGTACCGATCGCCGGGGCCAGAACCCGGGCTTGAGTGGCGTGTCCCCATGCGGATTCGCCCTAACGGGGTATCGGCAACACCAGCACCAGCTTTAGCGCGGATCAGCCAAGGCGTGACTCAAGCCCCGAATATGGTTCCTGCTGGCGGCTCACAGGCCGCGGGCGATGCCCGTGACCCAGGGCGCGCTTCGGTCGCGGCGCTCACGCTAAACTCTGACGATGGCTCCTACCTCCCGCAAACGTCAGCCGCGCAACAACGCGTCCTCGCCCGGTGTGCGACCGCGCGCCGGCGTGCCCAAGCCGTCGGCCAAGCCAGCTCAACCCGCCGACAGCTCAACCCGCGCGACCCGAGTGCTTGAGTGGCTGCTGCGCAAACTGCCCCCCCGTTACCGCGAGCAAGCCCGGGACTACCTGGTGCTGACCCGGATGGACCGCCCGGCCGGTGCGTTGCTGTTGTTGTGGCCGACCTGGTGGGCGCTGTGGCTGGCGGCGGGCGATTTTCCGCCGTGGAAGCCGCTGATCATCTTCACGCTGGGCGTATTCGCGATGCGGGCCGCCGGTTGCGCGATCAACGACTATGCCGACCGCAAGCTCGACCCGCAGGTGGCGCGTACCGCCGGGCGGCCGATCGCCTCAGGCCGGGTCACTCCGCGCGAGGCACTGGTGGTGTTCGGCGCGCTGCTGCTGTTTGCCTTCGTGCTGGTGCTGTTCACCAACAAGCTGACCATCGAGTTGTCGTTTGCCGGCGCCGCGCTGGCTGCGCTGTACCCGTTCAGCAAGCGCTACACGAATATGCCGCAAGTGGTGCTGGGTGCGGCGTTCGGCTGGTCGATCCCGATGGCCTTCGCAGCTGTTTTGGGCACGGTGCCGCCGCTGGGCTGGTTGCTGTTCATCGCCAACATCATCTGGTCGGTGATCTACGATACCGAGTACGCGATGGTCGACCGCGAGGACGACATCAAGGCCGGCGCGAAATCCACCGCCATCCTGTTCGGCGATGCCGACCTGCCGATCCTGGGCATGTTGATGGGCACCTTCGCGCTGGCGATGCTGTTCGTCGGTCAGCGCGCCCTGCTCGGCTGGCCGTACTGGCTGAGTCTGGCCGGCGCCGTCGGCCTGTTCGGCTATCAGCAATGGCTGATCCGCGACCGCCGCCGCGAGGCGTGCCTCACCGCATTCCGCCACAACAACTGGCTCGGCCTGTGCCTGTGGATCGGCATTGTGCTGGCGCTGGCGGTGCGCTGAATGGCGTGACGAAGAGCCATCGCGCACAGGGTGCGCTCCTACCGGCGTCGCCCGTGCGGCGCTCGCGCCAGCGCCCAGACATCGACCCGCGCCACGCCAGCACGCCTGAGCACACGCACGCACTCAGCCACGGTGGCGCCGGTGGTCATCACGTCGTCGAGCACGGCCACGTGCGCGGGGAGTGCAGACCCGTCTCGCAGCACGAAGGCGCCACGGACATTGCGGCGGCGGTGGGGTGCGTCGAGCTCGGTCTGCGCCTCCGTGGCGCGTACCCGTTGCAGCAGGTCGTGGCGCAGTGGCACACCCAGCCGGCGCGCCAGCGGTCTGGCCAGTTCCAGCGACTGGTTGTAGCCGCGCTGGCGTAGCCGGCTGCAATGCAGCGGCACAGTCACCAGCAGTTGCGGCAACTCGATCGGGCAGGGCTCGCGCTGCCACAGCGTGGACAGCACCCGGCCGGCCGCCAGGGCGGCGCCGAATTTGTAGCGCGTTTCCAGCCGATCCAGCGGCCAGCCATAACGGAACGGCACCCACGCCGCATCCCACGGGGGCGCCTGGCGCAGGCATTCGCCGCATAGCGGTGCGGCGGTCGCCAGCGGCAGCGCGCAACGGGCGCAGCAAAGGCGGTTGCGCGGCAGTTCGGCATTGCAGTCGGTACAGAGGTCGAGGCCGTCGGCGCCGGCCGCGCCGCATAACAGGCAACGCAGCGGCAGCACGAAATGCCGCCAACCTTGCCAGAGGGTGATCAGCGCCTCCCTGCGCATGTCCGCTCAGCCTCCCGGCTTGTACAGCGCGGCGTCGAGGATCGACCACAGATGGATCAGCCAACCCAGCATCCACAACAGCGCAGCCAGCACGAACATGATGACCGCCTTGAGCAGCCTGCCCTGCACCAGCTGGCCCAGTCCGGGAATGAAGAAGCTGCAAATGGCGGCTAGTACGTTGCCGCTGCTGCCTTGTCCCTCGCTCATGCGAATGTGCTCCCTGGCTGTCGGTCCAGGGCCATGGTAGCCGCTGGATGGCGGCCCTGCTTCGTCAACCATTCTGTACCGTATCGAGTTGACACGCTCCGGGGCGACTCCCACACTTCCGCGCCTCACGTACGGGAGTTGCTGTTCCATGGTCGACACCACCATCCGCCACGATTGGACTCGCGCCGAAGTGGGCGCGCTGTTCGACCTGCCGTTCAACGAGCTGCTGCATCGCGCGCATCAGGTGCATCGCGAGCTTCACGACCCGAACGCGGTGCAGGTTTCCACCCTGCTCTCGATCAAGACCGGCGGCTGCCCCGAGGATTGCGCCTACTGCCCGCAGGCGGCGCGCTATGACACCGGCGTGGCGGCGCAGAAGCTGATGGAGATCGACGAAGTGATGGAGCGCGCCCGCGCGGCCAAGGCCGCCGGCGCCAGCCGGTTCTGCATGGGCGCCGCCTGGCGCGGCCCGAAGGACCGCGACATCCCCAAGGTCGCCGCCATCGTCAGCGCGGTAAAGGGCCTGGGCCTGGAAACCTGCGCCACCCTGGGCCTGCTCGGCGAGGGCCATGCGCAGGCGCTGAAAGACGCAGGCCTGGACTACTACAACCACAACATCGATACCGCGCCGGAATTCTACGGCGAGATCATCCACACCCGTGAATACCAGGATCGCCTCGGCACCCTGGAACGGGTGCGCGACGCGGGACTGAAGACCTGCTGCGGCGGCATCGTCGGCATGGGCGAGACGCGCGACCAGCGCGCCGGCCTGCTGCAGGCGCTGGCCAACCTGCCCGCGCATCCCCAGTCGGTGCCGATCAACCAACTGGTGCCGGTACCCGGTACGCCACTGGCCAACGCCGACAAACTCGATCCATTCGAGTTCGTGCGCGCGATTGCGGTTGCCCGGCTGCTGATGCCGGCCTCGGTGATCCGGCTCTCCGCCGGGCGCCAGCAGATGGACGACGCGGTGCAGGCGCTGTGCTTCTTCGCCGGCGCCGGCTCGATCTTCTACGGCGAGAAACTGCTGACCACGGGCAATCCCGACGTGGAGGCCGACCGCGCGCTGTTCCGCCGGCTCGACCTGCACCCGATGGAGGTGGTCGAACACGCCGGCACCGTGCACGCCGACATCATCCAGGCCGACGACGCCACGGCGGCCCGGGGCGGTTGCGGACAGGGCTGTGGCTGCTCAGCCGCGGCCTGACCTGCTGCAACGGCTGGCCGTCCAGACGGCCGAACGCGAGCAGGCCCACCTACTTCGCCGGCTGCGCACGATCGAACATGCCGAGGGGCCGTGGTTGCGGACGAGCGGCCGGCGCATGCTGTCGTTCTGCAGCAACGACTATCTGGGGTTGGCACAGCACCCGCAGCTGGTGCGTGCACTGAGTCGCGCGGCCAGCAGCGCAGGCGTGGGCAGCACCTCGGCGCACCTGATCTGCGGCCATCGCGCCGAGCATGCACGGCTGGAAGAGGCGCTGGCCGCCTGGACCGGGCGCGAGCGTGCACTGCTGTTCTCCACCGGCTACATGGCCAACCTCGGCGCGCTGCAGGCCTTGCTCGCAGCGGGCGACCTGTGCGTGCAGGACAAACTCAACCATGCCTGCTTGCTGGACGGCGCCAAACTCAGCGGTGCCGAGCTGAAACGCTATCCGCATGCCGATGTCACCGCCGCCGCGCGCCAGCTCGGCGCCCGCCCCGGCGCCGCCGCGCTGCTGGCCACCGATGGCGTGTTCAGCATGGACGGCGATGTCGCCCCGCTGCGCGAGTTGGCCGCCCTGTGCGCCGACGAGCACGCCAGCTTGATGGTCGACGATGCGCACGGCCTGGGCGTGCTCGGCGCGCACGGTGCCGGCAGCGTCAGCGCCGCCGGCCTGGGCCAGCATGAGGTGCCGCTGCTGATGGCCACGCTGGGCAAGGCGCTCGGCTGTGCCGGCGCCTTCGTGGCCGGCCCGGCCGACCTGATCGAGGGCCTGCTGCAATTCGCGCGGACGTACATCTACACCACCGCGATGCCGCCGGCGCTGGCCGCCGCCGCACTGGAAGCGGTGCAGCTGGCGCAAGCGGAAGACTGGCGCCGCGACCGGCTCGCCGCGCTGATCGCACGCTTCCGCCGTGGCGCCGAACAACTCGGCTTGCCGCTGATGGCGTCCACCAGCGCGATCCAGCCGCTGCTGCTGGGCGCGTCTGAAGCCGCGCTGGCGGCGATGCAGATGCTGGAAGCGCAAGGCCTGCTGGTCAGCGCGATCCGCCCGCCCACCGTGCCGGCAGGACAGGCACGGCTGCGCATCACCCTCTCGGCCGCGCACGAGGAAAACCACGTGGACCGCCTGCTCGAAGCACTGCAAACCCTGCGGTTGCCCCGCCGTTCAAGCTGATCCCGACCCGCCCCGTATAATGGCCCGCTTGCTTCCGTGATCCCGCGCATGTCGATCGTCAATATCTCCGCCTACAAGTTCATCAGCCTGGACGACCTGCCCGCGCTGCGCGAGCGGCTGCGCGAGCGCTGCGAGGCGCTGGCGCTGAAGGGTACGGTCCTGCTGGCGCCAGAAGGCATCAACCTGTTCCTGGCCGGCTCGCGGGAGCAGATCGACGGCTTCATGGCGAGCCTGCAGCAGGACCCGCGCTTCGCCGATATCGAGCCGAAGGAATCGCTGTCCGACAGCGTGCCGTTCGGGCGCATGCGGGTGCGGCTGAAGCGCGAAATCATCACCATGCGCCTGCCGACGATCCGCCCCGAGGGCGGTCGCGCCGCGTCAGTGGACCCCGCCACCCTGCAGCGCTGGCTCGACCAGGGCCACGACGACGACGGCCGCGAGGTCGTGCTGCTGGACACGCGCAACGACTACGAAACCGACGTGGGCAAATTCCCGCAGGCGGTCGACTACCGGCTGGCCAGCTTCACCGGTTTTCCCGCCGCCATCGCCGCCGACCGCGAGCGCTACGAGGGCAAGACCGTGGTCTCCTACTGCACCGGCGGCATCCGCTGCGAAAAGGCCGCGCTGCACATGCGCGACCTCGGCATGCAGCACGTCTACCAGCTCGAAGGCGGCATCCTCAAATACCTGGAGCAGACCCCCGCCACGCATTGGCAGGGCGGCTGCTTCGTGTTCGATGAGCGGGTGGCGGTCGATGCGAAGCTCGCGCCAGCGGGGATCCCGATGCCTGCGCCGCGCCGCAGCGACGAGGACGAAGACGCGTGAGCCTGCATATCGAAACCCACGGCCACGGCCCCGCACAACTGGTGCTGATCCACGGCTGGGCGATGCACGGCGGCGTGCTGCAGCCGCTGGTGGATGCGCTGGCCGAGCGCTGCACCATGCATGTGGTCGACCTGCCCGGGCACGGCTATTCGCGCGACTGCGGCCTGCCGCTGGAGCCACACGCCTGTGCCGCGGCGATTGCCGCCGCGACGCCGCCGTCGATCTGGCTGGGCTGGTCGCTGGGCGGGCTGGTTGCGCTCACCGCCGCGCTCGATCTGCCGCAGCACGTGCAAGGGTTGGCGATGTTGTGCGCCACGCCGAAGTTCGTGCGCGACGCGGGTTGGCCGCATGGCAGCGACGGCGCCCTGGTGCACCAGCTGGCCAGCAACCTTGAAACCGATTACCACGGCACCATCGAGCGCTTCCTGGCGCTGGAAGCGATGGGCAGTGCCGATCCGCGCGCCGAGCTGCGTCACCTGCGCCAGCTGGTGTTTGCCCGTGGCGAGCCGGACCTGCGCATCCTGCAGGAAGGCATCCACTTGCTGGAAACCAGCGACTTGCGCGGCGACCTGCCGTGCCTCACCGTACCCAGCACCTGGATCGCCGGTCGCCGCGACCGGCTGGTGCCGCCGCAGGCGATGGCGTGGTCGGCCAGCCAGTGCGATGGCGACTATCACGAGATTCCACAGGCCGGCCACGCGCCGTTCTTCGGCCACGTCGACGCGCTGGCGCAGGTACTGCAGCCTTTGTTCGCCGGGCAACACGCCGCCTCGCTTGCATGAGTTTTTTCGATGAATGAATTCCACCTCGACCACCGCCAGGTGCGCCGCAACTTCGGCCGCGCCGCGAGCACCTATGAGCAACATGACGTACTGCAGCGCGAGGTGCAGACCCAGTTGCTGGAGCGGCTCGACTTCTACAAGGGGCAGCAGCCGGCGCGGGTGCTCGATGTGGGTGCCGGCACCGGCCGCGGCAGCGCCTTGCTCAAGCAGCGCTACCCGAAGGCCGAGGTGATCGCGATGGATCTGGCGCTGCCGATGCTGCGTGCCGCCAAGTCGCACAGCAGCTGGCGCCGGCCGTTCGACCGCGTCTGCGCCGAAGCCAGCGCCTTGCCGTTGGCCGACCACAGCATCGACGTGCTGCATTCCAACCTGTGCTTCCAGTGGATCGACGACCTGCCCACGCTGTTCGGCGAGTGCATGCGCGTGCTCAAACCCGGTGGCCTGATGGTGTTCTCCAGCTTCGGCCCGGACACGCTGAAAGAATTGCGCGCGGCCTGGGCCGAGGCCGACCAGCAGCCGCACGTGAGCCGCTTCCTGGACATGCACGATGTCGGCGACGCCGTGCTCGCCGCCGGCCTGCGCGACCCGGTGCTGGACGTGTTCCGCTACACCCTCACCTACAGCGAACCGCGCAAGCTGCTGGAGGAATTGCAGGGCCTGGGCGCCACCAACGCGGACCAGACGCGCGGGCGCGGCCTCACCGGCAAGAGCCGCTATCGCCGCATGTTGGCCGCCTACGACACGATGCGTGTGGACGGCCGCATCCCGGCCACCTGGGAAGTGGTCAGCGCCCACGCCTGGGGTGCGCCCACCGGCCAGCCACGTCGGCTCAGTGAAGGTGGCGAGATCGCCAGCTTCTCGATCGACAGCCTGCGCGGCTCGCGGCGCTGAAGAGAACGCCCCCTGACTTGAAGTCCGTGATTGCGACAGCGCGCGTTTCAACAGCAACCTCGGTCCAGCATCGATCCCGTGTGTTTCACCACGCCGTTGAAGCTTGAAGTCGCCGGGCTCCAGCCTTCGCTGGAATGACGGTCAAAGGCTTGAATTTCGTGGCTGGCTGAGCTGATTCAGCGCCGCGCATCGGACAATGCGCGGCGCGATGAACGCTCAGGGCATGTCCTGCGACTCTTCGGACGCCTGCTGATGGATCTGATCCGGGGCCGGCACCTTCACCACCGCCAACCCGGCACGGCGCAGGCTCTGATCGAGCGTGGCCAGGTCGCCCTGGCGGATCTGCTGCCATAGCGCCTGCGCCTTGCCGTAGCGCGCCTCGCTGGCAACGGCTACCTGGCGCTGGCCGTCGGTGGGCGCGCGGTCGGCGCCTTCCACATCGCTGGCGATATCGGTGAGGCCGTCGTTGATCGCACGCAGGTTGAGCGTGTTTTCGCCGCTGCCGCTGACCAGCGTCGCGGTCTGCTTCAGCAGCGCCTCCACCGCCTGACGCTGCGCGGCGTGCGCGGCATCGCCGGCCAGCTTCGTATCGAGCGCGCTCAACTGCTCGCGCACGGCCTGCACCTCGCCGTAGCTCTGCCACACCTTCAGCAGGTTGGCGCCGAGATTCCGCGACAAGGCTAGCCCGGCGGCCAGATCGGCACGGCTGACCCGGGTTTCGCGCGGGTCCATCGTCACCAGCAGCGGCGCGCGATACGACTTGCCATCCACCCGCAGCACCAACTGGTAGTCACCGGGCAGCACCAGCGGACCTTCCGGCGTCACTGGCGTATCCGAATCCCAGCTGGTGGAAATGCTGTAGCCGTACTTGATCGCCTGCGGGCGCAGGTAGCGCAGATCCCACACGAAGCGGTGCGCGCCGGCGCTGGCCGACAGCGGGGCGCCGGGGCGCAGCCAGCCCTTGGCGAAGTAGCGGTCGGCGTCCAGCTCGGCCGGCTTGTCGGCGCTGGAGAAGCGCCGCACCAGTTGGCCCGCACTGTCACGGATCTCCAGCGTGACCGGGCCTTTCGCGGCATACGCAAGGCGATAGTCGATCACCGCGCCGGCGGGCGGGTTCTGCCCCAGCGGGGTTTCCGGCGGCAGCGGGGTGTCCTTGTTCTCGTTGGCGCGCACACGCACGGCCGGTGCCGGCGTGTACAGATGCGCGGGTGCACGGGCGATCGCGGCGCTGACCTGACGCAGGGGCGTCACGTCATCCAGTACCCAGATCGCGCGGCCCTGGGTCGCCGCGATCAGGTCGGTGCCGTGCACCAGCAGGTCGCGCACCCAGGCGGTGGGCAGGTTGCGCTGCAGCGACTGCCAGCGGCCACCATCGTCGAAGGAGACGAACACGCCCTGGTCGGTGCCGGCATACAGCAGGCCGGCGCGCACCGGATCGGCGCGCACCACGTCGACGAAGCTGGTCCTGGGCAGGCCGGCGGAGATCTCGGTCCAGCTGGCGCCGTAATCATGCGTGCGCCACACGTGCGGGCTGAAGTCGTCCTGCCGATGCGTGTCGACCGCGGCATAGGCGGTGCCCGGCTGCAGCGCGGAAACATCGACTGTGCTGATCTTGGCCCACTCGGGAATTCCCTTCGGGGTCACGTTCTGCCAGTGCTTGCCGCCATCGCGGGTGAGCTGGATCAGGCCGTCGTCGGTGCCGACCCAGATCTCGTCGTTGTTCAGCGGCGAGGGCGCGATGCTGTAGATCACGCCGTAGCCGCAGTCACGCGCCTCGGCGGGAGTCGGGTTGCCATCGCAGTTCGTGGCGCCGGCGCGCTTGCCGTTCAACTCGGGGCTGATCACGTCCCAATGCTCGCCCTGGTCGGTGGTGCGGAACAGCACCTGCGCGCCCATGTACAAGGCATACGGCGGCTTGGCCGCGAACGCGATCGGGGTGATCCAGGTGTAGTGATACTTGTAGTCGGTGGGGCGCTGGCCGTAGCTGTTCACCGGCCATGGCGTCACGTTCTGCACCATGCCGGTCTGGCGATTCCAGCGCGACACGCGCCCACCGAGGCCGGAGCCGAACACGATGTTGGCATTGGCCGGATCGGGCAGGTCGTAGTCACGCTCGTCGCCACCGACCGGATGCCAGTCACGGAAGCTCAGCGCACCGTAGTCGCTGCGGCTGGCGATGCCGACCGTGCCGGAATCCTGCTGGCCGGAGTAGATCCAGTACGGGAACTGGTTGTCGGCGGCGAGGTGATAGAACTGGCCGGTCGGCTGGTTGTACCAGCTGCCCCACGTCTCGCCGCCGTTGACGGTGACCACCGCGCCCTGGTCGCTGGCGGTGATCATGCGGCGCGTGTCGTTCGGGTTGATCCACAGGTAGTGGTAGTCGTCGCCGCCGGGCGCGCCCTTGAACACCTCCCAGCTCTTGCCCCCATCGCTGGAAACACGGATCGACTGGCCGGCCGAATAGATGCGGTTGCGGTCCTTCGGATCGACCGTGATGCGGCTGAAGTAATCGTTCTCCAGCCAGCCGGCATGGCTGGTCGCCTGCCAGCTGGCGCCACCGTCGTCGGAACGGTATAGCCCGCCCTGCGCCGGCTCGCTCGCATCATCGACCACCGCATAGACTCGCCCACCGCTGGCCGTGGCCAGCCCGATCCGCGCCAGCGCGCCAGTCGGCCAGCCCTTGCCGCCAAGTCGTTTCCAGGTCACGCCACCGTCGCTGGAACGGTACAGCCCGCTGCCCGGCCCCGCGTTCGGCTGGAAGTACGACAGCCACGGGTAATTGCGCACCTGCCATGCCGCAGCGTAGATGATCGCGGAGTTGGCCGGGTCAGCGGCCATGTCGACGATGCCGGTGTTGTCGTCGATGAACAGCGTCTGCTTCCAGGTCTTGCCGCCATCGGTGGAGCGGAACACGCCGCGCTCGTGGTTCGGCCCGAAGTAGTGGCCCAGCGCCCCGGCCAGCACGGTATCCGGATGCTGCGGATCGATGAGGATCTTGCCGATATGCCGGGTCGCATCCAGCCCCATGTGCTGCCAGTGCTGGCCGCCATCGGCCGAGCGATACACGCCATTGCCCGCGCCCACGTCATAACGCGCTGCCACCTGGCCGGTGCCGACATAGATCACCCTGGGGTCGGACGGCGCCACCGCCAGCGCACCCACCGACGAAGCCGGCTGATGATCGAACAGCGACTGCCAGGTGCGTCCCGCGTCGTTGCTCTTCCACACCCCGCCACCGGCGGTGCCGATGTAGAACGTGTCCGGCTGCGCCGGCACGCCCGCCGCCATGGTCGCCCAGCCACCACGGAACGGGCCGAGCTGGCGCCACTCCAGCGCGCCGGTGACGCTGGTGGGAATCGGCGCCTCTGCCGCACAGAGCTGACTGGTGGCGGACAACAGCAGCGCGCTGATCAGCACGAGCGGGCGAAGAATGTGACGGATCGACATGGGGCACCTTGAGCGGGGAATGACGACACAAGGTGCTGAAGATACTCCGGAGCATCGGTCAAGGCAGCAGCGTGGAGCAGGCAGGCAAAGCTGCTGACCACGTCGAACTGGCTGAGCTGTTCCCTGCCATGCCACCGGAGCGTCAATGACTCTCGCCGTCCCGCGCCATGACGCGATTGAGGGCGAAATGACATCCGCCGGACGCCACGCTGATTCGCACGACACTGCGAATCACACTGAATCAACCCCCGCCCGACAACTCCTTCAACAAGCGGTAGTAGAACGTCACACCGCGATAGAACGAATCGACCGGCAGGCGTTCGTCGCGGGCGTGGGCGCGGTCGTCGTTGGTTTCGATGGCGACGCCGGAAACACCATACGACGGTATGCCGGCGGCAATCGTGTAGATGCTGTCGGAGGCGCCGGGGGCCATCGTGGGGACCACCGGTGCGCCGGGCCACATGTCGGCGGCGATCCTGGCGATCGCCGACATCACCTGCGGGTTCAGCGGCGGCGGCGGCAGTTGCTTGCGCGGCGGCGCGGTGTCGAACACGGTGCCGCCATCATCCATGTAGCGCACGGTGACCTGGCTGTCGGCAAACACCTTGATCAGTTGCTGGCGGATCTGCTCCAGCGTGTAACCGGGCAGGATGCGGCAATTGACGATGGCCTGCGCGCGTTGCGGCAGGGCATTGTTGGCCAGCCCCGCGTCCAGGCGGGTCGCCACGCAGGTGGTGTGCATCATCGAGTTCCACTCGGGGTCCTTCGACAGGCGGGCGATCGCCGCCGGGTCCGGCCTGGGCTTCAGGATGGCTTCCAGATCGGCCCGCTTCTGGCCGGTTTCCAGCGTGCTCATCTTCTTGAAGTAGGCGCGAGTGACCTCGTTGAGCTCGAACGGAAACCGATGTTTCTGCAGCCGAGCCAGCGCGTCGCTGAGGTGATAGATGGCGTTGTCCGGCACCGGCAGCGAGCTGTGCCCACCGGGGTTGGTGACGGTGAGCTGGAAGTCGCCGTACAGCTTTTCAGTGGCGTCCACGAAGACGTCGATGGCCTTGCCTTTGACCAGATCGACGCCGCCGCCATCGGGGTTCAGCGAGTACTCGGCCTGCATCAGTTCGGGATGGTTCTTCAGCAGCCAGGAAACGCCGTTCGACTTGCCGCCCTCCTCGTCCGCGGTCAGCGCCAGGATCAGGTCGCGATCCGGTTTGTAGCCTTCCTTCTTCAGGCGGATGAAGTCGGTCACCATGATGGCGTCGCTGTCCTTCATGTCCTGCGTGCCGCGCCCGTAGTAGTAGCCGTCCTTCTCGACGAACTGGAACGGGTCGGTATGCCACTCGTCGCGCGGTGCCTCCACCACATCGAGGTGGCCAATAAACAGGATCGGCTTCTGCGCACCGGTGCCACGGTAGCGCACCACCAGATTTTGCTTGCGGTCGTTCGGGCCGCCCAGATACATGTCGTCCTTCGAGAACCCGGCATCCAGCAGGCGCTGCTGCATCGCCTTCGCCGCGGTCGACACGTTGCCGACCGAGTCGGTGGTGTTGATCTCGATCAGCTGCTTGAAGATGTCATGCGCCAGCGCGTGGGTTGGCGCATCCAGCGTTTCGACCGGCGCTGCCAGTGCCATGGAAACCGCGCTGCACAGGGCGAGCGTGCACAGCGGACGAACAAAGGACTTCAGCATGAACGGGACTCCGTGATGGCACTGGGTTCCCCGCATCAGCACATGGATGGCGGCCGGAAGTCAACCGTGAGAGGACATGGCCCACCCGGCTCAGCGTGCGGAATCCGGACCTGATTGTTGCTGGCAACTTCACTGGCCGATGAAGCGGCCCAGGCCACGGCACCTGGTTCGCTCGAGCGCGGCGCTGGATCCGCGCTTTCACGGTTGGGTCCGCCAGCTCACACGGGGTTCGATCGATTAGAACGTGTAATTGATCGAGGCACCGACACCGTAGTCCGGGCTGCCATTGGCCATGCCACCGAGCGCGTAGCTCTGCAAGCGGAAACTGTCGCTGAACTTGTGATTCCAGTACGCCGCGACCTCGCTTTGCGGTGCACCACCAACGGCGATCCGCTGGCGGTAGTTGTAATACATGCCTACGTGGTCGTTGCTCGCAACCCGGTAATCAACGCCAGCGTTGGCGTTGATTCCGTTCTTGAGCTTGATGTATTGCGAGCTGCCATAGCTCATCCAACCCACGCCTCCGAACGGCGTCCACTGACCGAGGACCTTGTAGCTGTCCAGCGACAGGCCGTAGTCGTTCTGACCCGTACCCAGTCCTTTGTTGACGTCAGCCGTACCGAATTTCACCTTGCCGGTGAGATCGAGACCGAAGCTGCGGTCGGCACTGGAGAACAGGGTGTATCCGGCCGATGCCACTACGTCGCCAAGGCCGGAGGCCGAGGTCGAAGCGGTGGTGGTCGATGTGCTACCGGAGCCTTGATTGGATCCACCACCCAGTGGATTACCAAGGCTGCGTCCGAGCGGATTGGTGTTGTTGACCGGGCCGGTCCCGGGAATCACGTTACCCGCACCATGGATGCTGATGTACGGGACGGTAACTTTGAATGTCCAGCGGTCGGCCTGGTAGGCGGCGGTGAACGGGACCGACCAGATGTCGGTGGTGGTGGCGGTGCCGTATTTGCCGCTGCTGTAATTGGCGCCAGTACCAATGCTGAAGCCGTCGGTAGCGTGTGCCATCGGCGCGCCGATCAGCAGCAGGCCGCTGAGCACCATCCAGTTCATATTCTTGCGCATGCCTTGGGAATCCTTGAGTAATCGGAGAAAACAGGCCTGGCTCACGCCAGGCCCATGAGGGACCGGAACGAATCAGCCGCCCGGGCGACCCGCAGTATCCGGAATCTGCGGGCGTTCCGGAATCTGCGGGCGTTCCGGAATCTGCGGACGATCCGGAATCTGCGGGCGATCCGGAATCTGCGGGCGATCCGGTACGGTGGGACGCTCGGGAATATTGGGGTGATCCAGCCCGCTCATGCCGGTGGAGTGGTCGGTGATCTGGGCTTGGCCGAAAGCGCTGTTATCGCCGGTGGGGTGGTCAGTGATCTGACTCTTGCCGAAATCGCCGCTGGCGCTGGCGCTGGCCTCGGCATGCGCATCCGCCCCGGCTTGGGCCTGACCATCGGCTGCGACATGGGCATTCGCCTCGCCCTGAGCCCCGGCCCCCGCCGCTTGCGCAGAACGCATCAGGTCACCCAGCTTGAAACCCATGCTGTTGGCGATCTGGCCCCAGCCTTCGCCGGAGACACGTGCCGCCAGCACGCCCTGGAGATCGACTGTGGTGCCGTCGGTCAGGGTCAAGCCGCCGCCGTTGAGCGCCGCGGCAATCTGGGCGGCGGTCGGATCGGTGATGCCCGCCTTGGCCAGGCTGGCCTCGGCCAGCGACAGGGCGATTTTCACATTGCCGTAGCCCATCTTGCCGGTGACCGGCTGGATCGTGGTGTCGGCACTGGTGCTGGTGCCGTCGGCATTCTGGGTGACCTGACTCAGGGTAATGGCGGTGCCATCACGCAAGCCGTTCACCAGCGCCTGCGAGTTCGTGTCCGAACCGGCGAAGGTGGAGAACTGGCCGCTCAGTCGGGTTGACTCCTGCTGGGTGCTGGTCGATGTGGTGCCTGTGTCGGATGTCGTCGTGCTCTGCGCCATGGCTGGCGTAGCGGCCAGCGCGGCCATCACGGCGGCGCAAACGAGCGTGAGTGTGAGGTGTCGGGTTTTCATGGGTGTCTCCTGTGAGGTGCCGCAAAGGTGGCGGACTGCCTGGCTAAACAAACATTGTCGTGATTGGTCTCAATGACTGCGCCGGAACCGCTGCGCGGCGGCGGGCCCGCAGCCATCATGCAGCAGATGGATCAGTGTGTCTGTGAATTCGCGGCGCCATTCGCGCCGCCATCTGCCTACGCGGAGGCCGAGATACCGTCGCTCGCCGAGCCGCGGGCGCCAGCCCGTCCGTTGGCATGGGCCGAGCCGCTCGTGCCGGACGCCCTGCCGGCGCTGGTGTTCGCATTGCCACTGGCCGAACCTGAGCCCGATGCGTCGACTGTCGCCGCCTTGCTGTTCATGCTGTTGTTCACGGGCGACAGCAGGCCCGGTTTCCGGGGCGACCCGCTATTTGACTGGCCGTTCTTGCTACTCGAGCTGGCCGCCGTCGCAGACGACGTATTGCTGGCCGAGCCGGCGGCTTGCGCCGCCGCTGAATGGGCCGATTGCAATCCAGCCGTAGTGGCATCCCGCGCAGCATGGAGCGAACCCATCGCGCTTGAGGACACCTTCCCTGCCGTGTGCTGGGCCTGGTTCACGGTGCCTCGGGCGTGGCTGCCGGCTGCCGAAACCCCTGCACGTGCCTGCCTGGTCAATTCACCAACCGCTCCGACTGCTGTGTCACGCGTGCCGGTGGTATCGACCGCGCCCGCCACGGAGCTTCCCATGCTGGCGGCACCTTTCACTGCGGCGCCGCCCGTGCTGACTGCATTGCCGGCCGTTGCGCCGGTCGCGGTGGTGAGTCCGCCCATGGCGTTGGCGTCAGCAGCGCCCTTCGCGGTCGCGAGTCCGTCCAGGGCGTGGGTGGCAGCAGAGCCGTTCGCCTGCTTCGCCAGATTGGCAGCCTGGGTTGCATGGGCTGCGCCAGCGGCGACCTTCGACGCAACCTGATGCGGCACATCCACACTCGGCGTGGCGCTCGGCGGATTGATGTCGGGTACACCGATGTTGCCCATGCCGTGCACCGATCCGCCGATCTGTCCTATCGTGGCAATGACGGGGCCGCCCAGCACCTGGGCCTGCAGCGGAGCGATGATCGCCAAGGCGAGGGCGCCGGCAATCAGAGTCTTGTTGAGGGTCTTGGTGTTGAAGGTGGTGTTTCGCATGAGGGGACCTCCTGCCAGCGGTGATTCCGCGGCTTGCAAGGACCATTACGTCCCGGGTCAGGGGATCCTTCCCTGGCGTCAGATCGGGTTCGGCATACGTTCAGGTTCAGGGCGACAGCAAGCCGTATCCGTAACGCGGATCGCGGCCTGGAGGCCCGAGGTCGCGGGCCTCGTTGATCAAGCGCTGCAGGATTTGCGCAGCGGCGCCCTCACGCGGCGCATCAAGCAGCTCGGCTGCTTTTCGCGCCACGATCGGTGCTGCGAATGACGTGCCACGCATCGCGCCGCGGCCGTGGCCGACCACGCCGGACGCGCAGAAAGTCACCTGGATGCCGCTGCCAGACTCGGGCAGCACGCGATCGTGCGTGTCAACCGCGCTGACGCCGATCACGCCCGGGTAGGCCGCCGGAAACAGCGGCGGCGCCGCCGGTCCGTCGTTGCCGACGGCGGCCACCAGTACGTGGCCACGCGCGATCATCGCCTGCACCGCGCGCGCGAGCACCGGGTTGTCAGGACCGACCAGGCTGATGTTGATCACCGGCACGCCTTCGCGCGCCATCCACGCCAGCGCGCTCACCAGATTGGAGGTGGCGCCACCTACGGCATCACTGCACCACAGGTCGGCCGCATACAGCGTATCGGGATCGCCATCGACGAGGCGTGCCGCCACGGCAGTACCATGCCGCGACACGCTCGCCGTCTTGCAGCCAAATTGCTCGATACGTGCGTGTGCCAGTGCCGGGTCCGCCGGGTCCACGCCGCCGTCGATCAGCCCCACGCGGCGCGGCATGGCGCCGGCCGACCCGGTCGCCGGCGGGTTGGCCTGGACGGCATCGCCGCCAACGCCCGCGGGCAGGTAGAGATGCTGGTAGGCGAAGGTCACGTCCGGCGCCACCTGCTGCAGCGCCTGCAGCGCCTGAGCCTCGCCGCGTCCCCGGGTATCGCGCAGGACCACCAGGTCCAGTCCCAGCGTCGCGTCCGCTGACGCCTGACTGTCTGTCGCAAACCCCTGCGCCTGCACGGCGTCGAGTTGCCCGCCCGAGAGACCCAGGGCCAGGAACTCACCGCGCAGAACCGGCTCACCCTGGGGATCGACCGTCACCCGCCCAGGTTCCAGACGAAGCAGGGTGTTGATCTGCGTCCGCCGCGTCACGGCCAGCGGGCCGCGCAGCAAGTCGTCGACGCGCCGCATCGACGCCGTCGAAGGCATGTCGGGCACGTGCGGGATGTCCGGCACACCGGGTATGCCCACGCCGGGGATGTGCATGCCAGGCAAAACCTGAGGAGGACCGCGCAACTGAGCCCGCGCAGGCGCCGCACCGCCCACGGCAAGCGCGATGGACAGCGAGGAAATCAGCACGGAAAGCAGGCGCTGCAACGTCATGGCGGAGCGGCTCGGGAGCTTGGAAACCGGATGCTAGCATTGACTGACTTTACCTTCCCGAACCGTGCCGTTGCGCGCGAGGGAAGGAATCCCTCCCCTCAAACGTAGTGGAAAGGTAATACGTGGATCCGAGCCAAACCGTGCGCGAAGGATTGCTCCCGCTGCTGCCCCGCCTGCGCCGCCTGGCACGGGCGTTGGCGGGCCAGGTCGCCGATGCCGACGACTTGGTGCAGATCGTGCTCGAGCGCGCACTGGCTCGGGCGGCACAGTGGCGGCCGGACGCCGCGCTGGACACATGGGTGTTCGCGATTGCGCGCAACGCCTGGCGGGATGAACTGCGTGCACGCGGCCGGTCGCAAAACCTGTTCGCGCCGGAGGAAGCCGGAGTCACCGCAACAGACGGCGCCAGCGCACCCGCGCAGACGCTGGATCTGGCGCAAGCGATGGCGACGCTGCCGCCGGATCATCGCGAGGTGGTGGCGCTGGTACTGGTGGAAGGACTGTCGTACAGCGAGGCCGCCGAGCTGATGGAGGTGCCGGTGGGAACTGTCACCAGCCGTCTGGCGCGCGCCCGCGCCACCCTGCAAGCCCATCTTGGGAAGGACACATGAATCCGATCGACGACGACACATTGCAGGCTTACGTGGATGGCGAGCTCGACGCGGCCGCCACCGCAGGCATCGACGCCGCGCTGGCGCACGACGAGGTGCTCGCCCGCCGGGTGCGCCAGGCGCGTGCCCTGCGGGCGCAACTGAAGGCCGCGTTCGACCCGGTGCTCGACGAGCCGGTGCCGGCACATCTGTCCGCCCTGTTGCGGTCGGCTTCCCCGCAAGTCCTCATCGCGGCAACACCTCTCCCAACACACATCGCGCGGCGCGGATTTGGGGCAGGTCGGCATCGCGCTTCGCATCGCTGGTTGGTGCCGGGCGCCGCGGTGGCCGCGTCGATCGCGGTACTGGCGGTGGCGCTGTGGTGGAAGCAAGGTGGTGATCTGGTCCGTATGCACGACGGCCAGCAATTCGCGGCTGGCGCGTTGTCCAGGGCGCTCGACCAAGGCCTGGCCAGTGCCCCCGATCCGCATGCATCGATAGCCATCGGCCTGAGTTTCCGCAGCGCCGATGGCAACATCTGCCGCACCTTCGTCCAGCGTACCCGGCCGGCGATGGCCGGGCTCGCTTGTCATGAGGCTGCAGGCTGGTCGCTACCCGTGCTCAGCGCGGCTGAAAAACCCGCAGGCGGCGAGCTGCGACAGGCGGCGAGTTCCCTGCCCCCTGCCGTGCAGGCTGCGATCGACGCGCGTATCAAAGGCGAGGCCTTCGATGCGAAGCAGGAGCGCGCCGCACGTGATGCCGGCTGGCACTGAGTCCGAAACGGTTCAGTAACCGGCTGCCTTTCCAGCTCGATGCGTGCGCCGCGCAAGCATCGACCATCACATCGCCAACCGCACGCCCGCATACCACGAACGTCCCAGCGCCGGCTCCAGGCCGGTCTGCCAGACGCGGTCGTAGTACTGGCGGTTGGCGAGGTTGCTGACGCCGGCGAGCAGGGTGACGTGGCGATTGAGCTGCCAGTCACCGGCCAGATCCAGCACGGTGCAGGCCGGGATGCGCGCGGGCAGATAGCTGCCGCCGCTGCCGCGCGGCTGGTTGGAATCCTGCCAGAACTGCGCCGCCGACGAGACCGCGGTGAGGCTGAGCTTGATCCGCTGCTCGACACGCCAGGTGACGCCGGCCTTGAGCAGATAGCGCGGTGCATAGGCGGGAATCTTGCCGACCTGGCCGGGGATCACGCTGGCGGTGAAACGGGCGTTGAGCAGGCTGGCATTGATGAAGGCTTCCAGATGCTCGCCGTGGTCGGCCAGCGCAGTACGTGCGAGGAAATCGTAGTTGAGCTGGCCTTCGAAACCGCGGCTGCGGGTGTCGCCGCTGTTCACTTCGATCACGTCGATGGCATTGATGTGCTGCGCCTCGATGCGGTTCCTGAAGTCGATCCAGAACACGCTGACGTCGTAATACAAGCCGGTCACCGGCACGCCGTGCGCGCCCAGCTCGTACGACAGTGACTTCGACGGATCGGGTGCGTGGCCCGGCACAATGTTGGCGAATGGCGAGGCCATGTCGAAATAGCGCAGCGGACGCCAGCCCTGCGAGACGTTGAAGTAGGTTTCGTCGCCGTGGCCGAAATCGTTGCCGATGCCCAGCCCGAACAACGGCACGCTGCGCGCGTCGGCTTCGTTGATCAGTGGCCGGCTGAGGAACGGTGGGCGCACGCTTTCATTGACTGCCACCCGCTCCCGTTCCAACCGCACCGAGGGCACGATGTGGAAACGGTGCGGCAGGCGGAACACGTTCTCGGCGAAGATCGAGGCGTAATCCGAACTGCGCGCCTGAACGAGTCGCGGCGTGCCGCTGCGGTCGTGGCGGTCGAGGTAGAGATTGCTGCTGGTCCATTGCCGGAACGGATCGTCACCATGGAACAGCGTGATGCCGATGGCGAAGGCATTGCCCCTGCCCCACTTCTTGCGCAGGCGCAGGTCGGCACCGCTGGTACGGAACTGCTCGTCCTGCAGCGTGGTGCTGCTCGGTGGCGGCTGCGGCGCCAGCGCACCACTGGCTGAACGACTGGCCAGATCCTGATACGCCAACCACAGCTTGCCCTCGAACAGCCAGCCGTCGCCGAACTCGCGGCGGTGGCCAAGCAGCAGCTGGTCGCGGGTGACCCAGTCGCGGTTGTAAGGCGTGGGCGTGGCCTGCGGGTTGGCCTGCCACTGCGGATAGCCCAGCCGCCCGGCGTCGCCGGAGGCGGCGCTGATCGCGTGCAGATCGATCCACCACAGTTGCCTGTCGTCCGGGCGATAGCCCAGGTAGAGATCGACCTGGCGCATCTGCGAGCCGGCATTTGGGCGATTGCCATCGCTGCCCACATAGGCGGCATCGGCGCGATACGTCCAGCGACCGCTGCTGCCTTCGATCGCGTTGTAGCTGGAGTACAGGCCGTGATTGCCGACCACCTGCTCCGTAGTGGCGGAAAACGGTGCGCCCGGTGCGGGCCGGCGCGACGCCAGGTTGATCACCGGCGCCGGCTCGGGCCCGTACAGCAGGCTGGAACCACCGCGGATCAGCTGCACGTCGGCAAGGCTTTGCGTCAGCGGCATCGCGTACAGGGTGGGGAAGCCGATCCAGTCGCTTTCCAGCGGGATGCCGTCCTGCATCACCAGCACGTATTCCGATTCCTGCGGATTGCCCAGGCCGCGATAGCTGAGGTTGAACTGGGTCGGCGTGGGTTGCTGCGACACCTGCACGCCGGGCGAGCGCGCCAGCAACTGGTCGAGGTTGTTGCCGATCACCGTGGGCTGATCGTCGAGGTGGGTCACCGTGGTTTTCTTGGTCACGGTGATTTTCGTGCCATCGACCTCGGGCAACATGTGCTCCAGCTTGGCCTTCAACGTCTCGCGCCAGGCCTCGGCGTTCACCCCAACCGGCGCCAGCTCCGTCGGCGGCTTCATGGTCGCGGTGGCGCCCGGCACGAACGTATCGGCCTGCTGTGCCTGGAGGGTGGTGGCGGCGAGCGCCAGGGCAACCGCCAGTGGCAGCAGAGCGTGGCGGGAAATCAACATGGTTCAGCCTTTGCAAGTCCAGCCGGATGTTATCCATCAGCACAGGCCAAACCACCATAGGCCAGAGGTTTACCTCTCGCGACATCCCCGCACAGCCGCCAGGCGGGTAGTCTCTACTGTCACTGCATCGTCTCCGCTCGTTGCGCAAGAGGCGGCATGCGTCGTTCTGGCTGCGCACCATCAGCCAGCCGCAGCCCGCGATCGCGGGTGACACCAGGGGAGGTCCGGTTCGATGCGTATGTCTTTGCTGTTCTGCGTTGCCACGCTGCTGGTCACTGCATCCGCTCATGCGATGACCGCCGACGAACTGGTGACGAAAAATATCGACGCCCGCGGCGGGCTCGACAAGATCCACGCAATCACCACGCTCAAGCTCGAGGGCAAGCTGCGCATCGGTGGCCAGTTCGAGCTGAGCTTCGCCAGCTACCAGAAGGCGCCGCAGTCCTTGCGCTTTGAGGCCACGATCCAGGGGATGACCCAGATTCAGGCCTGGGACGGCAAGGATGCGTGGCAGATCTCGCCATTCCAGGGTCGCCGCGATCCGGAAAAGATGTCCGCGGACGATGCTCGATCACTGGCCGATGACGCCGCGATCGACGGACCGCTGGTCGACTGGAAGGCGAATGGCAGCACGCTGGACTACCAGGGCACCGAGGACATCGACGGTACCCAGGCGCACAAGCTCAAGGTCACCCTGAGCAATGGCGACATCGAATATGTCTATCTGGACCCGGATTATTTTCTCGAGATCCGCCGGATCAGCCAGCTGACGATACGTGGCATACACGTGAAAGTGGTGGCCGACTACGGTGATTACGAACGGGTGAACGGCGTGTACTTCCCGTTCTCGACCTCGATCCAGTCCCAGGGCGGCGGCGATGGCGGCGGCACCCAGCAGCTCACGGTGATGAAGGCCTCGGCGAACGTGCCGATGGACAACAGCCTGTTTGCGTTCCCGGCCAACGCCGGAACCGGCCACGCAACGAAAGGAGCGAAATGATGAAATCACGCCATCACAATCACGCCGCGATCCCGGCCCTGCTGCTCGCCCTGTCCTTCGTTGCCGCTACCTGCGCTGCCGCACCTGCCGACACGGCGGCCAACGGCATGGCCCGCTTCGACGCCGGCGCGATCTCCGGCCTCGGCGCGCGCAACATCGGTTCGGCGACGATGAGCGGCCGCATCGCCGCGCTCGCCGCGGCGCCCGAGAAGGACGGCAAACTGCTGATTTACGTGGGTGCCGCCAGTGGCGGGGTGTGGAAGTCCACCGACGGCGGCACCACCTACTCGCCGGTGTTCGACAAGCAGCCAGTGCAGTCGATCGGCGATATCGAGATCGACCCCTCGCATCACGACACCGTGTGGGTGGGCACCGGCGAGTCGTGGATGCGCAACACGGTCTCGATCGGCAACGGTATCTACAAGTCCACCGATGGCGGCGAGAACTGGATCAACATGGGCCTGAAGGGCTCCGAGCGGATCGCCAAAATCGCCATCGACCCGCAGGACGGCAACACCGTTTACGCCTGCGTGCCGGGCAAGCTGTGGAGCGACTCCGCCGACCGCGGCCTGTACAAGACCAGCGACGGCGGCAAGTCGTGGACGCTGGTACTGAAAGGCCGCAACCTCTCCACCGGTTGCGCCTCGGTGGCGATGGACCCGAAAGACCCGGGCGTGCTGTTCGTCGGCATGTGGGATTTCCGGCGCAAGGGCTGGGCCTTCCGCTCCGGCGGCGTGTCGCCGGACGCACCCTCGGCCAGCGGCCTGTTCCGCTCGGCGGACGGCGGCACGTCGTGGACCGAGATCACCGACAAGGCCAACCAGGGTTTCCCGGTGAAGCCCTATGGCCGCATCGCGGTGGCGGTGGCGCCCTCCCATCCCGATATCGTCTACAGCCTGGTCGAGTCACCGCACTCGGCTTTGTACCGCTCCGACGACGGCGGCAAGACCTGGCAGGCGCGCGACAAGAGCCAGCTGATGGTGTGGCGGCCGTTCTACTTCGCCAACCTGATCGTGGACCCGACCGATCCGGACCGCGTGTTCAAGCCCGACCTCAACCTGATCCAGAGCCTCGACGGCGGCAAGAGTTTCGCCAATGTCGGCGGCGGCACCCACGGCGATTCGCACGTGGTGTGGATCGACCCGCGCAACACGAAACAGATCATCGTGGGCGACGACGGCGGCTTGTGGTACTCGCAGGATGGCGGCAACAAATGGTGGAAGGCGAACAACCTGCCGGTGTCGCAGTTCTATCACGTGAGCGTCGACAACGCTGACCCCTACCGCGTCTACGGCGGGCTGCAGGACAACGCCTGCTGGGTCGGCGACTCGGCCTATCCCGGCGGCATCGGCAACGCGCAGTGGGAGAATTTCTGTGGCGGCGACGGCTTCTGGATGTTCGACGACCCGGCCGATTCCAACTACATCTACATGGAGACCCAGGGCGGCAGCATCACCCGCGTCAACCGGCATACCCATGAGGCGCGCGACATCCAGCCCAAGCCGAACTACAACGAAAAGCTGCGCTGGAACTGGAACACCCCGATCGCGCTGAGCCCGCATGAGAAAGGCACGATCTACATCGGCGCGCAGTTCCTGTTCCGCTCTCGCGACCACGGCCAGAGCTGGGAGCGCATCTCGCCCGACCTCACCACCAACGACCCGAAGAAGCAGCAGCAGGAGAAGTCCGGCGGCGTTACCGTGGACAATTCCGCCGCGGAAACCTACACCACGATCTACTCGATCAGCGAGTCGCCCAAACAGGCCGGCCTGATCTGGGTCGGCACCGACGATGGCAACCTGCAGCTGACCCGCGACGACGGCAAGCACTGGAGCAATGTGGTGGGCAACATCCGCGGCCTGCCCGCCTGCGAGTGGGCGTCGTGGGTGCAGGCTGACCGGGACGACCCCGCCGCCGCGTATGTCGCATTCGACCGGCACACCTTCGGCGACATGGCGCCATACATCTACAGCACCCGTGACTACGGCAAATCATGGACGCCGCTGGTGACGCCCAAGCACGACAAGGGGCTGCGCGGTTACGTGCACGTGATCCGGCAGGACCCGGTCAAGCCGAACCTGCTCTATGCCGGCACCGAATTCGGCCTGTGGATCTCGATCGACGGCGGGTCGCACTGGGCGCAGTTCAAGGGCGGCCATTTCCCGGCCGTGGCGGTGCGCGATATCGCGTTTCAGCATCGCGATGCCGCCCTGGTGCTGGCCACCCACGGTCGCGGCATCTGGATCGTCGACGACATCACCCCGCTGCGTGCGCTGGACGCCAAGGTACTCAACAGCGAGGCGACCTTCCTGCCTTCGCTGCCGGTGCAACAACGTATCGAGGCCTGGGGTGGCTGGCCTGGTGGTGATGCCGCCTTCGTCGGCCCCAACCCGACCGACGGCGCCGTGATCACCTACTACCAGCGCAGCCGCCATCTGTTCGGCAAGCTCACCATCGACGTGCTGGACAGCCACGGCAAGCTGCTCGACACCTTGCCGGCGAGCGTGCGCCGCGGCATCAACCGGGTGCAGTGGTCGATGCGCACCAAGCCACCGCGGGTACCGCCCGCGGCGCAGATTGCCGGCAACTCCATCGTCGGCCCGCGCGTGGTGCCCGGCGTGTACACGGTGCGCATGACCAAGGGCAAGGATGTGTTCCAGACCAGGCTCACCGTGGTGCTTGACCGACGCGACAGCTTCAGCCTCGCCGATCGGCAGGCGCAGTTCGATGCCGCCACGCGGGTCAAGCAGCTGTTCAGCCAGATGAGCGACCTGGTCGCGCGGATCAACGCGCTGCGCGCCGCGGCAACCGCCGAAGCCACCTCGCTGCCGGCGAGTGATGCCACCCGCAAACAGCTCGCCCGCCTCGGCGATCAGGCCAATGCCATCCGCAAGAAGATCGTGGCCACCACCGAGGGCGGCGCGATCACCGGCGAGGAACGCCTGCGCGAGCACACCGACCAGCTGTACGGCGCCATCATGTCGTGGGAGGGCCGCCCCACCGACTACCAGATGGCCTACCTCGACACGCTCAGCCGCGAACTGGGCGACGTGCAAAAAGCCTTCGGCGAGCTGCAGCGAGGAGAACTCGCGAAGACCAATGCCATGCTGAAGGCGCACCAGCTCAAGCAAATCACCGTCCCGGCCACCATGCCCGAACAGGACGGCGGATCCGGCGGAGGCTAGGAGGGTCTGGAGGCCTGGCTGCGCGGCACCGATCGCGACTGAACCTTGCGTAAACCAGGGCCCTTGTTCTCCCCGAAGCAAACCAGCTTCCGGGAGAACGGGGGCCTTGATAGTGAAGCCGCTTTCCATACGTGAGGGGTTCTGTCCGCGGCGCCACCATGCCGCCATGGGTATGCCGGGGTGACATGCCGGCGCTCTTGACCTCGGTGCCGACCCGTCTCATGCTTACCTACCAACTAGTCGGTAGAGTCAGGTACTCATGAAGATCAATGCCCAGATGGACCAGCGGGTCGTCGTCCAGTCACTCGACCTGGCATGGGTGGACTCGCCCGCCGCAGGCATCCAGAGGAAGATGCTTGAGCGCGATGGCGCCGAAGTGGCGCGCGCCACCTCGATCGTGCGCTATGCACCGGGCAGTCACTTCGCCACGCACGTGCATCAGCTGGGCGAGGAAATCCTGGTACTGGATGGCGTACTTGGCGACGAACTCGGCAGCTATGGGCCAGGCACCTATCTGAAGAACCCGCCCGGATCGTCCCACGCGCCACACTCTGAAACCGGCTGCACCCTGCTGGTCAAACTGCGCCATCTTGATCCGGACGACAGCGGGCGGGTGGTGATTGATACGGCGCAGGCGCCCTGGTTTCCCGGCCTGGTGCCGGGCCTGTCGGTGCTGCCGCTGTACGAATTTCGCACCCAGCACACGGCCTTGGTGCGCTGGGCGGCGGGAACAAGATTCCAAGCCCATCGCCACTACGGCGGCGAGGAAATCTACGTGATCGAGGGTGTCTTCGAGGACAACTTCGGCAGCTACCCCGCCGGTACCTGGATGCGCAGCCCGCACCTGAGTGCCCATCAGCCATTCAGCGAGCAAGGCTGCGTCATCTTCGTCAAAACCGGCCATTTGCCGCCGACCGAGCCGATGCAGGCAAGTGCATGATGCCGTTCGCCGGGATGTCTGCGACGGCCGAACGGGTGGTCGATGCGGCCGAGTGCCTGATCCAGCAGCATGGCTACAACGGCTTCTCCTACGAAGACGTGGCCCGCCAGGTAGGTATCAAGAAGCCCAGCATCCATCACCACTTTTCCACCAAGGCTGAACTGGCGGCGATGGTGGCCCGACGCTACACGCAGCGCTTCCGCGAACAGCTGCACGGTATCGAGGAAAGACATGCCATCGCACCAGCGCGACTCAAGGCTTATGCCGCGCTGTTCGAGCAGACCTTCGCGGACGAGAAGCGTCTGTGTGTCTGCGGCATGCTCGGCGCCGAGGCCGACTCGCTTCCCGACGAAGTCACCAGCGAGGTCACCCGATTCTTCAAGGCGAATCTCGATTGGCTGACCGCGGTGGTTGCCGAGGGACAGCAAGCCTCGCTGATTCGGCCGAAGCCTTCCAGCGCGGCGATAGCCGAAACCTTCCTGTGCGCGCTGGAGGGCGCGATGGTGGTGGGCCGCGGCATGCGTTCCTCGCGCGGACCGGCAGCCGCCGGTGCGGTCCTGCTCGCCACCTTGCGTACCTGAGGCTGCGAAGGTTCATCGATCGGCGCCCGCGATCGCAATTTAATGCGCTTGCAGTCAGTACCTTCGTCACTTGCAACAGGTACGGATCCGGCCTGAAAGTGGCGGGATTGCCCACGCACGCCGGAACACCGCCGTGTGCCCCCGCCGACCCAACAGGGAAAAATCATGCCCCGCATCAGCCGCCGCGTCCTCGCACTTGCCATCCTGTCGGCGCTGGTCGCCATGCCGGCACTCGCCGCTACGGCTCCGGCAAAACCGGCCGAGTCCACCAGCGACAAGGGCCCGTTCGCCGAGCTCCACTTTCGCGACCTCGGCCCGGCCCTGGCCGGTGGCCGCGTCTCGGCCGCGGTCGGCATTCCTGGCGACCCGTTGACCTATTACGTCGGCGCCGCCGCGGGTGGCGTGTGGAAGACCAGCGACGGCGGCGAGCACTGGAAGCCGATCTTCGAGCACGAAGCCACCGCCTCGATCGGTGCGATCGCGCTGGCGCCGTCCAACCCCAACCTGGTCTGGGTCGGTACCGGGGAAAGCAACATCCGCAACGACATCGTCGACGGTGCCGGCGTGTACCTGTCCACCGATGCCGGCAAGAGCTTCAAGCGCATGGGCCTGGCCGATGCCGGCCAGATCGGCAAGATCATCGTCGACCCGCACAACCCCGACCACGTGCTGGTCGCGGCGCTGGGCCATGCCTGGGGCCCGAATGCCGAGCGCGGCGTGTTCGAGACCAACGACGGCGGCAAGAGCTGGCACAAGACGCTGTTCGTGGACAACACGACCGGCGCGATCGACATGGCGATGCAGCCGGGCAACCCGCAGGTACTGTTTGCGGCCACCTGGGAAGTGGTGCGCCATCCGTGGACCCTGGTCGACGGCGGCAAGGGCAGCGGCCTGTGGCGCTCCACCGATGGCGGCGCCACCTGGAAGAAACTGACCGACGGCCTGCCCAAGGGGCCGCTGGGGCGTATCGCCGTGGCCACCGCGCCGAGTGACCCCGAGCGCGTCTATACGCTGGTGGAGACCAAACCAGGCAAGGGCCTGCTGTTCGTCTCGCATGACCTGGGCGACAAATGGACCGAAGTCAGCGACAACCACGCGCTGGACGTGCGCCCGTTCTACTTCTCGCGCTTCGAGGTCGCGCCGACCGATGCCGACAAGCTGTACTTCATGTCGTTCCACCTGATGCTGTCCGACGACGGTGGCAAGACCGCACGCGTGGCCGACAAGGGCGTGCACGTGGATCATCACGCGCTGTGGATCGATCCACTCAATCCCAAGCGGATCCTGCAAGGCAACGACGGCGGCGTCTACCTCAGCCAGGACAGCGGCAAGAGCTGGCGCTTCATCGATGCCTTGCCGATCGAACAGGACTACATGGTGGCCGCCGACAGCGGCACGCCGTATACGGTGTGCGCCGGCCTGCAGGACAACGCCGGCTGGTGTGGTCCGGCCAGCTCGCTGGCCGACAAGGTGGTGGGCGCGAATGACTGGTTCAACGTGGTCGGCGGCGACGGCCAGTACGTGGTGCCGGCGCCGAGCGATCCGAACCTGATCTACAACGATGCCCAGGACGGCGCGCTCAGCCTGTTCCATCGCGACAGCAAGCGCAGCGACTTCATCATGCCGTACCTGCACGGCCCGGGCTTCGTCAACGACTTGCCGCTGAGCGAGGCGAAATACCGTTTCAACTGGACCACGCCGATCGCGGTCGACCCGCACGATGCCAGCACGGTCTACGCCGGCGCCAACGTGATCCTGAAATCCATCGACGCCGGCCAGAGCTGGACCCCGATCAGCGGCGACCTGACCCGCAATGACAAGGCGAAGCAGGCGCTCTCCGGTGGCCCGGTGAACCTCGACCTGTCCGGCGCCGAAAGCTACGACACCGTGCTGTCGCTGACCATCGCGCCATCGGATAACAAGGTGCTCTGGGCCGGCACCGACGACGGCCTGGTGCAGCTGACCCGCGATGGCGGTGGGCACTGGTCCAACGTCACGCCCGCGGGCGCGCCAAAGTGGGCGCGCGTCTATCAGGTCGGCGTGTCGGCAAGCCAGCCAGGGCATGCCTATGCGGGGTTCGACGCGCATGAACTCGACGACCGGCACGCCTACGTCTACCGCACCGAGAACTTCGGCAAGAGCTGGACGCGGATCGACAAGGGTCTGCCGGAGGCACCGGTATCGGTGGTGCGCGAGGATCCCGATCACCCCGGCGTGCTGGTGGCCGGCACCGATACCGGCGGCTGGATCTCGCGCGACAACGGCAGCCACTGGAGCCAACTCGGCGCCGGTTTCCCGACCGTGCCGGTGGTCGACGTGAAGTTCGTGCAAGGCGACCTGGTGCTGGCCACGCATGGCCGCGGGATCTTCGTGTTCGATCATTTCGCGCCGCTGGCCGAGTACAGCGATGCCATCGCGAAGCAGGATCTGCACCTGTTCACCCCGCGTGCCGGCATCGAGTTCATGCGCTGGTCGCGCGGCGAAGGTGCCGAGCCGCTGTACACCGTGCCCAATGCACCCGACGGCGTCGTGATCGACTACAGCGTGCCCAAGGCAGTCAAGGCGGCCAAGGACGACAAGCACGGCGCGATCACGCTGACCGTGCGCGACAGCACCGGCAAGCTCGTCGCCACGCGCTACACCAATGCCAAGGCGGGCGTGAATCGTTATGTCTGGAACATGCGCTACGACGGCGCCACCAAGCTGGATTTCGACAAGCCGAAAAGCGACGACGAGAACAAGGACAAGGACGGCAACAACAGCCACGGCCCGATAGTGTTGCCCGGCACCTACCAGGTCACCGTCAGCGTCGATGGTCACAGCGCCAGCGAAAGCGTGCTGGTCAAAGCCGACCCCAACCAGAAGCCGGCGCTTGCGGCGGGGCAGGCGATCCTGCAGCACGCACTGGCTGCCCGCGACGAACTGAGCACGCTCAACGACATGCTCAACCGGGTCACGGCCATGCGCGCCACCCTGAAACAGTTCGAGGACAAGGCCGGCGACGACGCCCGCTACGCCGATGCGCTGAAACAGGCAAAGCAGCTCGACGGTGAGCTGGGCGCCTTCCGCGACAGCATCTACGCCCCCGGCGTGCAGCACGATGTGGTCGAGGACGACCTCAAGCAGCTGTCCGATCTGCAAGGCAGCGTGCAGGCCCTGGCCGGCTATGGCTTCTCCGGCCTGCAGGGGCAAATGCCCACGCCGGCCCTGCTGGACATGGCGCAGCAACTGGACAGCCAGGTCGTTGCCAAGGTCAGCCAGTTCAACGCCCTGCTCGCTGGCGGCGTGGCCAGCTACAACCACGCCGCTTATGCGGCTGGCGCACCAACGGTCATGACGGGCGCGCCGGAAAGAATCGTTGCGTCCACGCCGTAGCGGGCTTCGCCGGTATCGGGCGACGAGATCGGGTCGCCGCTGGCGAAAGGATCAATCCAGGGTGCCTCTCCCACACACGGGAGAGGCCGGGGCAAGCGAACAGCGCCGGCCCCGGCCCCGGCCCTGCCCTTCGCACCGGCATCCGACGGGACAACGCCGCAGGAGTACGCTTTGACGTCAACTCACCGGGAGGCTCGAACCATGTCCCATCGCATCCGCAAACTCCTCATGCTGCTGGCCGGCGCACTGCTGCTGCCGTGCTTCGCCGACGCCACTGGCATGCCTGGCTCCAGCCCCACGGCCCAGCTGCAACACGCGGTCAACGGGGCCTGGCGCTCCGCCGCGCACAAGGCACGCGACCGCTACCGGCACCCCGTTGAAACCCTGCAGTTCTTCGGCATCAAACCCGACATGACGGTGATGGAGCTTGACCCGGGCGGTGGCTGGTACAGCGAAATCCTGGCGCCGTTCCTGTACGACCACGGCCACCTGATCGAGGCCGGCTCGCCCACGTTCGCCAACAAGATCAAGGCCGAGCCGGCGGTGTTCGGCCACATCGAGAAAGTCATCCCGTTCTCGCCGCCGCTGCAACTCAAGCTGGGCGCGGCGAACTCGGCCGACATGGTGCTCACCTTCCGCAACACCCACGACTGGCTCAACCGCAGCCCCGAGGCCCTGGCCGCCGCGTTCACGTCGGTCTACGACGTACTCAAGCCCGGTGGCGTGTTCGGCGTGGTCGAGCACCGCGCCAAGCCGTTCGCCGATGCGGTGGAAAGTGCCAAGAAGCTGCACCGCATTCCCGAGGACTACCTGATCGCGCTCGCCCTCAAGACCGGCTTCCGCCTCGACGGCGTGTCCGAGATCAATGCCAACCCGAAGGATCCCGAAGACATCAACGTGCACCGCCTGCCGCCCGATCTGGCCGGGCCCGAGAGCGAGCACGCGAAACTCGAGGCGGTGGGCGAATCGGACCGGATGACGTTGCGGTTCGTGAAGCCATGAGCTGGGTGGATGGTCGCGAGAGCGGCGACTGAATCACCAGCAAGGCGAGCCAACTGGCCGCTTTCTGCCATTATGCGCAGGTCGCAGCGATGCGCGGTGGCTATGGGGCGGGCGGCAGGTTGCCAAGTGCGTCGCGGTGTTCGGCATCGACCTTTGCCATTGAACCGGACATAGTTTTCGGGCGCATCATAGCCACGGGCAGTGGCGGTTCCACTCCAGAGACCTCCATGAACCACGTCCTCGCTTCTCGCCGCAACGGCATCAATGGGCCGTTCGCGCGACACGTTGGTTCATTCACGCAGTGCCGACCGGTCGCGGTTACTCGCCGAACACCAGGATCCATCGGTTCAGGGCGCCGGACGCGTTTACACGGTTTCTACAGACGCTGCAACTATGCGCAGATCGCGCCGGCTCCAGCACCAAGAAATCAACAGCCGGCGCGATCAACTACGCATAGTTGCGACCTGCGCATAGGGGTCGAAAGCAGCCTCCCCCTGTCATACACATGACTTTCGACCCATAAGCGACGCACAGCGAAGCGCCCTACACTAGGTCCCTTGACCTGATCCACCCCGGGGAACCCTCCATGCGCCTGCGCCGCCTTGCCGTCCTTGCTCTCGCCATCTCCACCACCTTCGCCGCGCATGCTTCGGTCGATCCTTCGCTTTACCAGAGCCTGAGCTGGCGCCTGATCGGCCCGTTCCGCGGCGGTCGGGTGCTTACGGTGGCTGGGATTCCAGGCGACAGTCGGCATTTCTATTTCGGTGCGGTGGATGGCGGCGTGTGGTCCACCGCGGATGCGGGGCGCACCTGGCAGCCGATCTTCGACAGCGAGAAGGTCGGCTCGATCGGCGCGCTGGCGCTGGCGCCATCGGATCCGAAGACGATCTACGTGGGCAGTGGCGAGGCGGACATGCGCTCGGACATCGCGCATGGCAACGGCATGTACAAGTCGATCGACGGCGGCAAGCATTGGTCGCATATCGGGCTGAATGACACGCGCCAGATCGCCAGCGTGCTGGTCGATCCGCGCAACCCGAACGTGGTGTTCGTGGCGGCGTTGGGCCATGCCTACGGGCCGAACGCCGAGCGCGGCGTGTTCCGCAGCACCGACGGAGGCGCGCACTGGAGCAAGGTGCTGTTCAAGGACAACGACACCGGCGCGATCGACCTGGCCTTCAAGCCCGGCGACCCGAACACGATCTATGCCGCGCTGTGGCAAACCCGACGCCCGCCGTGGAGCGTGTATCCGCCCTCGAACGGGCCGGGCAGTGGCTTGTACATATCGCATGACGGCGGCAGCCACTGGAGCCAGGTGCAGGGCGACGGCTTTCCCGCGCATCCGGGCCGCATCGGCATCGCGGTGGCACCGAGCGAGCCGAATCGGGTGTACGCGCTGGTCGATGCCGCCGGTGGCGAGGGTGGTCTGTACCGTTCCGACGATGGTGGCGCGCACTGGAACCATGTGACGAGCGATCAGCGCATCTGGCAGCGTGGCTGGTATTTCTGCCGGCTCACGGTCGACCCGAAGAACGCCGACCGCGTCTATGTGATGAACACCATCGTGTTGCGCTCGGACGATGGCGGCAAGCAGTTCATTGCGCTGAAGGGCGACCCCACCGGCGATGATTTCCACCAGATGTGGATCGACCCGACCGATTCGAACCGGCAGATCCTGGGGGTCGACCAGGGCACCCTGATCACCCTCAACGGTGGTCAGACGTGGAGCAGCTGGCACAACCAGCCGACCGCACAGATCTACCACGTGGCCACCGACAACCAGTTTCCCTACTGGGTCTACGGCGCGCAGCAGGATTCCGGTGCGGTGTCGCTGCCCAGCCGCGGCTACAGCGGCGACGGCATCACGATGGAGCAGTTCCGCGAGATCACCGCTGGCGGCGAGAGCGGCATGATCGCGCCCGATCCGGACGACCACGATATCGTCTACGGAAACAAGGTCGACAAGCTCGACGTGCGCACCAACCAGACCCGAAACATCGACCCCACCCTGGCCTACCCCGTGGCGCATTACCGCGGCGCGTGGACGCTGCCGCTGACGTTTTCCAGGCGCGGCACCAAGACGCTTTACTTCGCCAACCAGCGCTTGTTCCGTACTACCGATGGCGGCGACCACTGGGCGCCGATCAGCCCCGACCTGACCCGCGAGGATGCCGCCACGCCGGCCACGCTCGACCCGAGCACCGCCGCGGACGACAATCATGTCGACAAGCAGCGCGGCGTGATCTACACGATTGCACCCTCGCCGCTGAGCGCACACGCGCTATGGGTCGGTACCGACGACGGCCTGGTCTGGCGCACCGACGATGACGGCACGCACTGGCGCCAGGTGACGCCGAAGGCGCTGACGCCGTGGTCGAAGATCGCCGGCATCGAGCTGTCGCCGTTCGACGCCAATGAGGCCTACCTGGCGGTGGACCGCCACCGCCTGGACGACGACACGCCATACATCTACCGCACTAGTGACGGTGGCGGCAGCTGGACCCGGATCGACAACGGCATTCCGCGTGACAGCTTCGTCAACGTGGTGCGCGCCGATCCGAAGCACCGAGGCCTGCTCTACGCCGGTACCGAGCGGGGCATGTTTGTGTCGTTCGACGACGGTGCGCAGTGGCAGTCGCTGCAGCAGAACCTGCCGATGACCTCGGTGCGCGACATCGACATCCACGGCAACGACCTGGTGCTGGCCACCCACGGCCGCGGCTTCTGGATCATGGACGACGCCAGCGCGCTGCGGCAGGTGGCCGACGCACGGCCCGACGCCACCACGTTGTTCGAACCAGCCGATGCGATTCGCGCACGTCCGTCCAGCTTCACCGGCACCCCTCTGCCGAAGGACGAGCCGACCGCCGCCAACCCACCCGATGGCGCGATCATCGACTACGCCCTGCCGGCGTCGGTCAAAGGCGCCGTGACCCTGACCGTGCTCGATGCGAAGGGAGCGGTGGTACGCCGCTTCAGCAGCGCCGACAAGCGGCCTTCGCTCGACCCGACCAAGCTGGCCTATGCACCGGAGTGGGTGCCGCAGCCAGTGCCACTGGCGACCACCGCAGGCATGCATCGCTTCGTGTGGGATCTGCGTTACCCGGCGCCCGCGCTGGCGGCTGCCGAAGGCGGAGCGCTCGCCGGTGGCGTGTGGGCACCGCCCGGCCAGTACAGCATCGATTTGCAGGTGGACGGCAAGCACTACCATCAGCCGTTGAAGGTCTTGCCGGATCCGCGCGTGAAGCTTTCCGATGCGGCCTTGCAGCGCGAGTTCGCCCTGGCGCGCAAGGTGGAGGACGCCGCCGTGCGCACCGCTGCTGCCAGCACCGAGGCCAGCAAGCTCCTGAAAGCGCTCGATGCCCGTCTTGGCCAAACCCATGGTCCGCTGCGTAGCCAGATCAGCGAGCTGATGACGAAGGCACAGGACCTGTCCGGCGTGGTGCTGCATCCCGATCCCCGCAATACCATGGGCAGCCCGCCGAAGCGCATCGACAGCCTGCGCGCGCTGTCGATGAATTTCGACAAGCTCGGCCGCGCGGTGGATGGCGCCGATGCCGACCCCAGTGCCGATGCGCTGACCTCCTACCAGCGCCTGACCCACACGCTCGATGCCACGCTGGAGGCGTGGCATCGGTTGAAACAGGACGAACTGGCAACGCTGAACAGGCGGCTCAAGACGGCGGGTGCGCAAGCGATTGCGTTATGACCGTGCGGGTGCTCAGCAACCATAGCTCCACCGCGTCGACGCTCATCGGGTAGCCCACCAGGTAGCCCTGCAGCGCATCGCAACCCAGCTCGATCAGCAACTGCCGTTGCTCGGGCGTCTCCACGCCCTCGGCCACTACCTGCATCTGCAGCTGGTGGCCGATCGCGATGACCGTGCTGGCGATGGCCACACTGTTGGTGTCTTGCGGCAGGTCATGTACAAACGATTTGTCGATTTTCAGCTTGTCGACCTGGAACTGGCGCAGGTAGGACAGGCTGGAATAGCCGGTGCCGAAATCGTCGAAAGCGATCTTCACGCCTGAGGCCGACAGCTGGTGGATCGAACTGAGCGCGCGCTCCATGTTCTCCATCAGCGCGCTCTCGGTGAGCTCCAGCTCGATGCGGTCGGCCGGCAAGCCATGACGCTCGCGCGCCGCGGTGACCAATTCGGCGAAATTGCCGCGCTGGATCTGCTGGGCCGACACGTTGACCGCCACGAAAAAGTCGCCCATGCCGGCATCCAGCCACTGCCGCGATTGCGCGCAGGCACGATCGAGCACCCAGGCTCCGAGCTCAGGCATCAGGCCCAGGCCCTCGGCGACGGGAATGAAGCGATCCGGCGAAATCTGGCCCAGCTCCGGGCTGGTCCAGCGCAACAAGGCCTCGAAACCGACCACCGCCTGGTCGCTGCAGCGGATCTGCGGCTGGTACTCAAGCCGCAACTCACCCTGCTGCATGGCGCCGCGCAGGCGCATGCCGAGCATGCGGCGATCTTCGATGCGGCGCATGTCCTGTTCGGAGTACAGATAGACCACGTCGCGTCCAAGCTGCTTGGCGCGCGACATGGAAGCCTCGGCGCGACGCAGCAGTTCGCTGATGTCATCCACCCGCTGCGGGTAGCTGGCCACGCCCACGCTCATCGTGGTCATGACCTCGCACGAAGGCAGCCGCATCGGACGCGACACCGCCTGGCGAACCTGCTCGGCCAGCGCTGCCGCTTGATCCATCCCGACGCACGGCAGCGCAATCACGAACTCGTCGCCGGTGTAGCGCGCGACGGTGCCACGGTTGCCGACCACGTCGACCAGCCGGCGCGCCAGTTGCACGATCACCTGATCGCCCACTTCCTTGCCCATCGCTTCGTTGGTGGCATGGAAGCGATCGATGTCGGCAAAAATCAGGCTGAACGGCTCGCTGGCCCGGTTTTCGGCATGCTCCTCCAGCAGCAGCTCGATCACCGGATAGCGCACCAGGCCTGTGCTGCTGTCATGCCGGGCCGCGTGCGCGAGTTCGGCCTCGGTGTCGCGCTGGGCGGTGACATCGTTGAGCACGCCGATGTAGTGGGATACCTCGCCGGCCACGTCGCGCACCGGCGAAATGTAGAGCTGGTTCCAGAAGCTGTCGCCGTCCTTGCGCACGTTGCGCAGCAGGGCGCTGTACTCGCTGCCCTCGTCCAGCGCCCGACGAATCAGGGCGCGCTCGCCTTCGTTGTTTTCGTGCCCGTTGAGGAAACGGCAGTTGCGCCCCAGCACTTCCTCCGGCGCATAACCGGTTATGCGCTCGAAGGCATGGTTCACGAAGGTGACCGGCATGTCCGGCGCCCTGGCATCGGAGATCACGATACCGTTGCCGGCGGACTGCACCGCGCGCTCGAGCAGTCGCAGGCGGGCTTCGGCCTCGTGCCTTGCGGTAATGTCCTGCAGGTAGCCCAGTACCGCCTCGTTGCCGCGGTACTGCAAGGGATGAAAAATCGCCTCGACCTTGAGTAACTGACCATCCGCGCGCCGATGCTCCCACACCCCGGATTTGGCAAACTCAAGCCGACCGTCACGCAGCACTGACAGGAAACGCGCCTGCTCGGTCGGCGCAAACAGGGTGCCGAGCGACTGCCCGACCAGGCCGAGCTCTTTCCAGCCATATTGCTGACGGGCAGCTTCATTGGCCACCAGGATCAACAGATTCAGCGGATCGAACACCAGCAGCGGCACCGGACTCTGTTCGAACAACAGGCGGTGTCGCGCTTCACTGTCACGCAAAGCCTCGACGAAGCGCACGTGATCCACAGCATAGCGGATGCTTCGGTCCAGTCGCTCGGCGTCGATCAGACCCTTGACCAGATAATCGCTGGCACCTGCGGCGAGTGCCGCCAGATCAACCGCGTGATTGCCGCGGCCGGTGAGGATGATGAAGGCACGAGACAGGCCCTCGCGGCTTACCGTCTCGATCAGGTCAAGTCCGCTGCGCCCACCCAGCAAATAATCAACCAGATAGACGTCGTGTGCGCCGCGACGCAGTTGCGACAGGCCGTCCTCGGGGCTGGCACACCACTCGAGCTTGTAGCTGCCGCCTTCGACTTCAGCAAGCATGTCGCGGATCAGGACAAAATCATCCTCATCGTCATCCACCACCAGCACACGCAAGGGCGCCACGTTCAAACGGCATCCTCCAGGCGAGCCGAGGGCAGCTGGACAGTCTCCATCCAGTAGTGCTCCAGTGATTGCAACACCGCGATCAGTTCATCGTAGCGACGCGGCTTGGTCACATAGGAGTTGGCACCGAGCTGGTAGCTGACCATGATGTCCAGCTCGGCGCGCGAGGTGGTCAGGATGATCACGGGAAGATGCTTGAGCCCCGGGTGTTCTCGAATCGCACGCAACGCTTCACGCCCATCCATGCGCGGCATGTTCAGATCCAGCAACAACAAATCGGGCAATGCCTGGTCGGGGCTGGCCAGCAGCCTCTTGAGGTACTGCAGCAGTTCGACACCATCGGCGACGAACTCCAGCGCCACATCGATGCCACTCTCGCGGAACGCGTCGGCGAACAGGACGCGGTCATCCACATCGTCCTCAGCCATGAGGATCTTGATCGCACCATGCACCTGCATCATCAATCCACTCCTGGAATAACTAGCCGTCGATGAATGTGTTCTTGCCGTGCTCCTGCACGGATACAGCGCGCGACTGAGAAGAAAGAGTGACAACAAAAGTCGCGCCCTGTCCAGTGTAGCCTTCCGCACGCACCGTGCCACCGTGGCGCTCGGCAATGCGCCTGACGATGGCCAGGCCAATGCCCGTCCCCGCATAGAGATTGCGCGGATGCAGACGCTGGAACGGCGAGAAAATACGATCGGCGTAAGCCGGATCGAAACCAATGCCGTTGTCCTCCACCCGCAGCTCCCACAGCGTCCCGGCGGCAGAAGTGTCGGGGCTGACATCGCGGGCATGAATGGCGATGCGGCAGGGCCGCTCGGGTGCGCGAAACTTCAGTGCGTTGGCCAGCAGGTTCTGCAACAACTGGCGCATTTGCGCTGCGTTGGCACGAATCGTCGGCAGGCTGCCGATATCAAAGCTGGCGCCCGCCTCTCGGGTACGCATTTCCAGATCCTCCAGCACCATCGCCAGCACCGCCGACAGATTCACCGGCGTCATGTTGTCCGCGCTGGTGCCCGCCCGCGAGTAGGCCAGCAAGTCGTCGATCAGGGTCTGCATGCGCAGCGCGGCGCGGCCCATTCTTTCCAGATAGTCGAGTGAGGATTCGTCCACCTGGGAGGCCAGGCGCGTCCTTAACCGGTCAGAGAAAGTCTGAATTTTTCGCAGCGGCTCTTGCAGGTCATGCGAGGCCACATACGCAAAATCCTGCAACTCACGGTTGCGGATGCGCAGGCCCTCCATCGCCCGGGCCAGCGCCTCATCGGCCTCGCGCCGCTGGGTCGTGTCGCGGGCGGCACCATAGAGGAGTCCATCCGGCCCGGTGATCGAGTTCCATTCCAGCCAGCGATAGCTGCCGTCGGCACAGCGCATGCGTGTGACCAGGCCTGCAATCTGGCGTGCCGCATCCAGCTGCTGACCGATCGCCTCACTGGTGGGCGGGCGGTCCTGCGGATGCAGCAGGTCCATGTAGGGAATGGCCAGCATCTCCTCTTCACTGTACCCAAGCAGCTGGGCATAGGCCGGATTCACTTGCACGAAGCAACCGGTGGCCGGATCGGCGATGCAAAACACTTCCACCGACATTTCGAAAAAATAGTTGCGCTGCTGCAGGGCTCTGCGCACTGCCTTGGCCGTGGCGATGTCTCGAAATGCAATGACCGCGCCCGCCAGTTGTCCATCGATCCGCAAGGGTGTCGCCAGATACGACACGTCCAGGGCATGCCCCTCGCGCAGAACCAGGCTGGTGTCGTCATCGGATCCTCGCTCGGCACCGCCGAGAATCTCGCGCAAGGGCATGACCAGCGCAGCCGGCAACGCGGCGGCCGCGGGCAAGCGGGCAAGCTGCAGCTCGAGCATGCGTGAAGCGGTGTAGTTGATGAAGGTTGGCTGGCCCGTCCTGTCTACCGCGACGAGACCCTCACCCACGCAGTCAGCGATGGCAGAAATGAGCGCCAGCTGGGTCGCCATACCTTGCTGCGCCTGACGCAGCTCCCGTTGGTCCTGCAATACCACGAACACGCCTTGCGACTGGCCCTGCACCATGATGGGGATGGTCGCCAGATGTGCCGGAAAGCGGCGGCCTTCAGCATCCAGCGCGGCCGCATCCAGTCGACCGGGCTCGCCGCTGGCCGCGCGTTCAAGCGCACCCTGGACGGCGGCCTGGTCGACGTCTGCAAATCGCTGCGCCAGCGCCGGCATCTCGGCACGCGTTGCCGCCTGCATGCCAAGCAGCGCCAGGCCGGCCGGGTTGCCGTGGAGCACATGGCCCTTCATGTCCAACGCAAATACGCCGTCCGGGTGATGGTCGAACAGCGAGCGAAAGCGCTGCTCGCTCTGGCTGAGCTTGCGAAAGGCCTGCTCATGCTCGATCGCCACGCCGGCGAGCACGGCCAGTGTATCCAGCCCTTCCAGCTCACTCTCCAGCGGCGCTCTTGCCGCCTTGTAGTAAACCGCGAAGGTGCCAAGCACCTCGCCATCGCGACTCATGATCGGGGTCGACCAGCACGCGCGCAATCCATGCGGAAGAGCCAGCTCGGCATAGTTTTCCCACAACGGGTCGCTGGCGATATCCGCCACGATCACGCGTTCCCCACGCCACGCCGCGGTGCCGCACGAACCGGCCGCCGGGCCAATCGCCGCGCCGTCGATCGCCTCCGTGAACGCCACCGGCAAGCGGGGTGCGGCACCGCGGAAAAGACGGCCGTCACGCAACAACAGCACCGAGCAGATCGCATCGGGATGATGCGCTTCGTACGCAGTGGCCATGGAATCCAGCACCTCCGGCAACGCGCGCCTGCTGGCGATGGCGGTGAGAATCTGCCGCTGGCGTTCGTCCATGTCTTCGGCGCGATGCAGATCGGTATGGTCGCGCCCGACCACGTACAAGCATTGCGATTGATCGGACCAGACCCCAGACCACTGCATGTGCCGCGTATGACCGCTGCGGGTGATGTTGCGGTTGCGGAAGTTCAGATTCGGCTTGCCGCCTATCACCTCGGCGACGGTGGCAAAGGTACTTTCGATGTCCTCCGGGTGGATCAGCCGGGCAATGGATTCACCCAGCAGCTCGTCTGGCGCGTAGCCCCACAGGCGCTGCGAGGCGGCACTGACCTGCAAGAAGCGGCCCTCGCCGTCCAGCACGATGATCACGTCCGGGGCGCTGTCCATCACCAGCCGGGTGGCTTCGAGTGCGCGCCCGAGCTCCGCACTGGTCTCACGCAAGGCGTCCTCGGCCTGCTTTTGTTCGGTGATGTCCTGCACACAGCCAGCCACGATCGGATCATCGTCACCCTGCAACAGCGCGCCCAGTTCGTGCAGGATGCGCACCTCGCCATCCGGGAGCACGATCCGGTAGATCACGTCGATGCCGGAGGCATCCTGATACAGGTGCTGCCGGGCATCGACCAGGCGCGACCAGTCCTCGGGATGCACCCGGCGGCACAGCATATCCATGCCGTCACTGCCGGGGCTCCGCTCCACGCCGAAGATGGCGCAGGTCTCCAGCGACCAGTGCAGCTCGCCGCTGCGCAGGTGCAGCTCCCAACTACCCAGGTGCGCCAATGCCTGCGCATAGCGATGCTCGGCCTCGCGCTTGTTCAGCTCCTGCTCGAACCGTTTGCGTGCCGACACATCGTGCAGGTAAACGGTAAGGCCCAGCGCATGCGGATACACGCGCATTTCATACCAGCGCTGAGCTGCGCCGAGCGTGATCTCCAGCGTGGCCGGCTGGTTGTCGCGGCGCGCCTGCGACCAGAGTTCATGAATGCGGCTGGTGCCGTCGTTGCCTTCGGACTCAGCCGAAAAGGTCGCCAGGCTGCTGTTGCCGATCAGGCTGGCCGGGGTCGCGTCCAACATCTGGGCCGCCTGTGGATTCACGTAGGTGTAGCGCCACTCACGGTCCACCATGAACACGCCGTCGGTGATGCTTTCCATCACCGTGACCATCTGCCGTTCGGAGTCAGCCAGGGCCACCTGCATCGCCTCGCGCGCCGTGACCTGGGATCGCAGCTCCTCGCTGGTGGCTTCGGCCAGGCGTGCGCGCTCCTGGGCCAGTGCCCACAAGCGCAAGGCCACGGTCAACAAACCGCCAAGTACCAGCCCGAGCAACAGCACCAGCTGCGCTGTATGCGAGTGCTGCCGAGCCGGGCCGTTGTACATCTCAACCTGCCACTGTTGGCCATACAGCGGAATGCTTTTGATGACCGGCACCGAGCCTGGCACGATCTCGCCCTGCGCATGGATCAACTGCCCGTCTTGCCTGATGCGAAGGGTTTCGTCGTGCGACAGCGGGGCCAGGAAATGAGCGAACAAGCGATCAAACCGGAGCGTGCCAATGACATAGCCCTGCCGCCCACTGTCGCTATTGATCGGTACCACGATCAACTCCCCTGGCGACCCGGTCATCAGTTTCAACGGCATACTCAGCTGCGGCTGGCCGCTGGCGTCAACCTGGGCGAAGACCAGCTTGCGCGAGGCATCAGCATCGACCTGCGTACCGACCTTCAACGGCGGCGATCGCTGAATGCGTGAGGTCACCAGGCGCCGATGGGCATCAAGGTATGCCAACCCATCAAGGCTTCCGATATCGCTCAAGTACTGCTTGGCATCCACCTCAAACAGCGCCTTGCGCAAGCCGTCAGGCACGGCCGCCAGGCGCGCCGCCACCCGCCGTACGGCCCGCACTTCGGTGGTCGTTCCCTCGCGCAAGCTCAGCATCACGCCCTGCTGGCGACTCTGCGCGGCTATCCGCTCCAGCCGCAGTCTCTGGACATCCAGTGCCCGCCACAGCATCAGCGACAACAGTACGGTCAGCAGCCCCATCGCCACCGGAAACGCCAGCGTCCGGTAGCGGTGTTCCCACGGCGACCGTGGGTTACCGCCTGCCAGTCCGGTGCCAAGGATGAACAGCCCCATGGACACCGGCATGCTGATCGGAGTGCCGGTAACGGCCGTGCCCGGCATCGGCACGCCAGCGAGGTGACCCATCGACAACAAGGCGCCGGCGCACGCTACCAGCAGCCCGCTGCCCAGCAGCGCACTCCACCAGCCCGGATAACGCCGCCCCAGCATCGCTGCCGTCAGGCCCAGCAACGCGAGCAAGAGAACGATCGAGGTGGGCAGGGAAAGCTGCCAGTGCAGGACGCTTCCGTCATCCAGCACCAGCGGACGCCAGAGCGAGTGGCTCGACGCGCCCAGATACGCCGACAACAGCGGTGGCAGCGCCAGCGGGATGCAGGCAAGGCCCAGATACCAGGCATGACGCGGCTGCCCGATCGCCAACAGCCAAAGCGCATGCCCCATCAGGATGAAGGCCAGCGCGGCATGAAACGGCACCGTCACCTGGCTGACCGCCAGCGGCGCCGTCGGCGCCAGACGAATCAGCCAGCCGAGCAATCCCAGCCAACCAAATCCTGACAGCGCCGCCGAGGCCATCAGCGGGATCGACCACGGACGCCTGCGCTCCAGGGTGGCGAAGGTCCAGCCGGTCCAGCACAACGCCACCCCCACGGGCACCGTGACCGATATCGACGGCGCCATACTCAAGCCGGGTATCGCCCGCAGCAGCGCATCCAGCCCTACCAGCAACGCCGTCGTAGCCAGCCCACGAAGTAGCGCCCTCACCCAGCTGGAGCAAGGCAGGCAGAACCCCGTCGCGGCAACGGCCAGCAGCACGACCGCACTGGCCAGCAAGGGCAATACGGACCATCCGGTCAGCTGCAGCGAGGCCAGCGCCAGCGACCCGGCCAGCCAGGCGAGCGCCAACGCGATGCGCCGATGACGTCCCGTAACCAGCCACGCCGACCACGCCAGCACAGACAACGCCAGCTCGACCATCGCCAGCATCGGCAGAAACCGGGCGTACGCCAGCGCCACCACGGTGTCGATGACGCCGAGCAGCGGTACCAGCCACAGGCCGAGCCGACTCGGGCTGAAGCAGGGGTACCGCGCAAGCTGCCTGCTCTGGGTCATGCCCTGCTCCGAGGACGCATCGGGGTGTATCGAAGACATGCCGTGGCCGCGGCTTGCAAGCGCCCACCATCATTCCCCGTGCCGATTCAGATCACATGGCCAGGATGCGACTGTGGCACCAGTCCCCGCCAGGGTGTCAGTCAACGCCGCCATCACGCGACACGCCCGACCCGATCTTCACGCATCGCCGGCGACCCCGAAACCTGCCGGCGAGGGATATGCATAGCATATCCATCCGCCGCTTGCGCAGCTCGCGACCGACGCACACCCGCGACGTCGGTCGAGGGACGCCGCGGCACCGGCTGGCCGCCGCCAGTACAACCTTCGATGAGCCTGCCCGGGCTTGGGTGGTCGTAGCGGGAATTCAGCTGCGCGAGGACCACGCCCTGATGATGCCCAGGCCCATAGCGGTTCGAGCGGCAAAGGGCGGCGGAAACAGGGACCGCCTGAATGATTTCACGGCCCGACGCGTTTAAGCGCCACGGGCGCCTGGGGCAAAGCGACAAAGTCAGCCGGCACGTTGATATCGATCCAGTGCGTGATGAACGCCTCAAGCGCCACACGCTGCGGAATCTCGATTCCGGCCTCCCGCACAAAGCCCGCTGCCGCCGCAATGAACTGCTGCCGCGATCGACTGGACGCATGCCGCACTGTCCCCTGCTGCTGACGCAGCTGCACGATATGCGGCGAGGGCCGACCCGCCTTCACGAACTTTTGATAGCGACGCAAATCGTCGGCCACCTGCTCGCTGTCAAACGTCGACTGCAGCACCGCCTTGCGTGCCTGCAACAACTGCAGGAGTTGGCCGACGGCCTTGCCTGGTTGTCCATCGCCATCGCACAGGATGTCGGCGAGCTCGCGCGACAGCGATGCATCCGCGCGGGATGCGGTGTGGTTCATCGCCAGCAGGTAGCTCAGGAAGCCGGCTTGGGGGAACGGCTTCGGGGTTGCCATGGAGGAGCCTGCCATTGGAGAAGGGTGACGGTACGTCTTCAGACGGGGCACGGCACCATCTCGCCGGAGGCTTGATGCGACGCGTTGAAGGGCCTCGACGAAATCATCCGGGAAGGAAACCGGGTTTTGTCCGACGAAAACGCACCAGAGCCCATGGCCCGCGAACCATGTGACGTCAGGACGCTGGCGTTACCGGAGCGGGGCCCGACCGCGCCAGCATTTCACGGGAGGCCACCTTGGCCACAAAGGCGCTGAACTGACGCCGCTCGGAACGGCTCATACGCTGGGCAACGATCAGGTGCGGGTGTTTCAGTGGGTTGATCCGCCGGCCATGCTCCCACACCTCGTAATACAGATGCGGTCCGGTCGACAGGCCACTGGTACCGACATAACCGATGACCTGCCCTCGGCGGACACGGCGGCCGACCCGCGCCCTGCTGGCGAACGCGTGCAGGTGACCGTAACGGGTGGCGAAACCATCCGCATGCCGGATCTCGACCATGCGCCCGTAGTTGCCATGCCAGTTGGACACGTCGACCACGCCAGACATGGTCGCCCTGATCGGCGTTCCCGGCGCTGCGGCGTAGTCGATCCCATGATGGAATTCATTGCCTCCCAGCACCGGCTGTATCCGCCAGCCCCAGCCAGAGGAAATGCGCGCGCGCGACACCGGCAGCAACGGATTCAGCACGCGAAAACTGCGGCCATGCGAGGCGACGATGAAATCACGGCCGTGAGGATCAACAAAGGGATACACGCGCCGACGATGACCGTGGTAGTCAAGCTCGACATAGGCCAGCCGCCGACGGTCGTGGCCGACGGTCTTGTTGGCCAACACGGCCACCGTGCAGTGACTGCCCTTGGGCAGCTGCCTGGGTAGATGCCATTGGTGGCGGGCGAAGTCGAGCACGGCCATCACCAGTGGATGATGGCCGAGGCGACTTTCCAGTACGTGGCCGAGCGAGCGGCCCGGCCGCAACTGGGTGAGCTGCAGGCCCGAACCGGGCACGGCGAGCTCGGTCGCGACCGGGCGGTGGGCAGCAGAGGCCACCGGCCTCGCGCTGGTCGCCACGCTACCGATGACAGCGGCGAACGACGGATGCGCCAGCGTCTTCGACGCTTCCGTTTCCGCAAGCTTTCTGCCCGCACGGTCACGCCGGATGCGGATGCTGGTCACCGCGGGACCTGAATGACCGGTTCGCAGACACAACTCGAAGATGTCGCCGGGCCGCATGCGTTGCATGGCCTTGCGGGTGGCCGCTGGCGCCTTGTCCAGCCACGCGAAGAAGTGAGCCTGGTCGACACCCGCGCGACGAGCCAGGCTCATGGCGTTTTCATTGACGTGGATGACCTCTCGATGGGAAGCACAGCGAGGCGAAATGGTGGTGGCGCCGACCCAGCTACTGCTCAGCGCGGCCATGGCCAGCAAAGACAAGACCCATCGCTTCATCCACAACTTCCTCTTCAAGGTGTTCACACTCTCGACACATTTCAGAAATTGTAGCCCGATATCAAATACTTAACAAAACAGCGATCACTCCGCGTCGCGGACACGATGGGGCGACGTCGCAGTAGCGCTTTCGGGCATGGCCGCGGTACCACGGGGCTTTTTACCCGCCGATGAAAACGCGGTCTCCCCCTACTCGGCGCCGGCATGGCGCGGGCAACCGAGCCGGCGCATCGACACGTTTTAGGGTCAGCTGCCCCAGCCTTCGAGCACGATCTTGCCCTTGGCCGTGCCGGTTTCGATCAGCCGGTGCGCCTCGCGCAGGTTGGCGGCATTGATCGGCGCGATGACCTTGTTGATGGTGGTACGGAAACGGCCAGCATCGATCTCCTGCGCAACCCAGTTCAGCAGCTTGTGCTGCTCAATCATGTCCGGCGTCTGGTGCATGGCGCGGGCAAACATGAACTCCCAGTGCAGGCTCGCGGCCTTCAGCTTCATGCCAGCCATCGGCATCGGCAGGTTGGTGTCATCAATCGTGACAATGCCACCTTGCGGACGAATCAGTTCGACCGCGGTTTCCCAGTGCCGCATGTCGTTGAAGATCGCCACGTGGTCGACGTGTTGAAAGCCGAGCGCACGCACCTGCTCCACCATCGGCTTGCGGTGGTTTACCACATGATCGGCGCCCAGCTCCCTGACCCAGCTTTCCGTCTCCGGGCGCGACGCCGTGGCAATCACCACCAACCCGGCCGCCTTGGCCAGCTGGATGCCGATCGAGCCCACGCCGCCACCGGCACCGATGATCAGCACCGACTGGCCCTTGCTGGCACCATCGCGGTCGATGCCGAGGCGATCGAAGAACGCCTCGTAGGCGGTGATCGTGGTCAGCGGCAGCGCGGCGGCTTCGGCAAAACCGAGGCTCTTCGGCTTGAGGCCGACGATACGTTCGTCCACCAGCTGGAATTGCGCGTCGGAGCCCGCACGGGTGAGGTCACCGGCGTAATAGACCTCGTCCCCCACCTTGAACAGGGTGACGTCCGGGCCGACCGCCTCGACCACGCCGCTGGCATCCCAGCCAAGCACACGGGGGCTGCTTTCCACCTGGTCCTTCGGGCTGCGGACCTTGGTGTCGACCGGATTGACGGAGACGGCCTTGACCGCGACCAGCAGGTCACGACCCGAAGCCACGGGCCTGGGCAACTCCACGTCGAGAAACACGTTGGCGTTGTCGACCGGAAGATAGTGGGTGAGTGCGACAGCTTTCATGAGGGTTCTCCTGGTGCCGGGGCTGGATCAGCCGATCCGGGTCATTTCGTTGAGGGTGAACTCGACCACCGCGCCAGCGGTGGCCTGCATATAGGCACCCAGATGCGGGGCATTCATGTGGATCTGCCACAACTCGCGCGACTCCCGGCTCTCGAGAAACATGAAATGCGCGGGGCTCTCGTTGTCCTGCTGCAACTCATAGCGCAGGCAGCCCGCTTCGGCGCGGGTGAGGGGTATCAGCTTCAACAGCTCAGCCCTGACCAGGTCGATCTGGTCGGGGATGGCGCGGATGTTGGCGACGATGGTCAGCGTGCTCATGGTGGTAAGGCCTTGATCGAAGGTGGGTGCACGATAGCCTCTCGTCAAGAGCGGATGAACGAGCTTCTGCTGTCGGACGGCCATGTCGATATCGTGGGCCAGGGTTTTGACATGGCGCTGCGCTTCGGCACCGTCACCGACAGTTCGCTGCGGGCCAGAAGCCCGGGCCCGCTATCCCCGGTTGTGTCATAGAATCCGGACGCGTCATCTGACATCCGCGGCGACAGCACGTTTTCCGCGCGCGGCAATCCACATCGCATTCCACACCAGGTGCTTCATCGGCATCGAATACAGGGGACTTGATGATCGAGCTGGAAATCCAGGCCCTCTCGGAAAGACGCGAGGGCCTTCTGATCGAGGTCGGCCGGTTCGTCATCGCGAACGGCTTTGTCCTGCAGCGGCAGCGCCTGACGCAAGACCCCCACGGCATCCTGCTGACCATCGTGGTGCGCGGGCCCGCGCGTAAAAAGCGATCGCTTGAAGCGGCACTGGAAGGCTACGAACGCTTCATCAGTTTCGACGTATCGCCATTTGTGGAAGGTGAGCCGAAGCCGCACTTCGCCGCATCGCGCAAGGGCGTTTCGGACGGCTACATCCCGCCACCTGCACCTGCACAGGTACCTGTATCAGCGCCGCTGGCAGTGGCGACGACTCCGGAGCCACCGAGAACCGTCGCTCCAGTCGTCGTGGCGATGCCCCCCGAACCGCTGCGGGAACCGGAACCCGCCGAGTTCATGCAGGCGGCCGCGCCCATGCCGCCACCCGCGCCCGCGCCTGCCGAGGCGGCGCCATTCGTCGAGCTGGTTCCGCTGGCGGCGGACGAAGCTGCCGTCGAGAAGGCATTGCGCGACCTGTCCCTCGACTACCCGCAGATCGTTCCGCGGCTGCTGACACTGGAACGCTCGGTGGTCGAGGGCGCTCGCAAGGCATCAATCGCGCTCGCCGGCCAGCGCACTGGCGCCTGGATCTTCGAACGCGATTACGCGACGGGTGCCAAGCTGGATTTGCGCGAGGCGATCGAACGCATCGGCGTCCCTGCGCTGCGCGCACTGGTCGAGGTCGAGCAGGACGGCAGCCAGTTGCACATCCACAACAGTCCGCTGTGCACACACGACAGCCATTCCGGCTGCACCTTTTTCAGCGGGTTTCTGGAGGGCCTGCTCGGCCCCGCCCTGGTCTCGAACGAGCTGTCGATCTTTCCCGTTTGCTGCCGCAGTTACGGAGCGGATGACTGTGTGTTGGCGCTCTCGGATTGACTCGCCTGTCGTCACGGGAATTTCCCGCGACAGGAAAAGAAGATCCTGGCTTTCGTCCCGCTGCGCCGGGTGCACGAAGGTCCGATCTGAAAGACGGCCACGGAAAAAGCACGACGGGTATGAGCAGCGCCGACCAGCCGCGCCCGACCCAACCCGCGTGCTCTTGCGCTACCGTCCATCCGGCAGCACATCCGTCCATCACGAGTGCCCGGACACCGCATGCGGTACGTAGTGTTCTTCCAGCGCGTTGATTTCAGCGGGCGTCAACGACAACGAAAGCGCCGCCACCGCATCGTCCAGGTGCTGCGCTTTCGAAGCGCCCACGATCGGCGCGGTGACCCAGGGCTTGCCCAGCATCCACGCCAGCGCCACCTGCGCTTTCGGCACGCCGCGCGCGGCGGCGATGGTCGCCACCGCATCCACCACGCGACGGTCCGCCTCCGGCACCACGTACAGCGTCTTGCCGAATTCGTCGGTCTGCAGGCGCTCGCTGCTTTCGTCCCAGGCGCGGGTCAGCCGACCGCGAGCCAGCGGGCTCCATGGAATCACCGCGATGCCTGCGTCCTGGCACAGCGGCATCATCTCGCGCTCCTCCTCACGGTAGAGCAGGTTGTAGTGGTTCTGCATGCTGACGAAGCGGGTCCAGCCGTTGCGCTCGGCCACGTGCTGCGCCTTGGCGAACTGCCAGGCGTACATCGACGAGGCGCCGATATAGCGCACCTTGCCGGCCTTGACCACGTCGTGCAGCGCCTCCATGGTTTCCTCGATCGGCGTGCGCGGGTCCCAGCGGTGGATCTGGTACAGGTCCACGTAGTCGGTGCCGAGGCGACGCAGGCTGTGCTCGATCTCGCTCAGGATCGCCTTGCGCGACAGGCCCATGCCGTTGGGCCCGGCATGCATGCGCCCATGCACCTTGGTCGCCAGCACGATGGCATCGCGCTGGCCGTGCTCCTTCAGCACGCGGCCGACGAATTCCTCCGAGGTGCCGTCGGAGTAAACATTGGCGGTGTCGAGAAAGTTGATGCCAAGCTCCAGCGCGCGACGGATCAGCGGGCGGCTGGTGTCCTCGTCCAGCGTCCAGGCGTGGTTGCCGCGGCCGGATACGCCGTAGGTCATGCAGCCCAGGCACAGGCGCGACACGTCCAGACCGGTATGGCCAAGCTTCACGTATTCCATGGTGTGACTCCAATGGGGAATGGCCTTGTAGATTAAACGCTGGGAGGTGCCGGAGTACCCGGTGCGAGCCGATGGCGACTCCAGATTCGCCCGTACAGGCGAGAAAATGGATGTCCGCGCTGCAGCAACGCCGGAGCGCTTGCCGGAGCCCGGTCGAAATGCCCGACCCCACCACGAAGCATTCATCCGGGCAGTGCCAGACTGGTGAAATGTGATGGCCGGTTCTCATCAGACGCGCTCCCCGGCCGGGCATCCGCGTGTGGCATCGGCTCCACCCATGTTTCGAGGGACGACCTGACTCATGCACTCTGTTGCCTGGATCGCTGCCATCGGCGGCTTGCTGCTGCTGACTTCGCTGTTGTCGGGATGGATTCGCGGTTTTCCGATCACCAACTTCGCGATCTACCTGGTGGCGGGCGTGGCGGTGGGCCCGTGGGGACTGGATCTGGTGCACATCGACCTGCGCGGCTACGGCGCGTGGCTGGCCAACCTCACCGAAATGGCGCTGGTGGTTTCGCTGTTCATCACCGGCTTGAAGCTGCGCCTGCGCTTTCGCGATCCCGCATGGCTGGACGCGATGCGCCTGGCGTTTCCCTGCATGCTGCTGACCGTGGCCGGGGTCAGTGCGATCGCGCACTGGTGGCTGGATCAGTCCTGGGGCATGTCGCTGCTGCTGGGCGCACTGGTCGCGCCGACCGATCCGGTGTTGGCCAGCATCGTGGCCGTGGATGACGCGCGCGACGGCGACCAGATGCGGGTGGCGCTGTCCGGCGAGGCCGGGCTGAACGACGGCTTCGCGCTGCCATTCCTGCTGCTGGCCCTGATGATGATCGCGGCACCCGGCCCGCTGACTGCCTCGGTGACGCTGCACTGGTTGCTGGTCGGCATGCTGTGGGGAGTTGCCGCTGGCCTGTCGCTGGGTTTCGGATTGGGCTGGCTGGTCGGCCTGCTCGGCGCGCGGCTCAAGAGCGCGTCCAGGGATATCGCACCAAGCGACTTCCTGGCGCTGGCCTTGATGGCGCTGGCCTACGCCGGCGCCGAGGCGATCTCCGCCTCCGGCTTCCTGGCCGCGTTCGCCGCCGGCCTGGGCTTGCGCAGTGCGGAACTCTACGTAGTCACCCATCATCCGCATCCGCATTTCACCAAGTCCAACACCGCGAACGGCGGCGAGGGCATCCATCCACCCGCCGAAGTGCTGATCAATCCGAACCGCCGCGACAGCGACAGCGCCGACCACCCGGCCGCCTCGGTGGGTCTGGTGGTATCCGATGCGCTGTCGTTCGGCGACACCCTGGAGCGCTTGATCGCTTCGGCCCTGGTGCTGCTGGCAGGCGTGGCTTGCGCGCGCTACTGGAGCATCAACGGCGTGGTCATGGCCGCCGCACTGTTTCTGCTGGTGCGGCCGCTGGCGGTGTGGATCGGCATGCTTGGCTCGAAGGCACCGGTGCCGCGCCGCCTGCTGATCGGCTGGATCGGCATCCGCGGCATCGGTACGTTGAACTATCTGGCCTATGCACTCACCCATGGCCTGGACAATGCGCAGGCAATGCTGGCCGCGCAGATCTCCATCACCATCGTGGTGCTGAGCATTCTGGTGCACGGCATGACCGCACCGCCGCTGATGGCCTGGCGTCATGCGCGTGGTCACGACGCCTGGGCGGAATGAGATGGTCAGCGCATGTGCCGGCAAGACAAGGTCGGCGTCGATTTGCGACGGACTCGGGTCAGCAGGCGCACTTTGACGCAGATCTTTCGCCGTGCGCGAGAGCGCCCCGCAAGAGTTGCTTGCCGGTGGCCGGGCGCACTCGGTCGAAAGTGCACTCTGACCCGGATTTCCGACCCGGATTTCCGCACCAGTGAAACTGCAGTCTCGCCTGGGTTTCCCATCAAGTACGCGTGCGCAAATCGAGGGTCATGTAGACATTCGCGGACTGATAGCGAACGCCCGCGGGCATCGGTGCGTGCCGAAAGCCGAGGGCGTCGTACAGCCGGATGGCGTCCACCAGTGCAGTGTTGGAGGTGAGTACCACTTCGGACGCACCTGCCGCTCGGGCGAATTCGATCACGGACAGCGACAGCCGACGCCCCAGGCCGCGTCGCTGTGCGGTGGGAGCGACGGCGAGCTTGGCCAGTTCGAAAATGTTGGACGAGTCGCAAATCGCCGCACAGGTGCCAACGACGTTGCCGCCATCCAGCGCCAGGAAGATCTGACCTCCGCTGGCCAGGATCTGTTGTTCGGGATGTTGCAGGTACACGAGATCCGCCGCCTCGAGCAGATCATGCGCTTCGAGCCACCACCGATTGATGCGCTCGAAAGCCTGCTGGAATTCGGGCCGGTAAGGAACAATCTGCCCGTGGCTTGCGCCGAAGTCGGAGGCGGCTGTTGGCATGGCGACTGATCCTGCAAGATTTGTCTGAGAATGTGATCAGTCGAATCGACCGCCACGCATCCGGGCATGGTGTGAAGCGGGGGAGTGAGGTCGCACCTGCATCGCCACCGGCGCCATGTCGCACCTTACCCGACAAGCGGCGCGGGGAACGACTTCCTTGAAGCTCAAAAATAGGCGCCGCCGCCGTGCCGACGCGGGCCATGCAGGACGCACGCACGGATTCACCTTGGCCAGAGCGCCGGGAGAGGGAGCAATCCCGTCGACGGCTCGCATGTCGCTCCTCAAGCTCTTCAGCTCCTCAGCCTTCGCAGTCGCGCAGCGGCTGCGCACCGAGTGCGGGCCGAGTGCGGGCCAGGATGGCCCGCTGCTCTACCCGGGGCCCCTGTGCGGCGGTGAGGTGGGGACGACAGGCCCGCGGGGGAGTCGACTAAGGATGTCGGCTCCTTTTCGCCAGGGCAGGATGCCCTGCCGAAAAGCCCGGCCTCAGCTCACGGACTTGCCGGGCAGGGATGCCCGGCAAGCGCCAAGCGGGATGGCCTTTCTCTTTGGTTATCTTTACTCTTTGGCCACGCAAAGAGAAAGTAACTCGGGCGCCGCAGGCGCACGAAAGCTCTCGCTTCGACAAACCAGCCGTCTCAGCCCGCAGCGTCGGTCTGAGGAATTGGGCCGCGCCAGCTCACGTAGTCCAAGCCCTTCGCGGTGACAAACAATACACCCCCAGCGCTGATAAGGGCATGAGCTTCCAGCGCCTGAAGAACTGCTTTACTTTCACCAGGAGACACCAACCGAGCCGACAATTCTGCTTCGTAATAGTGCTGTGTCGTTGACTGTCCTCTTGCCTGCCGATCAACAAGCCAGTTAAGAACAAGATGCGTGCGGTGCACGAGAAAATAATTAAGGTAGCGATACTCCCAGAATGCCACCTGCTGGCGCAGACCAACAATTTCAGCAGAAATGTTTGCAACCTGATCCGGCGTAAGTTGTGCCTCCATGCATATGGAATCCACGCCGCCGTTGGTGGCCAACCGGTCTCTGGTGGATTGCTCTCGATCTTCCGTCACGCGCCCCGCCTGAGACTCCCTGCTCTCCCCGCTTTGTTGCTTAGCAAACGACTCAAAGAGATTGTCCATCTCAGCGAACATCGCCTTGTTCGACAATTCAATGCCATCCAAAAACGCATTTTTGTCTAACGGCAGGGGAATTTCGCTTCGTGCTTTGGAGGCAAAATCTGCAATGAGAGCAGGGTAGCCCTCGGTCTCCTGCCGCCAAAACGCAATGAGCTGCTTGGTGGCTTCTAGGTCAGTACCGACCTCCGCACGCTTTGCCATCATGCGCAGCATGATGCTGCCCAGTGAAGTCATAAGTTTGCGAGCTGCCTCCAAGGTTTCATCGTTTGCGACGGCCTGCAGCTTTGCGACTGCCCCAAAAGCCCCCGTCAACTTCTCGGCAATTTTTTCGACAGACGTCAACGGGCTGGCCATTTCGGCAAGAGACGCATAGACACGTTGGATGGCTGGCGCGACTTCGAGAAAAACGTCGCGCTTCATATCGCGTGCGCGCTTGTCGCGATCATTTCGCCGATCGAGATGATCTTTGAGAAAAAATAGTGCCAGCGTCACGAACTGCGTTAGAACTACCGTCCCTATGACCGAATAATCAGTGGACGACGGAGTTTGTGCGGCGGCAACCAGAGGCATTGAGAGCATGGCTTTCTCGACGATGAATAGTTCCAGAGTTTTCGAGTTTAGACGCCGTCGGCCGAGATAGCTTGAAATTGACGATCAGAAAGACGAGATCAAGCCTGCGGATCCACCCGCAACACCAACTTCCCCCGATGACTCCCATCAAACAACCGATTGAGCACGACGGGCGCATTCTCCAACCCCTCCGCCACCGTCTCCTCCGTCTTCAACTTCCCCTCCCGAATCCACCCCGCAATGGCACCCACCGCCTCCTTCGTCCTGGTGTAATCGAGAACGAGAAACCCGCGCATGCTGAGCCGCTTCATCACGAACACACCGAAATCGTCGCTGGGCTTCTCGCCACTGTTGTAGCCGGAGATCAACCCGCACATCGCGATGCGCCCGCCGATCACCATGCGTGACAGCACCGCGCGCATCACCTCGCCGCCGACATTCTCGAAATTCACGTGCACGCCATCGGGGGTGGCCGCTTTCAGCTGCTGCTTGAAGTCGGCAGCCTTGTAGTCGACCGCGGCATCGAAGCCCAGCTCGTCGACGAGGTAGCGGCACTTGTCGGCGCCGCCGGCGATACCGACCACGCGGGCGCCGTGGATCTTGCCGATCTGGCCGGCAATCGAGCCGACCGAACCCGCAGCCGCCGATACCACCAGCGTTTCGCCCGGTTGCACCGGGGCGATGTCGGTCATGCCGTAGTAGGCGGTGACGCCGCTCATGCCGGCCGCGCCGAGCAGGGTCGGCAGCGGGATGCCGGGGTCGGCAGGCAGGCGCACGTAGCCCTTGGCGTCCTCGTGCAGCAGCAGGTAGTCCTGCCAGCCGGTGACACCCTGCACCAGGTCGCCTTCGTTGTATTTCGACGAGCGCGAGGCCACCACGCGGCCCAGGCCCAGCGCGCGCATCACCTCGCCGATCGCCACCGGCGGCAAGTATTGCGGGATATCGCGCATCCACACCCGCTGAGTCGGGTCCATTGACAGGTACAGCACTTTCACCAGCACCTCGCCGTCCTTGAGCTCGGGCACGGGCTGCTCGACCAGGTCGAAGTTGTCGCGCTGGACCAGGCCTTCGGGGCGGGTCTTGAGGCGCAGCTGGCGGTTGATCAGGGGCATGGCGGTTACCTGCAGTGGATGGGAACGGGAATCAGACGGCCGAGGCGCCGCCGTCGACGCGGATTTCGGCGGCGGTAATGTAGCGACTCTCGTCGGAGGCGAGGTAGAGCGCAGCGTAGGCCACGTCATCCACCTCGCCCAGGCGTTTCAGCGGAATGCCGCGGGTGAGTTTGCGCAGCGCCTCCTGCTCGCCCAGCTGCTCGAAGAACGGCTCGACGATGCCGGTGCGGATGAAGGCGGGGTGGATCGAGTTGCAGCGCACATCGACCTGCTGGCGCGCGCAGTCGACTGCCACCGACTTGCTCAGGGCGGCGACTGCGGCTTTGGAGGTGTTGTAGACGCTGTAGTCGGGGTCGGCCTTGAACGCGGCCAGCGAGGAGATATTGATGATCGCGGCGGGCTGGTGCCTCTTGAGCAGCGGCAGCGCGTACTTGCAGCCGAGGTAGATGGCGTCGACGTTGACGCCCATCACTCGCGCCCACTCCTTCGGCGTGAGGCTCTCGACGCCGCCGATGGCGCCGATGCCGGCGTTGTTGACCAGCACCGACAGGCCGTCCATCGCGGCGTCTGCCTCGGCCAGCGCGCTTTTCCAGCGCTCCTCGTCGCGCACGTTCTGCGCGGCCGACCATGCCACCGTGGGGCCGTGCTCGACGTTGATCGCGGCGGCAACCGCATAGGCCGCCTCTTCGTCGATGTCGGTGAGGAACACCAGCGCGCCGTGCCGCGCCAGCATGCGGGCGATGGCAGCGCCAAGGCCACCGGCGGCACCGGTGATGAACGCCTTCTTGCCGGCGACGCGATGTGCGGATACTTTGGTCATCGGGAGACTCCGGGCGTGGGTGATGGATCAGACACAGAGGTAGCCGCCATCCACATTGAGCACGGCGCCGGTGGTGTACGACGACGCGGGCGAGGCCAGGTACAGCACCGCGCCGGCCATCTCGGACGGCTGCGCCACGCGGCGCATCGGCACATGCGCCAGCGCCTGCTTGAGGATGGCCGGCGTATTGACCAGCACCGAGGCGAACTTCGTATCGGTCAACCCCGGCAGCAGCGCATTGCAGCGCACGCCAGCCTCGGCGCATTCCACCGCGAACGCCTTGGTCATCGAGATCACCGCGGCCTTGGTGATCGAGTAGATGCCCTGCTGGAAGCCGGGCGCCACGCCGTTGACCGAGGCCACGTTGACGATGGCGCCGCCGCCGTTTTTCGCCATCAGCTTGGCGCCGTGGCTGGACATGTAGAAATAGCCGCGGATGTTCACGTCCACCGTTTTCTGGAAGATCGCGGGGTCGGTCTCGGTGATCGGGCCGAAGTACGGGTTGGTGGCGGCGTTGTTGACCAGCACGTCCAGACGGCCATGCGTCTGTTCGACGTGGGCGAACAGCGCGGTGATCTGCTCCATCTCGCCGATATGGCAGGCGACCGCCTCGGCCGAGCCGCCGGCGGCAACGATTTCATCCACCACGATCTGGCAATCGGCCTGCTTGCGGCTGGAGACGATGGTGTGCGCGCCATGCGCCGCCAGCAGTTTGGCGATCTCGGCGCCGATGCCGCGGCTGGCGCCAGTGACGACGGCGATCTTGCCGCTGAGGTCGAACAGGTCGGGTGCGCTCATGGGTGGGTCCTTCTGCGATGCGTCGAACGGATTCAGCGATGGGTGACCAGACGCGGATCGCCGGTCAGTTCGAGGTGCGGCCAGCTGTTGTAGCTGACCAGGCTGTGGCGGTTGCCACCGAGCGCCACGCGGGTCAGCGAGGTGTTGACCAGCGGCCAGCTCAGCACGAACGGGTTGTCGGCAGGCACGCCGACCAGCGTGTTGGCGATCACCGCGATCGGGCCGCCGGAGGTGAACGCCCAGATCGTGCGCGCCTGGTACGCGGCCAGGGTCTGCAGCCCGTGCAGCACTCGCTCGCGGAACACCGGCCAGCTGCGCGTGTACTCGCCGTCATGTTCGCCACTGGTCCAGCGCGCGATCGCGGCGGCGAACAACTGCTGGAACGCGCGCCGCGAATCGGCGCTCGCCGCCAGCTCGGCGCGCATGGCGGCGAATGAGCTGAAGTCGGGCCGGTATCGCGCCACGATCTCCACGTGATCGAGTTCGTCCAGCTGCTCCAGCGTCAGCTGCGGCGCAGCCACACCCGCCGCTTTGACGCACAGCTCGGCGGTGCGCAGGTGTCGCTGCATGGTGCCGACCACGATGAGGTCCGGCTGCTGGCCGGTCTGCTTCAGCCACCGGCCAAGCTCGCGCGATTGCTGCTCGCCGAGCGCGGACAACTTGTCATAATCCTCCGCGCCGAAGCTGGCCTGACCGTGGCGGATCAGCAACGCGCTGCCCATGCTCACAACCCTGAGCGGGCGATCAGCCGCCGGCAGCGCCGGCCCATGTACGCCGCCGCCTGGCCGAAGCCTGCGAACTGCGGGTTGCTGGTCTGGCCCAGCACGAAGCGGCGGTAGATCTGCTGGATGATCACCATCAGCCGGAACAGGCCGAAGATCTCGTAAAAGTCGAACTGCTCCACATGCCAGCCGCTGCGCTCGCCGTAGTAATCGACCACCTCGCGCCGGGTCAGCATGCCGGGCACGTGGGTGGGCTGGCGGCGGAACGACTGGAACACCGCATCGTCGTCGGCCTGCACCCAGTAGGCCAGCGAACCGCCAAGATCCATCAGCGGGTCGCCGAGGGTAGCCATCTCCCAGTCCAGCACGCCGATGATGTCCAGCGGGTTGGCCGGATCGAGCACCACGTTGTCGAAGCGGTAGTCGTTGTGGATCACGCAGCTCGCCGTTTCGCGCGCGGGCTGCTTGTGCGCCAGCCACGCCAGCACGTCCTCGCAGGGGTCGGAGTCGTCGGTCAGCGCCTTGCGCCAGCGCTCGCTCCAGCCACCGACCTGGCGCGCGATGTAGCCCTCGCCCTTGCCCAACGCGGCCAGTTCCGGCGGCGTGGCATCGACCTGATGCAGCTCGACCAGCCGGTCGATGAAGCCGCGGCAGAGCTGGCATACGCCGGCTTCGTCGAGGCCGAGTGTGGGTGGCAGCTCGCGGCGCAGGATGATGCCGCGCAGCCGCTCCATCACGTAGAAATCGCTGCCCAGCACGGCCGGGTCGTCGCAGCGGGCGAGGATCTGCGGCACATGCGGGTACGGCGTTTTCAGCGCCGCCATCACCTGCGCCTCGCGCAGCATGTCGTGAGCGGATTTCGCCTTGGCCCCGACGGGTGGGCGGCGCAGTACCAGCTCGCGTTCGCCGTAGCGGATCAGGTAGGTGAGGTTCGACGCGCCGCCGGGGAACTGGCGGATCACCGGGGTACCGTGCAGGTCGGCGATGTGCTGCTTGAGGAAGGCGTCGACGGCGGCGAGATCGAGGCGGTCCTCCGCGCGCATCTCGCAGGTTTCGTCGATCGCGGCGCTCATGCGCCCGGCTCCGCCGCGGCGTGCTGGGCACGCAGTTCGAGTTTGGCGATCAGGCCGCGATGCACTTCGTCCGGGCCATCGGCCAGCCGCAGCACGCGGGCATAGGCGTACAGCGCCGCCAGCGGAAAATCGTCCGACAGGCCGGCGCCGCCGTGGATCTGCATCGCCGCGTCGGCGGCGCGCTGCGCCACCATCGGCGCGATCACCTTGATCTGCGAGATCTCGCTCATCGCCGCCTTCACGCCCTTGGTGTCGATCAGCCAGGCGGCCTTGAGGGTCAGCAGGCGTGCCTGCTCGATCGCCATGCGCAGGTCGGCGACGATGTCCGCGTTGCCGCCGAGCCTGATCAGCGGCTGGCCGAACGCCTCGCGCGTGGTGGCGCGGGCGCACAACAGCGACAGCGCAAGTTCGGCCGCACCGATCGCGCGCATGCAGTGATGGATGCGGCCGGGGCCGAGCCGGCCCTGGGCGATCTCGAAGCCGCGACCGGGGCCGAGGAGGATGTGCTCCGCCGGCAGCCGCACATCCGTGAAACTCACCTCGCCGTGGCCGGTCGGCTCATGCAGGTCATGGAAGACGGGCAGCATCCGCTCGACGGTCACGCCGGGCGCATCCAGCGGACAGAGCACCATCGCGTGGCGCTGGTGCGGCGGCGCGTCGGGGTTGCTGACCCCCATGAAGATCACGAAGCGGCAGTGCGGATGGCCGATGCCGGTGGACCACCACTTGCGCCCGTTGAGTACCACCTGATCGCCCACCAGCATGGCAGTGGCCTGCATGTTGGTGGCGTCGGACGAAGCCACGCCGGGTTCGGTCATGCAGAATGCCGAGCGGATCTCGCCGGCCAGCAGCGGCGCCAGCCAGCGCGCCTTTTGCGCGGATGATCCGCAGCGCACCAGCACTTCCATGTTGCCGGTGTCCGGCGCATTGCAGTTGAACACCTCCGGCGCGATGAAGGAGTGGCCCATGATCTCGGCCAGCGGCGCGTAGTCGACATTGCTCAGCCCGGCGCCATGTTCGGGCTCGGGCAGGAACAGGTTCCACAGCCCGGCCGCGCGCGCCTTCGACTTCAGCGTTTCCATCACCGGCGGCTGGCGCCATTGCCGCCAGTCAGGGCTGCCGCTCAGCTGGCTGGCGTAGACCGCCTCGACGGGCGCGATCTCCTCGCGCATAAAGCGTTGCAGCCTCCCGATCAGTTCCTGGCTGCGTGCGGAGTGGGCGAAATCCATGATGGGGTTTCCATGACATGCGCGCCGGCGAAGCGGCCAGCCTACGCCCATCGCCATCCATCGGTGTAATGCATAGGTTTTATGTCCAGCTATCAGTATGGCTAATATGCTGGCACCGCCGCCCGCCACGAGTCCTGCACCGATGAACCGCCCTGACCTGCGCATGGATCTGAACCTGTTCCGGGTGCTGGAGGCGATCTATACCCAGGGCGGGATCAGCGCGGCGGCGCGCGCGCTGCACCTGACCCAACCGGCGATCACTCACTCGCTGAACCGGCTGCGCGAACTGTTTGGCGACCCGCTGTTCGTGCGTCAGGGCAACCGGGTAATCCCCACCGACAAGGCCCGCACGGTGATGGCCGAAGTTCAACTGCATCTGAAGGGGCTGCAGGCGACCACCCGCATGCAGCCGGCGTTCCGTACCGACGAGCTCGATCGCGAGTTCAGCGTGGGCTTTCGCGATGTACTGGAGTCGATTGCCTTTCCGCCGCTGCTGTCGCGCCTGCGCACGCTTGCGCCCCACGCGCGACTGGTCAGCCGCCGCATCGCCGCCAGCGAACTGGACCGCGAACTCGGCTCTGGCGCACTCGACCTGGTGATCGACCGCCGCTTGCCGGCCGGACCGCGGCTGGCCAGCGAGCACCTGCTGGACGAGTCGCTGGTGGTGGTGATGCGGCACGAGCACCCGCTGGCCGCCGGCACCTTGCGCAAGGTCGACTACCTGGCGGCCCGCCACGTCGCGGTATCGCCACTGGGCGAAGCCGTGCCGCTGGACGTGCTGCTGGGCCAGGATGGACGGCCGCGTCAGATCCAGCTGGTCTGCCAGCACTATTTTTCCGCCTGCCAGGTGGCCGCTGCTGCCGATCGTGATCCAACCGCTGCCGATCAAGCTCAAGCCGATCCCGATTCTGGCCTACTGGCACCAGTCGAAGGATCACGACCGCGCGCACGAATGGTTTCGCCGGTTGCTGATCGACACCTTGCGCGGCACGCGTGAACTAAACATCCGCCAAGAACTTGCACTTTCGGCATGATTGTTGCTTGAGTGACAGCCACACCAGGCCAGTTCTGGTGAACATGGCTGATTGGCCGAGAGCAGGAAGAGTTCTGATGCAAATCCTAGTAACGGGTGGTGCCGGCTATATCGGTTCCCATGTGGTACGCCAACTGGTCGAAGCCGGGCACGACGTGGTGGTCTATGACAACCTGTCCACGGGCTCCCGCCACGCGCTGCTGGGCGGAAAACTGGTCGTCGGCGATCTCGCCGACGGAGCCATGCTGGATGCCGTGTTTGCGGAACATCGATTCGAGGCCGTGATGCATTTCGCTGCCAGCATCGTGGTTCCCGAGTCGATGAGCGATCCACTCAAGTACTACGCCAACAACACCCGCAACACGCTGGAACTGCTGGACCGGGTCAGTCGCTTCAAGGTGCCGCACCTGGTGTTTTCCTCCACCGCGGCGGTGTATGGCATGCCCACGCAGACCGTCATCGACGAAACCACACCGCTGGCACCGATCAACCCCTACGGCGCCTCGAAGGCCATGAGCGAGCGGATGCTGATGGATCTGGCTGCTGCCGGCGGCCCGACCTACATCGCCCTGCGCTACTTCAACGTCGCCGGTGCCGACCCACTGGCCCGTATCGGCCAGTCGACGCCGGATGCGACCCACCTGATCAAGGTGGCCTGCCAGGCCGCGCTCGGGCTGCGTGACAAAGTGCAAATTTACGGCACAAACTACCCAACCGCGGACGGCACCTGCGTGCGTGACTACATCCATGTGGAGGATCTGGCCCGCGCGCACCTGAATGCATTGGAGTATCTGGCGAGCGGCGGTGCCTCCGACGTGCTCAATTGTGGCTACGGGCACGGCTACAGCGTGCGCGAGGTGGTGCAGGCCGTGAAACAGGTCAGCGGCGTGAACTTCCGCGTGGAGAATGCTCCCGCCCGCGCCGGCGATCCGGTGGCGTTGGTCGCCGACAATGAGCGTATCCGCAAGGTTCTCGGCTGGAAGCCGCAATTCGACAGCCTTGACCGTATCGTGGCTGACGCCTGGCGCTGGGAATCCCGCAACGCCTCCTGCCAGGCGCCCGCGAAACTCGCTCGCTCGGCCTGAGCAAGCCAGGCCCGCAAGCGCCGGCGGCCTGCCGGCATCCACGTGCCGCAGCCGGCGCAACTCTCCGCTAGGCTGGTACCGCATGATGCGGTGGTGGCCCTGTGCTGCTGGCCCGACCGTGACGCCACCGACCGCTGATTCGCCGCACGGGACCCGTGGCGGCACACGGCCAAGCTGATAAATTCAGCCGTTTATGTGCATGATCGAGCTATCCATGGACGACCATGGAAGTCGCCGCCGGCGGTGGCAACCATGAAGTGTGGGGATCTGAGGATGCGGTGGACACGTTGATGAGCGCGCCTTCCGGCAATCGAGCATGGCGTTTGTCATGGCTGGCAACCTGCCTGTTGCTCGCGAGCGTGGCTTGCGCGCGCGGCGCCCGTGCCGAGGTCGACGCAGGCATTCGGCCACCCGCGCACCCACAACCATCGGTGGCGTTTTATTACGGCCCCGATCCGCCGGTCAGCGCGCTGCAGGGATTCGACTGGGTGGTCGTCGACGGCAATGCCCAGTTGCCGGAATCGGTATCCGGCGTGGGGCCAGGCCAGCATGGATCGACCTGGTTCGCCTACATTTCGATGGGCGAGGCGGCGCTGGCGCTGGCGGCACCAGACGCACCGCCGCAATCCTGCATCATCGGGCAGAACCAGGCTTGGAAGGCGCGCGTGATCGATCTGCGTCAGTCGCTCTGTCGCGACTGGCTGTGGAACCGGCGGATCGCACCGCTGCTGGATCGCGGCTTTACCGCTTTCTTCCTCGACACCCTCGACAGCTACCAGCTGGCGCTGAGCGCGCCGGATCAGCAACGAGCCTACCGCGAAGGCATGGTAGCGGTGATCGAGCGGATACGCGCCCGGCTGCCGCAGGCCCGTTTCATACTCAATCGCGGGTTCCAGCTGCTCGATGCGCTGCCCGACAGCGGCGTGGTCGGCGTGGCCGCCGAATCGCTCTACCGGGGCTGGGATCAGTCCAGCCAGCGCTACGTCAGCGTGCCCTCGTCCGACACGTTGTGGCTCAAGCATCAGCTCGGCGCTGTGAAGGCGCGCGGGCTGGTGCCGATCGCCATCGACTATGTGCCCGATGACGACCTCGCCGCCGCACAGCAAACCGCCGAGCGCATCGCTGCCGACGGCTTCGTGCCGTATGTCACCAATGGCACACTGAATCGGGTCGGCACCGGCACCGTCAGTCCCGCGCCACGCGAAATCCTGATGCTGTACGACGGCGATGAGTCACCGGTAAGCACCAACGTCAACTGGTATGCGGCGATGGTGTTGAACCATATGGGCTACGCCACCCGCACGCTGAACGTGGATACCACGCCACTGCCGCAAACCCCGATGCGCGGGCGCCTGGCCGGCATCGTCACCTGGTTTTCGGGCGATGACCTCAAGCACAGCGACGAGATCCACCGCTGGCTGCGCCGCCAGATGGCCTCCGGCGTCCCGGTCGCCATCCTCGGCCATTTCGGCTTTCCGATGGACCCCTCCCATCTGGCGCCGTTTGATCTCGTTCCAGGCCCGGACCCCGCTGGCAACCTGGCGAAGGTCACGGTAACGACGCTGGACACCAGCCTGATCGGCTTCGAGGCTCCGCTGCATCCATCGCCGGACGACTTTGTCCCGTTGCAACTGTTGCACGGACACCCGGCCCTGACCCTGCAGCGCGACGGGCAGCAGGAGACCGCCGTTGCCATCACGCCCTGGGGCGGGTACGCGCTGGCGCCGAATATCGTTTCCTACCTGCCGCGGGGTGCGCTGGACAAGACCCAAGGACGCGCACGCTGGCTGCTGAACCCGTTTGTATTTTTCCAGCGGGCGCTGCGCCTGGGCGCCCTACCCGCCTTCGACACCACGACCGCCAGCGGCAACCGGCTACTGTTCACCCACTTCGATGGCGACGGCTTCGCCTCGGCATCCTTTGTGCCGAAGTATTTCGGCGAACCCGCCGCCAAGGTGATATTGGAAGCCATCCTGCGGCGTTATCGCATGCCTACCGCTGCGTCGGTGATCGCCAGCGAGTTCGTCGACGGCGGCCTTTACGCGCCCGCCCAACTGGCCATCTACCGATCGATCGCCCGCGCCATGTTCGCCCTGCCCTGGGTCGAGATCGGCTCGCATACCTATTCGCATCCGTTTGACTGGAGCGCGCTGGAACAGAACCCCGATCTATCCGCGGGGCTGCATCTTGAAAGCGGCGGCACGCCCGCCACCCGGGATGCCTACGTGGCCATCCCAAAGCTGAAATACGGTTACAACCTGCCGGTGCCAGGCTACCGCTTCAGCCCGCAGAAAGAGGTCGCCGGCTCGGTCAAGATCATTGAGGACCTGCTCGCTCCACCGGGCAAGAAGGTGAGCTTGTACCAGTGGTCGGGCGACACGGATCCAAGCGCTGCCGTGCTCGCGCTGACCTACCAGGCGGGCCTGCTCAACATCAACGGCAACAACAGCACGATCAGCAAGCAGTACCCATCGTTGACCAATGTAGTGCCGCTCGGTGTGTGGAAGGGCGCGCATTTTCAGGTCTACGCACCGGACGCCAACGAGGACCAGTTCACCGACGGCTGGGCACCACCGTACTGCGGCTACCGCAACGTGCTGCAAACCTTTCGGCTGACCGAGTCGCCACGGCGACTGGCACCGATCAATGTCTATTACCACCTGTATTCGGGCGCGCGGCCGTGTGCGCTGGAAGCGCTGCAAGCCGTGCTCGACTGGGCCACTGGTCAGGCCACCACGCCGGTGTTCCCGTCGTATTACTCGCGTATGGCACTGGGCTTCGAGTACGCCGGCATCGCCCGAGCGGGCGATGCCTACCTGCTCGGAGGCTATGGCGCCGACCAGACGGTACGGGTGAAGCAGCAGCAGGGTTATCCGGACTTCAGCCGGTCGAGCAACATTGCCGGGTTCAACGACGCCAATCAATCGCGCTACATCAGCCTCGGCCCGGACCGCGCCCGGCTGGTACTCACCATCACGCCACCGGTGGAACCCTATCTGGTGCGCGCCAACGCCGTGGTCACGGCGCTGCAACGCCAGCCTGGCTCGCTGTCGCTGACTCTGCTCGGCCAGGTACCGCTCAAACTGCAAGTGGCCAACGTCCGTGGTTGCCGGATCCGCTTTGATGGAGGCCGGGTCGACGCGGACGCGAACGGCAACCTGCGCCTGGCCGAGCCCGTCGTCGACACGGGTCGGCTTGACGTGGAATGCACGCATTGAACGCGGCCGTCACCAAGGCCGTTCGTACCGAAACCCCGCGTTCATCGCGCTATCAGCGCCATGCGACCGCGCGGATCGCTACACATTTTCTTGGCCCGGGCCAGGTCATCGCGCTGTTCAGCGCGATGATTGCGATCGGCATCGTGCTGTTTCCCAGGCAGTTCATCAACCAGCAACTGCACGCGGGCGGCCCACCGCAGGCGGCCACGATCGCCTATCTTGCGCTGTTGTTGCGGGCGCAGCCCGCGGACGCAACGACCCGCCTTCAATTGGGCCGCGAGCAACTGCGGGCGGGCCAGCTGGATCGTGCCGAGGAAACCCTGGGCCCACTGGTGCACGCCAATGCAGCACCTGGCGCCGGTGCCACGGCGCTTTGGCTGGAACTGCGTCGGGCCCGGTTCGTTGGCGTGGCGTCCGGCTCGCCGCAACGCGAAGTGACCCGGCAGGACTACGCGCGCGCGCTGCGCCGCTACTGCGCCAGCCTGTCGCCTTCGGACCAACTCACCCAGATCAACCAGGCGATCGACGCCGGGCTGTACTCGACGGCGGTGAAACTTGCCGAAAGTCTGCTGCGCACGGGCGACGGGTCAGCATCAGGCTATCAACCAGCTCGCTCGACGGTTCAACCCGCCAAGCGGCGCGTGCTCAGCGAAGCAAGGTTGAGCCTGGGCGTGACCAAGCTGGTGGGTCTGGTGTGGGCGGCGCAAAGCGTGGAGAGCGCGGCCACCCGTGATCAAACCCTGGTTGAGGGCTCCACCACCGCAGATATCCGCCTGCAAGCGTTCGATGCCATCCTGCGCAGCCAGCTGGCGGCAGGGCACCCGGAGGATGCGCTGCAGGCCGCACAAACCCACTGGCGCCTGCTCGACCCGTTGCAGGTGGACTGGGCACGTCTGGTCAAGGTTGCCACCGGAGCCGGGCAACCCACGGCCGCCGCCGATTTCGCGCAACGCTGGCTGTCCCATGCCCGCGACGACGACAGCCGCTGGCGCGCGTTCAGCGCGCTGATCAACGCCTATCTCGGTGCCGGCCAACCCGCCGAGGCGCTTGCTGCTGCGATGCGCAATATCGAACGGATGCCGCCGACCACGGCGCTGTGGCGGGTCATGACACGGCTGGCGATGCAGGCCGGCGACAGCGCAAGCGCGGCCGATTTCGCCCGCCGCCTGGTCCATCTTGGTTCCGCCCATGACCACTGAGCAACGGACCGCTGCACGGCCGCGGCGATCCGCTACCGGCGGGCTGCTGGCGCTGGGCCTGACCCTGGCGACGGCGCACACGGGCAGCGCGGCGCAGGCCCCGGCGGTGATGCCGGCCAAGGCGACAGCGCCAGCTTTCAACGCGGCTGACTACGAGCTCGCATGGCAGGCGTTTCTTGGTGCCGGCAAGCTCGATGACGCCGTGGCACTGGCCGAACAAGCCCTGCTGACCGAACCTGACAGCGTGCTCTGGCACCACCGCCTGGCCAGTGCCGCCGAGCAGAACAGCGATGCCGCGCTGGCGGCCCGGCAGTATGCCTGGCTGGTGATGCAGGGGCAGCAAGCCGCCCTGTTGCTGCATGCGATCGATCTGGCCATCGGCACCCATCAGAACGACACGGCGCTTCAGCTGATGCAGTGGCGCGCCAGCCACGAGTCGTTCAACGTGACGCATTGGGACCAACTGATCGCCAGCATGCTCGATGGTGGCCAACTCGATCCGGCGCTTGCCTTGCTGGAGCGCGCCGATCGAACCCACCCGAGTCGCTATTTTCTGCAGCAGCAGTTCCACGTACTGACCGTCGCCGGTCGTGCGGACGCCGCCGCCGCGCTGTTGCGCCGGATCATCGCGCGCTATGGCAACGACCCACAGACGAATCTGCAGCTGGCCGGCAGCGAGTATGTGCAAGGCCACCTTGAACAGGCACTGGCCACCCTGCAAGCGGCCCAGACGAAGGCCACCCCGAACGACACCGCGTACTGGCAGACGCTGGGCGCGCTGGCCTGGATGCTGCAGGATTTCCGCGCAGCCGAGCACGCCAGCCAGGTTCTGGTGCGCGCGGGCAAGGCGCAGGCGGCGGACTACTCCCGCCTGTACCGCATATTTTCGGTCAATGCTCCCGCGGTCGCCTACGCTTACGCCCTGATCGGTTGGCGCCAGACGCGCGCTCCTTCGCTGTTCTTCGCCGCCGCCGCCGCCGCGGCCGGTCGACTCGACCAGGTCGCTCTGCAGCAGCTGCTGTTCGACAGCGTCCGAGCGGAGGATCGTGCGGCGATGGAAGCGCAACCGGAGTTCTGGGTTCAGTGGGCACAGCTTGCGCAGCGCGAAGGTCATGAACAAGCGGCCATCTCCCGCTATGGGCACGCACTGCGCCTGGCGCCCGGCGATGTCGGTACGTTTGCTGGCTACCTGTGGCTGCTGATCGACACGCAGCACGTCGACCTGTTGCGTCCGTTGATTCAGCGGATCGGACCCCAGCTGCCGGCCAGCAACGACCTGCGAGAGGCAATGACGTCTGCGCTGGCGCTGCTGGATCAACCAGGCCGTGCGTTGGCGCTGATGCAACCGCAGCTCGCGGCGCATAGCACTGATGCGGACTGGCTTGCCCCATTCGCCGATCTGCTGGACCAGGCTGACCAGCCCGAAGCGGCGCAGTCTATCCGCCGCACGGCGCTTGCCGCGCTGCACCAGCAGCCCCGCCCCAAACAGTTCGCGGCGGCGCGCCGCCGGCGCGAAGCGCGGATCGCGTTGACCACCCGGCTCGCCCCGGGGGATCCCGCGCGCCAGGCGATCGCCGCCCTGGCCAAGCACCCGGACGACACCCCGGCGCGTGAGCTGGTGCTGGCCTGGACCATGGGACTGGATAGCCCGGAGGCGAGCGCGCTGTGGTTGGGTCGCCAGTACGCCACGCTCATGGCCCCGGGTTGGGCACGCCTGAGCCAGAGTCTGGCGACTGACAACGACACCCAGACCATGCAACTGCTGATGACGCAGGCCGGCAGCCTGCCGCGGCGCGACCGGGTCAGCGCCGCCGAAAAGCTGGGCTGGAAACCACTGGCGCTGACGTTGGCCTACGCGGGACTGCAGGGCGAGCCGGATGACCGGCAGCTCGCCATGCAATTCCAGAATCTGGCTCTCTCCCGGGCCGACAGCATCAGCACCACCGAGAATCAGCAACGCGGCGGTGGACTGCGCTCGCTGGATTCCGCGCTCCGCTCAACCACCTGGCTGGCACCCGCCTGGTCGCTGGAGGCCGAAGCCCACCACGTCGTCCAGCAGATCGACGACAGCAACCTGCTGGGCACGGTGCCAGGCCATGCCGTCTACGCCTCAGCCACCCTGATCCGGCACCAGCCGCGCAGGGAAGCCGGGATCTCGCTAGGTGGTGGCAGCAACCTTGCCAGCTACAGCCAACTCGGCGCGTTCTACAGATATCAGTGGCGGCCCTCGCTGCAGCTGGGCCTGCATGCCGACCTCGGCGCGCGGGTTACCGATACCGTGCCACTGTCGTTGGTCGGCCTCACCGACCAACTCAAGGGAACGGCCAGCTATCAATGGTCGGCCTGGGACAGCTTTTCCGCCACGGCCACGATCGGTCGCCTGCGTGCGCAGGGCGGTGGCGCGCTGGGCAACAAGCAGAGCATGAATCTCGAATATCGCCACAAGCTGTGGCTGGCACCGCCTGATTTCAGCGTGTTCGCCACCGCTACCGACAGCCGTTACCAGCCGGCATCAACGCTGCCCGAGCAGGTGTTGGGCCTGCTGCCAGTCGGTCAACCGGCCGATATCGGTTTGCTGGTGCCGCGCAGCTTCGCGCAAATTTGTCTCGGCGCCGGCTTCAACGAGAACTACCTGGAAGACTGGAGTGGCCGGCTGCGCTTGTTCGGCAGCGCCAGCGCCTGCCACAACTCGGTCAGCGGAGCGGGCGCCGCCGTCGATGCCGGCCTGGCAACACCCTTGATCGGGTCGGACCACCTCAGTTTCGGGCTCGGCTACTCCAGCAACACCGGTGCATCCGGCAGCCGGACTCTCAATGTGCTACTCAACTACCGGTACTATTTCACCCCATGACCGAACTTCATGCTTTCGGCAGCAGGCCACGCTTGCGAGGATTCCCGATGAAACGCGCCAACGACTTGCTCCGACTTGCCCGGCTGCTGATGATCAGTGCCGCCTTGCTCACGCTGTGCGCTTGTGCGAGCACCAGCTTCCATGCTGCACCGACGCCGTCGATCGATCGATCCGCAACCTGGGTGGTGGCGCCGCTGATCAACAACACCGCCACGCCGTATGCCGGTCAACGCGCTGCCCAGCTGGTCAACGCACTCCTGGCACAGCGTTTGTCAGGCCAGGTACTGGTGGCCCCCGCATCGCCGGACGCCACGGGCCTGCCACTGGACAACGGCAGTGCCGCCGAAGATGCGGCGAGAGCGTTTGCGACCCAGCATGCTGCCCGCTACCTGATCAGCGGCAGTGTCGACGAATGGACCTACAAGATCGGCCTGGATGGCCAACCTGCGGTGGGGTTCACCTTGACGGTGACCGACCTGAGCTCCGGCAAGGCGATCTGGAACGGCGCCGCCTCGGCCAGCGGAGCCAGCCGCGAGGGGGTCGCCGTGCTGGCCCAGGACACCCTCGACAGCCTGATCCAGCGGCTGCTTGGAAAATGATCTCGGTGACCAACCACGCCCCACACCTGTGCCCTGCATGAGTTGGCGAATCGGTCTGCGCCGGGCGACACCGTCATCACCGCTGGCCGGATCGCGCGCGGCAACATTCAGCGGAGGGTGCTGATGGATCCGGCCCGCTCGTTTCTCCTGAAGAAATCAATCGAAACGGTGCTGCTGCCGCTGCTGGCACTGCTCGCGCTGTATCTGTGGCAAGGAGCGCATTTCGACTACCCATGGTGGTGGCTGGCACCACTGGCCATTGCACTGCGCTACGGCCTGACCTACGGGATGACGGCAGGGCTGGTGCTGGTGATCGGCAACTTCATGGAGATCTGGCTACTCGGCATGGCCCGCACGCAGCCGAGCGGTGAAATTGTTGGCGGGCTCATTGCGACCTATCTGGCGGGGCTGTATTCCACTTATTCGCAAAGTCGCCTGATCGAGACCGGTTCGAGTCTCGAATACCTGGAGCAGCGACTGGAATCGCTGACCAGGATTTTCTATGTCACCCGGCTATCGCATGCCCGACTCGAAGAAAACCTGATCACCAAATCAAATGACCTGCGCAGTGCTCTGGACGCCATCGCCACCGAGTTGGAAAAAGCCGGGCCGATGGACAGCGAACTGCCGCGGCAGCCGCTGCAGCACATGCTTCAATTGCTGGCCTTCTACGGTCGGCTGGGCACGGCCGGCGTGTTTCCGGTCGCGCATGGCCGGGTGAGCCAGACGGCGGTTGCTTTCCATGGCCCGGAGTTCACCCTGTTGCTGAACGACCCGCTGGTGGTCGGCGTCATTGAAAGCATCCAGCTTGCGTACTATTCGGTCGACCAGATCCTCGCCGGCGAAGACTCCGCCTACCGGGTGGTGATCCCGATGGTCGCGGCCGATGGGACCCTGCTGGCGATCATTGTCGTCGTCGAGTTGCCGCTGCTGGCCGTCGACGAGGAAAACCTGCTGACACTCTCCGCGATGACCGCTTTCACCGCCGACGCCATGCGCGCCGGCCAGCTGAGTCACGCAGTTCGGCTTGAGGTACCAAGCTGCCCTGCCGAGTTTGCGCTGGAATGGCGCCGCCTGGGCCACCTGCGCCATCGGGCCACGGTGCATTCGAGCTGGGTCCGCCTGACACCCGCCGCCAACCCCGAAAGGGGCGTCATCGACCTGATCCAGTCGGTTCGCCGCGGCCTCGATCAATACTGGTGTTATCCGCTGGATGCAGGTCAATCCGGGCTGCTGGTGTTGCTGGTGCTGGCCGGGCAAGGCGCCACTGAGGGGTTTGTGCAGCGGATCAACACGCTTTGCAGGGAGCGTTTCGGTCGTGACTTGAAGCAACTGGGCTGGAACGAGCATCACGGGGAAATTCGGCACGGCAGCGGCCAGGAGCTGCAGAAGCTGCTGCTGCGGGACCGATGAGATGATCGCGATCGACCATCCACTGCACCCCTGGCTGGCAACCCACGGCACCGGGTACCCCATGTTGCTTGAGGTGTTGCTGCTCAACGCCGTAGCCAGCGCGCTGCTGGCTGCCGCCGGACTCCTGCTGCGACCGGCGAATCGGCGTGACCTCTGGTATCGGGACTATCTGGCCTTGCTTGGTGTCGGACTGTTGATGCCCATCCTCGGCCCGCTCCTCATGCTGCTTGGGCTGCTGCTGTTCAATCGTCTGAGCCACCGCCGCGACCCGACCGAGGCCAGGCAACTGATGACCTCGCCGTTTGTTCCGGAGCCCCCGCGCCAGCTGGGTCATTTTGGTGTGGGCGGCGCGGTTCACGGCTTGAAGGCTGGCTCCTTCGACACGGGCAAGTCCATCCGTGCGCTGATGCTGCTGGAGCAACAACGCAGCGCGCACACCTCGCAGGTATTGTTCGACACGCTGGGCCACCCCGATGAGAGCGTTCGCCTGACCGCGGCCGGGTTGCTGGACCGTCGCGAATCCCGCCTGCTGCAGTTGGTTCGTCGCGTCGAAAAGGCCATCGAAACCGCGGGCGCCGACGAGGTCGCCAGAATCGCCAACTTGCATATGGAAGCCGCCCAGCTCAACGCGGAGATGCTCTACCTGCGCCTGGCGCGGGAAGGTATGGCGCGCATGTACATCGACCGCTGGGGACGCCATCTTGACCTGGCGCAAGCTCGATGTGGCGAACGCCCCGACTGGCTGGTCTCGAAAGCCCGCTGGCTCGCGCAAAGCAGGCTGCCTGGCAGCAGCAACCTCTACCAGCGCGCCTTCGAGGCGAACGCCGCACCGGCCAGCGTGATGCCTTACCTGGCTGAACGTTGCTGGCAAGCACGCGACTACAGCCAGCTTCGCCAGCTGGCCGATGCCGGTGATCTGTTCTGCGGACTGCCCCTTGCCGGGGTCATCCGCCGGCGCTGGGGTCGCAGCGCATGAGCGCACCCGGCGACATCGACATTCTGCTGCTGCTGGAAGGCACCTACCCCTATATCAAGGGCGGCGTCTCCTCCTGGTTGCATGAGGTGATCCGCGGCCTGCCGCACTATCGCTTTGGCGTGGTGTTCCTTGGCTCCTGCGAAAAGGACTATGCCGGCTGGCGCTATGAACTGCCCGACAACGTGGCCATGGTGCAAAGCCACTATCTGTTCGATCCGGCAAAGGAGGCGCCGAAGCGACCGCGGCGCAAGGATCGCGGCCCGAACGAAGCGACAGAAACAGCGATCAACGCGTTTCACCAAAGCCTGCAGAGCCGCCAGCCCGAAATACCGACCAGCCAGGAACTGTCCGATCCGGCCAGCGCGGTAGGCCAGAGTATGTTCCTGGACAGCGAGAGCGCCTGGAACTACCTCACGGATCGCTATCAGGCCTCGGCGCTGGCCGAGTCGTTCGTGGACTATTTCTGGACCGTCCGCAACCTGCATGCTCCGCTGTGGGTGCTGGGTCGGATTGCCGCTCAGCTGCCACCGGCACGATTGCTCTTTTCGCCCTCTACCGGCTATGCGGGGTTACTCGCGGCGATGTGCGCACGCGAGCGCAACACCCCGTTTATCCTGATGGAGCACGGCATCTACACCCGGGAGCGGCGCATCGACATGATGAATGCCGAGTGGATCCACGACCGCCGAAATTTTCTGCAGACCGACCAGGCCGAGATCAGCCACCTGCGCTCGCTGTGGGTACAGTTCTTCGAGACCGCGGCGCGCCAAGCCTATGCCCGGGCCAATCCGATCATCAGCTTGTTTGATCGCGCGCGGCAGCAGCAAGTGGCCGACGGTGCAGACGCGGAGCGCACCCGGATCATCCCCAACGGCGTGGAGATCGAACGCTTCTCGGGGCTGCGCCGCCCGCCGGGCACACCCGCGCCGGCGGTGATGGCACTGATCGGACGGGTGGTGCCGATCAAGGACATCAAGAATTTCATCCGTGCCGCGGCGATTGCTGCACAGAAGCTGCCCTCGCTGCAGGCGTGGATCATAGGCCCGACCGAGGAGGATCCCCCCTACGCCGCGGAGTGCCTGGATCTGGTGCAGTCTCTGGGGCTGGAGGACACGGTGCAGTTCCTGGGCTTCCGCCGGGTCGAGGACGTGCTCCCCGGCATCGGCGTCAACGTGCTCAGCTCGGTCAGCGAGGGGCTGCCTTTGTCGGTCCTCGAGGGCTTTGCCGCCGGCATCCCGGCGGTCACCACCGACGTCGGTGCCTGTCGCGAGATGCTCGAAGGAAGCGGACGCGATGATGATGTCCCTGGCTCAGCCGGCGGCGTGGCCGGGCTGGCCGATCCGGATGGCTTGGCATCGCAGATCGTCGGCCTGCTGACCGACCCGCAGCGCTACTCGCAGGCCGTGGCCACCGCGATCGCCCGGGTCGAGAAGCGCTATGACCGTCGCACCATGCTGGCCACGTTCGACCAATTGTTCCGCGAGGCGATGGGCTGATGGCCGGCATCGGCTTCGAACTGCGGCGGCTCAGCCACAGCCAGACCTATTTCGGCCTGCTGCGCGCCTACGCCTACGCCGGCATCGTCAGCAGCGGACCGTGGGTATTGTCGATCGCGGCCATCCTGATGCTGGGTATGCTCAGCATTGGCCTGGTGATCCCATCCACGCTGATCACCCAGTTCCAGGTCAGCGTGACCTGGTTGATCGCGCTGAGCCTGATCTACACCGGCGGCTTCCAGCTGATCTATACCCGCTACGTGGCCGATCGCCTGTTCGAGCGTCGACCCGACCGCGTCGTGCCCAACCTGACCGGCGCGATGCTGGTGCTGTTGCTGCCCGCCAGCCTGATGGTCAGCGTCGCCATGATGGTCTGGTTTCCCGGGACATCGGTCGCCTACCGGCTGCTGATGATCATCGGCTTCATGCTGCTGTGCATGGTCTGGGTGTTGACGGTGCTGCTCTCCGGGCTCAAGCAGTTTCGTGCGGTGCTGATCATCTACCTGTTCGGTTACGGCAGCGTGCTGCTGCTCGCACTCGGATTGCGACCGTACGGCATGGAAGGCCTGCTCGGCGGGTTTGTCGCCGGTCAATTCCTGCTGGTACTGGGGATGGTCAGGCTGATCTGGAAGGAGTATCCGCCGACCCGGCTGATCGACCTGGATTTTTTCCGGCACCAGAAAAACCGTCTGTGGCTGATTCCCGCGGGCATCCTGTTCAATGCCGGCGTGTGGGTCGACAAGTTCATCTTCTGGCTGTCACCGGACACCGGCAACCGCGTGATCGGTGTGCTGTACAGCTCGGTGATCTACGACACACCGACCTTCCTCGCCTACCTGACCATCGTGCCCGGCATGGCGGTGTTCCTGTTTCGGATGGAGGTGGATTTTGTTCGCGCGTATGACCGCTATTTCACCTTGGTACGCAGCGGCGGCACGCTGGCCGCGATCGAGGAGCGGCGACGCGAGATGATCGTCGCGGCACGTCACGGCATCCGCGACATTCTCGGTACACAGGGGCTCACCTTGCTGATGCTGGTGGCCTTTTCGCGCACCATCCTGCCTGCACTGAACATCTCCGTGCTGTACAGCGGCCAGCTCGCGATCATTTCCGTGGGCGTGATGCTGCAACTGTTGGTGATGGCGGCGTTGAATATCCTGTTCTATCTCGACGACCTGCGCGAAACCGTGGCCATCACCGCCGTGATGCTGGTGGCCAACGCCGCCTGCTCGCTGGCCAGCATTGCGCTCGGCCCGTATTACTACGGCTACGGCTTCGCCAGTGGCATGCTGGTCGCCTGCGTGGTGGCGCTGCCGCTGGTGAACCGTCGGCTCGATCGACTCAACTACGAAACCTTCATGCACACACGCTGAGGTTGGCCTGACCTATTCGACACAAGGCCGATGCCGGAAGCAGCCGATCAGGTGGTCGTTGATCATGCCGGTGGCCTGCAGAAGCGAGTAGCAGATGGTGCTGCCGACGAATCTGAAGCCGCGCTTCTTCATCGCCTTGCTCATGCGGTCGGACAGCTCCGTGCTGACGGGCACCTCGCCCATGCTGCACCAGCGGTTGCTCAGGGTCTTGCCATCAACGAACGACCACAGGTAAGCATCGAGGCTTCCGAATTCCTCGATCACCGCCAGTGCGGCGATCGCGTTGCTACGCGTCGATGACACCTTCAGGCGATTGCGGATGATGCCGGGGTCGAGCAGGGCTTTCTCCAGCGCGCGATCGGTCATCGCGGCGACGCGGGCGATCTCGAACTGACGGAACACCTCACGGTAGCGCTCGCGCTTGGCCAGCACGGTGCGCCAGGACAGCCCGGCCTGCGCGCCCTCCAGCACCAGAAACTCGAACAGGCGGTTGTCGTCGTGCAGCGGCACGCCCCACTCGGTATCGTGATAGTCGCGCAGCAGTTCATCGCTGGTCGCCCAGTGGCACCGAGTCAGGTTGACGCTGGTGGTCATCGCAGTCAGCTCCGTCGAAGGATCCGCAAACCGTAACCGACGCCGCTAGACTTGTCGCTGCTCCTTTTCTCCCTCTCCTCTGGCCCACCGCCGATGTCGCCCTCTTCGTCACCGCCACGTGGTGCCGCGCTGGCCCTGCTCGCCACCATGGGAATCTGGGCCTACAGCTGGATCGTGATGAAGCAGGTGCTGGCACATGCCGGGCCCTTCGACTTCGCCGCGCTGCGATACCTGCTCGGTGCCGCCGTGCTGTTTGCCGTGTTGCTGCTTTCGCGGCAAAGGCTGCGACCACCGCCGCTACTGCCAACCGTCCTGATCGGGCTGTGCCAGACCGCCGCGTTCCAGGGACTGGAGCAGTGGGCCTTGCTTGATGGTGGCGCCGGCCATGTCGCGCTACTTGCCTACACCATGCCGTTCTGGGCGGTGCTGCTGGCGTGGCTGCTGCTCGGCGACAAGCCCAGCGCCCGTCACTGGACGGGCCTGGCGCTGGCCGCGACCGGCTTGCTGTGCATCATCGAGCCATGGCATGCGATGGGTAGTGTGTTGAGCACCGTACTGGCAATCGCTGGCGGACTGGCCTGGGCCGCCGGCACGGTGCTGAGCAAGCGTCTGTTCCGTCAGCATGCACCTGGCGTCCTCAACCTCACCGCGTGGCAGATGCTGGCTGGCGGCCTGGCGCTGGGCCTGATCGCGCTCGTCGTGCCGCAGCGCCCGATCGCGTGGGATTGGGCCTTCATCGGCGACCTTGCCTATAGCGTGCTGCTGGCCTCCGCCGCAGCGTGGTGGCTGTGGTCGCTGGTCTTGCAGAGGCTGTCGACCACGCTGGCCAGCGTGGCCAGCCTCGGTGTGCCGATACTCAGCGTGCTGCTGGCGTGGCTGATCCTGCATGAACAGCCGTCCTTGATGGAAGCCCTCGGCATCGCGTTCGTGTTGCTGGGCCTGCTGGCAGTCAGCGGCATCGGCGCACGCCGCCGCGGCTGAGCGGCTATTCAGCCCGCAGAATTTCAGGCGACGATATGATGTGCGCTCGCGCTCACCGAAGAAGCACCGATGTTTGATCTGCCCGCACTGTGGAACCACCTGGTTGACTGGCTCAGCGCGCATGCGGTTGTGCCGCTGCTGGACACGCTGCACTTGAGCGGATTGTCTGGCGACCCCAGGGACATCGCCGCCTCGCTGCTGATCGCCGCGTTGCAGGTGGGCATCATCGGCTTCATCTTCCGGCCGCTGGAAACCTGGTTCCCGGCCGAACGGTGGACCGATCGCAAGCTCACCCTGGTCGACCGCAACTACACCTTGCTGATGCTGCTGGGTATCTTTCCGCTGTTCACCTACCTGGTGCTGACCCCGTTCAGCCACCTGTTTGGCGGTGCCAACACCACCACGTCCAGCACCGGCTCGCCGCTGGCGCTGACCTCGTGGGTACCCTGGTTCAACCAGCATCCGTACCTGCTGTTCGCGACCTATTACGTGGTGTACGACTTCGTCTATTACTGGATGCACCGCACCCAGCACGCGTTGCCGTGGTGGTGGGCGCTGCACAGCATGCACCACAGCCAGCGTCAGATGAGTTGCTGGACCAACGACCGCGGCAGCCTGGTCGATGGTTTCATCCAGTCGATGATCCTCGCGGTGGTGGGCCTGGTGATCGGCGTGGACCCGGACGAGTTCGCCTGGCTGATGTTGCTCGGCGAGCTGGCACAGAATTTCTCGCACACCAATGTGCGCATCGGCTTCGGCCGGGTATTCGAGCGCCTTTTCGTCGACCCTAAATTCCACCGGCTGCACCACATGCTGGTCGATCCTGACCGGCCGACCCTGCATATCTGCAATTACGGCCAGGTGTTTTCGATCTGGGATGTGATCTTCGGCACCTCCCTGTACGGCCTCGCGCCACGGCCGACCGGCGTGGGCGACCCGATCGTCGATGCGGACAACAACTACGGCCTGATCGGCCTGCACTGGGTCACGTTGAAGCGGTTCTGGGGGGCGGTGCGACGGCCGGCCGGCTGGAAACTGGGCGAAGTGGCATTTGACGAGGACTATCGGCCGATCCCGGTGAGTCAGCTGGATCTGCATGCGTTCAAGCATGCCCCGACAGCGGCCCATATCAACGCGCCGGAAACCGCCAGCGGCACTCCGGCGGCGGAAGCCGCCGGCATCTGAGGCCTGCTACGGCTACCAGGGCAAGGCCTGCAGATCCACGTTGCCGCCGCTGATGATCACGCCGATGCGGCGGCCGGCGAAGCGTTCAGGCTGCTTGAGGATCGCGGCCAGCACGGTGGCGCTGGATACCTCCACCACCTGCTTCAGTTCGGCCCAGATCAGCTGCATCGCCGCGATGGTCTCCTCGTCGCTGACCGTGATCAGCTGAACGTGGTGCTGGCGCAAGGCGTCGAGGTTGGTGACGCCAATCAAGGCGCGCAGGCCATCACACACAGTTTCCGGCACGACCGAAGTAACGCGCTGACCACTGGCCAGTGATCGCGCCGCATCGTCGGCACCCTGCGGCTCGGCACCGAACAGGGTCAGCCCGGGATCGGTCGCATGCGCGGCGATCGCCACGCCGCTGGCCAGGCCACCGCCACCGACGGGAATGATCAGCGCGTCCAGCCCGGGTGCCTGCTGCAACAGCTCCAACGCCAGCGTGCCCTGCCCGGCCATCACCCGGGTGTCAGCATACGGATGCACCAGCACCGCGCCGGTGGCCTGCTGCACTTCGGCTGCCTTGGCTTCGCGCGCGGTCTGGTTCGGCGCGCAGCGATGCAGGATGGCACCGGCGCGCTCGATCGCCTCGACCTTGGCGCGCACCGCCCCCTCGGGCACCACCACATGCGCGGCGATGCCGCGGGTGGCGGCAGCCAGCGCCAGCGCGTTGCCGTGGTTGCCGGAGGAATGGGTGACCACGCCATGCGCCGCCTGCGCATCGCTGAGCGCCCATACCGCATTGCACGCCCCGCGGAACTTGAACGCGCCACCGCGCTGCAGGTGCTCGCATTTGAAATGCAGCACGGCACCGCTGAGCGTATCCAGCACCGGGCTGCGCATCACCGGCGTCACCCATGCATGTGGCGCGATACGCGTGGCCGCGGCACGAATCTGCTCGATGCCGGGCAAGGCATCCATCACCTCACTCATGTGAACTCGACCTCCACCCCACAACGGAAACGACGTTCCTCGCCCGGTTCAAGCCGGATCGCCGCGGCACATTCGGACCGATTGAACGCATCGGCCATGCATTCCATCGGCTCCAGTGCCATCGACCAGCGCGCATCGCGACTGATGGTGTCGCCGCTGAAGGCGTGCATCACGCCGCGCTCCTGCCATACGGCAATGCCGAGCCCGCTGGACGGGTCGCGCAGGCGGGTGCGGATGCGGCCGTCGGTCTCGACATCCAGGTCGGTGTAACCCTGGTCGATGATGCTGTCGCCGATCGCGCGCGGGTCGCGAAAATCCAGCGCAGGCGCATCGTCCAGCGCCACGTAGGCGGCGGCGCCGGGCAGCGCGATCAAATCGGCGCCGGTGCGGATCAGGGTTTGCGCGGGAATCTGCAACTGCCAGCCGTCGACGACGGTGTGCTCGGCGAGTCGGAAATACGGATGCCAGCCGAAGAAGCACGGCGCGGCGTGCTCGCCGACGTTGCGCATGCGTGCTTCGAGGGTAAGGCCGCCGGCGTCGAGGGTGAACACGACCGCCAGATCGATCGCATGGGGATAGCCCGGCTGCGGACGAATCGCCGGGGTGCTCAACACCACCTGCGCGCCCGCTTCGTCGGCGCCCAGCGCATCGATCGCGAACTCCACGCCGCGCACAAAACCGTGCCGCGCGGCGCGTTCGGCGCCGGTCACGCCCGGCTGCAAATCCTCCAGCTCGCCGTCAAACCGATAGTGCGCATCGGCCACGCGCCCGGCAAACGGCACCATGATCCCGAAACGCGAACCGGACCGCGCGGTGACTTCGGCGGCGTCGCGATAGCCGTCGGCCAGATCGTGCACCAGGCCGCCAAAAGGCACCTCAAAACCCAGCAGGGTGGCGCCATGCAGGGCGATGCGCAGGCGCCGCCCGTCCTGGCGATCGGTCAACACCACGATCGGCTGGTCACCCAGTTGCGCCCGTTCCGCGCCGTAGCGTGTCGTGTTCTGTCCAGCCACCGGATTCTCCTGCCATTAAAGCACCCCATGTTAGCCTGATATGTCCCCTACCCCATGTTGTTTCCATGCACACTCCCTCACCGCAAACCCCGGCGCTGATTCGCCTCGCCAACTACCGTCCACCGGCGTGGTCAGTCGACACCGTCGAGCTGGATTTCGACCTCGGCATCGATGCCAGCGAACTGTGCGCGCGCCTGTTGCTGCGCCGCGACCCGACACAGGACGCGCCGCTGCGACTGGATGGCGAGAACCTGCAGTTGCTGTCGATCTCGCTTGATGGCGAGCCGTTGCCAGCCTCTGCCTATCGCTACGAAGGCAACGTGCTCGAAGTTGACGGTGCGCGCGACGGCAGCGTGCTGGAAACCCGCGTGCGGCTGCGCCCGGCAGCAAACACCGCGCTGGAAGGGCTGTACCTTTCCGGCAGCCACGAAGCCGGTTTCCTGCTGACCCAGTGCGAGGCCGAGGGCTTTCGTCACATCACGTTCTTCCCCGACCGCCCCGACGTGCAGTCGCGCTACCGGGTCACCCTGCGTGCCGACCGCGTGCGCTTTCCGGTGCTGCTGGCCGGCGGCAATCCCGACGGCAGCGGTGAACTGGAGGGCGGCCGCCACTGGGCCAGTTTCGTCGATCCGCACCCGAAGGCCAGCTATCTGTTCGCCCTGGTCGCCGGCCGGCTGGACAAGCTCGAACGCGACTACGTCACCGCCGACGGTCGCCCGGTGCAACTGAAGATCTGGGCCGCGTCGGACGTGATCGACCGCTGCCACTACGCGATGGACGCGCTGGAGCGTTCGATGCGCTGGGACGAGCAGACTTACGGCCGCAACTACGACCTCGACGTGTTCCACGTCGTCGCCACCCACGACTTCAACATGGGCGCGATGGAGAACAAGGGTCTCAACATCTTCAACGCGAAGTACCTGCTGGCCGACCCGGACTCCAGCACCGACGACGAATACCGTCACGTCGAGGCCGTGGTCGCGCATGAGTACTTCCACAACTGGAGCGGCAACCGGGTCACCTGCCGTGACTGGTTCCAGTTGTCGCTGAAGGAAGGCCTGACCGTGTTCCGCGAGCAGAGCTTCTCAGGCGACATGAACTCCGCGCCGCTGAAGCGCATTGAGGATGTCGCGCTGCTGCGCCGCGCCCAGTTTCCCGAAGATGCCGGCCCGCTGGCGCATCCGGTGCGCCCCGCGGAGTACAGCGAGATCAACAATTTCTACACCGCCACCGTGTACGAAAAGGGCTCAGAGCTGGTGCGCATGCTGGCTGGCAGCCTCGGGCGGGATGGCTTTCGCCGCGGCATGGATCGCTACTTCGAACGCAACGATGGCCGCGCCGCCACGCTGGAGGATTTTCTCGGCGCGCTGGGCGAGGCCAACGACACCGACCTGATGCCGTACCTGGCCTGGTATCGCCTCGCCGGCACGCCTCGGCTGAAGGCGCACGGTCACTACGACGCGGAACGTTGCGAGTACACGCTGACCCTGAGCCAGCACGCACCGAGCGTGGCCGGCGACGAGGCCCGCCCGCCACTGCCGATTCCGATCAAGCTGGCGCTTTTTTCCCACGCAGGCGAGATGCTGCCGCTGAATTTGCGTGGCGAGCATGCCGAAGCCGTGGTCGAACGGGTGGTGGTGCTGAGCCGGGCCGAGCAGAAGCTGGTGTTCAGCGATGTCGCCCGTGCCCCGGTGCCGTCGCTGCTGCGCGGGTTCTCCGCGCCGGTCATCCTGGAATGCAATTACACGCCCACCGAACTGGCCTTGCTGCTGCGCCACGATGTCGATGGATTCAATCGCTGGGAGGCCGGCCAGCAGCTGGCCGCACGCGCCTATGAAAACCTGCGCGATGGCCGCTCGCTGCATGCGCTGGATGCCTGGCTGGAGGCGCTGGCGTCGTTGTTCCACAACGACCGCATCGACGATGCCTTGCTGGCCGACTTGCTGACCCCACCGGGCGAAATCGAACTGGCCGAGCGCGAAAGCGCGATCGATCCACAGCGTATCCATGCGTTGCGCCAGGAGCTGCAGAAGCGCCTGGCTGCGCGATTGGGCGGGATGGACCTGGCGCAGCGCTATCAATCGCTGGCCGCACACACGACGGTCCAGCTCGATGCGGTCAACCAGGCTCGTCGCCGACTCAAGCGGCGCGTGCTCGAACTGCTGAGCCTGTCCGATCCGATGGCCGCGGCCACGCTGGCTTGCGCCCAGTACCGGCAGGCACCGAGCATGACCGACCGCCTCGCCGCACTCGCCGTGATGCTGCGCATCGAAAGCCATGAGGCAGAAGCCGCCTTGGCCGACTATCGCCAGCGTTATACCGACAACGCACTGGCGCTGGACAAGTGGTTTGCGCTGCAGGCACAGACGCCCGGTGCGGCAGCGCTGGAACGCATATTGCTGCTGGAACGCGATGACGCGTTCACGCTGAAGAATCCGAACCGGGTGCAGTCACTGCTGGGTGCCTTCGTGCGCAGCAACCCCAGCGGTTTCCATCGGCTCGATGGCGGCGGTTACCGGCTGCTGGTGGAGAGGCTAATGACGCTTGATGCGCTCAATCCGCAAGTCGCGGCTCGGCTGGCGACAGCCTTCAACGGCTGGCAGCGGCTGGAGCCGGTACGTCGTGAGGCAGCGCGGGTCGCGATTGGTGAACTGGCTCGGCACGAGGGGCTTTCCCGCAATCTGGCCGAAATCATCGGCAACGTGCTCAATCACTGATCAGCGGAACTCCACTGCTGATTTGTCGCTCCACCGTCCCGGTGTGCGTGGGTAACTCGCCACGCACACGTGCGGGGATACTTCACTCAGACGGCCAGGTGGTCGAGTGCTTCCAGCAGACTTTCCATGCGCGCCTGCAGGTCCGGTTCACCCGAGCCATTGCAGATATCGCTCAAGTCATCCATCGCCATCTCGACTTCGCCAATCTCGACCATCAGGTCATGGCGCGGATATACCGGTTGGAAATCGAAGCTCATGTCCATGACAAACCCCTTTGCTTGGTGTGTAGTGATGCCAATGCAACAGCCGTGCCATGACTTGATCTAGATCAAGGTTGATTCGCGGTTCAAGCCGGGGCACTGACGTCGCACGTCAGCTGTTGCCGCAGGCGGGCACAAACCTCCATTTCAGTCACCCTTTGTTCACGCGTAGACGGTGAACATTGAGCCTCAATCCACTGCAACAACATGCTGTCCGGTCCAGAGAATTCCCAGTTTCTGGCGCTCGGCAATACGGTCATCCTGGATTCCCCCTGTTCCTGAGACCGCCGGGCGCCAGATCTAACAAAACAAGGCCCCGCAGCCGTGAAGCTGCGGGGCCTTGTTTTATATGGCCTGTGCGACCTTTCGCACCACACAAAAGGCGACGGCACCCTGAGGGGTGCCGTCTTGCTTCCTTTCCCGGTACGCGATCGAACCCCTGTCCGTTCGATCTCGGCGCGCGTAGTCGCGCAGCGTCTGCCCATGAAAGTGCTGTCGAGCGGGAAGCATCGAACATGCCAGAAGTTTTCGGTCCACGCGGAAGGTCACGGTGGCGGTACCATACCGACCTCTTTTGTCACTTTTTGCATCGTCAGGGCACTCATGTACCACCCGACCCGCTACGACGTCATCGTGATCGGCGGCGGCCACGCCGGCACGGAAGCCGCGCTGGCCGCGGCGCGTGCCGGTGCGCGCACGTTGCTGCTCAGCCACAACATCGAGACGATCGGCCTGATGAGCTGCAACCCGGCGATCGGCGGCATCGGCAAGGGTCACCTGGTCAAGGAGATCGATGCGCTCGGTGGCGCCATGGCGCACGCGGCCGATCTGGCGGGCATCCAGTGGCGCACGCTGAATGCGTCCAAGGGCCCTGCCGTGCGCGCCACCCGCTGCCAGGCAGATCGCGCGCTGTACAAGGCGGCGATCCGCCGCATCGTGGAGAACGAGCCCAACCTGCAGCTGTTCCAGCAGGCCGTCGACGACCTGATCATCGAGCATGGCCGGGTCTGCGGCGTGGTCACCCAGATGGGCCTGCGCTTTTCGGCGCACACGGTGGTGCTTACCGCAGGAACCTTTCTCGCCGGCAAGATCCATATCGGTCAGGCCCAGTACGCCGGCGGCCGTGCTGGCGACCCACCGGCCACCACGCTGGCCTCGAAGCTGCGCGAACTGCCGATCGCCGCCGATCGCCTGAAGACCGGCACGCCGCCGCGAATCGACCTGCGCAGCATCGACTTCAGCGAACTGGAAGAGCAACCCGGTGACAGCCCGGCACCAACGTTCTCCTATCTCGGATCGCGCGAGGAACATCCGCGCCAGGTCAGCTGCTGGATCACGCATACGTCCAAACACACGCATGAGCTTATCCGTGGCGCGCTGGATCGCTCGCCGCTGTACACCGGCCAGATCGAGGGCGTCGGCCCGCGCTACTGCCCCTCGATCGAGGACAAGGTGGTGCGCTTCGCGGAGAAGTCGTCGCACCAGATCTTCATCGAGCCGGAAGGGCTGGATACCTTCGAGATCTACCCCAACGGCATCTCCACCTCGCTACCGTATGACGTGCAGCTGGCGCTGGTGCACTCGATCAAGGGCTTCGAGCACGCGCATATCACCCGCCCTGGCTACGCCATCGAATACGACTACTTCGATCCGCGCGGGCTGCAGCCCTGGCTGGAAACCAAGGCCATCGCGGGCCTGTACTTCGCCGGCCAGATCAATGGCACCACCGGCTATGAAGAAGCCGCGGCGCAGGGGCTCATCGCCGGTCTCAATGCCGCGCTTTCTGTACACGGCAAGGCGCCGTGGTATCCGCGGCGTGACGAGGCCTACATTGGCGTGCTGATCGATGACCTCACCAGCAACGGCACGATCGAGCCGTATCGGATGTTCACCTCGCGCGCCGAATATCGGCTGCACCTGCGTGAAGACAATGCCGACCTGCGGCTCAGCGAGACCGGGCACGCCCTAGGCGTGGTGCCGCAGCCCCGTTTCGATGCGCTGCGCGCCAAGCGCGAGGCGGTCGAGCAGGAGTTGCAACGCCTGCGCAGCGTGTGGGCCACGCCAGCCAATGCGCTGGGCACGGCAGTCGAGCGCGAGCTCGGCATCACCCTCAGTCGCGAGTGCAATGCAGAGGACCTGCTGCGTCGTCCCGAACTCGATTACGCGCGACTCACCCATGTCGCCGGCCTCGGCCCCGCGGTAGTGCGCGAGGACGTGGCCGCGCAGGTCGAGGTGCAGGTGAAATATGCCGGCTACCTGGAGCGCCAGCGCGCGGAAATCGAACGCCAGCAGCGCAACGAACACACCGCGATTCCCGCCAGCTTCGACTACAACAAGGTGCGCGGACTATCCGCCGAAGTGCTGCTGAAACTCAAGCGCACGCAGCCGGCCACGCTCGGCCAGGCCGCCCGCATCAGCGGCGTCACGCCGGCCGCGATATCCCTGCTGCTGGTCCACCTGAAACGCCGCGACGCCGCCTGACATCTTCGCCGGCCCGGCCGCGCCATACCCAGTCATGGCATCATCGGCTTTTCACCAGCTGGGGGAGTGCGCGATGGAAATCTGGATTGGCCGAGACGGCGAACGCCATGGACCATACAAGGAAGAAGATGTGCGCCAGTGGTTGCGCAGCGGTCAGGTGAGCCCGAAGGATCTTGCCTGGTACGAAGGCCTCGCCGACTGGCAGCCGTTGTCGGTGCTTTATCCTACTGAGCAGCCCAACGACACGTCGTCTGCCGCCACGGCCGCCTACAACAGTGCGAGTGAACCATTGCAGCCGCTGCCACGGACCACGACGGCGGCACTCGAAGACTACGCCGGTTTCTGGAAGCGCGTGGCTGCCTTCATTCTCGACAACATCATCCTGTACATCCCGAACATGATCATCATGAAGCTCATGGGCGGTGATGCAGCCGAGGCCGCCATGAAGCAGGCCATACTCGCCGCGCCAGGCGACCCGAATGCCATGCTTGCCGCCTACGGGCAGTTCTACTCGACCATGGGAACAGCGATCGTGATCACCACGGTACTGGCATGGCTGTATTTCGCCCTGTGCGAAAGCTCAGTCTGGCAGGCCACCGTGGGCAAGCTGGCGCTGGGCATCCGTGTGACCGACCTGCAGGGCAATCGCATCAGTGTCCCGCGAGCGCTGGGCCGCTATCCGGCAAAGGTGCTTAGCTACATCATCCTGTTCATTGGGTTCCTGATGGTCGCCTGGACCCGGCGCAAACAGGGCCTGCACGACCTGATCGCTGGCACCCTGGTACTGAACGGCCGCGCCAGCGAGTTCAACCAGGGCATGGCACGCACCCGCAGCAAGGACAGCAGCGGCTCATTTACCGCCTGACTGCCTACCATGGAGGGTTTGGCGGCCTGCAGTCGCCAGCCCTCTGGCACGGTGCGCAAGGCACTCGTTTCGTCAAAGCGTCATCTTCGTATCGCCAGCCACCGCCGGATCAGCAAGCCTTGGCGAGCCCGCGTGTGTCTGCAGCGGCGGTGTTGGCGCAACGGACGCGCGCCCCCGCAGCCCGCCTCCGCCAACTCGCATTGGTGATGCATCTATCCGTCCGCGGAACACCACCATGACTGGCAGCTGCGCAAGCGTGACTTGATATGATCAGCGGTTCCATCAGGCGATCAGCCTGCCTCAAGGAATCGTGACTTCTCCATGCTCAGCATCGAACAACGCATTGCCCATGACATCGCCGCCCGCACCGAACAGGTTCAGGCCGCCGTGGATCTGATCGATGGCGGCGCCACCGTGCCTTTCATCGCCCGCTACCGCAAGGAGGCCACCGGTGGCCTGGATGACACCCAGTTGCGCTTGCTGGAAGAACGCCTGCGCTACCTGCGCGAACTGGAAGATCGCCGCGCTGCGATTCTCGCCAGCGTCGAGGAGCAGGGCAAGCTCAGCGATGCGTTGAAGTCCGACCTGCTGGCCGCCGACACCAAGGCGCGGCTGGAGGACTTGTACCTGCCGTTCAAGCCCAAGCGCCGCACCAAGGCGCAGATCGCCCGTGAAGCCGGGCTGGAGCCGCTGGCACTCGGACTGCGCGATGACTCCACCCAATCGCCCGAGGCCGTTGCCGAAGCCTACGTCGACGCGGAGAAAGGCGTCGCCGATGTGCGCGCCGCGCTGGATGGCGCACGCGCGATCCTGATGGAGTCGATTGCCGAGGACGCGCACCTGGTCGGCGAGCTGCGCGACTGGTTGTGGACGCAGGGCCAGATCCGCGCCAAGGTGGTGGCTGGCAAGGAGGCGGAAGGCGCGAAGTTTCGCGACTACTTCGACCATGTGGAGCCGATCGGCAAGATCCCCTCGCACCGCCTGCTGGCCTTGATGCGCGCGCGCAACGAGGGCGTGATCGAGCTGGAGCTGGCGCCGTCCGCCGACAGCGAGCAGGGGCACGCCGAAGGTGAGGGCCGCGTCGCCGCGCACGCCAATATCCACAACCAGGGCCGCGCCGCCGACGCTTGGCTGCGCGAAACCGTGCGCCTGACCTGGCGGGTGAAGCTGCACCTGCACCTCACCCTCGATCTTTTCGGTCGCGTGCGCGAGGGCGCCGAGGACGAGGCGATCCGCGTATTCGGCGACAACCTGAAAGACCTGATGCTGGCCGCACCGGCTGGCGCCAGGACCGTGATGGGGCTGGACCCGGGTATCCGCACCGGCTGCAAGGTGGCCGTGGTCGATGCCACCGGCAAATTGCTGGCCACCGATACCATCTATCCGCTGCAACCCCGGATGCAGTGGAACGAGTCGCTGGTATCACTGGCAAAGCTGTGCAAACAGCACGGCGTCAACCTGATCGCGATCGGCAACGGCACCGGCTCGCGTGAGACGGACAAGCTCGCCGCCGAGCTGATCAAGAAGCTGGGTGACGCGAAGCTGTCCAAGATTGTGGTGAGCGAGGCCGGCGCCTCGGTCTATTCGGCGTCGGAACTCGCCGCGAAGGAATTCCCCGATCTCGACGTGAGCCTGCGCGGTGCGGTCTCGATCGCCCGCCGCCTGCAGGATCCGCTGGCCGAGCTGGTGAAGATCGAGCCCAAGGCGATCGGCGTCGGCCAGTACCAGCACGACGTGAACCAGATCAAACTGGCGCGTGCGCTGGATGCCCGCGTGGAAGACTGCGTCAACGCCGTCGGCGTGGACGTGAACACCGCTTCTGCTGCCCTGCTTTCGCGCGTGGCCGGCTTGTCCGCCAGCGTTGCCGAGAACGTGGTAAAGCATCGCGATGCCCATGGCCCGTTCGCCAACCGCAAGGCGCTGTTGAAGGTACCGCGACTGGGCGAGAAGGCATTCGAGCAATGCGCCGGCTTCCTGCGCGTGCCAACCGGTGACAACCCGCTGGATGCAAGCTCGGTGCACCCGGAAGCGTATCCGGTGGTCGAACGGATCATCGCCCAGTGCGGCCGCGAGGTGCGCAACATCATCGGTGACGTGAGCTTCCTGCGCGGCCTCAAGGCCGAGCAGTTCACCGACGAGAAGTTTGGCGTGCCCACCGTGCGCGACATCCTGAAAGAGCTGGAGAAACCCGGCCGCGACCCGCGCCCGGAATTCGTGGCGCCGACCTTCGCCGAAGGTGTCGAGGACGTGAAGGATCTCAAGCCGGGCATGATCCTGGAAGGCCGGGTCACCAACGTCGCCGCGTTCGGCGCCTTCGTCGACATCGGCGTACATCAGGACGGCCTGGTTCACGTCTCGGTGCTGTCGCATGGCTTCGTCAAGGACCCGCGCGACGCGGTCAAGGCCGGCGATATCGTCAAGGTCAAGGTGATGGAGATCGACCTGCCCCGGCAACGTATCGGGCTGTCCATGCGGCTCGACGACGAGCCTGGCCAGAGTCGCTCACGCCCCGCAGCGGAAGGCAATGAGCCGCGCCGCGGAGGCGGTGCCGGTTCACGGCCTGGCGTGGCGCCATCCAAGCCAGCTCCCGCCCCGGCCAACAACGCCTTCGCCGAAGCCCTGCTGCGTGCCAAAAAGAAGTAGCCGATCCGCCGGGCCGCAGCGCCACCCGGTCGCGCTGCGACGCAACATGCGCAAAGGTATGGAGTGGATTACCGTAGCACCGTAACGCCCTGACCCGCCCGCCCAACCTACCTTCGGAGTTCGACTTCTATGCACCGTACACGTGTTCTCGCCGGGGCCATCGCAGCCACGTTGCTGTTCAGCACCGCCAGCGCTGCCCAGTTCAGCAAGGTCGTCATCATCGGCGACAGCCTCAGTGACGCTGGCAATCTTTCGCTGGCTTTGGGCTCGCCCACGCCGTCACGATTCACCACCAACCCCGGATTCACCGCCCCGGAGATGGTGGCCAGCGGGTTGGGCCTGCCTGTCACCGCGTCGCTCCTTGGCGGCACCGACTATGCCTTCGGCGGCGCGGGCCTGGTCAACAACTCCAGTGCCGGCCCGATCCCGACGCTGCCGCAACAGCTGCAGATGTATCTGGCTGCCAATGGTGGCGTGGCTGACCCGCATGCGCTTTATCAGGTGTGGGGCGGCGCCAATGACATCTTCTATCTGACCGCCACCTCGACCAATCCCAACGTGTTGGGCGCGGGCACGCTGACCGCTGCCCAGACCGAACTTGGCCTGATCGGCAGCCTGCAGACGGCGGGCGCCAGGTATGCGGTCGTCTACAACCTGCCCGACATCGGCAAGACGCCGGCCGGAATGGCCGGTGGCGCTGCGGCGTCCGCTGGCGCGACCCAGTTGTCGGTGTTGTACAACAGCCAGTTGAACAGCGGCCTCGGCCAACTCAGCTCCAAAAGCATGAATATCATCCCGGTCAATGCCTTCGCGCTGGTCAACGAAGTCATTGCCAAGCCGGCAAGCTATGGCTTTACCAATGTCACCGCACCGGCCTGCACAGGCGGCAGCGGCAGCTCGCTTCAGTGCGGTCCGCAGGGTTCGGGGGCACCGGTGACGTACGCTCCGGGCACCGAGAACACCTACCTGTTCGCCGATGGCGTTCACCCGACGCAGGCAGCTGATCGCCTGCTCTCGCAGGTGGTGCTCTCTGAAATCGCCGCACCGGGTCAGACCTCCTTGCTCACCCAGGCGCCGCTGACGTCGATCACCTCGCAGACACGAACCATTCGCGGCGAAATGCTCAATGACGGCTCTGGCAGCGGCAGCCGCTTCTTCGCCCATGCCAGCTACAGCCAGCAGACGTTCAACGCCTCGGATACATCGCCAAAGGCCAACAGCAATAACCTGAACCTGACCGTCGGCGGCGATCTGAACTACAACGATCACGTTTCGATTGGCGCAGCGCTCGGTGTCGGCAACAGCAATACCGGCGTCTCCGGAGGCACCGGCGGCTACAAGATGCAGGACGTCTCGGTACTGGCCTATGTGACCTATCATTCCGGCGGCGGCTATCTGGGCGGTTACGGCGAGGCAGGGCGTTCCCACTTCACCAATGTTGATCGCATCATCCAGATCGGCCCGATGACCCGCACGGAGAGCGGCAGCACCGGCGGCTCGCACGGTGGCCTGGGCTTCAACGGTGGCTGGTGGTTTGGCGACAGCACGCTGAAGTACGGCCCGTTCGCCAACGTCGAGTGGCATAGCATCGACGTCAGCGGTTACCAGGAAAACGGTGGCGACAGCACCGCGATGTGGTTCGCCAACCAGAACCGCCATTCGTTCATCAGCACCCTTGGCGGGCGCTTGCAGGGTCAGTTTCAGATTGCGAACGCCACGTTGAAGCCGTATGTCGAAGTGTCCTGGAACAACGACAGCAAGGCCAACCCGAGCGTGGTCGCGGCCGGGCTGACCAGCATGGGCGGGTCGTTCGCGCTGACCGGTTATGTGCCAGACAAATCCTGGGGCATGGCCAGCGTGGGGCTGACCACCCAACTCACTCCCAGCGTATCCAGCTGGGTCGGTTACAGCGGTCGCTTCAGCGACAGCAGCCAGAGCTACAACGAGTTCAACATGGGCTTCAAGATTCAGCTCTGAGCGATTCGTCAGGCATCAGCAAAAAGGCCGCCCTTTGATGGGCGGCCTTTTTGCTGTATCGGATTGCTGGCTGGGAGCTACTTGTTCTTGCCGCCCGTCGCCAAGCTGAGAATATCCATGGCCTGGTGCTTGAGCTTGCCGGCAGCATTATCGCCCAGCTCCTGCATGTCAGCGCCGACCTGATGCTGCTTCAACACGAGGCTGCCGTCTTCACCCCAGCCAGCACGGTCGATCGAGCTCGGCTTGGCGTCACGGCTGGATTTGGTTTCCTGCACAACCGCCCAAGGCTTGCCATCCTTGTAGGCGTAATCGGTGCTGGTGAAGCCCTTGTCGCCGTAATCGACCAGCTCACGAATGAACTGGACCTGGCCCGCCTGGCGGAACAACTGCCAGCCACGCGAAGCATCTTTCTCCAGCTTGGTGCCATTGCTGACCTTCATGCCGCCCAGCTGCTTGCGCTCAGCGTTGAACGCGGCCAGGATCTTTTCTGCCGGTGTCTGCTCAGCCACCAGCTCGATTGCCACACCATCATTGCCGCTGCCCTGGGTCAGCACCGGCGCCTGGATCGGCATGGTGTAGTGGCGCTCGCCATCGGTCAGCACGGCCTGGATCTTGTACAGGTCGTTAGGCTTTACTTCTGCGGGATTGAAGGTGAGCTTGAACGGCTGCGGGAAGGTACCCGCCGGCGACGTCGAACTTGCCAGTGGGGCGGAGCCTGCGGCGGTGGCGGACACATCGACCAGGTTCAGGACCAAGGTCGCCGTTGCCGACGGCAGCGGTGAGCCCGCGCGCAGCGAGATCGTGCCGCTGACCTGGTTGGCCACATGATTCGCGCCAGCGGAGGTGCTGGATGGCGCCGCCCCGTCCTGGCCCGGCTGCGGCGGCGAATTGGAAGAATTGCAACCAGCCAGAACCAGCGTCGCGACCGACATCAGCGACAAAACCGTCTTGCGCATGGGAAAACCTCATCAACGTGAAAACAAGCACGTGGTCGTTCGGGCGTCTGTGCGCCAGGACTCTACGCGGGGGAAGCTCCAAGCATAGCCCAAAAATCGGGATGCGGAAAAGTCAATCTATCCAATGGCATACCATGCGCAAGCGTACGTTATTGCGGACACCCCTGGCATCGTCGTGAGATCTGACTGCCAACACGGCACCTTCCGGCTTTGGCTGCAGACCGGCGCTTCCGTCAATCGTCAATCGTCAGTGGCGGTGCAATGCGCGATGCGCGATGTCGCGGCGACAGAACGCACCCTCATAGCGAACGCGGGCCACCGCCGCGTAGGCATGTTCGCGCGCCGTGGCAATGTCCTTGCCCAAGGCACACACAGTAAGCACGCGGCCTCCAGCGGTTACTGCGCGCCCTTGCTCATCAAGCCGGGTGCCTGCATGGAATATCTTCACGTCGGGTGTCGCGTCCGCCGCCGAAGCGGCAAGACCCTCGATCACATCGCCACTGCGAACCCGCCCCGGGTAACCACCCGCAGCCATGACGACGCCGATTGCCGGACGGGTATCCCAACGCGCCCGGATCTGGTCCAGTCGGCCATCCAGTGCGGCGTCAATGAGATCGACCAGATCAGACTTCAGCCGCAGCATGATCGGCTGGGTCTCCGGATCACCAAAGCGCACGTTGAATTCGATCACCTTGGGCGCACCGCTCTTGTCGATCATCAGCCCGGCATACAGAAAGCCGATAAAAGGGGCGCCCTCGGCAGCCATGCCACGCAGGGTCGGCTCGATCACCTCATGCAGGATGCGTTGTTCGACTTCCGGCGTGACCACCGGCGCGGGTGAGTAAGCGCCCATGCCGCCGGTATTGGGACCGAGATCGCCCTCGTCGCGACGCTTGTGGTCCTGACTGCTTGCCATCGGCAAGGCATGGCTGCCGTCGCTCATCACGATGTAGCTGGCTTCTTCACCGTCGAGAAATTCCTCGATCACCACCCTCGATGAGGCATCACCGAAGCTGTGTGCGCCGAGCATCTCGTGCAGTGCCAACTCCGCATCGGCCAGGGTCAGTGCGACCACCACACCCTTGCCGGCAGCGAGCCCGTCGGCCTTGATCACGATGGGGGCGCCATGCTCACGCACGTAGGCCAGCGCCGGATTCAGATCGCTGAACACGGCATAGTGCGCGGTAGGAATGTTGTGCCGTTGCAAAAAATCCTTGGCGAATGCCTTGGAGCCTTCCAACTGCGCAGCAATGGCGCGTGGACCGAAAACACGCAGTCCCGCACCACGAAAGCGATCGACCACGCCAGCCACCAGCGGCACTTCGGGTCCGACCACGGTCAAGCCGATCTTCTCGCGCCTGGCCAGCTCGAGCAGGCCCTCCAGGTCATCAGCCGCGACGTTGGCGTTGCGCACGCCGGGCTCATGGGCGGTGCCTGCATTGCCAGGGGCAACGATCACCTCATCGACCTGCGGCGACTGTCCCAGTTTCCACGCCAGCGCATGCTCGCGACCGCCGCCACCGATGACGAGAACCTTCATGTCCAACTCCAGCAAACAGGGCGCAGACTGCGCAAACCGGCATTGTAACGGTTGCCACCAGTGAGCCGTCGATCACCTTTGCTCAGTCTCGTTGATGCAGGAGTTCCAACAGCGCGGACCGCGGCAACTTGCCGGTGTCATTGCGTGGCAAGGCGCCTACCAAACGCATCGGGCGCGGCAGGAACACCGGGTCGATGGCGCCGCGTAGAGCATCCAGGATCTGGTGCTCGTCCAGGCCGGGCGCCACCACCAACGCCGCGATACGCTGCACGCCCAGCGCATCAGCATCATCGAGCTGGAACACCACGCCGTCACGCACTCCTGGCACGGCCAGCAGGCGACGGGTGAGGTCCCCCAGCGACGCGCGCTTGCCAGCGATTTCCAGCAGGTCGGCGTGGCGGCCACACAAACGGAAGTGGCGCCCACCAGGGGACAGACTGACGATGTCGGCCAAAGTCATCGGCGCGCTCAGTTGTGGCGCGTCAACCATGGTGCCGTCCGGCTGCGGGTGCACGGTGGCGCCCTCGAACAGAGTCCAATCTTCCTCCACACTCGGGCGCCGACTGGCGAATACACAGGTCTCGGTCGAACCGAACACCTCCAGCACGGGTGCGCCAAAGCGCTGCTCGGCACAACGGGCCAACTCGATCGGCAATGGCGCGGTAGCAGAGAGCATCGCCGCGATCGCCGGCAGGGCCACGCCCGACTCGACCAAGACGCGCAAGTGCACGGGCGTCGTCACCAGTATGCGCGGCGGAGGCACTTCGGTCAGTGCCGCGGCCACGTCGGCCGGAAAAAAAGGGCGGCCCGTGTGAACGCTGTTCTCGCCAAGCAGGGGCAGCAGCACCGACATCTCCATCCCGTACATATGCTGCGGCGGCACCGTGGCAACGATCTCCAGATGCCGCCCCACCGCGGCGTGCAGCATCGCCATGTTGCCGGCATTGCTCGCGTGCAAGCTGCCCCATGTCTTGGCATGCACACCCGGTGCGCCGGTAGAGCCGGAGGTGTATCCGATCGCCACCACCTGATCGGCGAGGATCTGCGGCCAGATCAGCTCGCCATCATGCGCTGGCAAGGCGCCCAAGGCGGGCAGCTGGCGATAACCCGGCGGTGCCGGGTCGAGTGCGGATTCGCCCAAAGCATAGCAACCCGGGTGCGCGGCCATGACCTCGTCAACTGCCTGCGGCGCACGCGACGATGGCAGCAGATTGATCTGGCCCCGCAGCACGATCGCGCAGAACGCCACCAGAAATGCGTAGCGATCCTCGCAGAGATTCACCGCCGCCGAAGCCGCAGGCAGGTCTGCCGCTACCGCCCGCACCTGGGCGAGGAACTCAGCGGCGCTAATCGGCCGGCCATGGCAGCGTGCCAGCACCCGTGTGGAGTCGGTCGCCTGCAACAACGGCAGCCGCCTGGGCTCTTCGTGCTGGTAGGTGTCATAAACAATTGCCAAGCCGCCATCTCCCTTTTTGTTGCACTCATCGCCACGCCGGCACAGCATCGCCCGGGCTGACTCATATCGACGTGAATGGTGTAAAGCGCTGACATCACGTGACGCAGCGTACACATTCGCTGTTTCCGCATGGATGCCTGGGCGCCGCTCAGGCCCGGATGATAGCGCCGGTCAGCGCATCACGGATGGCTGTGGGGCGGGCATCACTGCCCAGCGGCGCGTCGAGCACAGCATCCAGTGCGTCGCCAAAATAGGTGGCCACGGCCTGAATGTCGCGCGCTGCCGGCTTGCCGTGCGGGTTTGCGCTGGTCGATACCAGCGCGCCGCCAAACGCTCGACACAGCGCCGCGGCCGGCGCGTGCGCAGTAATCCGCAGCGCAATCCCCGCATGCCCGCCGGCAACCCAGGCGGGCACGGCGGCGGAGCGCGGGAAAATCCAGGTATGCGGACCCGGCCAGCTGGTCAGCACCTGACGCAAAACGCTCTCAGGCACCGCGGCCAGATCGATATAGCGTTCAACCTGCTCGAAATCGGCAGCAATAAGCAGGACACCCTGTGCCGGCGGGCGCTGCTTGAGCGCGAACACGCGCTCAAACGCCCGCTGGTCATGCGGGTCGCAGCCCAGCCCAAACACCGCCTCGGTGGGATAGGCGAGCACGCCGCCGTCACGCAGTAGAGCGGCCGCGGTATCGAGTTCGGCGCTGCTGAGGCAGCGCGGCACTCAGCCCTCGACCTTGCCAAGGTTAACGGTGTCGGCCGCCGCCTTCTTGCTGGCGGGCTTGGTCGACGCCACCTTCTTGATAGCGGCCTTTTTCACCGCCGCCTTCTTCGTCGCCGTCTTCTTGGTCGCGGCCTTCTTTACCGCCGCCTTCTTGGCGGGTGCGGCCTTCTTCGCTGCGACCTTCTTGGTTGCACTCTTCTTGCCGAAGCGGCCCTTGCGTACAGGGGCGGCCGCCAGCAGCTCCAGACACTGCGCTTCGGTCAGCTCCTTCGGCTCCTGCTCCTTGGGAATCCGCGCATTCTTCTCGCCATCCGTGATGTAGGCACCATAACGCCCATTCAGCACCTGCACACCATTGCCGAAATCCAGAATAAGCCGGTTCGCCAGCATCTCCAGCTTCTCGGCCACGATCTGCAGCGCTCGTGGCAGTTCGATCGTGTACGGATCATCCTCCACCTTCAGCGAGGCGTAGGTGCCGCCCTGCTTCACGAACGGACCGAAGCGCCCGACACCCACGCTTACCTCATCGCCATTTTCGGCCTGGCCGAGCTGACGCGGCAGCTTGAACAGCTCCAGCGCATCGGCCAGGGTGATGGTGTGCATGCTTTGGCCGGTGCGCAAGCTGGCGAAGGTGGGCTTCTCCTCGTCATCCTTGGTGCCGATGGCCACGTAAGGCCCGAAACGCCCCAATCGTACCGATACCGGCTTGCCTGTCTTGGGGTCGGTACCGAGTTCGCGCGCGCCGGTAGCCTCGTTGCGATCGACCGACTCGGTCTTCTCGTCCACCTGCTGCTTGAAGGGAAGCCAGAACCGCTCCATCAACGGCACCCATGCCTCTTCGCCGCGACTGACCGCGTCGAGTTCATCCTCGAGCTTGGCCGTGAAGTCATAGTCGACGTAGCGGGTGAAATGCGCGGTGAGGAACCGGCTGACCGCGCGACCGACGTCGCTGGGTTTGAAGCGGCGACTGTCAAGGAACACGTATTCGCGGTTCTGCAGCACCTGGATGATGCTGGCATAGGTCGAAGGACGGCCAATACCATGCTCTTCCAGCGCCTTGACCAGGCTTGCCTCGGAGTACCGCGGCGGTGGCTCGGTGAAATGCTGGTCGGCAGCGATCTCGTGCAGCGGAACCTGCTCGCCCACCGTCATCCGCGGCAACCGACGACCCTCGTCATCGTCCTCTGCAGTCTTTTGATCGCGGCCCTCCTCGTACACGGCAAGGAAACCCGGATCGATCACGGTGGTGCCACTGGAGCGGAACGAAGCATCGCCGCCAGCGACGTGCTTCAACGCAAACTCGACCGAGACGGTATTGAGGGTGGCGTGAATCATCTGGCAGGCGACGGTGCGCTTCCAGATCAACTCGTACAGCTTGCGCTGGTCGTCGTTGAGAAACGCCGCAATCGACTTGGGCGTGTACATCGCCGAGGTGGGACGGATCGCCTCATGCGCTTCCTGCGCGTTTTTCGACTTGGTCTTGTAGATCTGTGGTCCGTCGGGTAACGCATGACCACCAAAATCACGCGCGATCAACTGCCGCAATTCGGCCACGGCATCGTCGCCAAGCATGGTGGAGTCGGTACGCATATAAGTGATCAGGCCGACATTGCCCTCGTCACCGAGCGCTACGCCTTCGTACAGGCCCTGTGCCACCTTCATCGTACGGCTGGTGGTGAAGCCGAGCTTGCGCGCGGCCTCCTGCTGCAGGGTCGAGGTGGTGAATGGTGCTGCCGGGCGGCGCTTGCGCTCCTTCGAGCCGACATCGCTGACCGTGAGGTGGCCGCCGGCTGCCTGCTTGAGCGCGGCGCGCGCGGCCTGTGCATCGGCCTCATTGGTCAGATCGAACTGCTCGAATTTCTTGCCGTTCAGGCGGCTCAGGCGCGCGCTGAAATCACCGTCAGCATGCTTGAGCTGGGCTTCGATGGACCAGTATTCGCGCGCGGTGAAGGCCTCGATCTCCTCCTCTCGCTCGACGATCATGCGCAGCGCGGGCGACTGCACGCGACCGGCGGAGAGGCCGCGCTGCACCTTGCGCCAAAGCACGGGCGACAGATTGAAGCCAACCAGATAATCCAGTGCGCGACGGGCCTGCTGCGCGTCGACCAGGTCGTGAGACAACTGCCGCGGCGCGGCCACCGCGGCCTTGATCGCCTTCGGGGTGATCTCGGAGAACACCACCCGGTGCAAGCGCTTGCCTTCGACGAGGCCACGCTCCTTCAGGATTTCGCTGATATGCCAGCTGATCGCCTCGCCTTCGCGATCCAGATCGGTCGCCAGATAGATGTCGTCAGCAAGCTTGGCCGCTTTCGCGATCGCATCGACATGTTTCTCGTTACGCTCGATGATCTCGTACGCCATGGTGAAACCATGCTCGGTGTCGACCGCACCCTCCTTGGGCTTCAGGTCTCGCACGTGGCCATAGGAAGCCAGAACCTGAAAGTCCTTGCCGAGGTATTTGTTGATCGTCTTGGCCTTGGCCGGTGATTCGACGATGAGCAGGTTTTTCGCCATGAAACTGGATTTCCGCAAGTGAACCACCGACGCCACTGCGCCGGACATATATATAGTTGAAACCACGTAGCGCCTGCAGCTGTCAACCACGCAGCCGCCAGCGACCACCGCGATGCGCTGAAAATGGCGACCTCAGCCGTCAGTGTTCCTGCCGGGAAGTTGCTGATAGCGGTTGCCAGGCAAACTCTCCACCCGCGCCTCCAGCTCCAGCATCAGCAGCATCGAGGACAACGCCGCCGCCGACAGCCCGCTGCGCTGGACAAGTTCGTCCATTGTCGCGGGCTCATGGCCAAGTTCATGCAAAAGCCGCTGGTACGCGGAGTCCTGACAAGCCACGGAACCCACCGGCAAATCGCGCGCCCTGGGCTCGCCAGAAGCCGACCGAACGTCGTCTCGCAAGGGATCCCGTTGCAAACGGCCCGCCAGTTCGGCGCCAAGCATGCACGCTGCCGGTGTCAATGTCTCGATAATTTCTGCCGTACCCTCCACCAGGCGAGCTCCATCACGAATCAGGCGATGGCAACCGCGGGCCAGCGGATTATGGATCGAGCCTGGCAAGGCGAACACTTCGCGGCCTTGCTCGGCAGCGAGTCTCGCCGTGATCAGGGAGCCCGAACGCACGCCAGCCTCGATCACCAAGGTGCCCAAGCTGAGGCCGGAGATGATCCGGTTGCGCCGCGGGAAATGATCAGCACGCGCCGGTGTGCCAGGCGGAAACTCGCTGATCAGGGCGCCATGCGCGGCGATACGCCTGGCCAGCGCATGATGCTTGCGAGGGTAGACCCGGTCTGGCCCGGTAGCGATGACGGCCAGGGTCGCCCCCGCGGCATCGATGGCCGCTTGGTGAGCCGCACCGTCGATGCCGTCGGCCATGCCGCTGGTGATCACAAACCCGGCCTCGGCCAAGCTGCGGGCAAACGCGCGCGCGTGGACCAGGCCAGCCGCGCTGGCGCCACGCGCACCCACGATCGCCACCTGCGGATGCAGCAACAGGCCGGCGTCCCCCACCACGAACAACACGGCTGGAGGCTGCGGGATATTTTCCAGTTGGGGCGGAAAATCCGCTTCAGTACAGCGCAGCAGGCGGTGTCCGGGCTCCGCCAGCCAGGCCAGATCACGCGCCAGCATCGCCTCGTCGGGGCACGACAGCCACGCTTGCGCCAGCTCACCGAGTGACGCGCCGTGACGGCGCAACCAGACCAGCACGCTGTCGATATCGCCACCAGCGGCATCCAGTCGCCCACGAAACCCGCCCGGGCCAAGCCCTGGTGTGCGCAGGGCAATCAGCCACGCGTGCAGTTCATCCATGTCATCGATGTGCATGGATACATTTTAGGGAGTTCGCGCACACGGAAACGGCGCGCTGGTGACCGCGCCGTTCTGTAGGCAGATACCGCTACCTTGTGTCTGCCGTCAGTCCGGCGCGCGCAGACGTCCGCCGATATGCACCGGCCGCAGGCTGTCCATGATCAGGCCATAGCTGACCCGGTCAAAGGTGCGAAACACCATCACGTGGCCCACGTACTCGTCCGGCAAGGTGACTTTCCTGCCGATACCGCGGTGCCAGCTATTGCTCGCCACGTCGTCGTGGATGGTCTCGCCCGGCTCGAAGATCGAGAAGGTCTGGCCGTTGTCCACCCCGTCCTTGGCGCCGATCGAAAGCAGCACGACCTGGCGCGACCCGGCGGCATCCATCGCGTCGGCAAAACCGACGACCTTGGCGTTGGCCGGCACCGACTTGGGCGCGTGCGGGTAGTAGTAAGCGTCGTAGGGCGTGTCGTCCATCGGCATGATGCGGTCGCCGGCCCGGATCTCCATGGTCGAATTGAGCAGCAACAGGGTGGCCGGATCGCCCATGCGCAGGGTTTCGGCGGTGCCGATCACGCTGACCTCGACGCCGAGGTCATCACCCTTGCCGTGGTGACCATCGCCGCGGGAATCTTCCCGCCAGGGCCCCTTGGTCATCGCTACGTTGTCGCTCAGATCGTTCGCGACCATGTCCGCGTTTGCGGGATCGTTCTGATCGAAACCACGAAATACATGGGTAGGACGCACGATCGCCCAGCGCTGGCCCGGCTCGCCCTGCAGGCCACGAACATAGATGTTCTGGCCCACCGCGCCGCGCAAACGGGCCTCTTCCAAGCCAACCACATACGGCGCCGAGCTGACCGCCTTGGAATCCATCACCCGCATGTCTTTGAGGAACATCCTCAACTGACCGAGCGGGATCGCGGGAATGGCCGCGCCTTCGGGGTGAACCTGGGGCTCCAGCCGAAGACTCGGCCCACCGCCGTTGATGAAGGACAAGTTGAGCACATCACCGGGGTAAATCAGATGTGGGTTGCGCACCTGCGGGTTCGCCTGCCAGATTTCCGGCCAGAGCCAGGGCTTGGACAGGAACTTGGCGGAGATATCCCAGAGAGTGTCGCCACGACGGACGGTGTAGTTGTCAGGGTGGCCGGCGCGCAATTGCGCCCCCGCAGCATAGACAGCCACAGTGACCAGCATGCCGGCCAGCAACACGATAATTTTTCTGATCATTTGCGGGAATCCCCCTCCCCAGGTGCTCGGCCGAGTGTAACCGAATGATTAAGACGCGCAACAGGCGCGAGTTGGCAAAAATCGTCTGCGCTCGCGTGCTTGGCGACGTACAATAATGCACATTCTAGATCGCGCCGGAGTGGGTTTTTACCAAACCGCCCGCAGTTCAGGCGCCGAGGTGATCCCATGTCCGTCCTTTCCATACTCGAGTTTCCAGACCCCCGTCTGCGCACGCGCGCCGAGCCGGTGCGGGTGTTTGACGCCGGGCTCAGGCAATTTGTCGCCGACATGTTCGAAACCATGTACGCCGCCAATGGCGTGGGCTTGGCTGCAACCCAGGTGAATGTGCATCAGCGCGTGCTGGTGGCCGACATGAGTGACGACCGCAAGCAACCGCTGGCCTTGATCAACGCGCAGATCCTCGAAAAAGAGGGCTCACAGGTCTATCAGGAGGGCTGTCTTTCGTTTCCGGGCCTGTACGCCGACGTCACCCGCGCACTGAAGGTGAAGGTCAAGGCGCAGGATGTAGACGGGAACGAGATCATCGTCGAGGCGGAAGGTCCGCTGGCGGTATGCATACAGCATGAGATGGATCATCTGGAAGGCAAGGTTTTCGTCGATTATCTGTCGTCGCTCAAGCGTGCCCTGTTGCTGAAGCGACTCGACAAGCAACGCAAGCAGGCGGCGAGCGCTTGAATAGCGGCGGTTTTCGTCTGGTTTTCGCCGGTACCCCCGAGTTTGCGGTGCCCTGCCTGGAAGCCTGCCGTGCCAGCGGCGCCGACGTGGTGGCGGTCTATACCCAGCCTGATCGACCCGCCGGCCGTGGGCGCAAGCTGACGCCCAGTCCGGTGAAGCAGGCGGCACTCGATGCCGGCATCGCCGTGGAGCAGCCTGAATCGCTCAAATCCAGCGAAACACAGGGAATTTTTGCGTCGTATCGATCCGACTTGATGGTGGTCGTTGCCTACGGATTGATTTTGCCGCGCAAGGTGCTGGCCATGCCCCGGCTCGGTTGCTGGAACGTGCACGCCAGCCTGCTGCCGCGCTGGCGCGGTGCCGCGCCGATCCAGCGCGCGATTCTGGCCGGTGACGCGCACAGTGGGGTGGACCTGATGCAGATGGAAGCCGGCCTCGATACCGGCCCGGTGCTGCTGCAACGACGCACGCCGATCGCCGCCACGGACACCGGCGGTTCCTTGCATGACCGTCTGTCGTCCCTGGGTGCCGACGTGCTGGCCGAGGGTTTGCGCCGACTGTTCGCCGGCGAGCCACTCGTCGCCACCCCGCAACCGGACGAGGGCATCAGCTACGCCCACAAGCTGGACAAGACCGAGGCGAAGCTCGATTTCAGCCGCCCCGCGATCGAGCTGGAACGGCAAGTACGCGCCTTCGACCCCTGGCCGGTGGCGGAAGGTGAGATTGCCGGCGAATCCGTGCGCATCTGGGCCGCCCATGCAACGGAACTCGAGCAGCCGGCCACTCCCGGCCAGCTGGTGAGAGCGGGTCGCGACGGTATCGAGCTGGCCTGTGGCCAAGGCGCGCTGCGCGTCACCGCCGTGCAGCGCAGTGGCGGCAAGCGCATCACCGCCGGCGACTACCTCAACGCGCGCCCCGAATTGCGCCAGTTCCGATGAAAGTCGATACCCGAGCGCTGGCAGCCAGGGGACTTGCCGAAATCGCCCTGCGCGGCGCCTCGCTGCGCGATGTGATGGAGCGTTCGGCGCCCAGGCTGGCCGACCCGCGGGATCGCGCCCTGCTGATGGCCCTGCTCAGCGAAGGTGCCCGCTGGTGGCTGCGTTTCGATGCCGCCATCGACGGGCTGCTGGACAGGTCACTGCGGCACAAGGATCCGGCTGTCCACGCGCTGCTGGTGCTTGGCCTGGTACAGCTGGAAATTCTCCAACTGCAGGACTACGCCGCGGTCGCCGCCACCGTGGAAGCGGTACGTGCCCTGAAGCGACCGCAGCTGGCCGGCCTGGTCAACGCGGTACTGCGCCGCTGGCAGCGTGAACGCGAATCACTGCTCGCCAAACTCGATGCCAAGCCGCAAACCCGCCACGCGCACCCGGCGTGGCTGGCCGCGGCATTGCAACGGGACTGGCCGGCACAGGCCGATGCCGTGATGGCCGCGGACAACCGCGAGCCGCCGCTGATGCTGCGGGTCAATCGCCAGCGCAGCCAGCGACAGGACTTGATCGACCACTTGCAGGCGGCCGGCTACACCGCCTCGGCACACCCCTGGTTGGGGGACGCGCTGCTGCTGCCGCACAGCAGCGATGTCACCCGCATGCCCGGCTTCGAGGATGGCTGGTTTGCGGTGCAGGATGGCTCTGCACAAGTAGCCGCCGACCTGGCCGACCTGCACGGCGGCCAGCGCGTGCTGGATGCCTGCGCCGCACCGGGCGGCAAGGCCTGCCATCTGCTGGAGCGCGCGCTGATCGATCTCACCGCGCTGGAGTTTGATGCCGGACGAGCCGAGCGCATCCGGCAAAACCTGATGCGGCTGCGGCTGAACGCCAAGTTGGTGATCGGCGACGCCGGGGTGCCAAAGGCCTGGTGGAAGGGGCCGGCGTTCGACCGCATCCTGATCGATGCGCCCTGCTCCGCAACCGGTGTGCTGCGGCGACGACCCGATGTTCGGCTGCACCGCCGCGAGAGCGACATTGCCGCCATGCACCTGCAGCAACGGCGCATCCTGTCCGCACTATGGCCGCTGCTGGCACCCGGCGGGCGGCTGGTCTATATCACGTGCTCGGTGCTGCGCGCGGAGAATGAGGCAATTGTGGCCGAGCTTCTGGCCAGCCAGCCGGATGCCGAGGCCGTGGCATTCACCCTGCCCGTCGGGCAGGCGGCCTCCGTGGGCTGGCAGATCCTGCCTGGCGACGGCGACCTGGATGGCATGTACTACGCGGTATTGCACAAGCGGGCGCAGTCAACGTCCTGATTCATTGGCGCGTTCCATCACACGTGAGTGCGCGTGGGCAGATTGTCGTGGTGGGCCCGGCTATGCTTGCCCTCTTCTAGAACGCCGCTGAAGGAACCGCGCTCGTCGTGAAAAGTTGCCCGCCCCTGTCCCGAGCTCGCCCGCTGTGGCTGCGCGACGCTCGATGGGAGCTCGCGTTGTTCGGCCTTTTTGCGCTGCTGTTGCTTGGGCTCGGCATCGGCCTGCGCGATCCGTGGCCATCCGACGAGCCTCGCTTTGCCTTGATCGCGCGACTGATGGTCGAGCACGGCCAGTGGCTGTTCCCCCATCGCGGTAACGAGCTGTATCCGGACAAGCCACCGGTCTTCATGTGGCTGCAAGCTCTGGCTTATCTGGTCACTGGCAACTGGCGGGTGGCTTTCCTGCTGCCGTCACTGGCCTCCGGGTTGGGCGCACTGGCGCTCGTTTACGACGTGGCGCGCCGGCTGTGGAATCACCGCAGCGCGCTGCTGGCGGCCGCCACCTTGCTGTTGACCGTCCATTTCACCTACCAGATGCGCAATGCGCAGATTGATCCATTGCTGCTGGGCTGTATCACGCTGGCCAACTACGGTCTGCTGCGCCACCTGCTGCTGGGCCCGTCCTGGCGCTGGTTTGCGGCGGGCTGCTTTTTCGCCGGCGTCGGTGTGGTCACCAAGGGTGTTGGCGTGCTGGCGCTGCTGATGTTGGTTCCCTACGTCGTGGCGCGCCGCAGGCACTGGCGTGCGCTCGCCCTGCCCCGTGGCGGCTGGCGCTGGGCAGCTGGGCTGGCGCTGTTTCTGGCCCCGATACTGGGCTGGTTGCTGCCGATGCTGCTGGCCGCCCGCGCCGATGGGGATCCGCAGCATGCCGCCTATGTGCAGAACATCCTGTTCGGGCAGACCGTGCATCGCTATGCCACGCCGACCGGCCACATCCATTCGCCGTTTTTCTTCCTCGGCATCATCGCCGCGGACTGGCTGCCTTTGTCCCTGCTGCTGCCTTGGGCCTTGCCGGCCTGGTGGCGCCGGCTGAAACGACGGGATGCCCGCTTCCTGCTGCCACTGGGCTGGGTCGTGCTGGTTGTGCTGTTTTTCTCGTTCAGCCCGGGCAAGCGCGACGTCTACATCCTGCCGGCGCTGCCCATGATGGCTTTGGCGCTGACGCCCCTGCTACCCGGTCTGCTGCGGCGGCGTGGTATCCGCTTGGCGATCTTTGCGCTGACCTTGCTGCTCGCCAGTGCCATTACTGTCGCAGCGACGCTGGCGATCAATCGTCACTCGGCCGGGGCCGACAAAATCGCGCAAGGCCTCGACCCACATCTCTGGTGGCTGCTGCTGTGTGCCGGCGTGGCCGGCCTGGTCGCCGTCTCGCTGACCCGTGTGCGGTACGCGCCGCTGGGTTGGCTGTTTTTCGCCAGCGGGCTGTGGAGTCTTTACGGTCTGTGGGGCTACCCCATGCTCAACGGCGCCCGTTCGGCATCTGACGTGATGGCCAAGGCGCGCACCATCGCCGGGCCCGATGCCACGATCGGCTTGCTTGCCTGGAAAGAACAGAACCTGTTGATGGCACAGGGGTCCGTCATCGAATTCGGTTTCTTGAAGCCGTGGCCGCAACAGTACGCTGAGGCAATCCGCTGGCAACAGCAAGCCCCGGCACAGCGCTGGATCTTCAGCCTGGATGACGCGATGGGCAACTGTGTGAACCGTCAGCGTGCCGTCCATGTCGGGCACGCCAATCGCCGCGAATGGTGGATGTTCAAGGCTGATGCCGTGGTTGCCGGCTGCATTCCACACTCGGCAGGGAGCGCCGCTGGTGCCAGCGATGATTGAGAGCCGTGTTCATGCTGGTCATGACCGGGCCCGGATAGAATGGCGAAATTTTGTGACGCCCAACCTGGGCTCAACATGGGCGAGCACGGCAGGCGTTGCGTGTTGCCTGCAGGTGATGTCCTCGCCCTTATGACCATTCAGCCCCATTCCCTCACAAAAATTCGCGACTCGGCGTATGTCGCGGGGCAGTGGTGTGCCGTTGCAAGCCTCTTTTTCGTGCCGATCAACAAGCCGGCGACCAATGTCGCGGTCGTGCTCAGCCTGCTTTTCTCCGTGCTCGGCAGTGATGCAGGTCAACGCTGGCTGACGGCCCTGCGCCACCCGGTGGCACAGGGCGCGCTGGTGTGGTGGGCCGTACTGATGCTCAGTGGGGCGCACACCTGGTACATCACCTCCGTCATGCCGTCGACCGGCTCATTCGTATGGGCTTGCTGGTATCCGCTGTTGCTGGGCTCGCTGCTGCAGACACCACAGTGGCGCCGTCGTGCGCTGGTCTCCTTTGCGCTGGCCATGGGCATGATTCTGCTCATTTCCTGTGGCATGTATATCGGCTGGATACCCCAGCGTGCGCTGGTGCTCACCGAACCGGCCTTGCGCAATACCGTATTCAAGGAATACACCCAGCAAGGCCTGGCTCTGCTGGTGTTCGCCGCCATGGCCGTTGCCGCGGTGCGTGAAACACAGGTCACCCGGCGCAAGATTTTTTTCGCGGCTGCTGCTGTGCTCTCGCTCGCGAACATCGTGTTCATGCTTGAGAGTCGCACTACCTATCTGACCCTCGTGCCCCTGCTCGCTTATTGGGCCTGGCGACTGGTCCTGAAAAACCAGAGCGCAGGGCGCGCCAGCCTGATCGCCGTCGCCATGGCCGCGGCGACGCTGGCGCTGATCTGGTTTACTCCGCTGATCCGGGATCGGCTTGTGCTGTCCGTCACTCACGAAATAGAGCTCTACGCCACTCAGCGGGCACCCACCTCCACCGGAATCCGGCTCGAGCTATGGCGGCGCACGCTACCGATGATTGCCTCGGCGCCGATTTTTGGCCACGGCTTGCATCAATGGGCTCCGCTATACCGGAAGTCGATCGAGGGCCTCCCGAATTTTGACGCCTTCCTGATGGGGCACCCCCATCAGGAAATGCTGCTAATTGTGGCCGAGCAGGGTTTTGCAGGCTTGCTGGTTTATCTGCTGTTACTGGTTGCGCTGGCACGCTACATCAGTCGGCTGGATCCGCCTGAGCGGGACATCTACGCCTGCCTGTTGCTGATTTACCTCACGGCTGGCCTCGCCAACTGCCTGTGGGCCGATTTTTCACACCGGCATTTGTTCATACTATTGCTGGCTTGCATTCCACTGGTCGGAAAGCACCCATCGCCTCAAGAGGCGTAGATGAAGGTTCCAGTGAAGCGCAGCTACCTCGTTGACCAAGTGACGATCATTTGCGTCACCTATCAGAGCCGAGCCGTCGTCGAGTCGCTCGCCGCCACGCTGCAGCCGTTTCCCCACGTGCTGATCATCGACAATGGCAGCAGCGATGGCAGCGCGTCGGCCGCACGCGCTGCGATACCCCACGCCAGGGTGATCGAGCGGTCAGGCAACGGTGGTTTCGGCAAGGCCAACAACGAGGCCATGGCGGAAGTGCAAACGCCGTTTGCCCTCTTGCTCAACCCCGATTGCGAGATCAAGCCTGATGCACTGCAGATTCTGCTGGATGTGCTCTGCCGCTATCCCTCCGCGGGGATCGTGGCGCCACAAAGCTGGCGTGCCGACCACAAGCCGCAGAAGTGCTTTCGCCCCGCCTTCTACGAACCGCGACTGAAAACGCCCTACCAGGTGGCGGACGGCACCTGCAGCGCGCAATGGCTCAATGGCTGCTGTCTGCTGGCACGCACACAGGCGTTTCGCGATGTCGGCGGTTTCGACGAGAACTTCTTCCTCTTCTACGAAGACGATGACCTTTGCCTGCGCATGCTCAAGGCGGGCTTTGAATGCCTGTTCGAACCCAGCGCCAACGCCCGGCATACCGGCGGAGCCTCTTCTGCACCCACCTTGAAAGTCAGCTTCATGAAACCGTTTCACTACGTGCGCTCGCGCCATTTGGCGATCCGCAAATACCAGGGCAGTGCCGCGGGCTGGCGCTACCTCCTCAAGATCATGCTTGTGGCTGCGCCCGCCGCCTTGATCTATGGGGTACTGCTGCGGCGCAGGCACTTCATCAAGTGGGTCGCCTGGGGCAGCTCGGCAGTGTCCTCTGCGCTGCTTTTCGAGTCGAGTCGCCCTCGCCGACCTTGAACGATACCGTTTGGAACCCGTTCGGTGACAGTGCATCGCGGCACGCTACCCGATGGCCTTCAGATGGCGGCAGCGATCGCCGTGTCCTCCCGCATTGAACGGATATCCGCTGGCGCGATCACGAATTCAGCCAGATGCTGATCAAGGCCGAGCTCACAGCGAATCAGCTTGCGAACGCGGGTGTCGTGCAAGATCCGGTCGTTTGGATTGTCGACAAGCCGCTTGCGCGTGTGGTGGTACAGGTGGGTCGCCAGCGCGCTGAAGCGCAAGTCGCGCCGCAACAAATGAAGATGAAAGGCTCGCAAGGCGAGCTCGGTATCTTCGCGCCCCCAACCGGTCATGGCCTCGTTGAAGCCGTTGACTGCTATCAAGTCCTTACGCCAGAACGCCATATTGCAGCTCTTGATCCCGCGCCGCTTGATACCGGGCCTGGCATACCACGCCGCCAGTAGCGGCAGATGCAAGGTATGCCGGCGGCGCTCGACACCACGACTGAAGAATCCCGGCATCACCTGTCCCTGCTCCAGCATCCGACGCGACAGCTCGGCGTTGGTGAGCACGCGCGACCCCTGGACAAAGCAGCCACGACGGGCAAATGCGCGATGATCGGCAATGAAGTGCCGCTCGGTCAGCATGTCACCATCGAGCAGGATCACGTAGTCGCCCTGGGCGGCAGCGATTGCGCGGTTACGCGCGCGACTCATGCGTGCGCCATCGTCCGGTTGCCACAAATGCACCAGCCGCACCGGATAGTCCCGTGCCATGTGCTCCAGCAGGGTACGCGTGGCCGGCTGTGAGCCGTCGTCGGTAACGATCACCTCGTAGGGCAGCTCGCTCTGCGCCGCCAAAGCCTTGAGCACGAGCTCAAGCGCTTCGGGCCAGTTGTAGGTGATCACCACAACGCTGATCCGCACCGTCATGGCCCCACGTCGCAAGTGTGTAGTGCGCATACTCATCCGCGCGACCTCCAGCCATGCAGGAGAATATTCAGCGCCCGCTCCCATTTTCGCCAGGATGAGACCCGCCGCATCATCACCAACCTGGCATAGCGCTTGGTCTCGCTCCAGGTCGGGCTCGGCTTGGTCATGAATTCCAGCTTGCTGAACTCAATGCATTCCGGCCCCATGCCAATCTTCCCGGCATAGTGCCTGATCAGCGCGCTGGAGCTCATCTTGTTGGTGTATTCGATGCGTGGCGAATGATTCGACCACCAGCCGTTCTTGCCGTGGATGCGATAGTCGACGCAACCCGTCGGCAGAAAATACTTGTGCGCACCGAGCACGCTGCAGCCGAACACCAGGCAATTGTCGGCCGACAACCGCCAGGTGCTGTGGAATGACTCGGGCAAATCAAGCGCGCGCCGCGCCCAGCCAGCGCGCATCGACAGCGCCGAAGTCGGCGCGCCATACCACTGGGTCAGTACATAGGTGCTGATCGCCGTGTAGCCCAGATCAACCGCGCGATCATGAAACTTCATCACTCGCGTCTGCTGGTCGAACACCTGCAGGTCGGAGAAGACAAAATCAATGTCCTTGCGGGAATCGTACAAGGCGCCGAGCCGCGCGAGATAATCCGGCGCCCAACGATCATCGGAATCGAGGAAGCAGATAACGTCGGTGGCCACGCTGTTGACGCCTCTCTGAAAGGCCGCCAGCTGCCCACCGTTGCTGGCGCAGATCAGGGTGACACGGTCATCTTCCGCATAGCGTTCTCGCAACAGGGCATCGGAGCCATCGGTGGAACCATCGTCCACCACGATGACCTGCGCCGGCCGACGCGTCTGCGCCAACGCACTTTCGACTGCTTCAATAACGAAGTCGCGGTAATTGTAGCTGGTGATGACCACCGCGAAACTGGTTGCGGCCATGGTGTCATCGGACTTTTTTGCGTTCGCAGCCTGGGCTTGCGGCCCCCCATGGGGGGAAAGATCTTCACGGGCAATCATGCTGGCTGTGCTGTTACCAATTCGCACGATCACCCCCTCAGGACTGCCGACGTGCGTGGAGATGTGTCCGTGACCTTGGATTGGCGCCAGTCCTTCACGCCGTGCTCGCATCATACCCAACTCGTACGCAATGCCTAGCCACCTTGGCGACCGCTGCGCCGCAGCAAATACCAGACGCCGCGCGCGGATCGGATAGAATTCCAGCATGCCACTCAGCCTGCCCCTGACCCTCGCCGTCATCACCCACAACGAGGCCGACAACATTGCGCGTTGTCTGGACAGCGTTCCGTTCGCGGCCGAAAAGCTGGTCATTGATTCGGGCAGCGACGACGACACCGTGGCTATCGCACAGGCGCATGGCGCACGCGTGGTGCATCAGGACTGGCTGGGTTTCGGCGCCCAGCGCAACTTCGCCAGCAGTCAGTGTCGCCACGACTGGATTCTGGTGCTCGATGCCGACGAATATCTCTCGCCCGAGCTCGCCGAAGAGTTGCAACAGCAGCTACCCGAGATGATGGCTGGCGACATGCCGGCGGCGTATCTGCGCCGCAGCACGATCTACATGGGCGCGCCGATGCGGTGGTACCTCCCGGCCATGGGCGAGCGCCTGGCACGGCTGTACCACCGCGGCCGGGCGCGCTGGAGCGACGCACGTGTGCATGAGTCGCTGCGCTTCGACGGTGCCGCGCCAACCTTGCGCGCCGTATTCAATCACATCAACAACCCGACCCTGGTGCACAAGCAACTGAAGGTGCTGCGTTATACCGAACTGAAGTGCCGTGACTGGTTGGACAAAGGAAGATCGGTGCGGATGTGGCAGGCCCCGTTCGTGTTCTTGCTGGCTTTCGTCAAAGACTACTTTTTCCGGCTTGCCTTCCTGGACGGGTGGCGCGGTTTCATGATCGCGCAAACCGCGGCCACGTATGCAATCTACAAGCGCATGCGCTACTACGAAATGATCAACAATCCGGAGTCGGTCGGCCGGGCTGAAAAGGCCTTGCGGCAACACTCCATCGACCGCTGAGGGTCACCTGCCTCACTTGGCCGATGCGAGGGACTGACGCCAGCCGCACTCCCATCTGACAATCCCATTGGCACAGACTGCACATGCCCGAGCGCACGTCAAAAAGGCACTACCTCCTCTATGGCTCCGAGCGCTATGCGCTGGCCATCCTGCGACCATTGCAGGAAGCGATCCGCGCCCGCGGGGACGAGACTGCATGGTTCTTCGATGGCCCCGGCGCCGAAGATCTGGTCGAAGGCGAACGCCTGCTGAGCGTGCAGGAAGTGCGCGCATGGAAGCCCGTGGCGGTGCTGACGCCCGGCAATCACCTTCCGCATTTCTTTCCCGGCGTCAAGGTCGAGGTATTCCACGGCTTCGACGCGGGCAAGCCCAGGCACATTTACATCCGCGGCTTCTTCGATCTTTACTGCACTACGGGGCCGCGCGACACACAACAGTTCCGGGCGATCGCCGACCAACTGGAGCACTTCGCAGTGACCGAGACCGGGTGGCCCAAACTCGACCCGTTCATGCGCGAAATAGCTGGCGAGTTGCCTGCGGTGCGGCAACCGCCGGTGATCCTGTACCACTCCACGTTTTCGCCCTCGTGGAGCGCGGCCGACACCTTGTATGAAGAGGTGAAACGGCTCTCGCGTGACGGTCGCTGGCGCTGGATCATCACCTTTCACCCGAAGATGAATGCCGAAACGCGCGTACGCTATCAGGCACTGCAGAACGAGTACCTTCGGTTTGCCGAAAACGACAATATTCTTGAGCTGTTCCCGCAGGTCGACCTGATGTGCTCGGACACCTCGTCCGCGCTCAACGAATTCCTGCTTAGCGGCAAACCGGTGGTGACGTTCAAGAATCGCCGGCCCGGCCCGCAATTGATCGACATCGACGATCCAGCCCAGTTCGAGCCGGCGATCGAGCGCGCACTGGCGCGCCCACCGGCGTTGATGGCGGCGATCCGCGACTATGCCGACGTCATTCACCCGTATCGGGACGGACGCTCCAGCGAACGCGTACTGCAAGCGATCGATGCGTTTATTGCGGCCGGTGCACGCAACCGGCGGCGCAAGCCCATGAACCTGTGGCGCAAGTTGAAGATCCGCCGACGCATCGGCTACTGGGGCCCCGCATGAACATGGCACCGTCGACTGGCAGGCACCGGGTACAGGCTAGAATCACCTCCTGTCCGACAAGAGTCTGCCTGTGTCTGTAAGCCCGTATAGCCGCTCCGAAAAACTGCGCGCCTACTGGCCGTGGCTGCCGTTGTGGCTGCTGGTGGCCTTGCTCGCTATTTTTTCGCACGGCCCGATGCCGCTTTACTCCACTCGCACCCTGGCGGTGGCGTGGGATATGTGGAGCCATGGACACTGGCTGGTGCCGCACCTCAATGGCCAGCCCTACAGCGAGAAGGCACCGCTGCTGTTCTGGCTGATCCAAGGCGGCTGGCTGGTGTTCGGTGTCAACGACATCTGGCCTCGGGTGCTTGAGGTGCTCATCGGTGGCATGCAACTGGTGCTGGTCTCGATGCTGGCGAGACGGTTGTTTCCTGACCGGCCGTGGATGGCCAAGGCGGCACCCTGGATGCTGCTGGCGTTCGGCTACGCCTTCCTGTTTGGCCTGCAGATCATGTATGACGTGCTGCTGGCGGTATGGACGCTGGCCGCCCTGCTTTGCCTGACTCCGAAGACCCATCGCGCCGAACCGCGATGGCTGCTGTTCGGGCTGTGCATCGGCCTGGGCCTGCTGACCAAGGGGCCGGTAATGCTGCTGCACGTACTCTTTCCATGGCTGCTTGGACCGCTGTGGAGTGACTGGGCCAGCCAGCATCGGGCGCGCTGGTATGGCCGCGGCGTGCTGTCGGTGTTGCTCGGTAGCACGATACTGCTGGCGTGGGCACTGCCAGCCGGCTTTGCCGGTGGCGCGGCGTATCGCGAACGCCTGTTCTTCACCCAGACCGCCGGCCGGGTGGTCGACGGACTGGCCAAGGGCCAGCACCTGCAGAACCACGCCGAGCCGTTCTGGTTCTACCTGTGGTCGCTGCCGCTGCTGCTGTTCCCGTTCAGTGGCTGGCCACGGATGTGGGTGGCTGTGGCGTGTCTGCGCCGCCCACTGGAGTCCGGACTTCGTTTTGCATTGTGCTGGCTGGTACCTGGCTTCATCGTGTTTTCGCTGATCAGCGGCAAACAGCTCTACTACCCGTTACCGGAGATGGGCGGGATCGCGCTGTTGATGGCTGGCGCGATCACTGTATTGCGCGAGCGTCGACCGGCCTTGGCGGCCAGCGGTGGTTGGCTCGGTACCTGGCCGCTGGGCGTCGGTGGCATCACGCTCTCCGTGCTGCTGTTCCTGCTGCCGATGCTGGTCGCCCGTCACCTCTGGCAGGCCGACTGGGTTGAAGCCGCAGCACCCTTCAGCCGCTATTTCAGCGTGATTTTCTTCCTGCTTGGCGCACTGCTGCTGTTGCAGGGTCGTGGTGAACTAAGGCGGTTGGCCGTCGCTGGACTGGTCGGCGTACTCGCCATCAATACGCTTTTCACCCTCACTCTGTGGCCGCGCTGGGACCTGCGCCCGGCAGCACATCTGCTGGGTGCGGCCGAACACGCAAACCAGCCGATCGCCTATCTGGGCAACTACGAGGGAGAATTTCATTTCGAGGGCCGGCTGACCCGCCCGATCACGGAGTTGTTTGGTGAGCAGGCATTACAAGACTATGCGCGAGCGCACCCGGATGGGTTGGTCGTGACGCGTACAGAAAAACTGGCCCCCGTCGACCTGCGCTATGCCCTGCTGGTACAGCCATTTCGCTCCGTATGGCTGGCCATCTGGCCGGCCGCATCGCTAGCTGAATTACGGGCGGGACATGCACCGCCGGAGCCGGCACAGCCGACACTGGTCTATCCGACCCACGAAGGGCGTTACCGCGCCATACCCTGAGCGCCCACGCGACCGCCCATGACCAGCTCCTCCCTTGTTACCCTGCTTCGCCAACAATGTGATGGCCCGCGCGATGGCGCGCTGCTTCGCTTTTCGCTGGGCAATGCCTTGCTGGCCGGGGGCGACGCGGTGCCCGCGAGCGTGGAATTTCGCCGGGCGCTCGACTTCGACCCCCTCTACTCGGCGGCCTGGAAGCTGCTGGGCAAAGCTTGCCTTGAGGCCGGGCAGCCCGCCGCCGCCGCCGAAGCCTGGCGCCGCGGCATAGAGGCGGCCAACCAACGCGGCGACCAGCAAGCCGGCAAGGAAATGAGCGTATTCCTGCGCCGACTGGAGAAAACCCAGCCGCCGGATCCCGCTAGCCCGGCTCGCGATCGTACGGACTGATCAGGCCGTCGGCCGAATAGCGCTTGTACTGCCACTGGTACTGGGCAAACGCCAGCTCGACGCAATCCTGAACACCCCGATTCAACGCGGTGCAGGCGATGTCCTGGTCGGCATCAGCCACGCCTTTCGGCGCGGGCAACAAGTGAATGCGATAGCCGGCACCCGCTGGCAGGCGTTCGGCAAACGCGAACAGCACGGTCGCGCCCGTGCGTGCGGCCAACCGCGGCAGCAACACCATGGTCAAGGCATCGCGACCGAAAAACGGTGCGATACGACCCTCGCCGGCGCGCGGCTTCTGATCCGGCAGGATGCCCACCGTGCCACCCGCCGCAAGGCGCTTGTAGAGGCTGCGCACACCGGCGCCATCGGCGCGTATCTGCTCCGGCGCCAATGCGCCACGCACCTTGCGCAGCAGCCCCTCGACCGCGGTAATCCGCGGTGGTCGATACAGGATCGCCATCGGCGTTTTGCGGCACAGCCAGTAATTGAGCAGTTCCCAGCACCCCAGGTGCGGCGCGGCGATGATCACCCCCTTGCCCGCCGCCAGTGCGGCGTCGAGCAAGGCCTCGCCACGCACCTCACGCACCAGCGTCAACGCGCGCTCGGCTCCCGCGCCCCATACCTTCACGATCTCGCTGATCGACTTGCCGCTCTCGTCCATCACCTGCCGCAGCAGCAATGCCTGCCCCGCCTGATCAAGCTGTGGCCGGGCGATGCCCAGGTTCACCGCAGTGTTGTGCGCCGTACGCCCCTGCCGCCACAGCACCACACGGCCCAGGGCCACGCCCATGCCCTGCAACTGCCGCAGTGGCAGCATGGCCAGCAGGCGCAGGAGCTGATAGATCAGATAAATGTCGAGACGCATCCATGAAAGTGTAGACGACTTGCCCATCATCGTTCGCACACGGCGGGTGTCTACCTGAGTGCGGGCCCACGTCAGGCAGCGCCACCGGCTGCAGTTGGGTATGCTCACGCCGTCCCACCCGATTGGCCCGGCGAGCGTCCGATGATTGCCCTGATTCAGCGTGTACTTTCCGCCAGCGTCAGCGTGGCGGATGAAACCGTCGGCTTGATCGGCCCCGGACTGCTCGCCCTGGTGGCGATGCAGCCTGACGATGGTGAGGCGCAGGCTCAACGCATGCTGGCACGTCTGCTCGGCTATCGGGTGTTCGCCGACGACGACGGCAAGATGAACCGCTCACTGAGCGACACCGGCGGCGGCCTGCTGCTGGTCAGTCAGTTCACCCTGGCCGCCGACACCCGCTCCGGCATGCGCCCCAGCTTCAGCCGGGCAGCCACGCCGGAACAGGGTCGTCAATGGTTCGAGCGCCTGGTCGAGCTCGCACGCGACCGGCATCCGGGGGTGGAAACCGGTCGCTTCGGCGCCCATATGGTGGTGCAACTGGTTAACGATGGGCCGGTCACTTTCTGGCTCGATACCGGCTGAATATCTGCCGGCGCCCATGGGTCGAGGCTGGCTCGGCGATATTCGTCAACTTGTCGATCTGGCGCGATTTTTGCACCCCTCGACACAGGCATTTTTCACTTGAAACTGGTTAAAAAAGCAGCACATCGTTATAATGTCCGGTTCTTGCACCCCCTCGGCGGTCGGTTAATTAATGAACATCAAAGCTCCCCATGAGCAACAGTCGGAAATCAAGGCACTTATCACCAAGGGTCTTGAGCAGGGTTACCTGACCTACGCCGAGATCAACGATCACCTGCCCGACGACATCGTCGATCCGGAGCAGATCGAAGACATCATGGCGGTGCTCAAGGGCGTCGGCATCGAAGTGCACGATGCCGCCCCCGATACCGACACCATCGCCGATGGCGCCGCGCCCGGCAGCGGCTCCGGCGACGACGAGTCCGCGGCTGAAGAAGCCGTGGCGCTGTTGTCCGCCGTCGACGCCGAAGTGGGCCGCACCACCGACCCCGTGCGCATGTACATGCGTGAGATGGGCACCGTCGAACTGCTTACCCGCGAGGGTGAAATCGCCATCGCCAAGCGCATCGAGGAAGGCCTCGGCCAGGTGCAGACCGCACTGGCCAGCTTTCCGCTGACGATCGAACTGCTGCTGGAGGAGTACGACCAGCACCTCGATGGCAAGCGCCGCCTCAGCGAAATCCTGGCGGGCTTCCTCGACCTGGAAGAGGCCGCCGATCTGGCCCGCAAGGAGAAGGAAGCCGCCGCCCTGCTGGCACCGGAAGTCGAGGAAGGCGCTGAAGTCGACGAGGACGAGGACGACACCGCCGAGGAAGAGGAGGCCGGCCCGACCGGTCCCGACCCGGAAGAGGTCAAGCGTCGCATGGAGTTGCTGCGCGACTACTACGGCAAGTTCCAGAAGGCCGCGCCCAAGGCCGACAGCATCACCGACAAGAAAATTGTGAAGCTGCGTGACCAGATGGCCGAGGAGTTCCTCAAGCTCAAGCTGCCGTCCGCGCTGATCGACGGCTTCGTGCGCAAGCTGCGCGAAGTCGTGGGCGACATCCGCCACCACGAGCGCGTGCTGCTGGATATCTTCGTCAAGCAGGTGAAGATGCCCAAGGCCGAGTTCATCAAGACCTTCCCCAGCAACGAGGGCAACCTCGAGTGGGCGGCCGAACTCGGCCGCAAGCGTCAGAAGTGGTCGCCCAACATCAAGAGCCATCGCGAAGCGATTGACGCCGAGCAGGAGAAACTGGCCACGATCGAGCGCAAGCTGTTCCTGCCGCTGATCGACATCAAGGACATCAATCGCGCCATGGCCAGTGGCGAGGCGAAAGCCCGTCGCGCCAAGAAGGAAATGGTCGAAGCCAACCTGCGCCTGGTGATCTCGATTGCCAAGAAATACACCAACCGCGGCCTGCAGTTCCTCGACCTGATCCAGGAAGGCAACATCGGCCTGATGAAGGCGGTCGACAAGTTCGAATACCGCCGCGGCTACAAGTTCTCGACCTATGCCACCTGGTGGATCCGCCAGGCGATCACCCGCTCGATCGCCGACCAGGCCCGCACCATCCGCATCCCGGTGCACATGATCGAGACGATCAACAAGCTGAACCGCATTTCCCGTCAGATGCTCCAGCAGTTCGGCCGCGAGGCCACGCCGGAGGAACTGGCCAAGGAAATGGAGATGCCCGAGGACAAGATCCGCAAGGTGTTGAAGATCGCCAAGGAACCGATCTCGATGGAGACCCCGATCGGCGACGACGAGGACTCGCATCTGGGCGATTTCATCGAGGACGGCAACGCCAGCTCGCCGGTCGATTCGGCCACCGAGACCGGCCTGATGGAGACCGTGCGCGACGTGCTCGCCGGACTGACCCCGCGCGAGGCCAAGGTGTTGCGCATGCGCTTCGGCATCGACATGAACACCGACCACACGCTGGAAGAGGTCGGCAAGCAGTTCGACGTGACCCGCGAGCGGATCCGCCAGATCGAGGCCAAGGCCCTGCGCAAGCTGCGCCACCCCAGCCGCTCCGAACAGCTGCGCTCCTTCCTCGACGTCGAGTAAGCCCACGGCGGGTCCACCATAAACAACGCCCGCCCTCGGCGGGCGTTGTTTTTTCTATCAGCGCCTGGGCCTGCCCGTGGCGAACCCGGTCAGTGAGGGCAGCTCGTGCGTCATCAACCCACCCCCGCCGCAAGCGCCCGCGCCGGACTGATTTTCGGCATCACCTGCTACACGATATGGGGTGTGTTTCCGCTCTATGTTGTACAGCTGGAGTTCGCCTCGGCGCTGGAAATCGTCGCGCACCGTGTCATCTGGTCGCTGCTGCTGTGCCTGGGCATGCTGACGCTGACCCGTCGCCTGCCCGAGTTCGTCGCCGTGCTGCACTCGCCGCGACAATTCGGCGCCCTCGCACTGGCCGCGGCGCTGATCGCCTGCAACTGGCTGGCCTACGTCTATGCCGCTACCTCCGGCCAGGTGCTGCAGGCGTCCTTGGGCTATTTCATCAACCCGCTACTGACCGTAATGCTCGGCGTAGTGGTGCTGCACGAGCGCCTTCGCCCCTCGCAATGGCTGGCAGTCAGCATTGCGCTGATGGCCATCGTGGTAATTGCCGTCGGCCAGGGGCATCCACCCTGGCTCGCATTGATACTGGCTGTCAGCTTTGGCTTTTACGGGCTCAGCAAGAAACTGGCCGGCCGTAGCGTCGGACCGATCCCCAGCCTGACCGTGGAAACCCTGGTACTGGCACCGCTGGCCCTGCTCGCCCTGGCTTGGCTGGGCTCCCGCGGACAGACCCACTTCGCCGTTCACGGCGCCAGTTCGGCGCTGCTGCTGATGTCCACCGGCGTCGCCACTACCCTGCCCCTGATCACCTTCGCCGCCGCGGCGCGACGGCTGCCACTGAGCACGCTGGGCCTGCTGCAGTACATCGGCCCCAGCCTGCAATTCGTGATTGCCGTGGTCATCGCGCACGAGCCGATGTCGCCGTCGCGCTGGATCGGCTTCGCGATGATCTGGGCGGCGCTGCTGATGGTCAGCATCGACGCACTGCACGACCAGCATCAGCGCCGACGCCAGGCCGTCGCGAACACACCCGAACTGGAGCCGCTCGGCTGATCGACGGGTGAGGATTTTGTGCGGCAAGCCGCCCGATGCGGGCCGGCTCGGGTACCATAGCGGCTCGGGCCTGTAGCTCAATGGTTAGAGCAGGGGACTCATCGAAAGGTGCCGCCATGCAGGAATGCTTGGACGGGAACGGGATGAATTCAGGGAAACCTCAGCGGCGCGCCTGGCGCGGACGGTGGCAACCCTGAGCCAAGCCGGCGGTACACCGTCGGAAGGTGCAGAGACTACCTGAGGGCTGCAGTGCCCTTGATCACAGGCTCGAGCGTCCCGCACCCCATCCGCTTCGGCGAAGGGTGAAGAGATAGTCCGCTCCGGGAGGAAACCTCCGGCAACAGCGAATCCCTTGGTTCCAGGTTCGAGTCCTGGCGGGCCCACCATTTCCGCGCTGACCGATTTCGTCCGCGAAAAACGCACTACTAACTGAACGTGGCATGGCTTGGGAAGCTTGCTCGCCGGTGTGTATTGGCGGCCCTCGCCCAAGGCGCCTCCCTCACACCTCACGATCGAGCCACCACCATGAACGATGAAGCGCTGCAGTCCCTGATCTTGCCCATCGGCGAAGCTTCGCCCACCGGGGAAGATCTCGAGTACGACGCGGATTTCATGGCACTCGAACGCGCGGCGGCAACCAAGGCCGAACGGGCGATCGGCGATGCGGTCAAGGCCGCCGAGGAACCCGACTGGGACCGCGTGCGGAGCCTCGCCGAAGGCCTGCTGGCCCGCTCCAAGGATCTGCGCGTGGCAGTGCATCTGTCCACCGCCTGGATGCGTATCGAAGGTTTACCGGGCTGGGCCGCCGGGCTCGGCCTCGTACGCGCATTGCTGGAAAACTTCTGGGATGGCGTACATCCGCAGCTCGATGCGGATGATGACAACGACCCCACCGCAAGGGTCAACGCGGTGGTGCCACTGGGGGATGCGATGAGTGTGCTGGGATTTTTCCGCACCACGCCCTTCGTGCAGTCGCCCCGGCTCGGGCGGTTTTCCCTGCGTGATCTGCGCATCGCCAACGGCAGCCTCAAGATTGCCGGCAACGAGGGCGACGGGGAACCGCCGTCGATGACTGATATCGAGGCCTGCTGCGTGGATTGCCCTGAGGAACAACTGTTGGCCTCCGCGACCGCGGTGGCGCAGATCCTTGAGCAGGCCAAAGCGATTGACGGCATTTTCAATGAGCAGGTGGGCGCCGCCGGTCCGGATCTGAAGCCGTTGCTTTCAGACGCCTTTGAACTGAAGAAATTTCTCGACGCACAGGTAACACGGCGCTTGCCCCGGGATGCGGCCGACAGCGAACAGCCCGACGATGCAGGCGAGGCTGGCGCAGCCACCGGCCCAGGCGTGGCTGCGGGCAGCGGACGCATCCAGAGCGCGGACGATGTGCGGCGGCGGCTGGATGAACTGTGCGAGTACTACGCACGTACCGAACCCTCCAGCCCGATACCGCTGCTGCTGCGTCGTGCTCAGCGGCTGGTCGGCAAGACCTTCGTCGATTTGATGCAGGACCTCGCCCCCGGGGGCATCAGCGAGCTGCGGGTGATTTCCGGACCTGAAGAAAATGGATAGGCCCGCGACGGACGCGAGCAAGGAAATCAGTACACGCCCTTGCAGGTCTTGAGGCCCGAGCGCACGAACAGGGTCTGCGCCGAGGGGCTCCAGCTCAACGTCAATCCGCCGGGCAGACCCGCGGCAATCGATGCCTGGGCACTCTGGGTGAAGGGCCCCGCCGTCGCGCGGCTGCCATCACTGCCCGCCACTGTGGCGCTCACGCTGTAACTCTGCGGCTCGGCGCAAGCCGCGATGTCGACAGGCTGCGAGACGGTGCGGCCATTGCCCGCCAGCCATGGCATCTTGCCGCGCGCCAGCAGCACGGCGCCATCCAGTGAGCCTTTCGCAGCCGAAGCCGGACAACTTGCGGTCAGCACGTACTCCACCTGGTACTGCACCGACGGCGCCACCTGGATGACCGCGCTGGCCTCGGGCAGCGCGGTGCAGCCCAGCAGGAAGGCCTTGCGCTGGGTCGCCACATGCAGCACCACGATTCCCGCCGGTAGGGTGCCAGCCTGCGGCCAGCGCATTTCGATCCTGCCGGGAGCCGCTCCCGTCACGCTGGGCTGGCTGGACAGCGGCTGGCCCGCTCCATCGGTCGCCGTGACCTTCGGATCGGCGCACTGGGTGTCGACCAGGTTGACCCCCGTAAGCGCGAACGCCATCGGTCCGCTGCCCTGGTGCAGCACAAACAACGGGAGATGCGCCAAGGTCTCGACACCGTCCACGACCGGCACAAGTTTCGCCGACTCGGTGTCCTTCGCCAGACGCACCACGCCAGCGGCCAGGGCTTCCTGCATCGCACGCGCATCGGCCCCATGGCAGCCACCCGACGCGGCGAGATACGCCTGCACCCGCGCCGCTGCCGCATGCGCCCGAAGCACGCTCGCCCGCGCTGCATCACCGATCGTTTCGACCGGCTTGTCCAGATCGCTGTGCAACGCCTGCAGCGTGCTCGCCATATCCGCAAGCTGCCGCTCAACGCTGGCCAGCGGCGAGTTCGATGCGGCCTTTGGCTGCGCGGCAAGAGCCGTGGTCGCGGACTTGATCTCGCCCAACGCCACTTGACCGGACAGCCGCGCGGCGATCTGCGCCTGCGTGGGCGCCACTGAAGCCATTATCAGAGCAGCCAGCACCCACCAACGCGCTTGTCGTCGCGGCGGAAGGCGGCGGAGGCAAACCTCATTCAAAGGGGGCAGTCCTCCAGCTCCGGCTGGCACTGCTGCTGATCCGCCGGTAACAGGATCCCTGAGGGTACGATACCGAACGAGCGGTAGTTGGCCGAGATCACACTGGGGTCGATATATGCATCGCCGCGCCCGTTGCCGTTCTGCGCCTTGCTGAAAAACACCGATGTTGGCACGTTGAAACTCAAATCACCGGTGAGCGGCAGAATGTTGCCCTGTCGGTCCACGGCGTAGAAGTAAGCCGGCGGCTCGCCGACCTTGGCAATCGCCTGGGCACTGTCGCCGATCACGTAGATCGCCGCCAGCGGCGTACCCATCTTGCCAGTGGCATAGAACGTGCCGGCGCCATCGTAAAGCGGGGTCTTGTCCAGCTGCAGCAGATCGCCGTTGGTCACGGCCAGGTACAAGTCGGAGTGGCCCGCATCGATAGTGAAGGCACTGCCCCCGACCGAGGCCAGCGTAAGCGTCTTGCCATTGGTAAAACTGAAGCCACCGGTCGAACTGAAGTTGCCCAAGGTATCGACCTGGTTGGCGATCCGCTGCGCGGCCGTGCCCAAGGTCGTGGCGCCAACGGCACGGCCGCTCAGTGCCGCTGCCGTGATCGTGCCGCCAGAACCTTCGGTGATTGCACCCGCCGACTGCAGCAATGTGCTCGTGCCGCTGAGCGCACCATCGATGTGCAGATTGCCTGCGGTGGTGGTGAGCGTTGTGCTTGCTCCGCCAGCCACGGGTCCGGCTACAGTCAGCGATTTTGCATTGGTCAAGCTGAAGCCGGCGGCGCTGAAGCCTGCCAGCGTATCGATGCTGTTCGCACCACCAAGCGTGGCCGCCCCCCCCGAATGCCCCGCAAATACGCTGGCCACGACGCTTCCGCCGCCGCCTTGGGCGATGCTGCCCGCCGTGGTGAGCGTGGTAGCTGCGCCGCTGATCTGACCATTGATGGTCAGGTCGCCTGTCGTGGTGGTGAGCCCGGTACTGCTGCCGCCGTTGATCGGCCCGCTGACGACGAGAGACCCCGCATTGGTGAAGTGGAATCCACTGGCGTTGAAACTGCCCAGCGTCGCAACGTGGTTGGCGAGATCGAGCGTTGTGCTTCCGGTCGAACTGCCCGTCAACGAGTTTGTCGTGATGGCGCCAGCGCCCGCCTCGGTCATCGCGCCGCCCGACTGAAGCGCCAGCGTGTTCGCAGCCAGCTGACCGTTCAGTGCCAGATTGCCCGCCGAAGTCAATGCCACCGCACCGCCGCTTACCGCACCGGTCAATGAAAGCTGACCACTGCTTGTGCTGAGGCCAAGTGCGCCACTGCCGGTATTCACGCTGCCGCCAACTGCCAGCGACTGCGCATTGGTCAGGGTCAGACTGGCGGCGGAGAAGTTGCCCAGCGTGCCGATCCGGTTGGTGCCAGACAGCACGGCATTGCCGCCAGCGGAGCCAGTCAGCGTCGCCGCCTGAATCGCGGAACCGGCCTGTTTGATGTCGCGCCCGGCCATGAGCGTCACCAGGCTACCCCGCAGGTCGCCAGCCAGAATCAAGTCGGAACTGGCGCCGTTGGTGATCAAACTCAAATCGCCGATACCACCATTGACGCTGAGCGGACCGTTCACGGTCAGCGTGCGCGTGTCAGTAAGACTGAAATTGCCGCCGGTGGTGAAATTGCCCAAAGTGGCAACCTGGTTGGCGCCATTGAGAATCGTGGCACCCGCCGAGTTGCCGGAAAGGCTACCCGCCGTGAGGCTGCCTGCCGTCCCTTCGCTGATCGCACCCGCTCCCGAGGCCAGCGTGATGTCACCGGCACCGGCGTTCACCGCCGCATTGATAGCCAGGCCATCGTGCCCGGCAAGATCGATGGCGCCTCCGCCTATGAGTGCGACGACAGTGAGCGCGCCCGCGTTGGTGCTGATATGGGTGCTGCTGCCACCATTCACGGCGCCATTTACCGATAGCGCTTGGGCATTGAGCAGATCGAAGCCGGTGACCGCCGAAAACGCACCCAAGGTGCCTATTCTGTTGGCCTGCGCCAGACTGGCGCCGCCCGCCGCGCTGCCGGTCAGGGAGCCTGCCTGAATCAGGCCCGCGCTTTGACTGATGTTACCGGCCGAGGTAAGTGACACTGCCGCGGCCGTGATGTTGTTGGCCAGCGCCATGTCACTGGCCGAATTGAGCGAAATGGTTCCCGCGAACAGGGAGCTCTGCACTGCCAGCGCGCCACCAGTGGTAGTCAGGCTCAGGCTGCCGGGCACCGTAAGCGGGCCGTTCACCGATAGCGCCTGCGCATTGCTCAGGCTGAAGTTCGCCGCCGTGAAGCTGCCCAGCGTACCGATCAGGTTGGCGTCGCTCAGGGTCGTGTCACCGACCGAGCTGCCGGTCAAGGTGCCGGCCGTCAGCACGCCCCCGCTCTGACTTATGGCAGTGCCCGCGTTCAGCGTCAGCGTGCTCGCGCTCAGGTTGTGGGCCAGCGCCAAGTCCGTCGCCGAGCTCAGCGTCAACGCATTCGCCGAGAGATCGCTGTTCACCGATAGCGTGCCGCTGGTCGTCGTCAGACTCAGGCTGCCCGGCACCGTCAACGGTCCATTCACCGCCAGCGCCTGCGCGTTGGTCAGGCTGAAGTTCGCCGCGCTGAAGCTGCCCAACGTGCCGATCAGGTTGGCACCGTTGAGGGTGGTGCTGCCCGTGGAGTTGCCGCTCAGTGTGCCGGCGGTGATCACGCCGCCC